>Ga0207954_1001000_pt1 | contig 9837 bp, 9 predicted proteins | sample CryBogmetaGMA0M_FD_184547 | JGI IMG/M metagenome (GOLD analysis project Ga0207954, IMG submission 184547) | Freshwater microbial communities from Crystal Bog, Wisconsin, USA - MA0M (SPAdes) | ecosystem: Environmental > Aquatic > Freshwater > Lake | place: Crystal Bog, Wisconsin, USA | collected... | reverse complement strand
GGTTGGGCTTGCGTCGCGAACCGAAGTTCAAAAACTGGAAAAAATCCAGGAGCCCAACGTGAACTTAGTTCGCCCCTAGTTTGGGGGGCTAACCGGGGGCCGTTGTGTGTCGCGGCCAGTCATTGTTACGGCTGCCCACTGTCCGCCCCGCGTAGCGTCAGATGTTGGCCATTGTGTGGGCGGGCCGGATCCTTGGGTGACCTGCGGACCTCACTGCCGTGATCCGGAGCGGCGATGTGTTAGACGAACTGTTAGGCGCATCTAGATGACGCGCGTTCCATAGTTCGATACACCACCCGTGCCGCTCGGCAAAAACGCTCAACCGCGAGTCGACCGGAGCGCATCCGAAGGGACCCGATCGATTAGAAATCCCATGCTCTATCCACCTGAGCTACGGGCGCGAAGGGGGTTGTGCGTGTCGGGAGACCGGCTGTCAGACGATCCGCGAGGGAACAGTCGCCGACACCACGACGTTTCTACCACGCGGGCCGGGCCGCGGTCAGGTCGTCGAGTGGATGCCGATCCGGTTGCCGTCGGGGTCGAGCACGAGGGCGATGTATCCGAAGGGGGCGATCGACGTCTTCGGCTTCACGCTTCGCCCCCCGGCCTCGAGGGCCCGGGCGTGCTCCACGGCGCAGTCGTCGGAACTGAAGTAGACGATCACCGCGTTTCCACCGCTGTCGAAACCGTCCATCCGAACCAGCGCACCCGGCGCCCCGGCGCCGTCGGGGTGCCCGGAGAATGCCCACATCTCCGGCGATCCGGTCGTCAGTGGGAGGAACGTCCGGCCGAAGACCCGCTCGTAGAAGGCCTTTGCGCGCGGCATGTCCTGCACGTGGATCTCGAACCAGCGGACGGGATTGTGCGGCGCGGTCATCGCGTGCCTCCGGAACGGTGTCGGCCGACGTCGAAGCGGTCGAGGTTCATCACCGTGGCCCAGGCGGCCGCGAAGTCGCCGACGAACTTCGCCCCGGCGTCGTCGCAGGCGTAGACCTCCGCGACCGCGCGGAGCTGGGCGTTCGAGCCGAAGATGAGATCGACGCGACTGGCGGTCCACCTGACCTCGCCGGTCTGCCGATCACGGCCCACGAAAACATCTCCGGCGGCGGACGTCGGCTCCCACGCCGTGCGCATGTCGAGCAGGTGCACGAAGAAGTCGGTCGTCAACGACTCGGGCCGTTTCGTGAACACGCCGAGTGGCGAGTGCCCCACGTTTGCGTTGAGCACGCGCAGGCCCCCCACGAGCACGGTCATCTGGGGCACGGTGAGCGTGAGGAGGCTCGCCCGATCGACGAGCGCGTGCTCCGCCGGCACGGCACACCCCGCCCGGAGATAGTTGCGGAACCCGTCGGCGATCGGCTCGAGCACGGCGAAGGACGCCACGTCGGTCTGGTCCTGGGTCGCGTCGGTGCGTCCCGGGTGGAACGGAACCTCGACCACGTGGCCCGCGTTCCTCGCCGCCTGCTCGACGGCGGCGCACCCGCCGAGCACGATCAGGTCAGCGAGCGACACCGCCTTGCCCGCGGCGCGACCGGCGGTGTCGAAGTCGGCCCGGATCCCGTCGAGGACCCGCAGCACCCCGGCCAGCCGGGCCGGCTCGTTGACCTCCCACGCCTTCTGGGGCGCGAGACGGATCCTGGCACCGTTCGCCCCGCCACGCTTGTCGGTGCCCCGGAACGTGGATGCCGAGGCCCACGCGACCGACACCAGCTCGGAGATCGACAGCCCCGAGGCGAGGATCGCCGCCTTGAGGCGGGCGATCTCGGCGGCGTCGATCAGCGCGTGCGCGACGGGAGGCACGGGATCCTGCCAGATCAGGGGCTCGGCGGGCACTTCCGGTCCGAGGTACCGGGTGATCGGCCCCATGTCGCGGTGCGTGAGTTTGAACCATGCCCGCGCGAACGCGGCGGCGAACGCGGGCTGGTCGGCGGCGAACCGCCGCGCGATCGGCTCGTAGACCGGATCGGCCTTCAGGGCGAGGTCGGTCGTGAGCATCACCGGCGCGTGCCGCTTCGTCCGATCGTGGGGGTCGGGCACGGCCGTCGCCGCCGCGGGGTCGGTCGGGATCCACTGCCACGCACCGGCCGGGCTCTTCGTCAGCTTCCAATCCCAGCCGAAGAGCGTCTCGAAGTAGCTGCCGTCCCACGTGGTCGGCGTGGGTGTCCAGGCGCCCTCGAGCCCGCTGGTGATCGTGTCGTTGCCGCTGCCGGTGCCGAAGGAGTTCCTCCAGCCGAGGCCCTGCTCCTCGAGCGGGGCGGCCTCCGGTGCGGGCCCGACGAAACGGCCCGGATCGGCGGCCCCGTGGGTCTTGCCGAACGTGTGGCCGCCCGCCACGAGCGCCACCGTCTCCTCGTCGTTCATCGCCATGCGGGCGAAGGTCTCACGGATGTCGCGGGCCGCGGCCAGCGGATCGGGGTTGCCGTTGGGCCCCTCCGGATTGACGTAGATGAGGCCCATCTGCACCGCGGCGAGCGGCTCAGCGAGCGTGCGGTCACCGGTGTAGCGCTCGTCACCGAGCCAGGTGCGCTCCGGTCCCCAGTAGGTCTCGTCAGGTTCCCAGGCATCGATGCGACCGCCGCCGAAGCCGAACGTTGGGAAGCCCATCGACTCGAGGGCGACGTTGCCGGCGAGCACCAGGAGGTCGGCCCACGAGATGCTCCTGCCGTACTTCCGCTTGATCGGCCACAGCAGCCGCCGGGCCTTGTCGAGGTTCGCGTTGTCGGGCCAGCTGTTGAGCGGGGCGAACCGCTGCATGCCGGCCCCCGCGCCCCCGCGGCCGTCGGCGATGCGATAGGTGCCCGCGCCGTGCCACGTCATCCGGATGAGAAAGGGGCCGTAGTGGCCGTAGTCGGCCGGCCACCAGTCCTGCGAGTCGGTCATCAGCGCCGCGAGATCCCGCTTGACCGCCGCGAGGTCGAGTCGCCCGAACTCCGCGGCGTAGTCGAAGTCGCCCCCCATCGGATCGGCGGACTGCGGGCGGCGCTCGAGGACACGCAACTCGAGCTGGTCGGGCCACCAGTCGCGGTTCGACGGACCGGCGGACGGACGGCCGTGGTTTCCGGCCGTGAACGGGCACGAAGCATCGCTTGGCATGTGGGCTCCTCGCAATCGGCGCGTGCCCGCCGTGGCACGACCGCGACCACCATCCCGTGGCGGGACGAACCCGTCCCTCCGTCTGTGCGGAGGATACGCGATCCGGAGGGCTGCCGCACGACGCTCCCGCCCCGAGGGCGGGGCCTCAGCGGCGCGGGGTGGCCGTGTCGAGCGGCCACGCGGCGAGCGCCCCGGTGTCGGCCGCGAGATCATCCGCCAGCGCCACGAGATCGTCCGGCTTCACGGCGAACTGGCCGAGGTAGGGCCGCGTGTAGGCGAGCAGGAGCACGAAGCAGCAAGAGATGCCGACCGCCACCATCGACAGCGCGATGCGGCGGGCCCGGTACGACTCCGCGTGGATCAACCCGACCCCGAGGAGCGTGAGGATCGCCAGCGTGCCCACGATGCTCCACCGGGCCGGCGGCGGCCGGTTCACCGCGATCCGCAGCCGCGTCTCCCGCGCCTCGGTCGCCACCCGCAGCAACTCCCGGAGCTCCGTCCGCGTCGATTCGTCCGACAGCCCATGGATCGCGTGCCGCAGAGACCGCAGCGGCGGCGCGGCCACCCGCGGCGACTCGAGCCGCGGCATTTGCGGCCACTCCTCGTGAACCATGAAGTCGACGCATTCCCGGACCCGCGGCGCGATCGTGGCGGCGGCCTCGGGCGTCGCGTCGAGCACGGCGTCGTGCATCTCGCGATAGGCCGCGGCCTCGGCCTGCGCCGCGGATTCCGCCTGCCCGTGCTGCTCCCAGATCGGCATGGCGATGAACGAGATCAGGAGCCCGAACGCGAGGCCGATCTGTGCCGGCACCTCCGCCTCGAGTCGGCCGAGCTTCCGCCCGTGGGGGCCGGCGATCCAGGGCACGAGCACCCGGTGCACGAGGAGCGCGAAGCCACCCCACCACGCGACGAGGAAGCCGATCAGCACCGGCACGGGCAGCGTCAGCAGGTTCTCGAAGATCGCGGGGACACGGGTCATGGGCACGGCTCTCCTGCGAAGGTCCCGACCCGGGCGGGGTCGAATCGTCGGCGGCGGCCCGCGCTGCGGCCGGCCCGAGAGCGGGAAATAGCTGAAATACACCGACGGTGCCAGTGCCATTGGCGCGGCGGAACTGACCTAGAGCCCGCGTCCACGGGCCCGTACGATCCCGTCTTCCGCGTCGCCTACGAGAGGCCACCGCCGCGTCGCCCGTGCCCATCCCCTCCGTCTGGCTCGCCGTCGCGGTCACGTGCGCGGCGTGCGCGACGCACGCGGGCGAATCACCGACGGAGTCTCGCGTCTCTCCGGGCAACGCGGATCGACCGCCTCCGCGGGCGGCACGCTCGGTCCATCTCGGGTATCCATCTCCTCCCGTCTCCGCGTTCCACGTCGAGATGACGGTGCTCGCGTCGACCGCGGGCAGCTACTTCATGGCGGCCGGGTGGGATGCCGGCTACTTCGGCATCCAGGAACTGGCCGGCGGCCGCAAAGCCGTCATCTTTTCGGTTTGGGACCCCGTGGCCGGCGACGATCCGCAGGCGGTCGACGAGGCCGACCGGGTGGAGTGCCTGTACGCGGCCCCGGGCATGCGCATCAAGCGGTTCGGTGGCGAGGGCACCGGAGGGCAGTGCATGGGTGACCTCGACTGGAAGCCGGGTGAACCGTGCCGGTTTCTCGTCACGGCCGCGCCCGACGGGGCGATGACGGCGTATGCGGGCCACCTCTGGGACCGCACGCGCGGCGAGTGGAACCACCTGGTGACGTTTCGCACGCGCACCGGCGGTCGCGGGCTCGCGGGGCTCTACTCCTTCGTCGAGGACTTCCGCCGCGACGGCTCGAGCGTGGGCGAGGTCCGTCGCGCGCGGTTCGGCGCCTGCTGGGCGCGGGGAGTGGACGGTGCGTGGTCACCCCTGACGCGGGCGAAGTTCACCGCATCGAACGCCCCCTGGGAGGCCGTCGATTCGATCGACGCCGGCATCGACGGCGGCACGTTCATGCTCGCGACGGGGGGCGACGTCGCCGCCAGCCGCCCGCTCGGGTCGCTCCTCGAAGTGCCCGCGCCGGCGACGCGGCCCGCAGGCCTGCCGGCCGCGAAACCGCCCGCCCGCTGACCGGCACGCGTCCAGCAATCCCTCGCAAGACCCCCGCCGCCGGACGCGGCGACCGCCATCATGCAGTCAGCCGTCGGCACCATCCTCTTTCGACGGGATTTTCGCGGCCTCAGTGGCGGCCATCTGAAGGTCTGGGATTACTTCCTCCACGCCCGGCAGTCGCGTCGGTTCGAGCCCCGCATCCACCTCGTTCCCGGGTCGATCGTCGACCGGACGAATCCGTGGCACGACGTGTCGCCGCCACCGCTCGGCGCATGGAACCCGTCCGCCGCGGCGGCGCTCTTCGTGGCCGGCCTCGACTGGGAGGCGGTGCCCGACCCGGCGCCGGCCCCGGTGGTGAACCTCGTCCAGGGCGTGCGGCACGCCGACCCGGACGACCCGCGGTATCGCTTTCTCCGCCGGCCCGCCGTGCGGATCTGCGTGAGCGACGCCGTGGCCGACGCGATCCGCGGCACGGGGCTCGTCGCGGGCCCGATCCACGTGATCCCCAACGGCATCGATCCGGCGGCCCTTCCCCCTCCGGCGGCCCGACGCGACATCCCGCTGCTCATCGCGGGAAGCAAGAACCCCGCCTTCGCGGCGGCCCTCGCCGACCGGCTCCACGCCACCGGCCTGCGGGTGGAGTGTCTTACCGTTCCGCTCGACCGGGGCACGTTCCTGGAGCGGCTCGGCCGGGCCGAGACCGTGGTCACCCTGCCGCTCGAACGCGAGGGATTCTTCCTGCCGGCCCTCGAGGCGATGGCCATGGGGGCGGTGGTCGTATGTCCCGACTGCGTGGGAAACCGGGGGTTCTGCCGCGACGGCGCGACCTGCTTCCGCCCGGAGTACACGCTCGATGCGGTGACCGCCGCCGCACGGGCGGCCACCGTGCTGGCACCACCGGCGGCCGCGGCGCTCCGTGCGGCGGCCGACGGGGAGGTGCGGCGGCACGACCTCGCACGGGAGCGGATGGCGTTCCTCCGCATCCTCGACGCCCTGTAGGCTGTCGCCCCCATGCCGGAGCGGCTCCGCCTCCGGACTTCACGGAGCGGACAGCGTGGACATCGTCCTCACCGGCATCGCGCGTTCCGGCACGACGCTCGCGTGCGCCCTGCTCAACAGACTGCCGCAGACGGTCGCCCTGCACGAGCCGATGGATCCGGCCACGCTCGTCGGTCTCGATCCCGGAACGGCATTCCTCGATCGCGTCGCCGCGTTCTTCGCGGAGCAGCGGGCGAGCCTCCTCGCGTCGGGCACCGCCGTGAGCCTCGCCCGCGACGGCCGGATTCCCGACAACCCCTTCGAGTCGCAGCCGTCGGCCGCGGGACTGCGACCGTCGACCACGCCGGGCGACCGGGTGCGGTTCGAGAAGGGGCTCGATCCGGGCTTTCGGCTGGTCATCAAGCATCCGAACTGCTTCACCGCCATGCTCCCCGTGCTGCGCACGGCCTACCCGTGCTTCGCGCTGGTGCGGAACCCGCTGGCAGTGCTGCTGTCGTGGCACACGATCCAGGCGCCGGTGCACGAGGGGCGGCTGCCCTACGGAGAGGCGTTCGACCCCGAGCTCCGCGACGCCCTGGCCGCGGAGCCGGACCGGATCGGCCGCCAACTCCTCATTCTCGCGTGGTACTTCACCCGGTACGCCACGTGCCTGCCCGCCACGCACGTGATCGGCTACGAGGATCTCGTGGCCTCGCGCGGTCGGGCGCTGGCCGTGATCGATCGCGACGCGGCCAGCCTCGATGAGCCGCTCGAGAGCCGGAACGCGAGCCCGCTCTACGACGGCCGCGTCGTTGACGAGCTCGCGTCGCGGCTGCTGGCCGCCGGCGACGCCTGCCTCGGACCCTACCCCCGGTCCGCGGTCGCCGCCCTCCGGCGGGCCTGGCCCGCCGGGTGACGACGAGGCCCCGCCGGGCCGGTCACCTTCACGGGGAGGACTCACCGAACCGGTGAGGTCATGCATATCGCCCGAAAAACAGGGTGATTTGCGTCGCTGCCGCCCGCCTGGCCGCAGATTTCGGTCATCAGGCTGGTGAATCCCGGGCCGGGGCCGGGCACGCGGCCCGACCGGAACCGGGCGCTTTTTTTCGCCGTGATTTCAGGCCTTTTCGGCCTGTTCTGCGTCCCGCGGCACGGCTTGGCACGCCACGTGCTTTTCCTTCCTCCGTCGCGAGCACTCGCGAGGCGATCGACACGCGGTGTCGGGAGCCGGACGGGTGCGAAGCGAGTCCCCGTTCAGTGGCGGCTCGTCCGCCGAAACAGGAGGTGGCCAATGATGGTTGTTGCAGTTGGGATCACGTCCGATGAAGTGCGGTCGCTGGGAAGCCAGGCTCCGGCTCTCCGCAAGGCGCGTGTCCCCGGTCTGAACTGCCTGGTCGTGTCGGGCGACAAGGGCCTCTGCGGCCGGCTCGGCACCATGTCGGAGTTGGGCGGGTTCACCGCCTGCGAGACGCCGGCCGATGCCACCGAGCTCCGGTCGGTGATCGACGGTGACTACGAGCTCGTGATCGTCGACATCGCCCGTCCGCTGGGCGATCGCGTCAACGACACGGTGGAGATCGCCGAGGAGTTCGCCGGCCGTCCCGGCACGCTTCTGGTGGTCTGCGGCTCGGCCGAGAGCGTCGACGAGGAGCTCTGGGCCCGGCAGCTCGGAGCGTGGGTGTATCTGCCCGGCGTGGCGGGTGCCGACGCCCTCATGTCGCTGTTCGCCGAGGCCCGTCGGGTCGTCGAGCGGCGGGGTGCCTGGCAGTACGCGTGAGGACGGGCCGCGGCTCGTGCCGCGCCCCGTTCCGTGATGGGTGACCGAATGGTTCGAGAGTCCGTTTCCGGCCGTGCGGCTGGCGGACGACGTGGATCGAGACAGACGAAACGAAACGCCCCCGAGGGGGCTCAAAAGCGAAGGAGCAGTGTCATGAGCGCAGTTGTGGATTCCTACCGTGACGATATGGATATGAGCTATGCGGTCGACTTCGGCCGAGACAGCGAGTCTGCACAGTCGCAGAAGCGGAGCCGGTCGCCCGAATACCGCCGCAAGGGCAGTGCCCCGGCCCGGATCAACGGCATTCATCGCCGCCGCGCCAAGCGGTGGACCTGGGGCAGCGGCCGCGGCGCCCGGATGGCCAACGCGAGGGCCTTCGCCGGCTGCCTCGCCCTCGCCGTGGCGAGCCTCGCCACCAGTGCGTTCGGCGTGACGATCGACTACTCCGTCGTCGGCACTCCCGGGAACCCCGCGCAGGGCACCACCGGCTGGGGCGCGGTGACGAACGGGTTCAAGATCTCGACGAAGGAGACGACGAACAACCAGTACGTCGAGTTCCTCAACAAGGTCGATCCGAACGGGACCAACCCGAACGGCGTCTACAACTCTCAGATGACGTCCGACGCGCTCGGCGGCATCGACTTCAGCGGCACCGCCTCAAGCGGCTCGAAGTACTCCGTGAAGGGTGGTACCGGCCGGAACGGCAGCCCCTACGCCGACATGCCGGTGATCTTCACGAGCTGGTTCTCCGCCGCCCGCTTCGCCAACTGGCTGCAGAACGGTCAGGGGTCCGGCACGGCCGCGATGGAGACCGGTGCCTACACGCTGAACGGCCAGACCTCCGGCAACGCCCCGGCCCGCAACCCCGGTGCCCAGGTGTTCCTCCCCAGCCGTGACGAATGGTACAAGGCCAGCTTCTACTCCGGCACGGGGAGCAACTACTTCACCTGGCCGACCAGCTCCAACACCCAGCCGACCAACACGATCACCAACCTGTCGCTGGTGAACGCCGCCAACTACGGTGGTACGTCGACCCCGACGACCACGCCGATCGCAGTCGCCTCCTACACCAACACGACCTCCCCGTACGCTCTCTACGATGCCATGGGCAACGTGACCGAGTACACCGACACGAGCAACGGCTCGAGCCAGATCCAGGTCTTCGGCGGCAGCTGGGCGACGACCCTGGCCCAGGCCAGCCTCTGGAACGCGAACGCTTCGGCGATCTTCCGCAGCACCTCGGTCACCACGACCTCGCTCGGCTTCCGCGTCGCCGCGGTGCCGGAGCCCACGACGATCGCCCTGGCCGGAACGGGCCTGGCCGGTCTGGCGGGCATGGAGTGGATGAAGCGGCGGAAGAAGAAGGCCGCCGCCCGCATGCAGGGCTGAGTTCGCACGGTCGATCCTGACGCAGATCACGACACCCCGCCCCTCGCCAACGCGAGGGGCGGGGTTTTTTCGTGCGCCCGCCACGTCCCCGGCGCCGGGAGACCGTCGTCGCCGGGCGTTTGACCGGCCGCGGAGGGCGGTGGTAGGGTCGCCTTCATGCTTCCAGCCGACGACGCCTCGAATCCTTCGTCGCGGCCGCCCGGCACCCCGGACCGGAGTCGCGACGACGACGCGACGGTGATCGCGCGGGGCGACCCGCCCGCGGCGTCGTGGAGCGGTTCGGACGCCGGCCCACGGGCTCCCGGTCCCGTGACCACCGCGGAGATCGGTCGATCGCTCGAAGGAGAGGTGCTCGGGCCTTACCGCCTCGATCGCTTCGTCGGTGGCGGCGGCATGGGGGCCGTCTTCCGGGCGCTCGACACGACGCTCGACCGGATCGTGGCCGTCAAGGTCCTCGCGGGCCGTCAGGCTGCCGACGAGGAGATGCTCAAGCGGTTTCGCAACGAGGCCCAGTCGGCGGCCTGACG
>Ga0207954_1000999_pt1 | contig 9841 bp, 4 predicted proteins | sample CryBogmetaGMA0M_FD_184547 | JGI IMG/M metagenome (GOLD analysis project Ga0207954, IMG submission 184547) | Freshwater microbial communities from Crystal Bog, Wisconsin, USA - MA0M (SPAdes) | ecosystem: Environmental > Aquatic > Freshwater > Lake | place: Crystal Bog, Wisconsin, USA | collected... | reverse complement strand
CCACCTTCCGAGGGCTCCATGTCCGGCTCCTCTCCCGACTCCTCCAAGGATTCCCGTTGGGCTCCCGACCGGGCCGCTCCGCTGCAGCGTCAACCCGATCCCGACCCCGATCTTGTGCGCACGAAGATCGTGGCCACCCTGGGGCCGGCTTCCCGTTCGGACGAGGCGATCCGCGGCCTCGTCCAGGCGGGGGTCGACGTCTTTCGGCTGAACATGGCGCACGGGTCTCTTCCAGAGCATGCCGAGACGCTCGAGAGGATTCGACGGATTTCGGACGAGCTCGTCCGCCCGGTGGGGGTACTCGTCGATCTTGCCGGTCCGAAGATCCGCCTTGGCGAGCTTCCCGACGGCGCGGTCGACTGCGTCGAAGGGACGCGGATCCGCTTCGTCCGTGGGCCGGGGCCCGCCACGGCCGACACCTTCACCACCACCTACGCGCCGCTCGTCGACGAGCTCCGCGTCGGCGATCCGGTCATGCTCGCCGACGGCACGGTGAGTCTCGTCGTGGAGGAGCGACAGCCCGATGAAGTGATCTGCCGGGTCGTCCAAGAGGGGACGGTGCGCAGCAGGCAGGGGGTCAATCTCCCCGGCGTGAAGCTCTCGGTGGCTGCCATGAGTGCCGCGGATTGGGAGCATGCCGAGTGGGCTGCCGAAATGGGGGCCGACTTCGTCAGCCTGTCGTTCGTGCGGTCGCCGGTCGAGGTCCGCCTCCTCAAGGAGTTGCTCCGGACGCGGGGCTCGGTCGCCCGCGTCGTCGCCAAGATCGAGAAGCGCGAGGCGGTCGACGCGATGGAGGCGATCGTCGAGGCGGCCGACGTCGTGATGGTGGCGCGCGGCGATCTCGGCGTGGAGATCGACGTCGCCACGATGCCGATGGTGCAGAAGCGGATCATCCGTACCTGCCAGCGCTACCAAAAGCCGGTGATCGTCGCCACGCAGATGCTCGACAGCATGCAGCATTCCCGCCGGCCGACCCGGGCCGAGGCCACCGACGTCGCCAATGCGATCCTCGACGGCGCCGACGCCTGCATGCTCTCTGGGGAGACGGCGATCGGCGACCACCCCAGCCTCGTCGTGGAGATGATGCGGCGGATTGCCCGCGCCACCGAGTCGCAGTATCTCGCCGACCGGAGGCTTTCGCTCGAAGAACGGCAGCGGGCCCCGTGGCTGGCGGCGGCCGCCGAGGTCGGCCCGGCGGAGGTGCTCGCCGAGGGGCTCCACCCGATCACGCAGGCCGTGGTCGATGGTGCGGGGCGAATTGCCGTCGACGTCGGGGCGCGGCTTGTCGTGGTCGCCAGTCGCACCGGATTGACCGCGATTTCCAGATCGAAACGGCGCGGGGCCGTCCCCACCGTGGGGGTGAGCGACAACGTCGCCACGCTCCGGCAGATGGCCCTCTACTGGGGAGTGACGCCGCTGGCGGGGACTGTCTCCACCGATGTCGAGGCGCTCCTGGGCCATGTCACAAGTTGGGGGCTCGGCGCCGGTCGATTGCGAAAAGGTGACAGGATCGTGCTCGTGGCCGGTGTCGGCTTCGGGACGGGAGGCCATAATATGGCGCTGGTCAAGGAAGTATGACCGTTTCCCCGGCTCACGGCCGGGGGAGAAAATGCCGATGGTGTTTTTTTCCGGAGCAAGGGTGCCGGCGGCCCATCAACGTTTTGATCGAGGAGCATTCGTGAGCGGACAGCGGACCAAGTGCGTGCTGGCGTATTCGGGGGGGCTCGACACCTCCGTGATCCTCGGCTGGCTCATCGAGCGCGGCTACGACGTGATCGCCGTCTACGTCGACCTCGGCCAGCCCTGCGAGGACCGGGCGGCGACGCTCGAGAAAGCCCGCACCTGCGGCGCCATCCACGCCGAGATCGTCGATGTCCGCGAGGAACTCTGTCGCGACTTCGCCTTCCCGATCCTTCAGTGGCAGGCCCGCTACGAGGGGACCTACCTCCTCGGCACGTCGATCGCCCGGCCGCTGATCTCGAAGGTGATCGTCGACATCGCCCACCGCGAGGGGGCCTCGGTGTTCGCCCACGGTGCCACCGGCAAGGGGAACGACCAGTGCCGCTTCCAACTCGCCGCCGAGGCGCTCGATCCGAAGATCGCCGTTCTCGCCCCGTGGCGGATCCGCGAGTTCCGCGAGCGCTTCCCCGGCCGCACCGAGCTCATCGATTTCTGCGACGAACGCAACATCCCGGTGAAGGCCTCGAAGGGAAAGCCCTACAGCTCCGATGAGAACTGCCTTCACACCAGCTACGAAGCCGGCCTCCTCGAGGAGATGACAACCGACGGCTTCGAATTGGTCGAGTTCGGGATGACGGTCTCGCCTCAAGCTGCCCCCGAGAAGCCGGAACTGGTGCGGATCGACTTCGAGTCGGGGATTCCGACGAAGGTCAACGGCAAGGCACTCGCGCCCCACGAGATCGTCCTCGAGCTCAACGCAATCGGCGGCCGCAACGGCGTCGGCCGGTCTGACATCGTCGAGAACCGGTTTGTCGGCATGAAGAGCCGCGGCGTCTATGAGGCGCCGGGGATGACGCTCCTCTACGAGGCCCACCGGCTCGTCGAACAACTCACCCTCGACCGGGACCTCGTCCACCTCCGCGACCGGATCGCGCCGGAGGTGGCGGAGATGGTCTATTACGGCTTCTGGTACTGCGCGAAGATGGACGCCCTTTCAGCGTTCATCCGCGAGGCCCAAAAGCCGGTCACCGGCACCGTCGAGCTCAATCTCTACAAGGGGAACATGCTCGTGAAGAGCCGGACGAGCCCCAACAGCCTCTACGACGCGGCGATCGCGTCGATGGAGGGGGGCGGTTCCTACGACCAGACCGATGCCGAGGGCTTCCTCCGGATCATGGGGCTTCCGGGGCGCGTTCAGGGGGCGGTGCGGCCACGCGGCTGACGGCCCGCTCCGCCGCCGCGGGCTCGATGGGCTGCAAGGCGACTTCGAGGGGAAAAGTCTCTCCGCTCGTCGAGCCCACCGCTGCCGGGACGGCGACCGCTGCGGTAGAGCCGGGGCACGGCGTGAAACAAGCGACCCGCCAGGACTGCCCCGACGCGGTCCTGGCGGTGCCGCTGACGGTGCCGTCGGGGTTCATGGCAATGACGACGTTGGCGAGCGTCGGCCCACCTCCACCGATCCCCGTGCCGAGGCACTTGAGGCAAGCCTCCTTGCAAGTCCAGAGCCGGTAGAAGACTTCCGTCGCTCGTTCATCGGGGAGCGACTGCAAGAAACGCGATTCCTCTTGCGCGAAGTGGTCGGCGATCCGTCGAAGATCGGCAAGTGATCGCCTGTCGGTGTCGATCCGTTCGAGATCGACGCCGAGTGCCGGGCCATCGGGGGCAGCCGGGCCGGTGACGGCCCGCGCGTCCTCCGGGGGAAGGAAGGCATAGAGCGCGAGGCCACCGCTCCGCGCCAGATTGAAGCCCGGCGTGCCATCCGCGGCGGCACCGCTTACGCGGCGGAGCTCGACTGCGGCAAGCATCGGCTTGCCGGCCGGGCCGGGCTCGAGCGGCACGTGCGCGGGCGCGATCCCGAGTCGCTCGGCGAGGAGTCGGCGAAGGAGACCGCGGCGGACAACGAACCTATCGCGATCGACAGCGTGGCGAAATCGTTGCGCGCGCGCCTGCTCGTCGGCGGAGAGCGTCGCGGCAAAGACGGCCGGTCGCCAAGCGTCGCAGTCAGCGAGGTGGAGAGAGACGGTCGCCAAAGTGGATGACGATGAATGGTTGATGATTTCGTGCCCGGAGGGCTCCCCCCGATCGATGGAAAAGCAACTGTTTGACTGCCATACTATGTTTTTGCAGCTTTATCTGTTCGGCCCTGCCGCCGCCACCTCATGTCGAACCCGCCAGCCGATCACTCATCTGCCACACCGCCCGGCGTTGTGTGGCGGTCGTGCGTGCATCGGGTGTTCGATCTGCAGGCGGCCGCCCGCCCTGATGCGGTCGCGGTCGAGTGCGGGGAGCAACGGTGGACCTACGCCGAGATCGCCGCCGCGAGTCGCTCTTTCGCGGCCGATCTGCGGGAGGCTGGCGTCAGTCCCGGGGCGATTGTGGGCATCGGGATCGGGCGATCGGTCGAGTTCGTCGTCGCGGTTCTTGCCGTGCTCCGTTGCGGCGCCGCCTATGCCCCGCTGCCAATCGACGATCCGGTGGATCGGCTCGCGTCGATGGTGGACTCCGCAGCGGTGTCCGCGATCGTGACTGCGGGAGAGGACGAGGCCTGCTCTCCCCTGCTCCGAACGCGGCCGGGGATCGCGCGCCTCCCACTCGGCCGGTGCCTCACAGATCCCGGGCTCGACACGCTCGACGGCGGCGAGGAGCCAGCCTGCGACCCAGAGGATCCGGCGTATGTGATGTTCACGTCGGGCTCGACGGGCACTCCGAAGGGGGTGGTAGTGCCCCACCGCGCGGTGGTCGGGCTTGTCACGGAGCAGACCTATGCCGACTTTGGCCCTGAACTGCGCACCTTGATGGCGGCGCCGACGGCCTTCGATGCGTCGACGTTCGAGCTGTGGGGGCCGTTGCTCAACGGCGGCACGGTGGTGATCTACCCCGACCGGTACTTCGAGTTGCACCGGTTCGGCGAGGTCGTGCAGGCTGGTCGAATCACCTGTCTCTGGCTCACCGCGGGGCTGTTCAACCGTGTCATCGAACTTGCCCCGGAGACCCTCTCCCCGGTCCGGCACGTGCTGACAGGTGGGGATGTGCTCTCGGTCACGCATGTGCGCCGGGCGTTCGAGGCGCTCCCCGGCATCCGTCTCACGAATGGCTACGGACCGACCGAGACCACCACCTTTGCTTGCACGCACCGAATCGATCCGGCCGATACCTTTCCCCATGGATCGGTGCCGATCGGCCGGCCACTCGCGCACACCTCCTGCCTCATCATGTCGGCGGACGGGCAGATTGTTGAGGATGGCGAGCCCGGAGAACTCTGGATCGGTGGTTCGGGGGTTGCGAAGGGCTATCTCACTCTCAGCGAAGGCCGCTTCGTAGCCGATCCCCGCCCCGGTGGCGATGGGAGAGGGATGTACCGATCCGGTGACCGTTGCCGGAGGCTTCCCGACGGCTCGATCCTGTTCGTCGAGCGGATGGATCAGCAGGTGAAGATCCGCGGCCACCGCGTCGAGCCGGGGGAAATCGAGAACACGCTCCTCACGCACCCCGCCGTGCGGGCCGTTGCCGTGCTCCCCTTCAGGCATGAGGGTGAGACGGCGTTGGCGGCTTTCGTCGCCCGCCGGGATGGCTGTCTCCATCCGATCGACGGACTGCTCGCCTGGCTCGAGAGCCGCCTCCCGCCGGCGTTCGTGCCGGCACGCCTGGTGCCGATCGACACGCTGCCGGTCAACACCAACGGCAAGGTCGATCGCACGGCCCTACTCGCCCTTCTTGTCGAGGACGAGCCGGATGACCGAGTTGAACCACCGCGCCCCGGAACCGAATCGCGCGTCGCCTCGCTGTGGCGGGCGTTCCTCCGCGGCCCTGTGCCCGGCCGCAACGACGACTTCTTCGCCCTTGGTGGCCACTCGCTCATGGCGATGCGCCTGGTGGCGGCGATCCAGAGGGAGTTTCACGTCCGGTTACCGGTGACGACGGTCTTCGAGACCAGAACGATCTCGCGATTGACGGCGGCGATTGATGCGGCGGTGGCCGACGGCGCCTCGAGGATGGCGGCCGAGGGCTTCACGGCGAATTCCCCCATTCCACCCACGGAGGACCGGGTCTTCCCGGCGCTCCCGGCCCAACGGGGGATGTGGCTCCTCGATGCCCTCCTCGCCGATCGGGCCACCTACAACCAGCCGTTTGCGTTTCGTCCCGATCGACCGATCGACTGGGAGAGATTTCAGCAGACGCTTTTCCGGACGATGGTGCGGCATCCGGCTTTGCGATCCGCGTTCGAGGCTGACGACGCCGACCCGGTGCAGAAGGTTTGCCGCATCGACGATGTGCCGGTGCCGTGGTCGGTGGAGCCTGGCGTTGACGCGACGGGGATCGAGGCGGCGCTACGGGCCCACGCCCGGATTCCCTTTGACCTGGCGAGGGCGCCGCTGTGGCGAGCGACGCTGTTTCCGCAGGCGGCCCCCCACGGCGTTCTCCTCTTCAATTTCCACCACGCGATCATCGACGACTGGTCGATCGAACTCCTCCTCCGTGAGCTTGCCGGGCCGGCGGAAGCGGAAACGGAGGGAGCACGGCCGGCGGCAAGGGAATCTCACCTCCGGCTCCCGGGCCTCGATTCTGCCGAACGGGATCGCTGCGCTGGGTTCTGGCGGATGACGTTGGCTGACGCCAATGGCGAACTCGTTTGGCCGGGGCGGCTGTCTCCCTGGGAGGGCGGGCCGACGGGAGGAATGCATCGGTTCGCAATTGAAGCCGATACCTCCGCGGCGCTTCGGGCGATCTCTCGCGAGACCGGCGCGACGCTCTTCCAGATCCTGCTGGCGGCGTTCCACGGCTGGCTCCATCGGGTGACCGGCGCTGACGACGTCGTCGTCGGCACGCCGGTATCGCTGCGGAGCACGCCCGAGGTTCAGGAGTCGGTCAACTGTTTTCTCAACACCCTTCCGGTGCGTGTCTGTTGGGATGATGTCGGCGACTCCCAGAAGTCGTTTCTGGCGCTCACCCGGCAGGTGGGCGAGACGTTCCTCGCCGCCGTCTCCCACGGCGTTCTGCCGTTCGACGAGATCGTGGCCGCGGCCACGGTGGAGCGTGTCGGGGAACGGCCGCCGATCGTTTCGACGCTCTTTGTCCACACCGACCAGGGGCTGGTAGGGGCATGTCTTGAGGGCGTTCAATGCGAGCCTGTTCTGGTCGATACGGGGACGGCGAAGGTCGATCTGACGCTCTTCATGGAGGGAGATGGGACGGTCCTGCGGGGGGCGTTTGAATACGACCAAAAGCGGTTCGATCGCGAGACGATCGCCGGTTTTGCGGCGTCGTTTTCCATCTTCTTCCGGTCGGTTCTCTCGGCACCCACGGCGCCTGTCGCGCTGGCGCCGCTGCTGGCGGCCCGGCTCCCAGCGGCGATGATTCCCCTCCGGATCGGCGTCCATGACGGCTTGCCGCTCACCCCCAAAGGCAAGCTCGACAGACATTTCCTCGAACGCAGCCCGCTTCCGGGGCCAGCTGACGTCGGGGGAGATAGCACTGAAGAGAGGCCGTTGGACGGTGCCGAGCAGGCGATCGCCGAGCTCTGGCTCGCCGTGCTTGGCCGAGGCGTGCCACGCCGTCACGACAACTTCTTCCATGCTGGTGGCACATCGCTTTCTGCGATGCGTCTGGTAGCGCGGGCGCGGAAGCGGTTCGGGATCAATGCATCGGTCCGCAACGTCTTTGATCACCCGACCGTGGCGGCGCTCGCAGCCCATTGGTTTAACGCAGACCCAGCGCCTCTGGCGGGCGCTGCGCAGTCGCCGAACGTCAACGAAGCCGGGGATGACGCGACCGTGCTGGCTCTCCCTGCGCAGCGCGCGATGTGGTTTCTCCAGACGTTGCTCCCCGATCGGGCCACTTACAACCTGCCGCACGCTTTCCGGCCTTCCGCGCCGATCGACTGGGAGCGTTTTCGCACATCCCTGCACCGGGTGATGGCGCGTCATCCGGCGCTGCGAACCAGTCTCGAGGCCGGGGATGATGGCCCGGTCCAGCGGATCGCGCCGATCGACAAGGTGCCGGTGCCTTGGTCGGAAGAGCCTCTTGTTGACGCGACGGCGATCGAGGCGGCGCTGCGGGCCCACGCCCGGATTCCCTTTGACCTGGCGAGGGCGCCGCTGTGGCGAGCGACGCTGTTTCCGCAGGCGGCCCCCCACGGCGTTCTCCTGCTCAATTTCCACCACGCGATCATCGACGACTGGTCGATCGACGTGTGTCTCGCCGATCTTGGCCGGGCCTACGTGTGGCCCGAATCGGCAGGGCCTGACGGCTCATCGTCCGCCTTTGCACCAATGGCGGTGCCGGCGCTCGCCGGGCCACTCGATCCGGTCGCGGATAAGAACTTCTGGTCTGCCGAGCTGACGGGGATCCCCGACGGTGTCCGTTGGCCAGGGGGTAACTGTCACATCGGAGCGGTAACGTCTCGGGGTGAAACACGCCGCTTCCGGCTCGACGGTTCCCTCGCTGATGCCTGGCGGGGGATCGCCCGGGAGGCCGACGCCACCCTTTTTGCTGCCCTGTTCGCGGCGTTTCACGCTTGGGTCCATCGGGTGACCGGCAGCGAGGATACGGTCATCGCCACGCCGGTCGCGGGGCGTGGTGTGGAAGGCCTCGAAGAAGCGGTGGGCTGTTTCCTCAACACACTTCCCATCCGCGTCCGCTGGGGAGGTGCCCCCGCGCTCGCGCAGGGCACGGCCGCCGCTGCGATCCGACGGGTGCAAGACACGTTCCTCACCGCCCTCGACCACGGGCAGTTGCCCTTCGACCAGATCGTCACGTGTGTTCCCGGCCGCCATGCCGGTCGCCGCCATCCGGTGACCAACGTGATGTTCGTGTTCCTCGAGCCGACCAACCCGACGTGGGCCCTCGGGCCGGCACGGATGGAGAAAGTCGAAGTCGACACCGGCACGAGCCGTTTCGACCTCACCCTCTCCCTCGTGGCGGGGCGTGATGGGATCGAGGGCACGGTGGAATACTCGACCGATGTTTTCGGTTGCGCTGACGTCGATCGGCTCGTCGCCGGATTCATCTCACTCCTCGGGGTGGTGGCCGCCGATCCGGGCGTGGCGATCAGGGATATCGATCTGCTTCCCGTCAACGAGCGTCGGCGGGTTCTCCACGACTTCAACGCCACGGCAACCGACCTCGGGCCCCCCGCGACGCTCCAGGAGCTCTTCTCGGCACAGGTCGGTCGTAGTCCCAAGGCGATTGCGCTCGTGTACGGCGACGAAGTCCTTTCCTATTCGGAACTCGCTGGACGGGTTAACCGGTTGGCCCGGTTGCTCAGGTCGCGGGGCGTCGGGCCCGACGTGCCGGTGGCCGTGTGCCTGGAGCGGTCGGTGGAGATGGTGGTAGCGCTGCTCGGAATCGTCACCGCCGGCGGCGCGTATCTGCCGCTCGACCCGGAGTATCCAGCGGCCCGGATCGGGGCGATGCTCGCAAGCGCCGCTCCGCCGGTGATCCTCGTGCAGGAGCGTTTTTGCGACCGGGTGGCGGGTGCCATCGGGACTGCAGCCGGCGAGGTGTTCCGCATCGATGCCCAGCGGCACGAACTCGCCGCCTTCGACGACGGACCGCTCGACGACATCGCCGGGCCTGATGACCTGGCCTACGTCATCTACACGTCGGGCTCGACCGGGGCCCCGAAGGGGGTGATGAACACCCACGCGGGGATCGTCAACCGTCTGCGATGGATGCAGGACGCCTACGAAATTGACGTCAGTGACCGCGTGCTCCAGAAGACGCCGTTCGGCTTCGACGTGTCGGTATGGGAGTTCTTCTGGCCGCTCCTCACCGGCGCCAGAATCGTGATGGCGCCACCCGGCTTGCATCGGGAGCCCGCGGCGCTTGCCGACCTCGTTGAGGCGGCGGGCATCACCGTCATCCACTTCGTGCCGTCGATGCTCGAGGTCTTTCTCGATGGGCCCGGTCTGGAGCGGTCCTGTCGCTCGCTTCGGCACGTCTTCGCCAGCGGTGAGGCCCTCGGCGAGGCCGCGATGAGCCATTGCCTGCGACGGATTCCTGCCCGGCTCCACAACCTCTACGGGCCAACCGAAGCCGCGGTCGACGTGACCTATCACGAATGCCGGACGGACGATCCACAGGGGCCGGTGCCGATCGGTCGGCCGATCGCGAACATGCGGACGTATGTCCTCGACGCGGCTCGGCGGCCGGTGGGCGTGGG
>Ga0207954_1000998_pt1 | contig 9848 bp, 9 predicted proteins | sample CryBogmetaGMA0M_FD_184547 | JGI IMG/M metagenome (GOLD analysis project Ga0207954, IMG submission 184547) | Freshwater microbial communities from Crystal Bog, Wisconsin, USA - MA0M (SPAdes) | ecosystem: Environmental > Aquatic > Freshwater > Lake | place: Crystal Bog, Wisconsin, USA | collected... | reverse complement strand
CCTCGCCGCGCTCGACGCGCGGGCCGAGCGGCGCGGCCGCGCATGCCGATCTCCCCGGCCCGCGCGTCGAGCGCGGCGAGGAGCGTGTCATGCCGCGTGGGATCGGCGGGGCGTGCGTTGCGGCGCGTGCGTGCCATGGGGCCTGTCCGATGCGGCCTGGTGTGCGGCCCGGTGCCGGGACCGGCTCTCGGCCCGGGTGATGGCCCGGCGGTCGTGCCTATTCGGTGTCCATCGGCGCCGTCGGGGCGGCGGCGACCGCGGTGCGGGCCGCGACCATCGACTCGAGGTCGCCCACCACGCCGCGCAGGGGGGCGGCCTGGGCGTTCATCTCCTCGGCCGCGACCGAGCCCTGCTCGGCGTCGGGGGACGCCTTGCGGGTGGAGCCGCCGCGGCCGTCGTCGTGCTCCCCCTTGACTGCGTGCATGGCGATCGTCTCGGTGGTGACCAGGGCGTTGGAGTTGTCCTCCGCCTCCTGGAGCTTGCCGAACTCCTCCGGCGTGAAGCCGGCCTCCTGCATGAGCGTGCGCAGCAACGCGGTGCGGGGAGAACAGGGCGTGCGTGGCGGGCCGTGCCCGGTCCGCGGCGCGGAGCAGGGGGCGGCCGCGACACGGCCGAGAGCGAAAAAGCGGGACTTTCCCGGCCCTCGCCCTTAGTCTAGTTCGCGTTTTCGCCCCCCGCACCGGGGCCGCCGGCCCGGTCGCGGCGGGAGGCGTGAGGGATGATCGTGCCCCGAAGAAAACGCCGCTTTCACCCCGTGCCGCCGGCGAAAACCCGGGGATGTTCCGGGGACGAGGACCGTCCGTCGACCGCCGCTCGGGGGCAGCATCGTGCCGGCAGCCTTGCCTGCGGCCTGGGACCCCGTGCGCGGGGAACGCTCCGTGCACGCCCGCGGCCGTCGGCCAGCTCCACCACCACCGTCTCGTTGGGGTTGATCCACTCGGGCGTGTTCGGCACCGGGATCGACCCGCGCTTCCAGGTGACGCCGGCGTCGTCGCTGACGATCGTGGCCGTCACGCTCGGACGATGGGCGTGGCCGCCCGTGCCGGTCGAGAGCCACACCGGCACGACCAGGCGGCCGCTGCGGAGTTGGATGCCATGCGCCGGACCGGTCGCCAGCACCTTCCAGTCGTAGTCGCCGCGGAACCGCTCGAACGCGTCGGTGATCTCGACCGGCTGCGACCAGGTGGGGCCGTGTCGTCGCTCCGCCGGTAGAAGCAGCGGGCGTATTCGAGGCAGAATAAGCGTGGACCGGCCCCACGCCGTCGGCGAGCAGCACGAGCACGCACAAGACGAGCGACGGGCGAGGAAACATGGGCGACACTCCCATCGTGAGGGAGCATGCGGCGAGCAGCACCGGCGGTCACTTCGCGTGGCTGTAGCTGTAGTTGCCGGCGATCACCCGGCGGGCGTCGGCGGACAGGTCGGGGAAATGCCGCGCCAGGCCCTCCGTCACGGCCCGGTCGAAGGCGTCGTTGTCGAGCATCCAGTCGAGCGCGAGCGCCCGCGACACGCGACCGCCGAAGAACTGCTCGAGCACCCGGATCCGCTCGACGTCGGCCTCCGGCCCGAACTCGTCGCGCAGCCAGCCGAGCCGCGTCTCGAACGAGGCCGCCGGCCAGTAGCCGGGCGGGCAACCGGGCCGCGTCGGCCCCGCGTTCCAGGCCACGATCGCGCGGCTCATGTCGTGGGGAGAGAGCCCGCAGTAGGTGTCGGGCGGGATGCCGTGGTCGCGCTCGAGGTCTGAGGACATGGGAACTTCGGCTCCGCGGCGCGGCGGGGCTGTGCTTCGAGATACGGCTCCGCGCCGCTCGGCGGTCTGTTCCGCGTCGCCGCCGTCGAGGATACCCGACCTCCGGACGGCCGGGACCGCTGGAATGCCGGCCTGCCGCGCGCCCCGCGGGCACGTCAGGCTCTGCCGGCCGCCGCCGGGGCGTTATCCTGACCGTGCGGAGGCCTCGGGTCGCGTGCATCGGGGCCGGGGCGGCGACACGTTGAACGGGGAACGGCACATGCATGACCGCCGATTCGTGCAGGATCGCCACGCAGGATTGACCGATCGGCTGACGCCCGAACCGACCGCCCTGACGAGAAGCCCTGAGGACTTTTTTCCACGGACGAAAGCCCACGATTTTCGCCGGAGCCGCGATTCTCTGATCGCGTCGATGCGATCCGGCGTGCGGCGTGGGCAGAGCCGGCTCGCGGCGACGATGCTGCTCGCGGCGGCCCTTGGCTGGGCCGTGCCCACCGTCATGCCCGCGCTCGTCGCGGCCGAGCCTGAGGCGGAGACCGAGCGGGAGGTCGTCGCCGCGGCCCGGCGGATCCTCGACGCCTACCACGCCGCCGGCGCGAAGCCGGGCGACCGCAGGCTCCACGTCATCTGCTGGCGGCCCAAGGACCGCGGGTTTCCCGCCGGCCACCGGGAGCGGCTCGACCGGATGCTCACCCACATCGCCGACTTCTACGCCGACGAGATGGAGCGGCTCGGCTTCGGCCGGCGCACGATCCGGCTGGTGCGCGACGACGCCGGCCATATGCGGCTGCACGAGGTCGTCGGCGAGGCCACGTTCGCCGACTACGGCAAGCCCGACGGCAACCGCATCCGCCGGGAGTGCCTGCCCGTGCTCGCGGCCGCCGGCATCGACCTCGACCGCGAAACGGCCATGATCTTCACGAACCTCGCCAGCTGGGATCCCAAGCAGCTCGTCTTCTCGCACAAGAGCCCCTACTACGCCGGCGGCGACCATCGCGGCGGCACGGCCTGGCAGCTCGACTCGCCGGAGCTCGACGTGAAGAACCTGCCCCGGAAGAAGCCGATCATCACCGACGGCGAGTACGGACAGATCTCGCTGGGGCGGCACAACTCGATCTTCATCGGCGGCATGGCCCATGAGCTCGGTCACGCCCTCGGCCTGCCCCACTGCCGCGCCCGCGACGACGAGGCCGCGGCGCACGGCGCCGCCTTGATGGGGGGCGGCAACCGCACCTACGCCGAGGAGGTGCGCGGAGAAGGGAAGGGCTCGTTCCTCACGCTCGCCGACGGCCTGCAGCTCGCGGCGCACCCGCAGTTCTCCGGGTCGGTGAAGGGGATGCGCGATCCGGTCCGGGCGCGGCTCACCGACGTGGCCGTGACCCCCGCCGCCGACGGGAAATCGTTCACGCTGACGGGCCGGATCGCGGGAGAGCCCCCCGTGCACGGCGTCGCCGGCTACCTCGATCCGGAGGGGGGCGGCGACTACGACGCGCGGACCGTGGCCACGGCGCCGCGGGAAGACGGCCGCTTCACGCTGCGCTGCGATCCGCTCGTCGCCGGCAAGCCCGCCAGCCTGCGGATCGTTGCCTGCCATGCCAACGGCGGCACGACCGAATGGGCGCACGCCTACGCCGTGGCCGCCGACGGCGCGGTGGATGTGGAGACGATGCGGCTGTGCTTCGCGTTCGACGGCTTCCTCGATGCGGTCGAACGCGGCGACACGGCCGCCGCCGCGCGGATCCGTGACGCCTGGCCGGCCGACGGCCGCGAAGCGCGGATCGCCGCCGCGATCCTCGCCGGGAAGGCCGGCGACCGGAAGACGGTCGCGGCCGCCGACGCGTCCCCCGACACCAAAGTGCTCCCGCTTTCGGCGGCGACGCCGGCGGAGGCGAAGGTGGGCTGGCTCCGGCCCGCGTTCGACCACCTGCCGCGACGCGAGGCGCTGCTCGTGGCGGCCGGCCGCGTCTTCGAGCGGGGCATCTACGCCCACGCGGCGTCGATCCACCGCTACGACATCGGCGGCCGCTGGGAGCGGCTCCGCGGCTCCTGCGGCCTGCCGACGCAGCGCGGCGGCTCGGTCGTGTTCGTCGTCCGCGCCGACGGCCGTGAACTCTTCCGCTCGAAGCGGCTCGGGCCCGATCAGCTCGAGCGGTTCGATCTCGACGTCGCGGGCGTCCGCACGCTGTCGCTCGAGACGGAGGACGGCGGCGACGGCAACAACTCCGACTGGGGCACCTGGTTCGAGCCCGAGCTGAGCCGGCGCTGACGCCGCGGCACGGCCTGACGGGCCGCTATTCTCCCGCCCATGCACGTTCGCATCGCCACCTGCCGGCCGTTGCCCGAGCCCGACGACGACGCGCCGCCGCTCCTGCAGGCGCTCGCCGCCGCCGGCGTCGCCGCCACGGTCTGCGACTGGCGCCGCGACGAGATCTGGATGCAGCCGGCGGCCACGGTCGTGCGGTCCACCTGGAACTCCATCCACCACCTCGACGCCCTCCGCGCGTGGGCGGGCCGCGTCGGCGCGGCGGCGGCCCTCTGGAACCCGCCCGACGTGCTGCTCGGCAACCTGCACAAGATCTACCTGCTCGGACTGGCGAAGCGGGGCGTGCCTGTCGTGCCCACGGTGCTGCTCGAACGGGGCGGCCCCGCGCCACTCCCCCGGATCTGCGGCGACCGCGGCTGGCGGAACGTGGTGCTCAAGCCCGCCGTCGGGGCCGGGTCGTTCGCGACCCATCGGATGGCGGCGGACGATCCGCGGGCGGCGGAGGAGTGCGCCCGGCTCGTCGCCGACATCCGCCGCCGCCTCTGACACGCGTGGCCTCCTGGCATGGCCTCCGCGGCCCGCTCGCCGCCGGCAGGGGCCCGTCGATCGGTCGCTTTCGGGTTGGGCGATCCGCCGCGATCGGTGTATCCTCCCGCGACTTCGTCCGCCTTCGCCGCACCACCGCTCCATCCCGCGAGGACTCCAACGTGACGCCCGCCCGCCTGCTCGACCCCTACCGGCTCCACGATTTGGAGCTTCCCAACCGGGTGGTGATGGCGCCGCTCACCCGCGGCCGGTCGGGCTCCGAGCGGATCCCGAACGCGACGGTCGTCGACTACTACGTGCAGCGGGCGTCGGCGGGGCTGATCGTGTCGGAGGCGACCACGATCTCGCCCCAGGCCAACGGCTGGCTCGGCTCGCCCGGCATCTACACCGACGCGATGGAGGCGGCCTGGCGGCAGGTCACCGACGCGGTCCACGCCCGGGGTGGGCGGATCTTCCTGCAGCTCTGGCACATGGGCCGCGCGTCCCACAGCGACTTCCACGAGGGCCGCCCTCCCGTGTCGGCCTCGGCGGTGAAGATCGGCGGCGACGGCATCCACACCCCCGCGGGCAAGCGGCCCTACGAGACGCCGCGGCCCCTGCAGACCCACGAGGTGGCCGCCGTGGTGGGCGACTACGCGGCGGCGGCCCGGCGGGCCCGGGCCGCCGGCTTCGACGGCGTCGAGATCCACGCGGCCAACGGCTACCTCATCGACCAGTTCCTGCAGTCGCGCACGAACCTCCGCACCGACGACTACGGCGGCAGCATCGAGAAGCGCTGCCGCTTCCTCCTCGAGGTGGTGGCCGCGGTGGCCAAGGAGTGGCCGAGCCGCCGCGTCGGCGTGCGGCTCTCCCCGAACGGCGGCTTCAACGACATGGGCTCGCCCAACTTCCGCGAGCAATTCCTTCACGCGGCCGGCGCGCTCGATCGGCTCGACATCGGCTACCTCCACGTCGTCGACGGCCTCGCCTTCGGCTTCCACAAACTCGGCGAGCCGATGACGCTGGCGGAGTTCCGCGGCGTGTTCCGCGGGCCGCTGATGGGCAACTGCGGCTACACGCGGGAGACCGCCGACGCTGCGATCGCCACGGGGCTCGCCGACCTGATCGCCTTCGGCCGGCCGTTCATCAGCAACCCCGACCTCGTGGAGCGGTTCGCCCACGGCTGGCCGCTCGCCGCCCCGGCCGACATGGCCGACTGGTATTCGCCGACGGGGGCCAAGGGCTACACCGATTTCCCACCCCACGGCGGCGCGGCCTGACGGCCCGACCAGTGTGGCCTGCTGATCTGAGAGGCGCGGCCGGCGGTCGAACAGGGAATCTCTTCGCACCATGTCCACCGATGATCCGCAGCCCGCGGCACCATGCGATACCCGTTGCGATGTGCGGCCTGATCTGCGGCCGGATGCCGCCGCCGAGCCGGTGCCCTGGCTCGTCGAGGTGGCGGCCGACGGGGCCCTGCAGCGCGCGGGGCTCGAGGCGGACGGCCCGGACGATCTCGTCGAGTGGCTCTGGATGCGGCTCGGCGACGAGGGGCTCGTGGGGATCGACGAGGGGAGCGTCGACGTCACCGAGGCGGTGGCCGCGGGGCTCGCCCCCGGCCCGATCGTAATCGACGCCGCCGCGGCACCGCCCGACCGCGACTGGGTGGCCGCCCGGCGGCGAGCCACGATCGACCTCGCCTTCGCCGACGAAGCGGCCGCCCGGTCGGCCGTCGCCCTGCTCGCGGAGGTGGGCGGGCTGCGGGTCGGCACACCCCGTCCGGCCGTCGCCGCGGCGACCGTGCCCCAGGAGCCGGTCGCCGTGCCGGGCTTCGGTTGGGTGCTGCCCCCCGCTCACGCGGCCGCCGGCGTTGAAGCCGTCGCCGAGTCCGGCGGACGCGATGCGACCGGTCAGGCCGCGGATAACACGCGGGTTTTCATCGACGCGGGGATCGGCTTCGGCACGGGGCTCCACCCGACGACGCGGCTGTGCCTGCGGGCGATCGCGGAGCACGTCGCCGCCGGCGGCCGGCTCGACCGCGTGCTCGATGTCGGCGCGGGCAGCGGGATTCTCGGGATCGCGGCGGCCGTGCTCGGTGCCGCCGCCGGCCCCGCCGCCGACAACGTCGATGCCGCCGCCGAAGCCGCCGTCGACGCCGTCGAGATCGACACCACCGTGCACGACGCGATCCGCCGCAACGCCGCGCTCAACGGGGTGTCGGCGCGGCTGCGGATCGCGGCCACGCTCGGCGAGGTCGCCGTGCCGCCCGGCGGCTACGACCTCGTGCTCGCCAACATCGTCGCCCCCGTGCTCGACGAGCTGGCCGACACGCTCGCGGCGCTCGTCGCCCCCGGCGGCCGGCTCGTGCTCTCGGGGCTGCTCGACGGCGAGACGGCGGCGATCGCCGACCGCTACGGCCGGCTCCTGTCTGGCCGTGGAAAAAGTCCTCCGGGACTTTTTCCAGGCACGAAAACCTCCGGTGTTCACGGGAGCTGCGCTCCCGCGATCGCATCCATGCGACCGAGCAGGCTGTTGATCCACAGCCTGCTACCCGCGCGGCCGGTCGTCACGGCCGAGGGGGAGTGGCGGTGCCTGTCGTTCGCGGGCTGACCTGGAGTCCGCCGGCGATCACGGCGGCGATCATGGCCGCCGCCCGCGGCCGTCAGAATTGCATGATCGCGTCGCAGCCCGCGTAGAACTGGCCGAGTTTCGAGCCCGACTCGCCGATCCCCTGCCCGAGCCCGGGGCCGTAGGGCCGCCTGGTCACACCCGCGTCGGGCGTGAACCAGTCGTAGCGCACCTCCGGCCGGATCATCCAATTGCGGTTGGGGCGATAGTTGAGCCCGAGCGTGAGCTCCCAGAAGTTGCCCGCGAACCCGCCCGAGTAGTAGCCGGGGTTTCCGGCCTGGGAATAATTCCGCAGCGGCGCGACGACGATGTAGCCGTTGTTGTCGCGGAAGTATTCCAGCCGCACCCCGCCGAGCCAGCGGTCGCTGAACGTCCAGAAGGCGTACTGGTTGAACGAATACCACTGGGCCAGGCCCGGCTGCTGGCCTGCGGTGGCGGAGGGGGCGCCGGAGTTGAACTGCCAGGCGGCGTCGTTCTCGAACACGTAGGTCAGCCGTTCCGTGAGCCGGTTGGTGTAGACCGTCGTGATGAGCGACCGGTTGCCCACGAGCGAGCCGCTCGCCGGATCGCTTCCCAGCGGCGTCGCCTCGTTGCCCGTGGTCATGCCGATCGCGAGCGACTGCGAGCGGTCGTCGCTCTCGAGCGTCACGCCGCCGAGATACCCCGCCGTGCTCGCCGCCCCCGGATAGCCGGGGTTCAGGATCGCCCACGGGCCCGACATGGGCATCGGATCGAGGAAGTTGTTCCAGCCGGTGTGCACGGCGGAATGGATCGTGACGCCGTCCGCCGGCTTCCACGTGCCCATGACGCCGGTGAACGTGAACGGCGAATACTGCATCGAGAAGCAGTGGGTGTAGAAGAAGTTGCCGACGGCCGGCACCTGCTCGTAGCCGAGAATGCCGTAGAAGTGCCCGAGCCGCAGCGTGAGGTCGCCGCGGGCGACGTCGAGGTAGAGCTGCGGCATCGCGAGGCCGTAGTCCTTCGAGAACGCCCAGGAGGCGGCGTTGGCGACGCCGTAGGCCTGCAGCGGCCAGGCGTCGAGCCCGCGGGCGGTCGTGAAGATCGAGTCGGTGCCGAGCAGGAGGTCCACCCGGGCCCCCCAGTCCCACTCGCCTGCTTCGGCGTCGGCCGCCCGCTCGTTGGCGAGGTAGAGCTGGTTCACCTGCCCCTGCCAGCTGCGGTCGGCGAACGTGACGACGCCGTTGAAGGGGGTACCCCAGGCATTCGCACCGAGGCCGGCGTCGATCCAGCCGAACGTGCTGAACGAGCGGCGTTCGAGGAGGGGCAGGTGGAGGCGGCGATCAGGCTGCTCCCGGGCCAGTGTGGCCTGCCACGGCAGCCGCGGATCGTCGGGATCGACGGCCGCACCGGCCGGCGGTTCGGCGGCGCGGCACCAGCCCGCCAGGAGTGCGCACACCGCCACGACAACGCAGAATCCACGCACTGGCAGCACCGCGGTCGAGCCCGTCGCGCGTGCCATGGCCGCTTCCGCCCGGGGCCACACTGGTCGCGCCGCGATCATCGCGCGGGTCCTCCTTGTCATCGGCCATCGGCGGCGCGCACGGCGACCGTGACGCCGCCGGCAGGCACGCCCGGCGCGGACGCCGCCACTGCGGCAGATCGCCCGCCCGGCCGGGGTTCACCCGGCCGCCCGTCTCCCGCCGCCTGCCGCCGCGGCCTCGCCAGCGTGTTACGATCACGCCGGGATGACTTTCCGACACCAGTCAGGAGCCTCGTCGTGGCCACCTCCGCATCGTCGAACCGCCCGTTTCCCCGTGGCCCGGCCATGGTCCCGGCCATCATCCCGGCCGTGATCCTGCCGGCGGTCGCGCTCGTCGCGGCCCTCGCGGCGCCCTGCCGGGCGGTCGAGTATGGCCGGGTGATCTTCGCCGACGATTTCTCGGCCGACGCGTTCGGGCCGCGGTGGGGCCACTACAAGAGCTCGAGTGTCGTCCGCGACGGCGTGCTCGTCGGGATCACGGCGCCCACCTCGGATCATTCGGCCGTCGACAACATCCGCTTCGCCGGCGAGCGCGACCTCGAAGTGGCCGTCCGCTTCCGCTTCACGAGCGACAAGGCCCGCAGCTTCGACGTCTGGTTCGACGACAAGGACTACAAGGGCTCGCACGCCGGGCACATCTGCCAGGCGAGCATCAGCCCCAAGGGGGTGAATCTGTCCGACGCCAAGACCGGCGGCTTCACGTTCGAGGGAGGGCTCTACGAGCGCAAGAAGGCCAAGGAGCTCACCGACGCAGACAAGGCGATGCTCGCCACGAAGGCCAAGTGGACGGGCCGGCCGGTCGCGCTCGGGGAGTGGCACACGCTCGTCGTGCACACCGCCGGCGACGAGTTCACCGTCGAGATCGACGGCACGCCGGCGGCGAGCTTCTCCTCGCCCGGCATCGGCCATGCGACCAAGTCGCTCGTCAGCCTGACCACCAACGCGGTGGACGTGGAGTATGACGACTTCAGCATCAAGGCCGCGGCGACCCCCTGATGCACGCGTCCGCCCGCCGCCGTGCCGCGTTCGCGGCGGCCCTGCTCGCCGCTTCGCCCGTCGTTGCAGTGCCCGTCGTTGCAGTGCCTGTCGTTGCAGTGCCTGTCGTTGCAGTGCCTGTCGTTGCAGTGCCTGTCGTTGCAGTGCCTGTCGTTGCAGTGCCTGTCGCGGCCGTGCTTGCCGTA
>Ga0207954_1000996_pt1 | contig 9862 bp, 8 predicted proteins | sample CryBogmetaGMA0M_FD_184547 | JGI IMG/M metagenome (GOLD analysis project Ga0207954, IMG submission 184547) | Freshwater microbial communities from Crystal Bog, Wisconsin, USA - MA0M (SPAdes) | ecosystem: Environmental > Aquatic > Freshwater > Lake | place: Crystal Bog, Wisconsin, USA | collected... | reverse complement strand
CCAGTCAGGGAGTCGTAAAGAACGAGAATCTTGATGGGCTGGGCGGAACTGGTGACGGGCGTGGTCATGATCGGGGGCGGCTCCTCGGGTTAGCAGGGGCTCGTCAGGATACCGGCGCTATGAAAGGGAGATTGGGCGTACGCTGGCCCGATAGATCGCCCGTGTGGTGGCGAATAAATAACATTGGCGATTTTTGGGTTGGAGTCGCGGAGGGCTTTTGAAGATTCCGGTTCTTAATAGCCCCGAAAGTTCGCCCGGAGCACAGACCCAGCCTTTGAGTTGTTATTTATTCCCCCGTACTGGCCCCGATTTTTACTCCGTATCAGCGCGTGCCTATCTTTACGACGAGTCACGTAGGACTTGCTTTGAGTGGCTAAATCCGGCCCCGTATACAGCCTCTTGAACACTCATCCGGGGCTTGTTCTAGGCGCTCGCGAACTCCATGGGCACGCGTTGGCTCTCACTGGCTTGGGTTTTGTCGTGAAGAGTGCCGGCTAGCGGGCTTTGGGCTGCGTATTTGAGCGAAAAGCCGCGTGTTCTTCGGGAGTTCATGGCCCGCCGAGATAGCCGGGTATGTGACGCGCATTTGGAGCAGTATCGAGGGGGTGTGGGCTGAGTGATGGTTTAAAACGTGTTTTTTGACCGTCGAGCGGGAAGGCGGGCTGAGAAGAAAGACACGTGGCTGGTTGAGGGCTGAAAGTTGATGGAGGAGGAGAGGGTAGGAGCCATATGTAGGAGCCTTGCCCGCTGCGTTCGCCGTTGTGGGCCGTAGGGGGCGCTGTGGCGGGTGATGGGCGTGAGGCGCTGTCCGGGGCCATTGATGAGCCGAGCGCCGCCGTAGGGCCACAGAGGGCGCGATAGGGCATGCCGGGGTATTCTTACCCTCTGGTGGGCTTGGCTTTGGCTGACACGACACACGGACGGCGGGGAAGCACATGGCAGCGATGACAGAATCAGAGAGCCTGTACCAAGACTTATTTCGCGCGGTGCTGGCTGAATTAAATCGCGTTATCGGAGACGACCCAACTGGCTGGACGGTCACGAAGCGGTTGCCGGCGGTCGTTCAGGCCAGTCAGTTGAGCGTGTACGGGCTGTTGATTTTGAAGGGCACGAACGAAGGCCACGCTGACGTCTACCCGCATAGGGTCAAACTGGACACTCTGCTCGACAAAGTGCTGCAGAAGTCGAAGAGCGTCTGGGCGGAGGCGTTAACGAAGAAGCCGAGTTCGCGACAAAGATATTTAGAAGACACGAAGCCCATTCGGCCGGCTGTTAGGGCGGTCGTTAATTATGCCGAGAAGAATATTGGGCTACACGGCGAGCGGCTTGGCGACTTTGGCGTTGACGACGTTCAGGACGCGATCGCTGGGTTGGTCGGCAAGTTCAGTGCGTTGATCGAGGTCAAACTGAATGGCGGAAAAGCCGGAGTCGTTCCCGGTGCTGTGCGGGCTTCTATAGGTCTCGGAATGCTCGCTGGTGGTTTGGCTGGGCGGCGTGAGATAAGCCCGAAGGAAATCTCAGCCGCCCGGGTGCTGTCACGAATGGGCTCGGAGAAAGACGAGCGTGGCGGCCCGGAGCCAAAGCCCGTGAAGCGGCTCCGGAAGACGCTGAAGGGACTCGCCGACTACCTTCCCGAGCAGCGAGGATAAGGGGCCATGGCGAAGAAGAAACAGAAGGTCACGAAGAAGGCCGCCAAGAAGAAGGCGAGCGGGGCGGCAGCGGAAGCAGAAGTGACGTCGTGCCCTGATCAGGACCTTGAAGCCGCGGCTGTCGTGAACACAGCGGGAGAATCGGCTGCAAGATTCGGCGAGGCGTTTTTGGCTGCGATTGAGGCCAGAGGAATTGATATCTCGGTAGTTTTTAATGCGGCAGTGACCAGCCTTCAGCGCAGCGAGACGAACGCCCCGGCGAGCAGTGCATCCCACCTGCAAGAGACAGTGGAGTGCGTGCAAGCGATGCTGATGGAAAATGAGTCAGCGGCGAAGCCATACGTTCGCTTCGTCGGCCGAGTTGCTGAAATCCTGCTCAACCACAGGGGATTTCAGACGATCACGGCCGGCGACGTGTTCAAAGTCTTCTTGGTTGAGATTTCAGCGCACCTCGAAGAGCACCACCGTCAGAGCCCTCCCCCGGGACAGCAGTTGAGTGTCGGCACGGTCAGCGTCACCGCAGGCGAGGGCAGAAAGACGTTCAACAACCGGATAAAGCGGCTATGGCGATACCTACTGATTGAGCCCACGGTCACACGGGCGTCGGGTAGGAACGAAGACTACGTCCTGACAGAAGTTGGCCAGAGCGTGTTTGACGGCTGGCCGGACCTGAACGAAATCCCGGGGCTCGAACGGGACGGCCCTGTGGTGCCCGACTAACCCCGGTTCCCACGGGGCGGGGCGTACGCGATGTTCGCGATCGCGATCAATTTCCGGTTAGACGCCTATAGACGTCTCCTAGGGAAGTAAGGGGAAAACGGTTTCTATCGCGAGCATCGGGTGCAAAGGCACCCGCTCGAAGTCTTCTGCTTCTCCTGCGTGCCGATCTCCTGTGCCCTGACAAGCCCGGCACCCCTGCGGCACCGCCAGCCCCCCCTATGCGGCGCCGTCAACACACCCCGCCGCCGCGCCCGCCGTCTTCTTCACCGGGTTCATCGCCACGCTACCCCGGTTGGAATGCAATTGTTCCAAGTGCGAGCGAAGTTGGAACTGTATTGGGCGAAGACCCCGCCGTGAAGTCGTGGTCCAAATGAGCCAGCGACGTGGAGGAAAGGAAACCTCGCACTCAAGGCTTTCAGGACGACTACATGATCACGGACAAAGCACAACTACTGCGACCTAATCCCGCCGGTATCCCGGACGAGATGAAGTTGGCAGACCGCTGGATGGGCTTCAGACTCGTCGAGAAGGTCCGTAAGGACGGCACGACGGAATACACGAAGGAGCCGCGGCAGGGAGTGAATCCGAACCGCAAGGCCAGCAGCACGAACTCGACGACGTGGTGCGACTTCGAGACCGCATGGGCTGCCTATGAATCCGGACATGTAGATGGCCTCGGCTTCGCGCTCGGCGACGGCTGGGCTGGCGTCGACGTCGACGACGCCCTGCTGGCTACAGACCTGCGGCCGGAAGCCCGCGAGATCATCACCACGTTCCAAAGTTACGTCGAGTTCAGCGTCTCCGGCTCCGGCGTGCACGTTCTTGTTCGCGGCGACGTCCCAGCGGGCAAACGATCCGGCAGGGTGGAGGTCTACGGCGGGGGCCGCTACTTCACAGTCACCGGCCATGCGCTGCCCAAGGGCCCCGGAACCGTCGAGCCGCGGCAGCAGGAACTCGACGAACTCGTCGCCAAGATCGACGCCGAGCGGGCGTGCACGCCGCGCGGCACCTCGGCTGCCCCCGTTACTCCATTGTGGCCCGACCCGCCACCGCCACCTCCGGCGTCCGCCGCCGAAATCATCGAAGTCGGCCACCGCATTTGCCGTGGCTTCGGCGAACTGTGGCGTGGCGAGATAGACACGCACGACGGCGATGCCTCACGGGCCGACATGGCGCTTATAGGCACACTCGTCTGGCTTTGCGGCCCCGGGCAGCAGGCTTACGTCCGTGATATCGCCCAGCAGAGCGGCCTGCGACGCGAGAAGTGGACGACGCATCGCACGTACCTTCAACGCACGATCGACGCGGCCTATCGGGGCCGAGGCCCGGAGGACTTCTACGTATGGCGGCGGCCGCACGCCGGTCTCGAGATGACGCCCCTATCGGCACCGGCGGCCGGCAACGGCGACGGAGCGATCGACCTGCGGCGGGCCGTAACGCTCGACGATATCGGCTTTGCCCGCCGTCTCGCCGCTGCGGTGTGCGACCGCATCCGTTTCGTCGAGCACTGGCGGAAATTCATCAACTGGGATGGCCGCCGCTGGGTTCAAGACGACGGTGCATATGCCATTCGTGCCGCCCAAGACCTACGCGACCAACTGTGGCGGGAATATGCCGACCTGCCCCACGAGGAGAAGAAGAGGTCGGCACTGAAGTACATCGACGACTGCGGTCAAGCGAAGCGTCTTCAGAGCATCGTATCGCTCCTGAAAAGCCAGCAGGCGATCCGGATATCGCACGAGGCATTGGATCGCCACCCGTACTTACTCAACGTTCGAAACGGCACCGTCGATCTCCGCACCGGCCTACTGCTCGCCCACGACCCGACGAACTTTCTGACCCAACTCGCCGCCGTGGAGTTCGACGCCGCGCCTACAAGCGAGGAATGGCTGCTGTTTGTCAACCAGTGCATGCAGGGCGACTCCGACTTGGTCCGCTTCCTGCAGGTCTCGGCTGGCCTCGCTCTGTCCGGCGACATCAGCCCGCAGGTCCTCTGGTGCCACTATGGCCGCGGCTCCAACGGCAAGAGCACGTTCCTGACCGCCATCAGCAAGATGCTCGGCGACTACGCCATCGCGGCCCCAACGAACTTCCTGATGATGAAGAAGAGCGAGGGGCATCCGACCGAATTGGCCATGCTCTACGGCAAGCGGCTCGTCACGGCGATCGAGTGCGAGGGCGGTCAGCGGCTTCGCGAGAGTTTCGTCAAGACGCTAACCGGAGGCGACACAGTCGCGGCCCGCCGAATGCGAGAAGATTTTTGGATGATGGACCCGACGTGGCATACGCACGTCGCTTTCAACGATCCGCCGACGATCAACGGCACGGACGACGGAATACGGCGTCGGCTCCGCATCATCCCGTGGCGGGCACGTTTTGAAGGAGCCAACAAGGACCCCGGCCTGAAGACACGGCTGGAATCGGAACAGCACCGCGCGGCGATCCTGAACTGGTGTCTAGCCGGCGTGCGTGACTTTCTGGCCAACGGCATGCCCGAGACGCCAGCGGTCGACGAGGCGACCGACGAGTACGTCACCGAGCAGGATTTGCTCGGAAATTTTCTCGACGAAGGCTGCCAGACAGGCGACGGCCGCGAGGCCATGTTCAGCGACTTCATGGCCACGTTCCACGAGTGGCTCGAAACCCACGGCGAGAGCCCGCGGGCGTGGACCAGCAAGCGGATAGGCGGGGAACTCAAGCGCCGCGGATTCGTGAAGGACCGCTCAACGTCCGGTCCAAATCGGGGCAAAACGATCTATCGCGGCGTGAGTCTGGGCTGCGACTCCGACGAGTTCGCACGCGACGTGAGTTGGAACTAAATGCTTCGAACCCTGCCGGCCGTTGGAACGATTCGTGTCAGAGACAGGCGGCGTCGGGCGTGCGAAGTTCGTCCAGCACTGACCGCCGTGTTTGCCACCGAGGCAAGTCGGTCATGCCGCTGTCGCATAACGCGACGACTGAAGTCAACACCTCACAGGCCTAATCCCATGTCGCAGAAAACGATGGACGATTCATCGAGTTTAAAAACCCCGAGTGCGGAGTGCGTAGGCTCCGCAGATGTGCCCGACTCCCCGACGCCTTGCCTATCGCCAGAGACTACCTATGAGGTTATCGAAGGCTTCCAAGTTCATCCGGTAGCAAGCCTGTTTGAATTGCTCACAGGCGAGCAGTTTGATGATCTCGTCGGCTCCGTCATCCGAGCGGGCACCGTCGCGTCCGTCGAGTTTCACAACGGACTTCTGACCGACGGCCGAAACCGCGTTCGAGCGGTCGAGGAAGCCCGTCGCCAAGGACACTCGGTCGAGATGCCCACGCACGAGTGGGTGCCGCTTGGACAAGAAACGATCGAAGAGCACATCCTCACGGTCAATCTCAATCGACGCCACCTGACCGATGATCAGCGAGTTGCAATCATGGCTCGCAACCCGGGGTGGTTGAACGCAATTCGTGAGAGCCGGCGGCAGCGGCAGGTTGCCACGCGTTTCGGCGGAAACGCCTCTGACACGGTGTCACAGAATCCTGCTGAACCGTGTGAGTCGAGCGAAAACGACCCTCGGCCGGCTGGCGACACCAGCACCCGAGGGCAGGTGGCCTCACTTCTGAACTTTTCAACGTACCGAGGCGAGCAACTCCAACAGGCCACGGACGGTCTTGCTGACGGCTCAATAACGGTGGCCGACCTCAATGCCGTGGCCGCGGGCGAGAAAAAAATGCGGAATGTGCTGCCGCGGAAACGCACTCGCCGCGGTGCACCAAAGAAGCACGGCCATGCCGTCGGTGCCGTGGATGGCAGAGAAAAGAGCGGTGTCGACAACGACCTTACCGACGACTTCGAGCCGACCGAAGAGGCGGTAAACCGTCGCTTGGACCGATGGATGGCCGGATACGCCATCGCCGACCATCGCGAGGTCCGTCGGATCGTCGCGGCAAGAATCGAACGCGATCAGCGGGAATTCGACCGCGACCGCTAGTTCGCTCCTGTCTCGCAGGCCCTTCACCCTCAACACCTTGGACCCACCAGCCGGTGGACATACATGCCCAATCTCGAAATGGTTTCTCGACTTAACCTGCCCACGACGTTCCCCGCATTCTTTCCGGACGCGTTGGAGAACTTCCGGCGGGCCATCGCTGAATCGACCGATGTTCCCGACGAGTACGCCATCGCCTTCATGCTGGCCGCTGGAGCAACTGCTGCAGGATCGGATGTCGCCGCCTGCGTGCAGCCGGGATGGTGCGTACGAGCCAACATGTTCATCGCCGTCGTTGGCCACAAAGGCACCGGCAAGAGCACGCTCGCCGACAAGGTCTTCGCTCCGCTGGTGCTCCGGGAAGACGAACTACAGAGGCCGCCCACCACGATCGAGGCTGTCGACTGTGATTATGACAATGACGACGACGATGCATGGAACGAGGTGGACACGCCGCTGGGGCGCGATGCCGGCCAGCACAGGGCGTGCGTCACGATCAATGATGCCACCGGCCCAGCCGTGCTGCGTCTCGTATGCGACAACCCACGCCAACTACTCGTGGCACCTGATGAACTGAGTGGTCTGTTCATCCGCAACTCGGGCGGCACGGATCGCCAACTTTGGTGCGAACTCTACGACGGCCGCCGCCGCCGACAGCAACGTGCGTCGGCGGGCGGGCTTTCCGCGACGCTTGCGGCCCCCTACGTGTGCCTGTTCGGAAGCATTCAGCCCGATTTGCTGAAGTGCCTTCACAACGCCCGCGGCGATGACGGTCTGGTGGATCGTGTACTTCTGGTCGGAACGCCGCAGCCTCGCCCAGCCACATGGCCTCGCGATGCGGACGATCCGCTCCTGAGCGGCGCGTGGCGGGATTCGATCCTGCGAATGTTCCGGATCGAGAAGGAGGCCACAGACGCCATCGGTGACCAACTGGAGTCGCGATTCACGGCTGAGGCCGTCAGCGTGTGCCAGCGCCTCCTCGATCGGCTGAACGACCTCGTCGTCATCATCGGCATACCTGATGCACAGCGTGGCATCGTGAAAAAACTACTGCAGCACGCCGTAAAACTTGCACTCCTCCACCGTTGTTTCCGGTGGGCGGCGGGCGAGTTTGGTACGCCAGCAGCGATTGGCGATGTCGATGCAAAGGACGCAGAGGCGGCGTGCGAGGCGACGCTCTTTTTCCTCGGCCGCTGGCTGATGTGGCGGCCAGAACTAGGTTGCGTTGGCTCGCCGCACAGCGACGGCCACCCCGCCCTTTTCAGTCCACCGGGAAGCGATCCCGCTCTAAACGTGTTGGCCTCGACGGCTCGTGATGCTCACGCCGGCATTCGTCTCATCGAACGTCTGGTTCGTCATCTTCGCGGCGTGGGCGAGGCGACAGTCGCGCTCCACACCCTTCGTGTTCAGGGGCCGTTTGCGAATACCGATCCGAGCGAACTTCATGCGGCCTGCAACTGGCTGGTTACCGAGCGTCAGGGTGAATGGGCGAGTGAGTCGCGCGACACCTTCAGGCTGTTTCCCGTCGTTGGCAGCGCCCGGAAGCCACATCAGCCCGTAGGCAACGCGACGGCAAACATCACATCAGGAGAATCCCGATGAGCCCCCCCGCATCCAAACGAAAGCAACGGGGATCGCACGACCTCGTTGGTCTCATCCCACCGGAGGAACTGTTCGTGCGTCCCGGCGAGAAAACCGTCGTGGAGCCCTCGCCGCCGATGACCGAGGAGGAGGGATTCCGCGAGCGCGTTGCAATCGCGTGGCACTTGGTGAAGACGACTCGGTTCTATGAACACGAGCACGAGCGGCTGCGGGAGGTGCTTGTGGCGATGATCGAACACGAAAGTTGCGTTGACAGGAGAGCAAGGTAATGGCTTCAGTTACGTCGAAATCATTCTTTCAAGTGGACCCGCTTGGCGTTAACGAGGCCGTCTGCGTCCGTCGCAACAAGGCGGCCCAGATGTTGTCCATCAGCGTCAGCACGCTAGATCGGCTCGTGAAGGCCGGCGATATTCCCTGCTTCAAACTCCCGGGTGGTGTCCTTTTCAGAGTCGACACTCTTCGAGACTGGGCACATCAGATGGAACTTCACGCAGTGGAGCGAAGTGGAAGTGCCGAACCCCCCCCGGCGGCAAAGCCGGACACCAACGGCAAGGCTTCTACGCGCTCGCCGTAAGGTCAAATACCCACAGCAACGGAGAAAAATTCATGGCGTACCTTCGCAGCAAAAAAGGAAAGCGCGGCACGACTTGGGAGGTTCTCGTTTACGTGTCGCCGCAGAACCGCCCCAACATTCGACTCGGACGGGTCAACGCGCGAATCGCGCAGACTGCAAAGGCGCGAATCGAGTCACTTGTCGCGGCAAAAATCGCCGGGCATTCGCTCGACGCCGAAACGGCAGGTTGGGTCGCAGGCCTGCACGACGTCATCTACGAGCGGCTATTTCGGGCCGGCCTTGTTGAACGGCGGGTACAGGTCGCACCGCCCCCCGCCCCAGTCGTGCTTCTGGCCGATCAAGTGGATCGCTACATCAACAGCCGCGCCGCACTGAAGCCCAACACGGTCCGCAACTACAAGACGACCAAACGCCTCCTCGTCGAGCATTTCGGCGGTGACCAGCCAATTCGGATGATCAACTCGGGCAACGCCAAGGACTACCGGGAATGTCTCTTGAAGAAGTACGCACGAGCGACGGTGGCCCGAGAGGTGAAACGCGCACGCCAGTTTTTCGAATATGCAAAGGACTGCGGTTCGATCGAGACCAACCCGTTCATCAAGGTGAAAGCGGGGAGCCAGAAGAACACGAAGCGGAAAGCGTTTGTGGGTGGGCAGGTGGTGGCAAAGGTGCTGGAGGCGTTGCCCGACAACCTCTGGCGTCTGGCGTTTGTGCTGACGCGGTATGGCGGATTGCGTATCCCGAGCGAAATCTCGCGGTTAACGTGGGCCGACATCGATTGGGCGGGGCGATGCTTCACGCTCCATGTCCCCAAAAAGGAACATCTCGACGGCCACGAGACCCGAGTGGTGCCCATCTTCCCCGAGATCGAGCCGTATCTTCGCCAAGCATTCGAAGAAGCCCCCGCCAGCACCCTCCACGTTCTGCCGAAGCGGTTTCACAACGAGGGCTACGTCTATGCGGGTGTCCTGCGAGCCGTGGAGCGTGCCAGCGTGCCGAAGTGGCCCAAACTCCTCGTGAACCTCCGTGCCAGCCGAGAGACGGAACTGATGCTGCGGGAACCTGCCCACCTAGTCCACGCGTGGCTGGGCAACTCGAAGGAGGTCGCGGAAGACCACTACCTCATGGTGACGCCAGAGGACATCGTCAGGGCCGTCAGCGTGCCCTCCTCAATTCCGACTCCAAATCCGACTCCGTCAGCGCTCGTTTTGGCTCATCAGGAGTCGTCAGCGGAAAAAGAAACAGCCGTATCCCCCGCGTTTGCGAAGGATACGGCTGTTCAGGTACCCCCACGGGGAGTCGAACCCCGGTTTTCGGGCTGAGAACCCGACGTCCTGGGCCTCTAGACG
>Ga0207954_1000993_pt1 | contig 9866 bp, 9 predicted proteins | sample CryBogmetaGMA0M_FD_184547 | JGI IMG/M metagenome (GOLD analysis project Ga0207954, IMG submission 184547) | Freshwater microbial communities from Crystal Bog, Wisconsin, USA - MA0M (SPAdes) | ecosystem: Environmental > Aquatic > Freshwater > Lake | place: Crystal Bog, Wisconsin, USA | collected... | reverse complement strand
TGCCATCTCGCCGGACGTTCGTTGCGGGCATCCTGCCCTTCGCTCACTCGAAGGAAACCGCGCTTCGCCCTCCAGGCTCCGCTCGGTTTCCTACGCCGCTCGATTGGCACGGGCAACCCCTCCGACCCATGAGACTCTCGAAAGGAACACGGCAGTGGGCCTTCACTGCGATGGCTGCGGAAGGTGTGCCTGTCAGGAAGAACCGGCATCCGAGGCATTGGCGGAGTGATGCGCAGGACGCGTTCTGGCCGAAGTTTCGGTTGCCGGGGCGATCCCGGCAACGTCTGGCTCCGTCTACGAGGTGCCCCGATGCTGCGTTTCCGCTCGAACCGTCCCTGGATGCTCGCGACGCTGCTCGTCGCCGAGGCGTTTGCCGCCACTTCCGCGCTGGCGATCCCTATCGACGGCGGCGTTGAAGGGCCCACGCCTGACGTCTTCTACAACTTCTATGTGCCGCCAGTGCCGGCGGGGGGCTATCCCGGCATGGGCGCGCAGCTCTACGTGTCGCCCCGTCCAGTGCCGCCCCGCGTGGGCCACACCTGGAACACGTATCCGCCCTTCATGCCGCACGAGTTCCTCTATAAGCACCGTCGCCGATACATCCGCCCCGCGGGCGTGACCGGCATGCGGACCGACGTGCACGCCTACTGGTACTGATCCCGGAGACCCTTCCATCATGGATCGCCGCGTCCTCATCACCACGCTCTTCGCGGGCTCTGTCGCCCTCGCCACCGTGGGCCTTGGCCTCGCGACGGCCGGCGATCACTTCGCCCATGCGCACGGCTGCTCCGGCGCTTGCTGTGGCTCGGGGCAGTGCGGCCCGGGGGCCCAGGGCCACTGCGGCCACGGTCGCTGTCACCACGGCCATTGCGGCCATGGTCACTGCGGCAAGCACTGCGGTCAGTGCGGCCATTGCAAACTCTGTGGCACACCCGTGGGCGGGCCTTGCAACTATGGAAAGACCGGCGGCCTCCACGAGGACTGCAAGTACAACGCCTGGGAGAAGCGATACTTCCTCCGCGCGCAGGGGAAGAGTTGGCACAGCGCCTGGTACGACCCCGCGGAGGGCCGGCCGATCGCGCTGGTCGTGCCGCCGACGAGCGAGTTCATGACGCAGTACTCATGGGGCGTGCCGAGCAGCCGCGTGGCGCCGATCTATCATCAGTTCCACCGGCCCTATCCGGGCCCCGGCGCGGCAGCCGGCAGCGGTGGCGGCGGTTTCCTCCCCACCCCAAACCAGCCGAGCGACACCGTCCAGTTCGGCGTCAACGCCGTCCGCGGCCCCTGGGGCGCGTACTGACAGTCGCGTCCACGTCGTAGCACAGGTTGCCAACCTGTGTGTCCCATGTAGCACAGGTTTTCAACCTCTGTGTCTTTCGGCTTCGCATCGCGCTCAGGGCTGCCCATGCCCGTCGCCGGACGCTCGCTGCGCCCATCCAGGGCTTCACTCGCTCGATGCTGACTTCGCTCCGCCATCCATGGCTGCGCTCGTCAGCAACGCCGGCTCTCGGGCACGGGCAGCCCCTCGCTGCCACCCGTAGCACAGGTTGCCAACCTGTGCCTTTTCACACCGCAGGTTGCCAACCTGCGGCTACATTCAGGTATCCCACTGCCCTTTGGTAGCACAGGTTTTCAACCTGTGATCTTCACCGTTGCTCGTCCAGCCGGGTGCGAGCGAGGGTGGCCCACGGACTTTCCGGCGCCAGCGCGAGAAACCGGCGGAGATGGTGGCCGGCATCGCCCGCGAGGCCCATCTCGCGGAGCACGCCCGCGATGTGCCAATGGGCGTCGGCGTAGTCGGGCTCCTGGCGGAGCACGCCCTCGAGCGCCGCGACCGCGAGGTCATGCTCGCCGAGTTCGGCGAGCACGCAGCCGAGGCTCGCCCGGGCCTGAAGGTGGTCGGGGTCGATCTCGATCACCGCGTAATACCGCTCCCGCGCCGCCGTCAGGTCTCCCGAACGGTAGAGCAGTTCGGCCAGCATGAAGACCACGCGGGCCGATGGACCCTGCGCCTGGAGCACCGCCCGAAGGGCCTCCGCCGCCTCGACAAACTCTCCAGCCGCCTCGAGGTCGTCGGCAAGGTCGAGGATCTCCGCCGCATCAGTGCCCGGGGCCGGGAGGTCGTGCGGCGTCGTGGCCGGTGCCTGCGCCTCGGTCGGTGGCGGTGGCCGGATGCCGACGATCGCCGGCTCGTCCACCTCGTTCGCAGCGTCGGCGAACGACGACGTGTAGAAGCCGAGCTGGAGCTGACGGCCAGGCGCGAGCAGGCGGCCACCCTCGTCGAGGTTCAGCCGCCGGCCATCGAGCCGCACCCGCGCCGCCGCCTCCGCGGCAGCCCGCGCTCCACCGGGCGCGAGGCCGCCGAGTTTGGCGTCGATCTCGCGTAGCGAGAGCCCGCCCGCGAGCAGGCGGGCGAGATGGCGGCCCACGACCAGTTGGGGAAAGTCGAACCACTCGACCGAGCCGGCGACGTGTGCGGGCACCAGCAGGCCGCCGCGAGACCAGTGGCGGATCGCGGCCGGCGGCACGCCGAGGACGTCGGCCATCATCGCGGCCGTGTGGAGCCGGTGAACCCCCAGCAGATCGGCAGGAGAATCGTCGAGAAGGAGCGGCTGCCGCGGGCCGCGGCGCCGAGGAGAGGCCGCCGCCGCTGGCCGCTGCCCACGTTCCGGCGTCTCGTGGTCCGTGAACTCGGGGGGCATGCGCGAATCCTGCAAGGATCGCGGGAATGTACTCCGCGCATCGGCGGCTGCCAATCGGCGAGCGTTATGCTGCGACGGCGTGATCGAACCGCCTGCCGGACATGGTCGCTGTGCTGACCGTCGAAGGGCTCATGCTCCCCGTCGCGACCGGCGAATCCGAAAACAGTCGACGATCCCGTGGACTGCGCAAAGAACATCACAGTGTTCCGACAGCGGTGGCAAAGTGGAGCGATTCGCTCCATGCACCTTCGGCCAAAGTGGGGCGAGTTGCGACATCCCTCATGAGTGGATTTGGCTTCCGCAATAACGATGGGAAGCGAGCACGTTCTCTGTGAAATTCCTCGCCTCGACCGCCCCGGGAGTGTACGAAAACGTCGTTTTCGTATACACTTTTTGGGGTCCTGGAGCCGTGGCATGATTTCGACTCGTCTGCTTTCACCGTCCCGAGTCATTTCCGGATCTCCCGCCATGCGCACCCCCGCCACGCCACCGAAACGCTCGCTCGCTGTCCGCGAAATGATCGAGGAACGAATCGTTGATGGCCGCTACCCGCCCGGCATGCGGCTTGACGAGGTGGCCTTGGCGAAGGAGTTTGGCGTGTCCCGAACGCCGATCCGCGAAACACTCATTCAGCTCAGTTCATCGGGCATGGTCGATCTCCGCCCACGACGGGGGGCGGTGGTCGCCGACGCCAGCCCGCACCGCATCTGCGAGATGTTCGAGGTGATGGCGGAACTCGAGGCCATGTGCGCCCGGCTCGCCGCCCGCCGGATTACAGACGAGGAGCAGGCGGATCTCGTGGCCGCCCATCAGGCCTGCGAACTGGCTCGGGACACGGGGTCTGCGGACGGCTATTTCGTCGAGAACGAGGCGTTTCACCAGGTCATCTACGGGGCCGCACACAACGCCTTTCTCGCCGAGCAGGCGCTGCAGTTGCAGCGGCGGCTGCGGCCCTACCGGCGGCTCCAGCTCCGGATTCGCAACCGCGTGGGAACGTCGTTTGCCGAGCACCAGGCGATCGTTGATGCGTTGGTCGCGGGAGATGGTGACAAGGCCGCGCAGGTGCTGCGCGACCATGTGATCGTGCAGGGCGAACGATACGGCGACCTCGTGGCGTCGATCAGTCACATGAAGTCGGTTGCCGCCGAGCCCGCCAAGTCGCAGCGAGCGAAGGCCATGAAGCGGCCCGCGGCAGGCCGGCGTGTCCGGAAGTAGTCGGTTCGGGAGAGACCAGATGGCGATTGCCGTGCCGGGCGTACGATGGATCGCGGTCGCGGCGGTCGCCTGGTCAGCCACAGTGTGCCAGGCGGCAAAGCCAGCGGCCGGCCGGGCGATCGAGGCGGCGGTTAAGCCGGGAAAGCCCTTCACGGAGCATGCCACCACCACGCTTGGCGACCTGCCGCCGCTGCCGATCGACGCCCCGCTCGACCGCTTCGGTGGACTCGAGTCCCGTCGTGAGCCAGCTTCGGGCTTCTTTCGCACCCAGCGGATCGACGATCGCTGGTGGCTCGTCGATCCCGATGGCGCGGTTTTCATCAGCCGCGGCATGAACTCCATCTCGCCCGTGCGAACCGATGGTGGGCGAGAGGCCCTCGAGCGGCTGTTCGGCTCCGAAAGCCGCTGGGCGGCCGCGGCCACGACCCAACTCCGTGAGGCAGGCTTCAACACCGCCGGCGCCTGGTCGGCACATGACCTCTTGGACGAGGCCCCGCAACGACTGCCAGCCACGCGGCTCTGGAGCTTCATGGCGGCCTACGGCAAGAAGCGGGGAGGCACGTTCATGCAGGCCGGGCACGTCGGCTATCCCGGCGACTGCCCGTTCATCTTCGATGCGGCGTTTCCGGAGTTTTGTGCGGAGCATGCCCAGCAACTGACCACGCACCGCGACGATCCGCTGCTGCTCGGGCACTTCTCCGACAACGAGATGCCGTGGAGCCGAGCGATGCTCGAGAACTACCTTCGCCTGCCGGCCGACGATCCGGGCCATGCTGCCGCTCGCGACTGGCTCGCTGCTCGGCGGGGCGGGGCCGCTTCTGCTGCCAGCGAGATCGCCGATGCCGACCGCTCCGCGTTCCTCGAGTTTGCGGTCGACCACTACCTCTCGATCGTGGCAGCTGCCATCCGCGGGGTTGATCCGAACCATCTCTTCCTCGGCGTGCGGCTCCACGAGCCGGTGTTCGATCTGCCCGAGGTGTTCCGCGCCGCCGGGCGGCACTGCGATGTGATCTGCGTGAACTACTACCGCGTCTGGACGCCGGACGAAGACCAGATGGCGATGTGGGCCCGCGAATCGGGCCGGCCGTTCATGGTCACCGAGCATTACGCCAAGGGAGCCGACAGTGGCTTGGGTAATACGGGCGGCGCGGGGTGGCTGGTCCGCGGCCAGCGGGATCGCGGCCTCTTCTATCAGAACTTCGCGATCGGCCTCCTGCGGACGCGAAACTGCGTCGGCTGGCACTGGCACCGCTATGCCGACAACGATCCCGACGACAAGAACGTCGATCCGTCGAACCGCGACTCGAACAAGGGCATCGTTTCGTCGCGATACGTTCCCTGGTCGCCGGTGATCGAGGAGATGACGGCACTCAACCAGCGGGTGTACGGGATCGCCGACACATTCGACGGCAGGGTCTCAACCGGGGATCGCGCCGCCTCGCAGAAGCCTGCCGACCAGAAATCCACGGCGGAGAAGGCCACTGCGGAGACCGCTTCGCGGCAGACCGCATCAGAGCAGACGCCAGCGGTGAAGAAGAAGGAGCGGGTGGTTGTGTTTCCGAACGACGTCCGCGTGGAGCGGGACGTGGCCTACCTGCCGGCCGACCGCAAGCAGAAGGCCGACCTCTACTTCCCGCTGGAGATGCCCAAGGATCGCCGGCTGCCGGCTGTGATCATCATCCACGGCGGCGGCTTCAACGACGGCGACAAGGATCGCCGCCGCGAGATCAACATCGGCTCGCACCTGGCCCGTAATGGCTACGTGGGAATGAGTATCGACTACCAACTCTGGTCGAAGGGCATCCAGAAACCCACCTGGCCGCGCAACCTCCAGGATGCCAAGACGGCCGTCCGCTGGCTGCGGCAGAACGCCGACCGCCTCGGTATCGACCCCAACCGGATCGGGGTGATCGGTGGCTCGGCGGGGGGTAATCTCGCCGCCATGCTGGCGGTGACCGGCCCGAAGGACGGCCTAGAGCCGCCGGATGGTGACGACACGTCCTCGAGCGTTCAGTGCGCGGTCGATCTCTACGGCGTCGCCGACCTGATGAACTACCACGACATGAAGATGTTTCTGAAGACCAGGGAAGAGGATCCGGAGAGCTATCGCCGAGCATCACCGATCAGCTACTGCAACTCGGGCGATGCGCCCGTGCTCATGATCCACGGCACCGGAGACGATGTCGTGGACGTCTCCCAGAGCAAAACCCTCGCCGCGGCACTCGCTGTGGGGGGCGTGGAGCACGAACTGATCGTGATTCCCGACGCACCACACACCTTCGATCTCGATTACGAACTGTTCGACGTGAAGGCGGCCGTCTTTCGGTTTCTGGACGATCACCTCAAGCGCAACAAGGCCACCCGCTGAGGGCGGCCCACGGAGACCACGCCACGATGTCCACGAAGCCTCTTGCCGGCATCCGGGTTCTTGACCTCACGCGGGTCTTGGCCGGCCCTTTCTGCACCATGGTGCTCTCCGACTTGGGGGCTGAGGTGGTGAAGATTGAGCGGCCCGACGGTGGCGACGACGCCCGCCAGTACGGCCCCTTTCTGCCGAGCGGGGAGAGCGGCTACTTCGCCAGCGTGAATCGCGGCAAGAAGAGCGTGGAGCTTGATCTCAAGGATCCGGAAGACCGGGAAACCTTTCTCGCTCTCGTCGATCGGGCCGACGTGCTGGTGGAGAACTTCCGGCCGGGCACGATGGAGCGGCTCGGTTTCGGCAGCGACGTGCTGCGGGCCCGAAACCCGCGGCTCGTCTACGCCTCGGCCACCGGATTCGGTCGCTCGGGCCCCGATGCCGGAAAGGCGGCCTACGACGTGATCGTGCAGGCCCGTAGCGGCCTGATGAGCCTCACGGGCCATGATGCTGACGAGCCCGCCCGCGTCGGCTCATCGATCAGCGATATCCTCGCCGGCATCTATACGGCGACCGGTGTCTGCGCCGCCCTGCGGGAGCGGGAGCGGAGCGGGCAGGGCTGCGATCTCGACCTGGCGATGCTCGACTGCTCGGTGAGCGTGCTCGAGAACGCCGTGGCGAGATTCGCCCTGTCTGGAGAGCCGCCCGTGCCCCTGGGCACCCGCCATCCCTCGATCTCGCCATTCCAGGCGTTTCGGGCGGCCGACGGACAGCTCGTGATCGCCGCAGGCAACGACCAGCTCTGGCGGACGCTCTGCCGGGCGCTGGGCGACGATTTGCTTGCCGACGATCCGCTCTTGGCCACAAACCGGGATCGCTGCGCTAATGCCGAGCATCTTGAGTCGCAGGTCAACGCCCGGCTCGCCGCCCGGCCGGTCGCCGAGTGGCTTGTGATTTTCGAACAGTCTGGTGTGCCGGCGTCGGCGATCAACGACATGTCGCACGTGCTCGCCGATCCCCAGCTTGCCGCCCGCGGGATGTGGCATCCGCTCGTCGATCGCGACGGCCGCGAACTCCTCACGGCTGGCACGCCGTTTCGGATCGATGGCGAGAAGCCGGCCCTTCAGGCCAGCTGGCCGCGATTGGGCGAGCACACGGCGGAGGTTTGCAAAGCCTGGCTCGCTCCCGCCCGCGGTGCTCCTGGGCAGGTCCTGCCCGCCAAGGGGGTCGCTGGAGGCCCTGTGGCCCCGGCCGCGGGCCGTTCCTGAGCAGGAACTGCGGCAAAAAACGACTCCCGCGAGGCTCTCTCGGCCTGTATACTTTCGAAAGTCTTTGGCATACATGGAGTGTCGCGCCGGCCGTTCCGCCGGTGCTGAGGAGGGTTTTCACGATGTTCACGCTTTGCTCCCGTCGTCCTTTTCCCCAACGAAACCACCGAGGGTTCACGCTCGTGGAACTCTTGGTTGTGATCGCGATCATCGCCACACTCATCGGCCTGCTCCTGCCGGCCGTGCAGTCAGCCCGGGAGGCAGCTCGTCGAATGGCGTGTTCCAACAACTTCAAGCAGATCGGCCTCGGGATCCTCTCCCACGAGAGCGCCACCAAGACGCTGCCGGCAGGCTTCGAATACATCAACACCAATCGGTCTGCCTGGGGCTGGGGCGTGTTCATCCTTCCGTACACAGAGAACACGCAACTCTTCACGACGCTCATCACTGGCACCACCGAACTCGATTCCTATCTGCCCTCGCCGCCCGCCACGATCAAGGCTGCGCTGCAGGCTCCGGTCAGCATGTACCGCTGTGCGTCCGACAATGCGGGTGCTCTCAACGAGTTGATGGACTTCGGCGACAAGGCCACGCTCGCTTCGGGATTTTTTCTGGCGACGAGCAACTACGTCGGCAGCGCCGCCGACGGAAAAGTCAACACTGCGGGCAACGCCTCAAATGGACCGAACAACGCCAACGACTCGGGCGGCGCGTTCTTCGGGTTTCGCGACACGACACGTGGACTTCAGTTGAAGAAGTTTCCAGACGGGCTCAGCAAGACCTTGTTGGCCGGCGAGCGGGCGGGGGCCGTCTCGGCAGCAGCCGCCGATGCGGGACAGGGAAGCTATGCCGCAGTGTGGGCAGGCAACGGCAAGCCAGCCAATGGTTTGAATCGTAACGGGGCCGGCCGGTGCCTGGCACGGACCGCCGGTCCGAGCGCCCCTAGCTACCCGACGGGCTATCCATACTCCTCAGCAAGCGGATGGTACATCAATGATTTCAATCCAGCCTCAGGCTCCTTCGGGAAGGGATTCAGTAGTTGGCACCGCGGCGGGGCCAACTTCCTCCTCGGTGATGGCTCAGTGCGGTTCTTCTCCGATTCGATCGAGCCGCTCGTGCTGTGCGGCGTGGCTCGGCGCGACGATTCGATCGGTGCCGACGGCACCGACAAGTAATCACTTCCGATCCGGAGAATGCCCGATGGTTCGTGGAACATACCAGTGGGCACGCCTGACCCCAGTTATTCTCATCGTCTGCCTGGCGGCGACCGGGTGCGGCGATTGGTGGCTACGGATCACGGAGGTTTCCGGCACCATCCGGATCGACGGCAAGCCGGCGAAGGGAGTGCAAGTAGTTTTTCAGCCGGTTGACACCTCCCGGCCTCGGGCTCTTGCGCAGACCGACAAGGAGGGCGTGTTTCGGCTTGGACGTCAGGGGCCTGGCAACCGCCAGGGGGCGGCCTCGGGAAAGTACCGGGTGCAGTTGCTGACCGACACCGACAGCCCCAACGCGGTGATCATTCCACCCGAATACAATGTCAAGAGCACCCTTGAGTTCGACGTGATCCCCGGCAAGGCCAACGTCTTCGATGTCGATGTAAAAACGAAGAAGTGACTGCGTCGGGCCAAGACCACGCGGCCTCAGGAAACTCAACGGCGTAAGACCGGTAACACGTGATCCTCGCACTCAAGTGCGTGGCGAGTGAAAGCCGACTGGCCGTGAGGCCGCGGGCGTCCCACAGTGAACGCGGCGTCTGTTGGTGGCTCACCCCACGCCTCACGGCGTTGGGCTTGTACAAACCACCGCGCAAGGTTCAGGGAGAATCCGCGCAAGCGGTGGGGACCGCCCGGCGTCTTTCAGAGCACCGCCCAGCAGGCGAGTGCTCCCACGACCGTCATCGCCAGGCCCCAGGCGAGCCCCTGCCGGTAGAGGACGCGGCGCACGTCCTCGTTTGGGCAGGCCGCCACGCAGAGGGCACCAATCGTCGACACGCTCGACACATCTACCACGTTGCTGCCGACGTTGATCGCGGTGGCAGCGGCAAGCAGCGTCGCCGTCGTCGGTTCCTGGCCGGTCTGCCGGATCACCTCGGGCACGGTCGGTAGAAAGGTGGGCAGGACGACCCCCGAGGTGCTGCTGAACACGGAGACCAGGCCGGTGAGCCCCGCCAGCCAGGCGGTAAGTGTGCCCGGCGTGGCGCAGGCCGCGATCCACCGGCTGATCACCACCACGGCGCCAGTCTTCTCACAGAGTGCCACGAGCACGCTCATTCCGCAGACCATCAGGATCACGCCCCAGGGCATGTCTCTGAGCACCCGTGGCTCG
>Ga0207954_1000992_pt1 | contig 9870 bp, 9 predicted proteins | sample CryBogmetaGMA0M_FD_184547 | JGI IMG/M metagenome (GOLD analysis project Ga0207954, IMG submission 184547) | Freshwater microbial communities from Crystal Bog, Wisconsin, USA - MA0M (SPAdes) | ecosystem: Environmental > Aquatic > Freshwater > Lake | place: Crystal Bog, Wisconsin, USA | collected... | reverse complement strand
ATCACTGGTAGTAATTTCTAAGGGTTCTGTAAAGTAATACTGCACTTTGATTTTGAGTAAATTCATTAATGCAGTATTTCTAGCGCCACCACCACAGACAATTAATTTTTGGGTTTGCGGAGCATGACGCACTAAAGCCTCAAGGGCTGAGTGCGCGGTCAAATGTAGTAAGGTGGCCTGTACATCTTCAGGGAGATAATTTTCATTACCAATCTTTTCTTGTAACCAAGCAAGATGAAAGTCGTCTCTACCTGTGCTTTTGGGAGGTGCTTTTGCAAAGAAGAGATCAGATAGCATCTTCTTTAGAAGCGCTTCGTTCACTTTACCTTGCAGTGCCCAATTGCCACTCTCATCAAAGATATTTCCTTGATGTTCGTGTATCCAGGCATCCATCAGCATATTTCCCGGACCACAATCAAATCCAGTTACCTTCGCGTCTGTGGGAAGCAGCGTGAGATTGGAGATTCCACCAATATTCAGAATGGCCAAATTTTCTGGTGATGCAAATTGCTGCGCATGAAATGCTGGTACTAAAGGTGCCCCATGTCCACCAGCAGCTAGATCACGACTTCTAAAGTCGGCGATCACATCAATACCTGTCTTTTCGGCCAACAAAGCAGGGTTAAGAGTTTGGTGGGTATAGGCCAAATCTCCAAGATGGGGATGGTGGCGAATAGTTTGACCATGAGCGCCGATCGCAGCAATATTGGAGGGTTGTAGATTGGCTTTTTTCAGCAGTTGGAGCACTGCCTCTGCATAGGCTAAGGCCAGAGCATTGCCAGCCTGTTTTTCGCGGTGGAGTTCATTGGGGCCAGGGCTTTGAAGTTCAAAGAGGGCTTTGCGAAGCTCAGGACTAAAGGAGGTACTCACAGCAGCTTGGGCACACGTTTCTCCATTGGGCCCAATCTTGGCTAGAACAGCATCTATCCCATCTAGGCTGGTGCCAGACATAAGGCCAATGTAGAAGGAGTGTGGTTTGTTCATCTAGTTCTCAGGAATGCGACAATTATGCTTATCAATTTAAATACTCAATAACTGTATCAGCATCCGAATCAGTATGACGGCTAAACCAGAACAAAAATATCCTTTGACCCCTGAAGTCTTTGCAGCCCTTGAAGTTACTAAGCGTGGCTGTGATGAGCTATTGGTAGAGGCTGATTGGCTCCAGAAGTTAGCGCGCAGCCAAGCTACCAAGACCCCACTTCGGATTAAGTTAGGCTTAGACCCTACTGCGCCCGATATTCACTTAGGCCATACGGTTGTTCTGAATAAATTACGACAGTTGCAAGATTTAGGGCATACAGTGATTTTCTTGATCGGCGATTTCACCAGCATGATTGGTGATCCATCTGGTCGAAATGCTACGCGTCCGCCATTGACTGCAGATGAGATCGCTGTGAATGCAGAGACTTACTATCGTCAGGCGAGCATGGTGCTTGACCCCTCTAAGACAGAAGTGCGCTACAACAGCGAATGGTGTGATCCCTTGGGCGCGCGCGGCATGATTCAACTTGCAGCAAAACATACGGTTGCCAGAATGCTCGAGCGTGATGATTTTACGAAGCGCTATCGAAATGGTGTGCCAATCTCTATTCATGAATTTCTATATCCACTGATGCAGGGCTATGACTCTGTAGCCTTGAAGAGTGATTTAGAACTTGGTGGCACCGATCAAAAATTTAATCTTCTTGTTGGCCGTGAGCTCCAGCGTGAGTATGGCCAAGAGCCCCAGTGTATTTTGACTATGCCACTCCTCGTTGGTCTGGATGGTGTTGAGAAGATGAGTAAGTCCAAAGGTAATTACATTGGTATCAGCGAGTCTGCAGGCGATATGTTCGGTAAGCTCTTGAGTATCTCAGATGATTTGATGTGGGATTACTTCACATTACTTTCATTTAGACCAATGTCTGAAATTGACCTCATGAAACAAGAGGTTGCTGCTGGAAGAAATCCAAAAGATTGCAAAGTATTACTCGCTCAAGAAATCGTGGCACGTTTTCATTCGCAAGCGGCTGCAGAAAAAGCCTTAGAAGATTTTAACCACCGTGCTAAAGGGGGTGTGCCAGATGATATCCCTGAAGTAAGTCTGCCCGGCGCACCGCTGGCGATTGCTAATCTTCTAAAGGCTGCTGGATTAGCTCCATCCACATCGGAAGCAATGCGCAATATTGAACAAAATGGTGTGAAGGTTAACGGCGAAACTATTACTGATAAGCAGAAAAAGATTGAGGCTGGAACGTATGTTGTGCAAGTGGGCAAACGTAAATTTGCAAAAGTAACGCTTACCTAAAACGTAGTAGATATGATTGATAAAAAAAGCATTGAAATAGAGGCGGAAGAGTTAGAGCGACTTTCAGTAAAGTTGATTCAGGATGAAAACTGGGAGGCTTTAGAAAAGATGCTTGCCCCGGGATGTCAGTTTGTCAGCTCTCAGGGCTCATGTGACAAAGAGAGTGCTATGAGTCTCATGAAGGAGATGCATCTTGGCCCAGTGAAATTAAAAGATTTTAAGGTAACACAAGCCGAGGACAATCTCATCGTGAGTTTCTGGATTGCAGCTTTAGAGTATCGCGATGGTAAAGAACTATCGCCAGAGTATTCCCCACGCTTAAGTGTTTGGAAAAGAATCGATCATCAGTGGCAATGTATTGCTTACGCAGATCTGATTGCTAGCTAATTTATAAATCTAAACTGTTATTACCGCTTGGTGGTGTCAAACCAAAATGCTCATAAGCCTGACGAGTCGCTACACGGCCTCTTGAGGTTCTTTGTAGATAACCTTGTTGAATGAGATAGGGCTCTAAGACATCTTCAATGGTGTCACGCTCTTCACCAATTGCTGCAGCCAAGTTATCAATTCCAACCGGACCACCATCAAATTTGTGCAAGATGGCTTCAAGTAACTTTCTATCCATCACATCAAAACCACTCGGATCAACATCGAGCATCTTCAATGCGGCATCAGCCATAGCTTTAGTAATTGTGCCGGTGCCTTTGACTTCTGCATAGTCGCGGACTCTTCTGAGTAAGCGATTAGCTATACGAGGCGTACCACGAGCACGCTTGGCAATTTCTACAGAGCCTTCCGGATCAATATCTGCTTTGAGTAGACTTGCTGAGCGATTGATAATTTTGGTGAGTTCTTCAGTTGTGTAGAATTCCAGTCTTGCCACAATTCCAAAGCGGTCACGTAGTGGATTGGTGAGCATGCCAGCACGTGTCGTTGCACCGATCAAAGTAAAGGGTTTGAGATCAATCTTGACGCTGCGTGCTGCAGGACCTTCACCAATCATGATGTCTAAGCTGTAGTCTTCTAAGGCGGGATAGAGAATTTCTTCCACAACTGGAGAAAGGCGATGAATCTCATCAATAAAGAGCACATCATTAGCCTCTAAATTGGTCAGTAATGCAGCGAGATCACCAGGCCTATCAAGCACAGGGCCACTAGTTTGACGTAAGTTCACGCCAAGCTCGCGCGCAATGATGTGTGCCAGTGTGGTTTTGCCAAGTCCGGGTGGCCCAAAAAGGAGGACGTGGTCTAGGGCTTCCTGACGCGCTCTAGTGGCACTAATAAAAATCTCTAACTGTGCTCTTGCCTTGGTTTGGCCAACATACTCATCAAGCTGTTTAGGGCGCAGGGCTCTCTCAAAGATGGCTTCAGAATTGCCTACTCCACCGCTCACAATACGGTCATTACCCTCGGGTAAATCTTCAGGAATAGCGCTGAGGTCGTCGGTATGAATTGCCATACTGCAAGTGTAGTGGTGTTTATCTTCTTAGGGCTTAGATAGATACTTCAAACCCATCCGGATACCATCAGAGACTGAAGTATCTGGAGGAATTTGTTTGAGGGCCAGGAGTGCCTCTTTTTCTGAATACCCCAGAGCTAAGAGGGCTTGTAATACCTCGCTACTTGCTTCAATAGCTTGAGGCTTACCACCGGCGCTAATGCCAAGATCCGGGGCCAGCTTGCCTTTGAGTTCAAGACAAAGACGTTCAGCAGTTTTCTTGCCAATACCGGGTACTTGGGTGAGGCGTCCTGCTTCCTGTAGGGCAATCGCTTGAGCCAGTTCATTTACGCTCATACCAGATAGAACGGCTAATGCGGTACGCGAACCGACGCCGCTGATCTTGATGAGCTGTCTAAACGCTTCACGTTCAGTTTCAGTGGCAAAGCCAAAGAGCTGCTGCGCATCTTCGCGGACCTGAAAGTGAGTTAGTAAAGTAATTTTCTGCCCAGCTTGAGGGAGCTGGTACAAGGTGCTCATTGGCACATCGATTTCATATCCAATACCTTGGCAGTCAATTAAGAGCCTTGGAGGGTGAATTGAAACGAGGATTCCTTGAATACGACCAATCATATAAAGATCTTAACCTGTAATGTACTTAGACATTTTTATTTACCACGTTTTTTTGAAGCCAATACTGCAGTAATAGCTTGCGGCACTTGAGCATGATGAGCGGCGCAAATAGCAACACCCAAAGCATCTGAAGCATCTGGCCCTGGAGCACGATTGAGTTTTAGTAAACGCCTTACCATTTCTTGAACCTGAGGCTTGGCAGCACGCCCTGTACCTACAATCGCTTGCTTAACTCTTAAAGCGCTATATTCGGCAACAGGGAGTTTTCCAGACACTAATGCGGCAATTACTGCGCCTCTGGCTTGACCAAGCATGAGAGTTGACCGCGGGTTGACATTGAGGAAAACTTCTTCAACCGCAGCAGATTCTGGTTTGTAGGTATCTAGTACTTCTTTGACGCCAGCGTAAAGGGCGCCCAAGCGCTCTGGTAATCCTTTGGCTGGATCGCCGCTTTCAATTGTTCCTGACGCTACATAAGTGAGTTTCTGGCCATCAACATCAATGACACCAAAACCGGTGGTACGTAAACCTGGGTCGATTCCAATCCAACGCATGGGTACGAATTATTTTAGTGACGGAAGTGGCGTATGCCAGTAAAGATCATGGCAATACCATGCTCATTGGCTGCTGCAATAATTTCATCATCACGCATGCTGCCGCCCGGTTGAATGGCACAGCTTGCACCACCATTAACAACAACGTCCAAGCCATCCCGAAACGGGAAGAACGCATCGCTTGCAACTGCTGAGCCTTTAAGGCTGAGACCGGCGTTTTCAGCTTTAATACTTGCCATACGTGCTGAGTCAACGCGACTCATCTGGCCAGCGCCAATACCTAGAGTCATGCCATTAGCGCAATACACAATTGCATTTGATTTCACGAACTTGGCTACACGCCAAGCAAACATCATGTCATTCATCTCACTTGGAGTAGGCTGTCTTTGACTCACAACGCGCATTTCGCTATGGAGAACATTCTTAGCATCAGGTGATTGCACTAGTAAGCCACCACCAACACGTTTGAAATCAAAAGTATTAAAAGCAGTACCTAATGGAATCTCTAAAAGGCGCACATTTTGTTTTGTAGCAAAGATCGCTTTTGCCTCATCGCTAAATTTGGGGGCAATGAGCACTTCTACAAATTGTTTTGAGATCTCCTGGGCAGCAGCACCATCACATGGCACATTGAAGGCAATGATGCCACCAAAGGCCGAGCTTGGATCAGTCTTAAACGCTTTTTGATAAGCTTCTAGGGCTGTAGTACCTACGGCTACACCACAAGGATTGGCGTGCTTAATAATGACACAGGCTGCAACCCCACCTGAATTACCAGTAAAGCTCTTTACGCATTCCCAAGCAGAATCAGCATCAGCAATGTTGTTATAGGAAAGCTCTTTACCTTGTAATTGTTTGTAGTTTGCAAGAGCCCCATCCACTGGAAAGATGTCTTTGTAGAATGCGGCAGATTGATGTGGGTTCTCACCGTAACGCATCTCTTGAACTTTTTCGAAGGCAAGGTGTAGAGTCTCTGGGTAAGCAGAGCGCTTCTGATGATCTAAATCATCGCCCAGAGCAGAAAGATAGTTGGCAATTGCGCCATCATACTGAGCGGTATGGGCAAATACTTTCTTAGCTAAGGCCAGATTGGTTTTATAAGAAACACTATTCTGATTGGCTTTCATCTCAGCTAATACTGGTGCGTAATCTTCGGGAGAGATGAGTACTGTGACATCTTGGTGATTTTTAGCTGCAGCACGCAACATTGCTGGTCCACCGATATCAATGTTCTCTACCGCATCTTCAAATGAACATTTCTCCTTGGCTACTGTCTCATTAAAAGGGTAGAGATTAATGACCAACATATCGATCGTATCAATACCATGCTCTTTTAGGGCTGCCATATGATCGGGGAAGTCTCGGCGTGCCAGCAAGCCTCCATGCACCATCGGGTGCAATGTCTTTACGCGCCCATCTAGCATCTCTGGAAACTTAGTCAATAAAGAGACTTCTACTACTGGCAGACTATTCTGCGCCAAGAGTTTTGCAGTGCCCCCAGTAGAAATTAACCTGATACCTTGCTCATGGAGTGCTTTAGCAAAAGACACAATGCCATTTTTATCAGAGACAGAGAGAAGGGCGGTACGGATCATAGTTTTGCTTATTTAAGTAAATTGTGTTCTACGAGTTTTTTGTGCAAGGTGTTGCGATTAATACCAAGGTATTGCGCCGCCAAAGACTGATTTTGTTTGGCATGTTGCATAACAAGCTCCAGCATTGGTTTTTCAACTACGGCCAATACCATATCGTAAATATCAGTCGGAGGGGTGCCTTTGAGGTCATTTAAGTAACCTTGCAGTTGGGTTTCAATGCATTCAGTAATAGGGTGCTTATTGGTCATAAATATTCAAATCTAAAAAACGAAAATCACTAGGCTATAACTCGTAACAGCTAGGCCGCCTCTAAAAAAAGTAAACGATCGGAGTGGGATTTCATCTCATCAAAATAATCATTGACCATCTGCAATTGAGTTTTGCAATCATCAGCAGTATTCATGCGCTGACGGAAGGCATGCGAATCTCGTAAACCCTTGCAATACCAACCGATATGTTTGCGTGCTGTACGCAGGCCAATATGCTCGCCATAAAATTCATAGTGATCAAGCAGATGAGTATTCATGATGTCTTGAATCTCATTAATTTCAGGGGTTGGCAACTTACCGCCAGTCTCTAAGTAGTGGTTAATCTCGCGAAAGATCCATGGACGACCCTGTGCAGCACGACCAATCATGATGGCATCAGCACCCGTGATTTTAAGAATAGTTTTTGCTTTTTCTGGAGAAGTAATATCACCATTGGCAACAATGGGAATGCCCACAGTGTTTTTAACAGCAGTAATTGTTTCGTATTCAGCTTCGCCGTGATACAGATCGGCTTTGGTGCGACCATGTACGGTCAGCATAGAGATGCCTGATTTTTCTGCCAGGCGTGCAATCTCGATAGCATTTTTATGTTCTCGATCCCAGCCCGTGCGAATTTTCAATGTCACTGGAACGGCATCAGGACCAATGCCCACCGCATTAACAACGGCTTCTAATATTCTTTGTACCAGTGGTTCGTCACGTAGCAAGGCTGAACCCGCAGCAACGTTACATACTTTTTTTGCGGGACAGCCCATGTTGATATCGATAATTTGGGCGCCATGATCCACGTTGATTTTTGCAGCCGCGGCCATCATGGCAGGATCTGCACCTGCAATTTGTACGGCGATGGGCTTGAATTCGCCGACATGATTTGCGCGACGTTGCGTCTTTTCACTTTTCCATAGCAGCGCGTTAGAGGCCACCATTTCTGAGACAGCATAACCAGCACCCAATTTCTTGCAAAGCTGCCTAAATGGACGGTCAGTAACACCAGCCATAGGCGCTACAAAAAGCCTATTTGCAAGAAGATGAGGACCGATTTTCATGTAATGGATTTGGCGTAGGTAGAGTCTTGCGGGAAGCATGACACTTTAGCACAAATCTGCCTATTTTTTAGGCAGATGATCTATTTCAATGCAAATTAATTGGATGCGTACTAAGAGCTGTATTTAAGCCCCTTAGCGCCTACCAAACATCATCTGGCGAGCTAAAGCTGTCTTAATTGGCGGAAGCCATTGTAGGGCCGATAAAGCCAATCCACGGGCTAGAACAACGGGGGCGAGATTTGAGGTGAATACTCTAGCCATGAAGTCAGTCAAGCCAATGGTGGTAGTGCGATCCACTTTGCGACTTTGCGCATAACTTTCTAATGCACTCTGAATATCCCCCAGAGTTTGGTTTTCTATTGCCCCTGAAAATACCCCCACTAATTTTTCAGCAAGTAAGTAAGCATCGCGTAATCCTAAATTCAACCCTTGCCCTGCAACCGGGTGTAAAGTTTGTGCAGCATTGCCAATCCACACTTCATTATCTTTAGTGATTTCTTTACGATAGTTAAGCCCCAGCTCATACAAGCGACGATCTTGAATTTTGAGAAAGCGACCAATACGCGAACCAAATTCACTTTGTAATGAGCTTAGAAAATCAGCATCACTCAATTGCAGGCGGTGCTGTGAAGACTGGGGCGATCCGCACCATACTAGATTCAAAATATGAGCACCATAGTGACTTGGTAAAACTGCTAATGGCCCTTCAGATGTAAAGCGTTCCCAGGCCTGATGGGGGGCGGCACTTTCTACTTCAACCAATCCAACTAAGGCTGATTGCCCATAGTCGCGACCAGATTCAACCCAATCTTGAGTTTTAAATAAGCCACCTTCGGCATGCACAATACATTTGGCCTTGACGTTTGGCTGTTCAACTTCTTTGCTAATGTGTTGCCAAGAAAAATGAGGACTCTTACTTTGAATAGATCTTAGAGCTTGGCGTAACGTAAGGTGGATATCACGATAGCGGATGATGTGACCTAATGCATCTTGACTGAGCTCTTCGCGGGTCATCAGTGCGCGACCAAATCGACCTGCTTGTGAAACGTGCACACGATGGATGTCAGTACTATCAGTAGGCCAAGCGTGAATGGTGTCGAGTAATAGTTTGCTGCCATGAGACAACGCGACGCCCCGACTATCAGATGCAGCCAGATCGGCATCATCTTCTGGATTGCGATCAATTAGTGTGAGCCTAGCATCCGGAAACTTTTGTAGCGTCCAGGCGGCGCAAGCAATGCCAACTGGCCCGCCTCCATGAATCAAGATATCGCAATTAGAAGCACTCATGATTTGAATTTAGGCGTTCTTCATAGTAGCTTCGATTTCATCGGTCCTGACTGGCGCGCCACGAGAGATTAATTCACAGCCAGAGTCATTAATCACCGCATCATCCTCAATCCGAATACCAATATTCCAGAAAGCCTCATCAATATCATCTGCAGGTCTTACATAAAGGCCTGGCTCAATCGTAATCACCATGCCACTTTTGAGGATACGCCAAGGCTTTTCTTCTTCGCGAGCACTTTCATGTTGCTCACGATAAGACCCGACATCATGAACATCCATGCCTAACCAGTGTGAAGTGCGGTGCATGTAAAAACGACGATAAGCAGCAGTTTCAATTGCATTTTCGAGTGAGCCTAGCTCTGATAATTTGAGTAGTTTTTCATCAAGCAGTCCTTGGGTAAGTACTCTGAGTGCTGCTTCATGCGGTTGCATAAAAGTATTACCTGGCTTAGTCATTGCAATTGCTGCCTCTTGCGCGGCGAGAGTAATGTCATAGAGTGCCCGCTGAGGGCCGGTAAATTTTCCGCTTACTGGAAAAGTACGCGTGATATCGGACGCATAACCATCAAGCTCACAACCTGCATCAATTAAGCAAAGTTCTCCATTACGAAGCTCGCTTGCCCCTGCCCGATAGTGCAAGATGCAAGCGTTAGCGCCACCAGCAACAATACTGTTATAGGCAACGCTTTGAGCTCCGCTATTGCGGAACTCATGCAGTAGTTCTGCTTCGAGCTGGTATTCACGAATGCCAGGTT
>Ga0207954_1000989_pt1 | contig 9884 bp, 5 predicted proteins | sample CryBogmetaGMA0M_FD_184547 | JGI IMG/M metagenome (GOLD analysis project Ga0207954, IMG submission 184547) | Freshwater microbial communities from Crystal Bog, Wisconsin, USA - MA0M (SPAdes) | ecosystem: Environmental > Aquatic > Freshwater > Lake | place: Crystal Bog, Wisconsin, USA | collected... | reverse complement strand
CCAGGGCATAGGTTACCCAGGCGCCAAGACTGGGAAATCCATCGAGCACAAATCCGGTGGAGAGAAAATTCTCGGCCGGTCCGTGCGTGTTACTCTTGCTTGTAAGTGAGTGGATAAAAGCGAGGTCATCGGTCAGCTCGGCCAGGTGCGGGATCATGTCCGAGACCATCTTGCCGGTCTGGCCACGCGGGCGGAACGTGTACTGCGGCCGGGCCAGTTCACCGGCCGGCCCCTGAAAAGTAACGGCCGGTCCACCTTCCAGCGGCTTACCGTCGTATTTGATGAGCTCTGGCTTGTAATCCCAGGTTTCGAGCTGGCTCACGGCACCTGCGCAGAAGATGACGACCACGTTCTTCGCCTTGGCCGGAAACTGGCTGGCACGGGGTGCGAACGGGCGCGCCGGGTCCAGGTCAATCTGGTCGGCCAGCAAGCGATCGGCCCCTAACAGGCTCGTCAACGCAACCGACCCCAGCGCCGTGGACATGTTTGCAAGGAAAGAGCGGCGATCGAGCAGATGAAGTCCGTGCCTTGAAGCGTGTAACATCTCTTCGTTCCTCGTTCTCGTTCACCTGGTTGAAACCAATCAGAGCAGGGCAGGGGCGGCATGGCCAAGTTCAGGGCAGGAACAAGAACTCATTGCAGTTGAAGAGAGCGCGACAAAGCGTTGACAGACCATGCTGAGTAACCACAGTCTGGGCATCGGCCAGCTCGTCTGGCTGGGGCAGACGGGCCAACGCCAGCAGATAGGCTCGGCTGACCTGCGATTGAGGATCGTGACCGGCCTCAGCGCGCACGCGGGCGGCAAAGGCCTCTGACTCGTCGATTGTGAACCGGCTGTTGAACAGGTTGAGCGCCTGGATCGGCGTGTTCGATTCACGCCGTCGTGATGTGGCCTGGCCAGCGTCTGGACAATCGAACGCACCGAACACGGCCTCGCGTTCACGCCTGACCTTGTGGGCGTAGATCATCCTGCGTAGTCCGTCTCCCTGGAAACTCTCAACCGGCTTGAAGCCGGAAAGCCCGCCGCGGAGGTCGAACAGATCAAAGCCGCGGCCGAACATCTTCGAGTTCAGACGCCCGCTCACAGCCAGCATCGAGTCTCTCAGGCTTTCGGCCTCAAGCCTGCGCGAAGGGTAACACCAGAGCAGACGCACATCAGCATCTTTGGATGCAGCGGCCGCGTTCCACCGGGCCGCCTGTCGATAGGTGGCCGAAAGAGTGATCAGCCGGTGGAGCTGCTTGACCGACCAGCCCGTCCTCACAAACTCTTGCGCAAGCCAATCGAGCAACTCTGCATGCGTGGGCTTGGTTCCATTCCGTCCAAAATCGCTCGATGTTTCCACCAGGCCCACACCGAAGTGCCCCTGCCAGATCCGGTTGACCATCACTCGTGCGGTCAGTGGATTCTGGGGACTGGCGAGCCAGTTCGCCAGTGCGAGCCGCCTTTGTTGTTCCTTGGCTTCCTGCGGCAGGGCGAGGGAGCCCAGCACCTCGGGCGCGCCAGGAGTAATCTCATCACCGGGTTGCTCGGGATCGCCCCGGTTGAGCAGTCGGATCATATCGGGCGCGCGGAAGGCGCCGGCGAACACCTGGTTCTGCCGCACGGCCGCCGCGATGCGAGCTTCCAGGTCTTTCTTCTCTGCCTGCAAGGCATCGGCGATGCGGCTCTCCTCAGCAGTCAATCCTGCCGTGGACCGCGGACTGGGCTTCGTCCCTTTTACCGCCGCGTCAAACTTCTGCCGATCACTTGAGCCCGCAACCGTTCGACATGTATCCGCCGGCTCTTCAACTTCAATTCGATATGAGGTCGCCAATCGATCTGTGTACGTCCCTTGGCGGTCGCGGCCCCAGACAATGCGCTCGATCTCTGGCTCGCCTTCAAACTCCAGCTCGACCCATCCCTTGCCAGGCTCGTTCGACATCCAGCTATGGCTGTTACCGTACTGACCGTCGTGGATGAAGCGAAGTTCATGGTTACCGGTAACCACCGTATCTCCCGATGAGCGGATATGAGCGCCGGCTGTCGCCAAGGCCACGTTGCGCCCAGAGGTATCAAAGACCTCAAGTTCATCAAGGCACGGTTCCAGGTTGTTTGTCTGCTCAATGGTGAACCGAAGTCGGTGAGTTTTGACTGGTATGATGCGGTCAACATTCATACGAGCGTTCACAGGCGGCCTGGCGGGTGGTACGAAGACCAGTCGCTTCAGGGCATCAGGCGAAACCCCGGCCTCGATCGTGTAGGCGATTGGCAGCCGATCCTCAAAGTTCCCTTCACGGTCACGGCTCCAGTGAATTGAGGCGATACGAGAGACCTCGGGGAGTTCAAACTGAACCCAGCCGCGACCCGCTTCGTCTGACATCCAGCTATGACTGTTGCCGTACTGGCCGTCATGGATATGTTCCAGGCGATGAATGTCTGAGGTGCGACTGCCCGAAGCCATCACCCGTGTACCGTGGCTGGCCAGCGCAACATTATGTGCCGAGGGTTCATCTGTGAATATCTCGAATTCGTCAATACAGGGCTCAATCAACCCAAAAGAGGGGTGGAGATTGGCATCATGAATTGTGAAACGAACAAACTTCGCTGCGACCGGATCGAACGTTTCCTGATTCAGTTTCGCGCTGGTTTTTTGAGGTGTAACGGGTAACACGCTGGCGACCGGCTCGAACCGAGAAAGCTGGTGATCGATCTCGGAAACTCGGTCTGTCCAGACCTGAGCCTTTGCCCTGACAGCTTCAGCTTCGGGAGTGTGTACTTCTCGATCCGCGTACTCCACGCCGGCAACAAAGGCCTGCATCGAGTAATACTCGCGCTGAGAGATGGGGTCAAACTTATGGTCGTGGCAGCGGGCGCAGCCAAGGCTTAGCCCCAAGTAGGTCTGACCAATATTCACAACGATTTCATCGAGCGAGTCCTGACGGGCTAGCCGCTTCGAGGGCTCATCGGCACCGATCTGGCCGGGCAGTAAGACGGAGGCGGTGATCAGGAAACCTGTCGCGGTATCTTCGCCAAGCGCATCACCGGCGATCTGCTCCTGGATGAAGCGGTCATAAGGCGTGTCTGAGTTGAATGCCCGGATCACATAATCTCGATAGGGCCAGGCATTCGGACGTTCCGTGTTGACCTCAAAGCCATGCGTGTCGGCATAGCGGACGACATCCAGCCAGTGTTGCCCCCAGCGCTCGCCATAATGGGGCGAGGCCAGAAGTTCATCGACCACACGCTCGTACGCATCGGGCCGCGAATCGTTCTCGAAACGGTCAAGCTGTTCAGGCGTGGGTGGTAAACCGATCAAATCCAACGACACCCTGCGAAACCAGGTCACACGGTCAGCCTCGGCGGCAGGCACGAGACCCGCTGGTTCAAGAGCCGCCACCACAAAACGGTCAAGGCTGTTCCGCGCCCATGAACGATCGCCGGCTACCGGTACCGCCGGCCTGTGCACCGGCTTGAACGACCAGTGGTCGCGTTTATCCTCAATCTTTGCCCGATCCACACCATCTGGCCAGGCTGCCCCTTCATCCACCCAGCGCGTGAGGACCGCCACCTCTTCGGCCGATAACGCGGCCCCTTGCGGCGGCATCCGCATCGCTTCGTCCGACCCATTCACAAACTGAATCAGTGGGCTCTCGGCCGCATTTCCAGGAACGATCGCCGGGGCAAACGCCGAGCCCCCTTTCAATGCCTCGCTCCTGATATCAAGCCGCAGGGCGGACTTTTGCTTTGTTTCACCGTGGCAAGAGTAACAATGCCGCTCCAGAATCGGGCGAACGTCACGGACGAAATCGACTTCGTCCGCGCGCGAGGAGAACCCTTTGGAAAGCATAAAGACCAGCAAAAGCGGTAGTAGCAACCGGCCCCTCGGCCTGATCCAGCCTGGCATGCAAACCTCCGGAGTACCCGTTCTGCTTCCCAGCGTCTTGAAACCACAATCTTCAAGCCGAGCATCGGTAAACGACTATTTTACCTCGAAACGCCTGTTCGATAACCACCCATTCTCGTTGGATTGCATATTTGATCGGCCCGTCCATCACCAGCCAATTCCTGCAATTTCGCATCATCCGATCAACAAGCCTCAGTTTCCTCATGTAAATTCGACCCGAAAACCATAACATCATCTTCGAAGCAAGAAATTGACGCCGTGTGAACAAAAGACCACTTTAGTTTTAGCACCCTGTTTCCTTCGACATGCACTCCTTTTCGTATCGTCCTGAAATTGACGGGTTGCGAGCACTGGCCGTGGTGCCCGTGATTCTCTTTCACCTCGGGATCAAGTCGATCCCCGGTGGATTCCTGGGAGTCGATGTCTTCTTCGTGATCTCGGGCTACCTTATTACCTCGATCATCCAGGCAGAACTTGAGGCGGGCACCTTCACATTCCGGGGCTTCTACGCCAGGCGCATCAGGCGAATCATGCCCGCACTCCTGGTCGTGCTGGCAAGCACGATGGTTGCGGGCTGGCTGCTTCTCTCTCGCGTTGAGTATCCCATCATGGGGCGAGACGCCCTCGCCACACTTTTAGGGATGGGAAATATCTCGTTCTTCCTGCATGGCGACCAGTACTGGGGACCCAACGCCAACGATCTCTTGTTCCTTCACACCTGGTCGCTTTCGGTCGAGGAGCAGTTTTACCTTGTCTTCCCGCTGATCCTCTGGCTCTTCGCCCGGTTTCGATGGCCTGGATTGCGGTTGCTACTGACCGGCCTGGTCCTCATCAGCCTGCTCCTGTTCATGATCGGCAGCCGAACCGCGCCCGATGCCACGTTTTATCTGCTGCCCACACGCGTCTGGGAACTGGCCACGGGCGCCTTGCTGGCAACGATCGGCCGCAAAACCGGGGATCAGCAAACCCACCCCATGCTGGCCTCTTCGCTCGGTCTCATCGGCCTGATCCTGATTTGTGCTTCTTATCTACTGGCCAGCCGGATTGGTGGCCGAACCATGCCTGCCGTGCTTGGAACCGCAATGGTCATCAGGTTCGCCCGCACGGGGGTCGCTCATGCAATCCTCTCTCAATGGGCCATGGTCCACGTCGGTAAGCTCTCGTACTCACTCTACCTCTGGCACTGGCCCTTGCTGGTTTTCTTCCAGAAAATGCAGTGCATGGTACCTGGCTACTTGATGATTGGTCTGGCCTACGTGTTTTCGCTGGCCACATACCACTTGGTTGAGCAAACCTGTCGTAAACCGGGAACCAGTTTGGCCAAAATCGGGCTCGGATACCTGGCCACATTTGGGCTCGCAGGGTGCCTGGCCTATTCAAGTGGAACCTATGACACCTCGGAATTCGAGAGACCGGAATGGCTAGGCAGATCTTACAGTGTACTTCCAAACATGTCAGTCAATGAACAATCGAAACGGATCTTCGCAGGTAGTTCTGTCCCCAATTTCATTGGCTCACTCGACGCTTACAAAAACGGCGGGATCATCGTGGGCGTGGGCGACTCGCCACCCAGGATCGTCGTCCTGGGTGACTCTCACGGTACCATGTGGTCAAGCGCCATCCGATCCGTGACCGACCAACTGGGGATCAGAATATCCTTCTGGTCGATGCATAACGTAAACCCATTCATCAACATTCCCGCCAGGCTTGGACCCGACTCGAAGGTTCTCTCATCGCAGCAAAAGTTCGAGTATGACCAGAGCCGCCTGGACCTGATCAAACAATGGCAGCCAGACCTTGTGATTTTTTGCTCCCGGTGGAGCGGGAAGCAACCGGCCCAGTTTCAAGACACCCTCGGCTACCTTGCCAAGCATTGCAAGCAGGTTTTGATCATGGAGCAACCGCCTGAACTAGCCATTGGAAACGAAAGCCTGCTCCAGTACCTCTGCTACAAGCAGATCCGGCCCGTCGAGGGGGGCAAACAATACATACCTCAGGGCCGTGTCATTCAGGCTCAACTCGCACAAGAATGGCTAAGAAAGCTTGCCAGGCAATTCTCAAACTGCGCGATCATTCCCACATTCGATCTCTACGTGCAGGGTTCCGAGGTGCTGTGCCTCGATGGGCGAAAGACGGTCTTTCTCGACGACGATCATCTGACAACGTACGGAGCCAGCCTCGCGATTCCACGATTGGAGCAGGCTATCCATCAAGCGCTTGATATCAAACCAGATTCGGCCGAGATCCCGTCTGCATCAACTGGTACAAAACACCAGGTCGGCCCGCTCTCGGCAACCATCGGCCAGAATTAACATGGCGTTGTCACGATCCGAGCCCAGGGCCCGGCGGCGGCCGTCCTCAAGCGAAGCCACAATCCCAGCCTCCAGGTGCCGCACAGCCAACCGCTCGGTCGTCTGGTCCAGGTCGCAGTCGAGGAACAGCTTCAGATCGAACAGGCTCTCCAATCGCCAATCGCTCAAGAATAAGTAAAGTCCTTCCACGATAACCACGGAGACTTCAGGTACAACCTTGTAGACCGCCGGCTTGGGATCCTTCTCGGCATGGTCGAAGCCAGGAAACACACCGGCGCGCATGCGTTTGAGCTGCTCAAGATCCGAGCGAAACGCAACCTGGTCGAACGTATCAGGCACGCCCCGTCGCTGCATCTGATCGGGCGTCAACACGTTCCTGGGAAGGTGATATCCATCCATCGGCACAATGACCGCATCTGGCAACCGCTCGACTACCGACTGGCAGAACGTGGTTTTGCCGCTGCCCGGAATGCCGGCAATTCCCACCAGATAAACGTCCGGCCGCTGGCCTAGTTCGGCAACGAATCGATCGGCCAGTGATTCCACGGTAGGCATGACTATTCCCAAGAATGTTAACGATGCCGGATCTTCTCAAAGAGCACGGCCGCCAAAATCACGAATCCAAGGACCACTTTCTGGGTGTAGCTTTCGATATTTGTGAGATTCATACCGTTCTGGATCACGGCGATAGTAAACGCTCCGGTGAGCGTGCCGAACATGTGGCCCTCGCCACCGCTGAGCGAGGCTCCACCCACCACCACCGCGGCGATCACGTACAGCTCATACATGTTGCCATAGGTCGGTGAACCGCTTCTGAGCTGAGACGCCATGATCACACCGCCGAGCGCGGCCAGAACGGCACAGGCAACATAAGCGAACATCAAGATTCGCTCGACCGGCACGCCGGCCAGCCGCGCTGCCTCTCGATTTCCGCCCACCGCGTAGATGTAACGGCCCAGTCGCGTGCGAGACATGAGAACGCTGGCAATCGCATAAAGCAAGATCATCAGAACAACCGCGTTCGGCAGGCCCAGGTCAGCTCCTCGACCCAGCCATACAAACGATTCCGGCAACTGATAGATCGATTGACCATTGGCAAACGTGAATGCCAGGCCACTACATACAAGCATCATCGCCAGTGTCACGATGAACGGCGGCACAGAGAACCGGGTGATCATCAGGCCCGAGAAACCACCGATCAGGCCACAAATTGCCATGGCGGCCAGGCACGCCAGAGTCATACCAAGCGGCGATGCGTTTTCTGCCCCGGCTGTATCTCGAATGAACCGGGTGGCAAGCACGGCGGAGAGGGCGATGAGGCTCCCCACCGAGAGGTCGATACCGCCGGTGATAATCACCATGGTCATGCCAATGGCGACAATGGCGATCACGGCGATCTGGTTGGCGATATTCAGCAGATTGTCAGACTTGAGAAAGTTGGGCCAGAAATAACTGCGCGGAGTGATGACTTTAGGGTCACCCAGCGCGGGAAAATCTCCGGCCAGGTTCTCAAAGACCAGCCACTCACTGGTGGTTTGCGTACCGGCAACGAAATCGAGCCTGGTACCAGCCGCGACAAGTTTCAGGATCGCCTCACGGGCATCGCGTGGTTCTCCTTTGACCGTTGCCACCACCTGGCCACCTGCCGCGCGAAGGTTGCGCTCAAGTTCTTCGGCAAATGCCGTGTCTTCGGGAAGGTCTCGCACTGCGATGAGGACCTGGGGTACCCCTTGAGATTGCCGGCCGATGGAACTGGCAAGGTCTCGACCAGCCGTGGCGCCGGTGGGTGACTGCTCGCGATAAGTCACGGCACTGAAGAATGCGCACAGTGCCAGCAGAACGAGGATCATTCCATGTTTGGAGAGAAATCCGGGCATGAACGGTTTCCTGATTTCAGGCAACGGCGTATTGCATGATCTGTTCCTGGGTGACATGGCTGAGATCGGTAATTTCACCGGTCAGCCGCCCCTCACGCATCACCAGAATCCGGTCCGCCATGCCGAGCACTTCTGGAAGGTCGGAACTGATCATGAGAATGGCTTTTCCACGGGCAGCAAGCTGATTCATCAGTTCGTAGATCTCATACTTCGCGCCAACATCCACCCCGCGGGTCGGCTCGTCGAAGATCAGGACTTCGCAATTCCTGGCCAGCCATTTTGCCAGCACCACCTTTTGCTGGTTTCCACCAGAAAGATTGCGTGCCCGCTGTTCCTGGTGGGGGATCCGGATCTTCAATTGCTGAACATAGCCGGCGAATTCCTCACGCTCTTGCCGGCGATTGACCCAACCCGCGCGACTCAGGCGAGCCAGGTTGGGCAGGCTGAAGTTGTCTCGTACCGAAGCTCCCAGCACAAGCCCCTGGAGTTTCCGATCCTCGGTCAACAGGCCAATACCGGCAGCAATCGCCTGGCGCGGGTTGCGAATTTCAAGCTGGCGGCCGTCGAGGCGAATCTCACCCGAGTCTCGCCTGTCTGCGCCAAAAATCAAACGCGCGGTTTCCGTACGGCCGGCACCCACCAACCCGGTGAGGGCCACAATCTCGCCGCTACGCACAGAGAACCCAACATCACGCACGGCTCGGCCACGCGAGAGGTTCTTCACTTCTAAGCGTGGCTGGCCAATGGAGACCGAGCGAGCCGGGAACTCATTCTTGAGTTCACGTCCCACCATCTGCTCAATCAACTGGGATCGTGAAACGCGCTGGATTGCGTGTTCAGAGACGTTCTGGCCATCTCGAAGCACGATCACACGATCACTGATGGCAAAAATCTCATCGAACCGGTGGCTGATATAAATGATGCCGATCCCGTCACGGCGGAGGTCGCGAATGATCTCGAAGAGCCGCTGGGTTTCCTGCAAGGTCAAGGTCGCGGTCGGCTCATCCATGACCAGGATTCTTGCTTGGTAAACCAGGGCCTTGGCGATTTCGACCAGTTGCTGCTGGGCTGTACTGAGGCGGCCGCACGGAACATCCAGATCGATGTCCACGCCGAGGCGCTGGAATAATTCGGCGGCGCGGCGTCGTTCTTGCCGTTGGTCCAGAAAGCCGGCTCGGGCCGTTTCTTGCCCCAGAAACATGTTCTGGCTGGCGGTCAGCCCCCCAACCAGATTGAATTCCTGGTGAATCACGGCAATGCCGGCCTCGCGGGCAACCTTGGGAGACCGCAAAGCCACGTCTCGCCCATCCACGACAATTGATCCTGCGTCCGCCTGGTGGGCACCGCCGAGCAGCTTGATGAGCGTGCTCTTGCCGGCCCCGTTTTCACCCAGCAACGCCAGAACCTCGCCCGCGTTGAGCGTAAGATCCACGCCCCGCAGCGCTTGCACCCCAGGAAATGACTTCACCATGCCCCGCATGGCTAGCAAAGGAGCCACAGGATGTGCGCTGCCAGGCATGACCTCGCTCACAGGCCAAGGGCCTTTTCCAACGCCTGGCGCATCACGGCCGTGTCGGGCTCAATTCCCGTCCAATACTCAACACCCACAATCCCCTGATTCACCAGCATCCCAAGGCCATCAATCGTTTTGCAGCCATGAGACTCGGCATCACGAATGAACCGGGTTCGTGGCGGGTTTGCAATCACATCGGCCGCAACCATCCCCGGCTTGAGGGTCGACGTATTCAGATCCAGCCGCGCGTCCGGTTCGTACAGGCCAACCGACGTGGCATTGATCACGATATCGGTCC
>Ga0207954_1000988_pt1 | contig 9885 bp, 8 predicted proteins | sample CryBogmetaGMA0M_FD_184547 | JGI IMG/M metagenome (GOLD analysis project Ga0207954, IMG submission 184547) | Freshwater microbial communities from Crystal Bog, Wisconsin, USA - MA0M (SPAdes) | ecosystem: Environmental > Aquatic > Freshwater > Lake | place: Crystal Bog, Wisconsin, USA | collected... | reverse complement strand
GGCAGCATCGATGAACGCCGGCACAACCTGAGCGTCATGACGATCGGCTTTTCGGTCTCGGCATTCATCGGGCCGACCAGCGCCGGTTTCCTGATCGACGGGCCCGGCAATCGGCTGGCCTTTTGTTTCTTTGCCGTGCTGCCGATGATTGCCTTTGTGTGGCAGCGCCTGATCAGCGCCCGCCTCATCGAGCAGCATGCTGAACCGCCCGCCGCCGATTCGCCTCAGCGACTGCGGGATCTGCTGGTGAGCGCCGATATGCGTCGGCTCTACATCGTGGTCGTCCTGATCTCCTCCGCCTGGGAGGTCAATCAGTTCGTCGTGCCGCTCTATTGCACGAAGATCGGTATCTCGGCGTCCGGTATCGGGCTGATCCTCGGGGCCTTCGCGGTGGCCACGCTGGTGGTGCGGATGGTGGTCCCGCTCTTTCTGATGAATGTGTCGGAGTGGCAGGTGGTGCTGGCGGCCATGGTGGTCGCGGCGCTCGTGTATGCCTGCTATCCGCTGTTTTCGACGCTTGAATCCCTGATCGCGTTGTCGTTCCTGCTTGGTCTGGGGCTGGGCGTGTCTCAGCCGATGACACTGTCGATCATGGCCCGATCGGTGCCCGAGGGGCGTCTTGGTGAGGCAACCGGTCTGCGTCTGGCCCTGGTCATGGGCATGCAGACCGCGCTGCCGACGGCGTTCGGTGCGCTGGGCGCGGTGTTTGGTGTTGGCGTGCTGTTCTGGGGCATGGCCGCCATGCTCGGAACCGGGATCGTCGGTGTCGGGCGATCGGTGCTGCGCGACTGAGGGTCACGTGCTGCCGCTACACTTCGTCTGTCATGAATCCGCGACCGCGCCATGCTCCCTGAATCCCATTCGTTTGACGTCGAGGTCGATGCCAGCGGGCTGAATTGTCCGTTGCCGATCCTCAAGGCCAAGAAGGCCCTGTCGGGCCTTGCCAGTGGCCAGGTGCTCAAGGTGATCTCGACCGACCCTGGCGCAAAACGCGATTTCGAGGCCTTTGCTCGCCAGACCGGCAACGAACTGCTTGCGCAGTCGCAGGCGGGAGACGCCCTGAGTTTTTATCTCAGGCGACGCTAGCCTCGGGCGGGCGATGCTCGTCGTGCCTCCTTTCCAATTGACCTGCTGCTTTCGACCCATTGCAGACCTTCAGGTTTCTCCAAAGCAGCCCGTCGCTCGGACCGACGTCTTTCCGGTTCTACATCTCTGAAGCAGCCGTTGGTGGCCGCCAGGTCTCGGCCAGGAGCGGAAGCTCATCAAGTGCCGCTTTGGGGTCGCGCGCGAGGCCTAACTTGAAGTTCAGCCGGCGGCTTACGCAGGCAGCACTTGCCCAGTCGTAGCCTGTGAGCTACAGTCGCGTCATGCGGGTTGAGAAGACAGACGACTACCGAGAGTGGCTCGACGGCATCAAGGACTTGACTGGCCGTGCTCGGATTCTGGTGCGGGTCGATCGCCTCATTCATGGCAACCCAGGCGACCATAGGATCCTTACGAACGGGGTCTCGGAACTTCGAGTCGACGTAGGTCCCGGTTACCGGGTGTACTACGCCAAGCGAGGTAGCCGCCTGTTACTGCTGCTGATAGGCGGTGACAAGTCAACCCAGGACAAGGACATCGCCAAGGCAAAGCGCCTGGCGGCGCAACACCAGGAGTGAGGAAATGACCACAGTAGCCAAAAAGAGGACGCTGAAGCCGAAGACATCGGCCTATGACGTCGCGGAGCACCTCAGGACGCCGGAAGAGATGGCTGCCTATCTCGACGCCTGGCTCGAAGAAGCACCAGACGATGTGTCCGGTATCGCGCGGGCACTCGGGGACATTGCTCGCGCGAAGGGCATGTCGCAAGTTGCCAAGGACGCTGGGCTTAGCCGCGAGAGTCTCTATCGCGCCCTTAGCCAAGACGGCAATCCAAGCTTTGCGACCATCCTTAAGGTTGCACGGGCACTTGGCGTCAAGTTCCACGCACAGGCAGCATAGTCCGCAGGTGAAGCCGAACCCATCGCTTAAGCGGAGCGCCAGCGGCTCGCCACCAGGCCTGGCCTGGTGGTGCGCCATCCATTTTCGCCAGCCCGGGCCCGGCGTCCTGCCGTCCTCGCCCGCTTAGCTCGAACGTTAGGCTTCATGCCGATGACCTTCCCCACGCTCGACACTCAGCGCTTGGTCCTCCGGGAGTTGACCGTGGCAGACGCTGAACATGTATTCGGGTTTTTCTCCGATCCAGAGGTGATGCAGTTCTACGACTGCGAGGCGTTCAAGACGGTCGAGGAAGCGAAGGCGCTCATCCGGCGCTTCTGCCAGTGGTTCGTCAATCAAAATGGTTTCCGATGGGGAATCGCACTCAAGTCTGAACCGCAGGTAATCATCGGCACTTGCGGCTTGTTCGGGTGGAACCAGCATGCTCGACAAGCGACGCTGGGTTATGAGCTTGCGCGGCGGCACTGGAGACGCGGCCTGATGACGGAGGCTGTGCGCGCCTTAATGGACCACGCTTTTCGTGAACTCGATATGCACAGAATTCGCGCGACTGTCGTAACGGCCAATGTAGCGTCGGCGCGATTGCTGGAGGGGCTGTCGTTTCAGAAAGAGGGTCTGCTTCGGGACGCCCAATTTGTGAACGGAAAGTTCGATAACCTCTTCTCATACGCACTTCTGCGAAGCGAATGGTTAGCATGATGCCCAACCCGATGCTCCTGTGGACCGCCGGTCAGCGCGGTGTCGGTGCGACCGTGAGCTCGGCTTGCCGCGGCGCAGTTTGTTGAGCGGCGGTTTTCGGGCAGTTCATTCGCCTGGGCCGACTTCCGCTTCGGGTCGGGTTGCGACGGCCGACCCTCGGGATTCATCGCCAGCAAGCCGTCATTGAAAGTTCGATGCCCCAACTGGCCGTTGGGTGAACTCGCAGTTGTTCGGGACGGACTAATGACGCCCACGTTGCCGCCAATGCCGGATCCGCCTGCGGCGGACCATCTGGAGTCAACAGCCCCGACTCCGGCGCTGGTGTTCGGTACACTTGGCAGACCGTCGCCCTGCAAGGCAACACACTTATTGAGTCGCTCATGATGACAGCCCATTGCAAAACAACTAAGAACCTACTCCTGTCACTCATGACCGTGATGCTGACCTCGTCTGCCCTAGCGCAGAGCCCCGCAATCAGCTATCTGGATCAGGCTTGGTCGGCACAAGACAGGGCGGACTATTACTGGACATCTCAAGGGTCGGCGCTCGTCTCGTATGACATCTATCTTGCACTCGAGGCAGAGGGCACCACAGACTTGTTTAGCTCGCCGGCGCACAGCGACCGCATGGGACTACTCACCGAGCGGATGGATTTAGCGAGAAATCCGGACAACTTGCCTGTTGGCGTTGCAAAGGCCTCGATCACCGCCGGTCAGTACAAGGGTACCTATGCAGGTCTGACCTGTGCCGCTTGCCATACTGGACAAATTCAGTATCAAGGCAAGCAAATACGTATTGAGGGTGGCGCATCTAATCGCATTGCATTGTGGGATTGGCTTCGCTCACTTTCCGCCTCGCTTGATCGCGTCTCAGCCGATCCTGAAAAATTCAAAGCGCTCGCTGCACGTATTCGTGCCAAAGGCCCGGTTGACGAAGCGGATCTGCGCAAACGTTTAATGGCAGACACTGCGCTGCTCAGAGCACGCGTCGACACGATCTTGTTGGTGCCCTTTAATCCGGGCCCGGGGAGAATGGATGCACTTGGTACGATTCACAATTCCTTCGCAGGTGGGGCCACGGGCACGCTTGAAAACTTGCGTTTAGCGGCTGCTCCAGTCAAGCCCCCGTTTCTTTGGAATGCGCCGCAATCCGCCTGGATTCAATGGAGCGGAGTCAGTGAAAATCCTTTAACCCGAAATTTTGCTGAAACCCTCGGTGTATTTGCGCGCTACGATCTGAAGTCTGCAAACCCTGAGTCAGGCCTCTTTGAATCCACAACAGACATTAGGGGCTTGGTCAAGATTGAAAACTTGCTCAGGCGTCTCGCACCACCAAAATGGCCTGAAGACTTGCTTGGAAAATTGGATCAGGGTCGCGTCACAGATGGTGAAAGACTCTTTGCAAAGCACTGTGTCGAGTGCCACACCACCTACCCCTACCGCTGGAGTGAAGCACGCAAGGGAGGGATGCGCAGCATTGAAAACGCCTTGGTGCCACAGCGCGTTGTCGGCACAGATGCTACACAGCTCGCCGGGGTAACGTTTGACCCCACCCCTTTGATCGCGACGAAAACTCTTGCCGTCTATTTCGACGGAAAAACTGCGGTTTCTCAAGGTGAATTCAACGGCAAGATGGCGAAGCAAATGCTCGACCGGGCACTCAAGCAAAGCGGTCCGTTTACCCCGAGTGAAATGGACGATATGACGAGTTACGCGCCCGCTGCCACACGTGAGCCTGTGCAAAGCTACAAGGCGGCCCCGCGTGATGGCGTCTGGGCGACGGGGCCCTTCTTGCACAATGGCTCAGTGCCCAATATCTATGAACTCTTATCGCCCGCGGCTGAACGATCAAAGACCTTCTATGTGACACGCGACTTTGACCCTATCAAGCTTGGGCTTGATACCGCTGGCAAAAAAGATGGATATTTCTTCGACACAACGCGCCTGGGCAATTCAAATGCCGGTCACTCGTTTGAAGACACCAAAGGCCCGGGAGTGATTGGCCCAGCCCTCAATCAAAGCGAACGTTTCGCTTTGATTGAATATCTGAAGTCGATCCCTAATCAGGCCGCTCGTGTCACACCCTATGGCACTCCAAAGGATCCGCTGATCGCGAACGAAGACCCAACTTGGTTTAACAAAAAGCATCCGTATTCCTCGCCAACCGCTAGCCCTGCGAGCGCTAAATAATGTCGGATCATATTGACGGTCCGCGCCAGACTGCCGACCCCGTCAGTGACCTGACCGATCTGTTTGCCTTTACCAGCCCTGCCGATCCAAAGCGCACGGTGCTCATCGCTTGCGTATTGCCTTTTGCAGGCGAGTCGGCACTGTTTTCAAACACGATCAACTACGCCCTTGTGGTGCGCCGCATTCGTCAAACTGGCTTGGGCCGTCAAGCAGGTTTTGAACCTCAGGCGGACGAATGGCGTTTCACCTTTCAGTTCGAGGTGCTCGGCCCCGAAACGCAAACCGGCCGAGCCAAGCAGACCGGTCACTGCGTTCTGCCTGGCGGTGCGACGCTCGCTCTGACTGTCGGTGAAGAGCAAGGCTTCGCCACCAAAGACGGACGCACACGCGTGTTCGCAGGCCTGCGCTCAGATCCGTTTTTTCCGGGTTGGTTGCCTGGGCAAATGAAATCCGTACCCAATTACCTTGAAAATGACAACGTCCTAAGCGTCGTCATTGAGTTTGATACGGTCTCAACTCTCGCGCCCGAGCAGGGCAGCCTCTACGGTGTTATCGCCGAAACCACGCCGCGCCACCCCAATCCAAACAGTACGGTCATCCCTCGCTTTGACTGGGTCGGTCGACCAGAGCAAACAAACTTCATCATGAATCAGGTGCCTGGAGCCCTGGATATTCGCGATCTCTGGAACCAGGAAACACCCTTCGCACTCAATGCAGAGCGTATGCCGCTTTATCGCCAAAGGCTGACCGAAAGCTTTCAGCTGTGGGATAAGAGAGATCAGAACATTGAATGGGATGCCGCCTCTCTTGAGGCGCATGTACGCGTTCGACTGAATGATTTTCTGATCATTGACGTGGCCAAGCGGGTGACCGACAAAAGTCATCTGGAAATTGAAAAAAGTACGCTTGAAGGGCGCCCTTACACGACAGGCGGCGGGCGTACGGTCAATGCCAACGTGATCGACATTTTAGTGACGTGGCTCATCAACCGAGACCGGGGCCAGTTTTTTCAAGGCGGTGCGCTGCAAGCCACTCAACCTGGCAGCACCACGTTTCCCTATGTGCGGCCCGCCAACAAGAACATGTTGAGCGTGACGCGCAGCGTTGAGCTCAGAGCCTCGGCTCAAGAGGTCTGGCAGGCGATTGGCGGCTTCGGTAGCCTGTGGCATCCGCTTGTCGCTCAACTCACACTCACCGGCGAGGGGCCGGGTCAATTGCGCCGAATTGAGACGCTTGACGGCAAAATCATGATTGAGCGCCTGAGCGAACGCGATGAGGCTCAAAAAACCTACCGCTATGCGCTTGTCAGTGGCATCCCTGCGAACCCGTACAACGGCGCGCTTTCAGTGAAACCCAGCGCGACGGGCTCGAGTGTGACCTGGTCGGTCTCATACCGACCCGACGGCCAGGGTGATCTGATCGTGCGTTTGATTATCTCGAGCCTTTTGAACGCGGGAATGGCCGCGCTCAAGAAGCGTTTTGGCGAGGTAGCTTGAGCGCTGCACCGACCTTGATCGACCTGCCCGCGGCGACGGATGGCGTACTGGCGGTGATAAATCACGAAAGTATCTTAAGTCGCTGCTGGCAAACGATCGACCGCAACCCCGAGCGCTTGGGGATCGCTGCGCAACTGATTGACGAAGAATATCGGCGTTCGCATTTCTTGGGCGACACCGGCGCACTTGATCGTTTACTTGCTCTGTCTGAAACCATGCGCCGGCAGTGCGCGGCGTCTGGAGAGGCTTTTTTGCTGGCAGCGCAAATTGCGTCGCTGGTTCACCAGTTTGAGCAAGCAAAGCTTTACTTGGTACAAGCAAAAAATCTTGGTGCTGATGCTCAGAGCCTCTTGCGTCAACAACTGTCACTCGATCATGCCACCGGTCATCACTGGCCGAGCGTGCTCGAGACCAGACTGAGCTTAAGTGAGCAAACCCCGAGTCTTCAAAACCGGGTCGCGCTTGGGGCCCTTTACGCTGAAATAGGCCTGTACCAAGAGGCTGAGAATGCATATCTCAGCGCGATTACGCAAGACCGCGAACATTCGCCGTTTAGTCTGGCGTGGGTGTGTTTTCAGCTCGGCGTGTTATTTGGCGAAACGATGCCTCAAGCTGACCCGATAGCGGCGCAGTATTGGTACGCGCAGGCATTGGCTTATCTGCCCGCCTACACGCACGCGCGCGTGCACCTGGCCGAGTTGCATCTTGACCTGCGGCAATTTGACGCTGCACTCACGCTATTGCAGCCGATAAAAGACAGCTCAGATCCCGAAGTATCTTGGCGGCTGGCACAGCTTTACGTCCAAACAGAACGGGTGAACGAGGCGCGTTACCACCTTGCGCGTACGCAGCACATTTTTGAACACTTATTGGCAACCCACGCGCTCGCCTTTGCCGATCACGCTGTCGATTTTTATCTTGAAGAGGGTAATGATCCAGGTAAAGCGCTACAACTCGCCCTTCTGAATCTGGATAACCGTGCCACGCTTAAGGCCTTCCTGCTCAGTTATGAGGCCGCAAAGGCCAACGCACAACATCTGATGGCGCAAACACTGGCAGACCGTGCCGCAGCGCAGTGGGGGCATCTGCCAGCCTTCAAGCACTCGGCAGTGAACGCGTCTCTGAGAGCGGAGCTGAATTCTGCGCCGAACGCAAACCTTCAGCCTGAACCCTAAGTTTCTGTCGTTTGCTTTTTAAGCATTAACCGAGATCTGGCGATGAACCGACGAGATTTTTTAGTGTGCAGTACTGTCAGTACGGTCGCATACGCACTGCCGGTTGGATTGAGCTTGGTAACAGGGCAGGCGTTTAGTGCCACGGTCGCGCAAGGCGTTGGCGAACCCTTGCCAGCTTTGTCTTCTGCAAATGATGCGCCATTCAGATTGCACAACTGGGAGACCGAGCCCGCTCACCTGATGACAGGCGAAGCTGCGTCGACATTTATCTGCCTGTCGGCGAACTGGAAAGCCACCTGGCTATGACACGCCTTGCCACGACAGTTCTGAATCGCCCCGGGTATCGAGGTGGCTGGTTGGCCTGAATGCGCATGTGCGCGACTCGGTCTGCGCAATCGATCCGAGACAGTCGCCCTCAGCCGAGCTTGCCGCGCTGCTCCATCAGACGCGCCAGCGTGGTCTCGAAGCCGGAAAGGCGCTCGCGCTCCTGGGCGACCACCGCCGGGGGAGCGCGATCGACGAAACCGGCGTTGCCGAGTTTGGTCTGGGCGCGAGTGACCTCGATCCGCACGCGCTCGATTTCGCGCTCCAGCCGATCGCGCTCGGCGCCGACATCGATCTCGACCTGCAGCATCAGCCTGAAGTCACCGACGATCTGGACCGGCGCGATCGAGTCCTGCGGCAGGGCCGAGACGGCCACGACGCCCGACAGTTTGGCCAGCGCCTGCAGGTAGGGTGCATGCAGCGCGATTCGGTTCGCGTCGCCGGCGATCACCAGCGGCAGCTTCACCGCGGGCGAGATGGTCATCTCACCGCGCAGCGCGCGGCAGGCATCGATCATCTGGCGAAGCTCGGCCACGATGGCTTCGCTCACGGTATCGATCTTGCCCGGTTGGCTCACCGGATAGCGCTGCGACATGATCGAGAAACGGCTTTGCACGATCGCCTCATCGAGTGCTGCACCGGTGAGCGGTGCCTGGCCGGGTTCGCCATAGCGATTTGCGAGCGGGGCGACCTTCTGCCACAGCTCTTCAGTGATAAAGGGAATGATCGGATGGGCCAGCCTCAGGATGGTCTCGAGCACGCTCAGCAGGGTGCGCCGCGTGGCTCGCTGCACCGCTTCATCCGGCGATGCCAGGTTGACCTTGGCGAGTTCGAGATACCAGTCGCAGTAGTTGTTCCAGACGAACTCGTAGATCTCGCGTGCGGCATTGTCGAAGCGGTATTCGCTGAGCGCGGCCTCAACCGAGGCCTCGACCCGCTGCAGTTGCGAGCTGATCCAGCGGTCGACCGGTGTGAAATAAAGATAGCCGCCGGGCACGCACTGATCGGCCGTATGGGGTGCATAACCGCAGTCGCGCCCTTCGGTCTGCATCAGCACGAATCGCGTGGCATTCCAGAGCTTGTTGCAGAAATTGCGGTAGCCCTCGCAGCGATTGAGATCGAAGTTGAGCGTGCGCGCGAAGGTTGCCAGCGAGGCGAAGGTGAAGCGCACCGCATCAGCGCCATAGGCCGGTATCCCGGCCGGATAGCTCTTGCGGATTGATTTGGCGATGCGCGCCTTGTGATCGTCGCGCAGCAGGCCGACAGTTGATTTTTCGAGCAGCCGATCGAGTGTGATGCCATCGATGAGGTCGAGCGGATCGATGGTATTGCCCTTGGATTTCGACATCTTCTGCCCCTCGGCGTCGCGCACGATGGCATTGATGTAGACATCCCTGAACGGTACCTTGCCGGTGAAGAAGGTGGTCATCATCACCATCCGGGCGACCCAGAAGAAGATAATGTCGAAGCCGGTCACCAGCACCGACGACGGCAGGTAGCGCGCGAGGTCGGGCGACTGATTCGGCCAGCCGAGCGACGAGAACGGGACCAGCGCCGACGAGAACCAGGTGTCGAGCACATCGGCATCGCGCACCAGTCCACCCTGCCAGCCGGCGCGCTTGGCCTGCTGACGCGCATCGTCTTCATTGCGGGCAACGAAGACCGTGCCGTCGTGAATCGCCGCGCCGCTCTCATCGGCCTTGTACCAGGCCGGAATCTGGTGGCCCCACCAGAGCTGACGCGAGATGCACCAGTCCTGGATGTTGTTCATCCAATGGTCATAGGTGCTTCGCCAGTGATCGGGCACGAACCGGACGTCGCCATCGGCCACCACCTTCAGGCAGACATCGGCAATCGACTGGCCGGGGAAGAAGCCGTTGGCGTGATCGCGCCGGCTCATCGCCACGAACCACTGATCGGTGAGCATCGGTTCGACGATCACACCGGTACGCGCTGAGCGCGGCACGGTGAGCTTGTGCGGCTTTTCGCTGACCAGCAGCCCGGCGCTGCGCAGGTCTTCAA
>Ga0207954_1000983_pt1 | contig 9904 bp, 7 predicted proteins | sample CryBogmetaGMA0M_FD_184547 | JGI IMG/M metagenome (GOLD analysis project Ga0207954, IMG submission 184547) | Freshwater microbial communities from Crystal Bog, Wisconsin, USA - MA0M (SPAdes) | ecosystem: Environmental > Aquatic > Freshwater > Lake | place: Crystal Bog, Wisconsin, USA | collected... | reverse complement strand
CTGTAACATAAATACTTGTTCATCGATCGATTTTGCTGCTGCAACCAGATGAAACAATAATGGGGAAGAAATGTTGTAAGGCAAATTACCCACAACCTTACAGAAACCTTTTTTATTTGCTTTATTTTGCGCCCACTCTAAGAAGTCAAATTGAAGAGCGTCGCCCTCAATGACTGTTAAGCCTGGGAGATTTTGCTGGTTCCAATAAGCGACCAAGTCACGATCAATTTCCAAAAGATCGAGTTGGTCAAGATTTCTTAATAAGGGTCTAGTCAGAGCTCCGAGGCCTGGCCCAATCTCAATTATGTGCATATCAGCACTTGGATTAATTAACGAGACGATGGAATAAATTATTCCATCGTCTTGCAGAAAATTCTGGCCAAATCGTTTACGTGCTCGATGCATTCTTTAGCTTATTTTCTTTGCTTAATCGCTAGCTGGTAAGCCAATCGTATGGCTTCAAGCATGCTGCCAGAGTCTGCAATGCCTTTGCCCGCAATATCTAAAGCAGTGCCATGATCAACTGATGTTCGAATGATTGGAAGTCCTAGAGTGACGTTAACCCCACCTCCAAAAGTAACAAATTTAAAAGGTGCTAATCCTTGATCGTGATACATCGCCACGAATGCATCCACCTCCTCAAGTGCAGCAGCGTCAAACATCGTATCGCCGGGATAAGGCCCCGAAACATTTATTCCCTGTTTTTTAGCATACTCAATTGCGGGCGAAATCACTTCCATTTCTTCATTCCCTAAATAGCCAGACTCTCCTGCATGTGGGTTTAATCCTGCCACTCGAATTACTGGATTGGCTATGCCAAACTTTTTTCTTAAGTCCTGAGCAACAATCTGAATTGTCTGAAGCACTAGGTCGTAGCTGATGGCTGATGGAACAGCTTTTAATGGCAAATGGGTGGTTACTAGGGCAACCCGTAAATCTTTAGGCGCTTTGATTCCCAAGAAACCCGATGGCAGCGGGGCGCATAACATCATGACAACCTGCTCTGTATTGCAACGTTGTGCCAAATACTCTGTATGCCCAGTAAAGGGGATGCCAGCATGATTAATCAAACTCTTTTGGACTGGTGCCGTGATCATGGCATCAAATCGACCCAGTAGACAAGCATCGGTGGCTTGATTTAAAAGATCTAAAACATACTGAGCATTGGCGGGATTTAAGATGCTCGGAACAACAGTGGCAGATAAGGGTCTTGATTCAATATGAATGCGCTCATGCCCATATGAGATTTTGTCGTTAGGGAGTGCCAATAGACTGCTATCGCCCAGTAAAGTAATCTCAACATCAGATTGCTCACCAACAAAATGCAAAGCAGCTGCTAAGGCAACTTCAGGTCCTACACCAGCTGGCTCTCCAGTTGTAATTGCTAATTTAACGAGGGGCGCTGGTTGCTGCATCATCCACATTCAGAATTTTTACTGTTGCGGTATCGCGTAACTCACGAATCCAGTCCTGATAGGCTTGATCAAACTTTCTTTCACGGATGGCTGCACGTGCAAATTGACGTTGCTTTTCAACGCTCAGCTGAGCATCACGACGCTCTAATACCTGAATCAAATGCCAACCAAATTCGGTCTTCACTGGATTGCTAATCTCACCAATCTGCAGTCGGTTCATTGCAAACTCAAATTCAGGAACTAAATCCCCTGGACCCATCCAACCTAAATTACCCCCATTGGGAGCAGATCCATCCTCAGAATATTTTTTTGCGAGGTCTCCAAAATCAGCAGTCTTTGCGCGCACCTGATCTCTATAACCCTGCAGACGTCTCTCAGCATCTTGATCGCTTAAACCTGCGCGACTGCGTAATAAGATATGGCGAGACATAGTTTGGGTTATAGGGATATTTTGAGGGGTGCTCGGCACAGATTCTTGTGGAGCAGCCTGAGTTGGTGAGCCAGCAGCAATAGCGCGACGATCCAAAACCTTTAGAACGTGATAACCCGCTGGACTTTTCACAACAGCATTAGCAACTTGGCCGCTACCAGTATTTCTAATTGACTCATAAAATAATTGGGGCAATCTTTCCGGAGTGCGATAACCTAATTCTTGAAATTTGATTTTTGGATTATCTTTTGCTGCCATTGCCCCCAGCTGCAAGAAGTCTACTTCACCTCTTGCCTCAAGCAATAAAGCATCTGCTTTCTTTTTTGCATCAGCCTGAGCGCCTGCACCTGCGCCAGCATCTAGCGGTATAAAAATCTGTGCCACATCAATTTCTTCCGGACCGCCATTGATGGCCTGGGCTGAACGTTGTGCACTAGCGCCAGAGATTGCACGAGTTCGATCGGCGATATAGTTATCTATTTCCGCATCAGAAATTTTGAGTTTAGATTCAACTTCGCGCTCACGATATCGTGAAATAATAATGTCGTCACGCAACAATTCCTTGTAACGCTGAAAGGTGATTCCAGAAGCAATTGTTTTTTCTTTAAATTCTGTATAACTTAATTTATTTTTTGCAGCGATGTCCCCAATAATTTTTTCCACCTCTTTATTGGAAACCACTATTCCCTCTTGTTCGGCATTTTGAAGCTGCACTTTTTCAATAATCAATCTCTCCAGAATTGCTTTGCGAAGTTCTAGGCCCTCAGGTAATTTAGCTCCCTGTTTTTTAAGGGCATTTATGCGGTCGTCAATCTCTTTGCGAGTGACGTAGCCGGTATTCACTACCGCTGCTACACCGTCAATATTCCGCACCTTGTTATCTGCCACATTACTTGTACGTGTTAAATCTTGGGCGTAAATAGGCCCAGCCACCAATATCCCAGTTAAGAGAATGGTGGACACAAACCGTTGCACTCGATTCCTATAAAGCATCATTGATAATTCTCATATATTGAAGGTGGTATAGGCTTCGAAGTCGGCATATATCCAGGAACATTTAGCTTCATGATATCAACTGGATTGCTTCCAGCGCTACCAAAGCCCCTAAATTCTATTTGGAAGAGTACTTGAGTGGTGGTTATTTGTGAGGTATTTAGAACCTGGGAATAGGCCCCTCGGAAAGTCCAACAATCTCGGGTCCACTCCAGCGCCACCAAAGTATTTAAGGTTCGAGTGGTTAAGGCATCATATCCCCACCGCCCCATCACGGAAACTTCGCGGGTGAGAGGCCATTGGCCGGAGACATTGTATTGATCAGTTGTAGTAGAGCCAGGCGTATATGTTTGATTATTTTGTACCGATGCCTGAACTGGGGGCGACCATACATTGCGATAGCCAAAATTGAGGCTTCTCCCAGGAGTCGGGCGCCAACTCGCACCTACCGTTGTCTGTACAAAGCGATTCAGTTGAGTATTGTATTGCCCAAATGCATCGGCACTAAAATTTCCAAGTAAACGAATAGACCCAGATCCCAGGGTATCTGAATAGGTTGTTGGATTGACGATGTTTCCATTTAAACCCACTCTTTGGCCAGTGAACTGCTGTTTTTGAGCCAACGTAACGATTGCGCGCTCTGTTCCAGTATTTGCTTCAATCATTCGACTAGTTAAACCAAGAGTTGCTGCATTCGCATCTGAAATACGGTCGTTACCAATAAAATAGTTTTCACTAAAGATCTGGGAAACACCAAAGCCTGCCTCTGTAGTATCAAATATTGGCGTCTGGGCCTGGCTTTGGTAAGGCGTATAGACATAAAAAGCTCTTGGTTCTAATGTAAGCAACATATCTCGCCCAAAGAATCCTTTTAGTTCAGCGGCCTCTCTCTCGATGGCTAAACCGGAATCCAAACTGAATGTCGGGATTGTGAAACCTTGTGCTACAGGTGCCCCAGAATTATTAGCAAATGGAGTAGCGTTATAAGTGTTCGACTGGAAGCTAATCTTTGGAGTCACATAGTAGCCAGGAGTAACTTGAGGAAGTGCAAGAGCGCCTTTGACTACAGTTCTATCAGCTTGACTGTAGACACCCGGTGCAGTTGCTGCCACATTACCCTGGATGTTGTATGCAAAACGCGTATAGTCCGTTGAAAACGTTGTGACTGGGCCGCTTGGCAGGGTGAGATACTTGCCACTAGCATCTGATACCGTCGGAGTAATACGATTGTTATAGGTAGCCGTAATGTTCGGCAAGATATTGTATGGAGATTGCACAGTAATAGTAGGGTCTGGCTGCAAAGTCTGAAATGTTAATGCTCGAGCTGAAACGCTCCAATTACTCAGGCTGCCCGTAAGCGCTTTAGAGGTCCCCACCTCTTGACGAAACTGATTTGTTACTGAGCCCGCAATACTTTGCGAAAAATCAGTTGGGTATAAGCTATCCGATACCCTGGCCATATTGACATATCCTGTCCAAGAGCCAGGTAAGGGTGCTCCACCTGGACCGACACCTCCTGTGAAGGCTTGGCGTTGTTGCCAGTCATACTTCCAGCGATTGGTCCCAGTTTGTTTGTCGTAAGGTAAATACTCCCCCGATACAACTCCTGAGGATTGGGTATCCAAGAAACGGTATTGTGTACCTAACATACCACCGCGATGATTCATATACCTAGGCAGTAAAAGTAAATCGCGATTTGGTGCAATATTGATGTAATAAGGCTGAGTGATGTCTAAACCGTTATTGGAGTTATACCCAACAACGGGTGCAAGCAAGCCAGAGCGGCGTTGACCGCCAGTTGGTGCAGTGAAATAAGGAACATAAGCAATAGGTACATCAAAGAAACGCATTACACCGTGCGTACCAACCATGACTTTTTCTTCGTTATCAATTTCCAGAGTGCTAGCAGTGAAATACCAATCCATATTTTCCGGAGTACAGGTGGTGTAAGTGGCTTTATCAAACACAAAAACGTCAGCGCTCTCAATCGTCAACCTTTTTCCTTTTCCGTTTCCACCGTTATCGCGCATTTCATAAGTTGGTGTCTCCATAGCACCTTCACGTGCATCTACCTTGAACTGTCCTTTGGGACCCTTAAAAGTCACATTGCCTTTTGAAAGTTCCGCATTGCCAACTAAATCTGCGATATCAGTATCTGGGTCGTAAATAATCTCATCTGCCTTTAGGACTGCACCATTACGACGAATTTGTGCACGGCCCTTCAAGTGCATATCTCTCTCTACGACCCCATCAATTACATCGCTTGAAGTAAAAGTGAGGGCTTGGCCATCAGCAATAGGTTTACCAGCGCGAAGTTGGTCGTCCAACTTCAAAATCGTGACATTGCCACGATCTGGCAATAAAACCGTATTTGTGGATGCAGATGAAACGGGGGGTAATGGCGCTGGTGCCTGAGCATGAATTGGGAGCGCGAATTGAAGCAATGCCATCCCCATCATTACGCGCAGGGATACAGCTAAAAAAAGAGGGGCGCAAAGGCCGGCGCGACGGCGATAATGACTCATAGATCCAGACCCGCCTTATTATACGAATCGACCATGACTGACTCTCGCTTAAACACCCTCCGCGACTGGCTAAATGCCCTGCAAGCAAGCTGGCAATTAGATCTCGATACCTTAGAACCTGCCTCTGCAGATGCCAGCTTTAGGCGGTATTTCCGTATTGCATCCAAAAACCCCGATTTTGGGACTTTGATAGTGATGGATGCACCCCCACAACATGAGCCCTTAGATGCCTTCATCAAGGTCGATTTATTGCTCTCGGCAGCAGGCTTAAATGTGCCAAAAATTCTGGAACAGAATATTGCTGAGGGCTTCCTTTTATTGAATGACTTAGGCACGAAAACCTACCTTGCCGAACTTAGCAATGAAACCGCTGACCTCTTATATCAAGATGCAACCCATGCCTTAATACAGATGCAATTGGCTAGCAAACCAGATGTATTGCCAAATTACGATGAAGCGCTTCTTCAACGAGAATTGGATTTATTTCCTGAGTGGTATCTAAGGAGGCATCTCCATATTGAATTAACGGATTCGCAACAGGTGCAAATCAATCAATCTTTTGCACTCATTATTGAAAATAACTTAGCGCAAGCCAAAGTCTATGTTCATCGTGATTACCATTCTCGTAACTTAATGGTGACAGCAATAAACAATCCTGGAGTAATTGATTTTCAGGATGCTGTTTATGGTCCCATAACATACGACGCCTCATCTTTATGGCGCGATGCTTACATTGCATGGCCCGAAGAAAGAGTGATTGATTGGGTCATTAAATTTTGGGAAGAGGGTCACAAAGTGGGACTGCTTATGCCTGGTGATTTTGGACAGTTCTATCGTGATTTTGAATGGATGGGCTTACAGCGTCATCTGAAAGTGCTTGGTATATTTGCAAGACTCTTTCACCGCGATGGCAAAGATGCTTATCTCAAAGATATCCCATTGGTTCTCGAGTACGCCATTGCAACTGCTAATCGATATATTGAATTAAAACCTTTAGCCCGCATTTTGGAGTCCACTCGTCCAAATAAAGCGTAAATTGTGCTCATGAATACAAGTAATCTGATTCCATGCTTCTTACTCGCTGCTGGTAGGGGTGAGCGGATGCGTCCTCTCACGGATAGCTTGCCAAAGCCTTTATTAACTATTCAAAATAAATCCCTGCTTGCTTGGCACTTAGAAGCCCTTGCAAGCGCAGGAATTCAAAATGTCGTTATTAACCATGCCTGGCTAGGCAAGAAAATTGAAGCCGCTTTGGGGAATGGACATCAATTCGGTCTCAATATTCAATACTCGCCTGAAATCACCGCCTTAGAAACTGCGGGAGGAATCTGCAAGGCTCTACCAATTCTTCTTCCGAACGACTATTTCTTGGTAATTAATGGAGATGTCTTTAGTCCCCACTTCCCCATCAAAGAACTCCTAGAGAAAGTATCTGCCTTGCGTCGCAACCCCCAGAAGCCTTTGGCCCACCTCTTAATGGTTCCAAACCCAGTACAGCACCCAGAGGGGGACTTTTACTTAAACGGCTCGCAGATAGCTAATAAAGAGTCAGCTGGATCTGAAAAGCTGACCTTTTCAGGAATTGGTCTCTATCACCAGGATCTATTCAAGGACATCAAGAGCGGGGAGTCGGCAAAGCTAGCACCTTTACTGAGAGACGCAATGGAGCAAAATAAAGTCTCGGGTGAAAAATATACCGGACCATGGCACGATGTAGGAACTCCGAAACGATTACAAGAGCTCAATGTGGCTTATGAATAAATCCAATATCTATCAAGTTCGCAGAAATGCATTAGCGCAACACATTTTCACCAAAACTGGTGGGGGGATTGCCATTATCTCAACTGCACCAGAATTTACCCGTAATCGCGACAGTGAATTTCCCTACCGCCATGACAGCGATTTCTTTTATTTAACTGGCTTTGAAGAGCCAGGCGCTACTTTGGTGATGAAAGTTTTGAAGGATGGAAAGCATTTCCAACTGCAATCTCATCTATTTTGTAGACCCAAAGATCCAGAACGGGAGATTTGGGATGGTATTCGTCTCGGCCCTGAGGCAGCCCCAGAGGCGCTAGGTATTGAATTCGCTCACAGCAATCAAGAGCTTGATCAAACACTGAGCGGCATCTTAGCCGATCAAGATGCCGTCTACGTTCGCCTCTCCGAGAGTGCAGAAGCAGATCGTCGCTTGCGTCATTGGATGAAACAAGTTCGAGGACAAGCGCGTTCTGGTATTAATCCGCCATCAGAATTACATGATATAGAAGCCATTATTCATGAAATGCGCTTATTCAAAGATGCTGAGGAGATCAACATCATGCGTCGCGCAGCAGCCATTTCAGCACGCGCACATGTTCGTGCAATGCAAGCCTGTACACCTGGAATGCGTGAGTATCAACTCGAAGCAGAGTTGCTGCATGAATTTCGCAATAGCGGTTCGCAAAGCGTTGCATATAACAGCATCATTGCAGGGGGAGCTAATACTTGCATTCTTCACTATCGTGCAGGCGCCACTGAACTGCGCGCAGGTGAGCTTTGCTTAATCGATGCCGGTTGTGAACTAGATGGTTACGCTTCTGACATTACACGTACATTCCCAGTCAATGGAAAATTTTCTGGTCCCCAGCGTGCACTTTATGACATTACCCTGGCGGCACAAGAAGCTGCTATCGCCATGACAAAAGTAGGCAATACATTTATGCAGCCTCACGAGGCGGCGCTGAAAGTGCTCACGCAAGGCTTGCTCGATGAAAAATTACTCAAGCTCTCAGAGTTAGGATCGCTTGAGAATGCCATTGAGATCGGTGCTTATCGTCGCTTTTATATGCACCGCACCTCCCACTGGTTGGGGATGGACGTCCACGACGTAGGCTCTTATCGAGAGTCTTCTGAAAACACCATGAAAGAGGAAAAACCTTGGCGCATCCTGCAGAGCGGCATGGTCATCACGATTGAACCAGGTCTTTATATACGGCCGGCAGATGATATAGATGAGGCATTTTGGAATATCGGCATTCGTATTGAAGATGATGCAGTCATTAACGACTCAGGATGCGAACTGATTTCTCGCGGAGTTCCAGTAAAGGCTGACGAGATCGAAGCCCTTATGAAAAATAAATGAGTACGTCTAATTGCGATATCTTAATTCAGGGGGGTGGCCCAGTCGGCCTAGCTTGTGCTGCATGGATATTACAAAAGTTTCCAGATGCCCATTTAATACTGCTTGACCGCAATCCAGTAGACGATGTCGATCTTGCTACGGCAGACAGCAGAGGTATTGCCTTGTCACATGGCAGCAAGCTCTTGCTCGATACGATTCATGCTTGGCCCACAGAGTGTGCTGATATTCATCGTGTGCATGTTTCACAAGCAGGGCGCTTTGGTCGCGCCCTAATGACGCGTGAAGAATTACATCAAGATGCTCTTGGCCATATCATTCGTTATCGAGATATCCACATTACTCTACGGCAAGCTCTCAGAGCTATCCAAGGTAAGAGCCCCCATTTTGTTTGGCAGCATATTGATGCTAAAGAAGAGGTCAATCTCATCAGCGCAAAATGCATCGTTCATGCTGAAGGTGGTTTATTTAAAAAACAGGATTGGGTTGAATCCGGACGCGACTATGGCCAGTCAGCCCTAGTAGGTTTAGTTGAGGTGGAAAATGCCGCCCCTAACCAAGCTTGGGAGCGCTTTACATCGGAAGGCCCGCTAGCAGTTCTTCCAAGTCATTACGGTCCTAATATTTTAAATTTAGTTTGGTGTGGTTCACCAGAATCTTCACAACACCGCTTACAACTCAGCGATGCTGATTTCCTCATCTCTTTACAAAATGAATTTGGCTTACGCATTGGGCGTTTTCTAAAAATTCAGGATCGTCGTTTATACGAACTGGGTTTGAACTACCGCAAGCAAATCACCAAAGACAATGAAGTTTGGATTGGTAATGCTGCGCAAACTTTACATCCTGTAGCTGGTCAAGGATTAAATCTTGGATTACGTGATGCATTTCTGCTGGGTGAAAAACTAGTGGGTGTATTTGCAGGTGCAGCAGAAAACCAAACGGCTATGAAAATTCAAGAGGCACTTGAAAGTTATGCCCAAAGTCGCAAGGTAGATAGAACCACCACGATTGGTCTGACCGACTTTATGGCTAGAGTATTTACCTCCAACCTAGCTCCAGTAGTGATGGCACGCGGTCTGGCTTTATCCGCCCTTCAGTGGCTTCCCCCAGTGAAAACAGCCTTAGCTCGCCAGATGATGTTTGGTCGGCGCTAAGAGGCTTAAATTAGCCTCCAAATAAACACTTTTTCTGTTTGATCCGAATCAGGTAGGTTGCCTAAAAAATAGGCAGATTAGGCCTCAATTGTGCTAAAGTGTCATGCTTTCCGCCATCCTCTATATTCCAAGCCCCATTAGATGAAAATTGGTTCCCACCTACTTGCAAATAGACTTTTTGTCGCTCCAATGGCCGGAGTAACCGACCGTCCGTTTAGGCAGCTTTGCAAAAAATTGGGTGCGGGCTACGCAGTCTCTGAAATGGT
>Ga0207954_1000972_pt1 | contig 9967 bp, 8 predicted proteins | sample CryBogmetaGMA0M_FD_184547 | JGI IMG/M metagenome (GOLD analysis project Ga0207954, IMG submission 184547) | Freshwater microbial communities from Crystal Bog, Wisconsin, USA - MA0M (SPAdes) | ecosystem: Environmental > Aquatic > Freshwater > Lake | place: Crystal Bog, Wisconsin, USA | collected... | reverse complement strand
ATGTCAGGTGAGAGAGGTCCAGCGGTCGGCAGAGGTAGTCTGCTACCCCGGGCTTCAGAAAGGGCCGTCTCCCTGCTGGTAAGGAGCTATCTCCCACGACCAGGAACATCATCTTGGGTTCCTGGGTCTGGATTCGCTTTAGCAGGTTCAAGATCGGTTGCGGTGAGGTTGCCTCTACATGTTGAGCAATCAGAACCAGGATGCGCGGGTTGGTGCGTATTATCACTTCAGCCTGCTCACAATCAACAGCTTGCATGAGCTGCCATTGCTTGAGGTCGGTAATCGCCTTCGCGACTTGCTCAGCCAGCCCGTCATCGCGGCTGACCAATAAGGCGTGAAAGCTTTTCATCAAGACAAGTGCTCCCGGATCATGGTCTTCCTTTGGAAATCAAGTGCAAAAAACTCTTGCGGAAGAGATCCTTTCATCGAAAGTGCCAGATTGCACGCTCGAAGAGAGATCTGTCTATCATGGGTGTCGTCCCATCAAATGTGATTCATGAAACGATTCCTCTTCAGTTGATGTAGACTCAACTATCAAGCGTGTGATGCTATCCGGAATCCGTAATGCTTCAATGAATGATCATGATGTGACACTGCGAATGTCGGCCCAGACGGCTTGGATTCTTCACCCATGGTCCAGGCGTTCGGCTTTACCCGTACAGGCAAGACAGCACTTACCTATCAGGCACTTCTCATGATAGACATCATGGGTGTGCTTATGCTCATTTTCTCTTGGCACTGGACCAACGCCGTAAGAAGTTGTATCTCTGAGCAATAAGCCAAGATGGAGACAGGCACCTTGCAGTGGTAGGCGGCTGTCTTCATCTTGTACAGACTTTCGTCATTTGTGGTCCAACATCCAGACTCATTCGTATTGTTAATCGCTCGGCATGGCTGGACCTGTGATCACTTCTTGTAGGTTGACGTGTGTCCCGTCTGTTCAGCGCGTAGAGGGCACCAAGGGAGGTAAGGTGATGTCTAGTTGGCTGGCGGTTATGGCGGATGAGCATGGTGCTTTTTGTATTGGGATAGAGCCTGAGTTGCGGTCTTTTGCTGAATCTGCATCTGGGCGAGGCATGGGTTTCAGATCCTTGGTTTCTTTTGTCGAGAGGGGATTTGAAACGGTGTTAGCGACTTCCACTCTTCTGGTTTTTGTTTGGTTAGGTGGCGGACTGGATGCCTTCACGGGCTTTCCTGTATCTAAGGCTGACGCTAACGGTTGCGTTTGGTCTAGTTTCCTCGTCACAGTCACGGAGGGCTGTTTCTCTGGAGGTGTTGTCGGTTGTCCGCTGAGCTTGGGCGAACGCGCAGCGGGGTTCGGGGTAACCTGTTCTGGCTCGGCGGGCAGCGATTGTGATGGGCTTGCTGACGACCTGGCGGCGGGAAGCGCAGCCGTTCCTGGTTTGGTAACGTCACTGCGCACGGTTTTGTCTGGCTGTGCGTTGGATCTGGCTTTCACTGACGCCGTTACAGTGTGTGCTGGTGTGGCTGGGACTGGTGAAGAGGCGCTGGGTCGAGGTACGGGGGAATTGATAGATTGCGGGCGGGCTACCACAGGGGTCAGTTGAGAAGTTGCCACGGGCACTTTTGTATCTGACCTAAGTTTGGCCTGCTTCAGTTGGGGGTCGTTGGTTGGCTTCTGTTCGTCAGGGGTCATGCGCGTGGCAACCAGTTCGAGCTTTTGAAGTTGCTCTTGGGCAACCTTTGAGCCAGGCTCTGCTGCCAGGGCCAATGTGTATTCGTTACGGGCTTCAGCGAGCTGTCCCTGAAGCGAGAGCGCAAAGGCTACGTTGCAGTGAGCAAGGCTGGGCGAACTGCCGCCTTTTCGGAATTCGGCCAATGCTTCCTCTGGATGACCATCACGAACGCGAAGCAGTGCAAGGTTGTTGTGGGCGCGAGGGTGGTCAGACTGTATGGCCAGTGCTTGCTTGAGACATCGTTCAGCTTCGGCCCAGCGTCGCTGGAGGTAATAGCTGTAGCCCATGTCGCAGAAGATATCGGGGTCGGCTGGGTGCAGATCGAGGGCGCGTTTATAGAGGCCTTCGGATTCCTTAAACTGTCCCTGCCGGTCATGGAGAATGGCCAGCCGCACGCAAGCGTCGGCGCGTTTCTTGTCGCGCTGAACTGCCTGGGTGTAGCCCTTCATGGCGGATTCGAAGTCGCCTTGCTGTTCCGCGGCCCGCGCGAGCGCGATGTGAACATCGGCCTCTTGCGCGCCCGAAATCGCCTGGGCTCGCTCGGTGCTGGGCGAATTCAATGCCGGCGAGCCGTGTGAACGCCGCTGCGTGGACGTCCATGAGTCTGTTCCCTGGAAGTGTTGACAGCCGGTCAGGCATCCGATCAGGCCGAGCGTCATGATCAGCCGAGACTGAGTTCCTGGCATGGATGAAGACATGGACAACCCCTCCTGGGTTGATGGCGAATAATGCATGAAAATATCTATGTTATGGCACGAATGTTGTTGCTGGTGCACTCAGTCCAGTCGAATCGAACCCGCCGTTGAATCCACTGGCCGCGAACCCGCCAGAGCGTCCGCCCATGCCGCCTGTCAACTGGTTCATTTGCGAGCCGAAGAGGATGATCGCTTCCGGCCCGCTTAATCCGGTAGAGACCGGCGGCCCGACAATGACTCGCTCGGGCGGAACGGGAAATGGCCCCTGAGCCAGTTCGGTCAGAAGCGATTGCCGCCGCGCTTCGTCCAGTCCTGGGCTGCGTACGGTTTGTTCGATGAGGACGGGCGAGAAGCAGCGCGGCAGCTCAACGCTTACCCGCGCGAGCTTCTGCCTTCCCTTCACGTTGAGCGTGGCGGTGTCGTTCACGAAGTCATAATCATAGAAGGTCAAGCGGCCCACGCGTCCGTTTGCCACCTGGGTTCGCTCATGGGCGTAGAGTGCCGCGCCCAGTGGCCATTCGTTGAATTCTTCCATATATCCCAGGAAGTGTTCCTGCCAGTGTCGTTTGCAGGCGGCCGTGTGTCTGCGCCAGCCGAACCAGCCGGCCCGCTGTCCACAGATGCATCGCGGGATCGGTTGTGAGGGGCTGGGCGTGTCAACCATGCCGTGAGTCTCGTTCTGCCCAGGCAAGAAGTCGGGTGTGCCTGGTATCCCTTTGGCGGGCTGCTGCGCCCTGGCCTGGGCTGTGGACCAGAGCCCGACGGCCACGATCAGGCTCGGAACCGCCAGATGAAAACTAGTGCGCGGATTCATGAAATGCTTCTCTGATTGAAATGGTTAGAGTGTTCAAGAACTGGGGCTAACAACCGTTTAGTGAACTCGGTCTTGTTTCACTCAGAGAAACCGACCGGTCCCTGGACATATTTCTTTTCCAGGTTGAGATGGTGTCGCAGGTCGAAGACATCATCCCACCGGGTGGTGGACCTGAAATCCTTTCCCGTCCTGGACTCGATCCGGTTGAGCAGGAAGAGCTCCAGATCGTTCGGTTCCTTGATCTCGTCGCCAGGCAAGAGTGGCACCTGCTCCTGGTTCATTCCTTCAACGATGTAGGGTGTCACCAGGACGACGAGTTCTTTTTCGGTCCGATCGTTCGTGGTGTTGCTGAAGAACGGGCCCAGGATCGGCAGGTCGCCGAGTCCTGGGATTCTGGTGGTGGATCCGTCCAAGATCACCTGAAGCAGGCCGGCGATCGCCAGCGTTTGCCCCTCGCGCAGTTCGACGGTCGTCTGGGCGCGGCGGACGTTCAGGCCTGGCACAGCCGAGCCGCCCGAGACCAGGGTCACCGCGATGGTGAAGTCAATCTGGCTGACCTCGGGGACAACCGAGAGGCGAATGACGTTGTCATCCACTACAGCCGGCAAGAACCCCAGTCGAACGCCAAACTCTTTGAACTGAACGGTGACCGTGGGTGCCACGCCGCCTGCGCTGACCTGGGGGACGGGGACCGGAAACTCGCCGCCCGCCAGGAAACTGGCGGGGTGCCCGCTCATGGCGACCAGGTTTGGCTCTGCCAACACCTTGAGCATTCCGTTATTGCGCAGGGCGTTCAGGGTGAAGGCGAAGTTGGCATTCTGGAAGATGCCGAAGACGGTGGTACCGTTCTGGCCGGAAATTGGGGTGGTGGGCAAGAACGCGGCGCCCAGCATCCTCTTACCGCTCAGAACCTGATTTTGTGAGAGATGGCCAATGGCGGCCGCTGCATTGTTCACGCCCGTGACCTGAGTTCCCACAATCGCACCGGTGGCGGGGTCCACGCCCAGGAAGTTGGCGCCGATGTGGCGGAGCGCCGTTCGGTTCAATTCCGCCACCTGAACTTTGAGCAGAACCTGCTGAGAGGTGGGCACGCGCAACAAGTTGATAACCTGGGGACGTACCAGGTCGGCCTGCACATCCATCGTGCCCGCCAGTTCGCCGGTGGTCCGGGGCGGTGGTGTCGGCCCCTCATTCCCTGCCTGGGGATTGGTGCCCGTATTGGCTCGCGAGGCCTCAAACGCTTCGGCGGGGAGTTGCGCCCCACGCGAGCCTGTGGTCTTGGTCGAGCCGGTAAGCAGATAAGTCTGGACCGTACGGATGATCTGAGTGATCTGAAGTGGGCTCCGTGCCTCCCCCTCGACCACGATATTGTTGCGGATTTGCCCCAGTCGAAGACTGGCGTCGGGGAACATGCTCCTGAGTTTCGCTTCGAGCACGGTCAGATCCGCCACCACACGCACTTCGAAGCTCACCTGTTCTCCGCTGCCGGTCACAATCGAGAGATCGGTGGTGCCGTAGCGTAGTCCGGTGATCCTGACCTGCCGCGGGCTCACCGCCAGGAATTCGATGATCGAGGGATCGCCCGACGCGATGGTGGGCTCGCCTGCCCCGGCCGTGAGATCCTGCTTGAGCGAGAGAATGCGCGACTGGCCCAGGACAACCTCGAACGCCGCATCGTTTCCCTTGAGTTGTTCGACAAACTCGCGGGCGGATCCCTTGCCATCTGCCGGACGCGGGGGTGCCAGTTCAATTGGGGTTAACCCGCCGCCGTTCGGCAACAGGGCAGACTCGGGCTTTGGCAGCCCGGATAACAGTTCAAGCGGAATCGCAGGCCGTGCGCCCACCTCCATCGCCGGAGGTAGTGTCACCTGCGCTGGTCGACCTGAGCTCGACGATGCCGGTGGCGGTCCCTCGACTGCCTGAAGCCTCGAAGTCACCCCACATGTCCCAAAAAGAAACAGAAGGATTCTGAACGTCTGAATCCTATGATTGAAGGCATGAGCTTGAGCTTTCATGAGAGATAACCCGGATCTACTTGGCTTAATCGTTACAGTCACTACGTCTCTATTCGGCCTATGATGGCTATATCGTGAATATGGATTCTTTATTAAAGGATAATTCTTCCGATCGGTTGCTTTGGTGAAGTTAAGTTTGGGCGCAGGCTATCTACTTGTTTCATTCGGGATGTATTTGTGTACGTGTGTGTGGAGAGGGGTGGGTTCAGTGGTCTACGGCTTGTGGAGAAATGGTTGAGATGATAGGTCTGGGATGGGACGACGCGTGGCAAGCACCATGCAGATAGAGGGGATAGTCGACAGGGATGAAAGTTTCACGGCGACTGACGGTCTGGCTTTTCGTCATGGCATTCACGGTTGCGACTGTTGTCGCCTGTGATTTCGCGAGCAGTTGGTTGGGGTGGGGGGGTGAGCCGTCGCCATATTTCGTGGTGGCACCCTATCTTCAGCCGGGAGATCAGCCCGCAGGTGGAGCTCTGGAGCTGCTCTGGCAGACGGAGGATCAGCCTGCCCTGTGGTCGGTTGAGGTGCAAGACGCTGCGAATGCAAGGTGGCGGGAGGTCGCGCCACCGACCATGAAGCGGCTCGAGTTGGTGAATATGCCCCGCTTGCACAGTTACCGGGCGTCCCTGGTGGCTGATGGTTTGTCTGACACAACACGCCTGTCTCGGTATCGAGTTCTCAGAAACGGGTTGCCGGTCTTTCATGCGAGCTTGGCCCCAGCACCCGATGCGCAGGCGACCCACCGGGTTGTGGTGATGGGCGATTGCGCGAATAGTTCCGCGGATCAGCGAGCGATTGCTTATCAGGTTTATCAATCGCACCCGGAGTATGTCGTTCTGGCGGGTGACATTGTGTACAGCCGTGGGAGGATCTCTGAGTACCTGGACCGTTTCTTCCCGGTTTACAACGCTAACCGGGCCTCGCCTGCGACTGGTGCTCCCCTGCTCCGCTCAATCCCGTTTTTCGCGGCGCCCGGCAACCATGACCTGGTCACGGCGGACCTGGATGTTTATCCGGATGCGCTCGGGTATTTTCACTTTTGGGCACAGCCCTTGAACGGACCCCTTGAGGCGTCTGGAACGGCTGGAGTTCCCAGGTTGCGGGGCGATGAAAATCGGGTGCGGGCGTTTCTCGAGGCTGTGGGGCCCGCCTATCCGCGGATGGCGAGTTTTAGCTTCACTCGCGGGCCGATCCATTGGACGATTCTGGATTCTAATTCCTACGTCGATTGGACCAGCCAGGCGCGGTTGGAGTGGCTTTCAGAAGAGTTGCAGAGTCCAGCGGCCCAGCAAGCCGCCTGGCGATTTGTGGTCTTTCATCACCCACCGTTCCAGTCTTCCTTTGCCCATGCGGAAGATCAATGGATGCGAAGGCTTGCGCCACTCTTTGAGAAAGCAGCGGTTTCGGTCGTCTTTGCGGGTCATGTTCATAATTACCAACGGAGCATGCCCTTGAAGTTCCGGCCGGATTCCGAGCGGAGCCCCGAACATGGCCTGGTCGCCGGTGAATGGACCCTCGATCAAGACTTCGATGGAGTGAAGAACCGCCATGCCCGTGGCGTTATTTACGTGGTCACGGGCGGCGGCGGTGCTGGACTCTACAATCCTGAACAGCAAGATCAGGCGGAAACCTGGCAACCGTTTACCGCTCGGTTTGTCTCAAGGGAACATAGCTTCACGCTGGTCGACGCGGACCACGAGTCGCTGATCGTACGCCAGCTCAACGACCAGGGGCTTGAATTCGACCGATTCCAGATTGATCCTCCAGCAAGATCGCCGGACCAGCTTTCTGAGCCCGCGCCCTGAGCGACATCAGGAAAGAAAATCGCGCCATCGAATTTGCACATTTGCTACAATTTGAACCGATACTGAACGTAGCGATTGAGCGAACAACGAATCGACGCCATGGCCAGCTTGCCAAGGTAGATTCTCGCTTAATTATGCTTGTTAAGCTTTCTTTACGGGCGACATGTTCGTTTTGGTTGGTCATCAGCGGCAGTTCGTCGACTTGGAGTGTACCGATATTCCTGAGGTCGTCCTTCTTGGCTGTGGAGTGAGCGGGAACGGAGATCTGCCCCGAAGGCTGGGTTCGGTCTCTGAACTCTTGGCTGACGCTCACCGCCTGAGAGTGATTGAAATGCAGGGCTGAGCATAGGGGCCAGTTTGGAATTGATCACAATCTTGTGGCTTTGATCTAGTTCATGCTCGGGAATTGGAGAGGCGCGAGTGGCGTGTGGGAATCAAGAGATGATTTCTAGCCACTTCGAGTCAAAACTTGGTACGGATCATTTTGCGGATCGAGTGACTGAGACTAGAATTAACAAGTCGCTGACAGGTTGCGTTGAATGGAGAGACTTTGGCGGTGATGCCGAATTGCGACGGTTTGCGGGGTTGGGTGGGTTGGATGGAGCCTGGAGGTGTCGTGTGTCAGACCTTGTGGTTGCTTTAGAACAGTTGACATTCCCTCGGATCTCCGAGTGATTGACTTCAGGTGATTAGTAATGTCTCTTCGTACATGTATCATGACTGTCGATTTTGAAGATTATCGGCGTCAGGAGTTGCGCGATCATCGACGTGCGAGTGAGCCGGCTCATCCGCGAGAAGTTGAACGGCAACTGGACTTATTGCTTGAGATATTTGACTCGATCAATGCCAGGGCCACATTTTTCACGGTTGGACGTCTGGTCACCGAGTTGGCACCGGGGATCTGGCGGGATTTGATCGACCGTCATCGTATTGGCTGCCATGGTTATGAGCATTATCGGGTCTGGAAAATGGGCCCGGCTGGATTCAAGCGAGACCTTTTCCACGCCATTGATGCACTTCAGGACCTGACTAGCCAGGGGATCCTTTCGTTCCGGGCACCCTACTTCAGCAGCGACTCATGCGACCCTTGGTTTGGAGAGATTCTGGCGGACGCTGGGATTCGTATCGATAGTTCTCGACGGCTTCGTGTTTGCCCTCCAAATTTTGGCGGCACCCTGCCCCTGGCGGGCTCAGGCGGGTTGGTAAAAGAATTACCGCTGGCGTCTATCGGCTTCGGTTCCAAGCGAATCACGGTGATTGGCGGCACCTACATGCGGTTACTGCCTCTTCCCTGGATTATTCGACTTATGGATCAAGCGCAATCGCGTGGATTCATTCCGATGATCTATCTGCATCCCTATGACCTAGACCCGTCGGCGCCGCCGCTGGAATATGAACCAGGGTTGGCCCATCTGTGGCCGCGAATTGGTGACCGTGTGCGTCGCATTGGTCGGCATACCATCGCCGAAAAGCTTCGTGTTCTCTCACGAACCTACAACTTCCAACCTGCTGAGTGGCTCTTGGAAACCGCTACGGTTCCCTCCCAATCCTATTGGGAAGCAGAAGCGACGGCGGCACACACATCCACGATGGATGTGGTTGTTCCCATGCCAAGCTCTGTATTCAAGCCTTCGGCCAATTGAATCTGGTCCATTTGCCGGTCGATCGGCTTCAAGATTGCGAGCTTTCTCCCTCGGCCCGCCATGTCGATTTCTGCTCGTATCATGTAGGCTAGCTAGCCGCAGTGAGGCGATGTGAAGCGGGGGACGGGAGCGGCCGATGCGAGTGATTGGTGGGTCTGCGCGGGGCATGAAGCTGAGCTTGGTCCCGGGTGAGGGGACGCGCCCGATCCTCGATCGCGTAAAAACCGCCCTGTTCGATATCCTTCGGCCGCGCCTGGAAGGGATGCGGATTCTTGATTTATTCGCCGGCAGTGGCGGAGTTGGCATCGAAGCGCTGAGCCAGGGTGCCGCGTTTTGCATGTTCAATGATTGTGCGCGTAAAGCCGTTGTGACCATTCGTAAGAATCTGGAAGTGACCAGACTCGCGGATTGCTCTCAGGTCAGGCTGGGAGACGCATTTTCACTTCTCAGGGAGACGGACCAGGTCTTCGACCTGATCTATGTTGCGCCTCCCCAGTATCAAGGGCTCTGGGAACGGGCGGTTTTGCTGCTGGATGAGCGCCCGGAGTTACTCAGGAAGAACCCCCAGGCCGATTCGGAAAACGATCTCCTGGATGGGCTGCTTGTCGTGCAGATCGACCCCCGGGAGTATCGCCCGCTTGATCTCAAATACTTCCGCGAATCCAGGCAATATCGCTACGGCAACACCGTACTCATTCTGTATGACCCCGTGCGGACCTAGCCCGGGGTGTTGGACCGTTGGTCACTGGGTTGCGGTTCGGGCTGGTTGTCAGATAAAACGCGCGGAGTGAACGAGGCGCGGAGTGCGTTCAGGACCGCCAGTACATCAATCACTTCCTGAGAAATCGCACCCGCGACGGGTGGCAGGTAACCGGCGGCCGCCACGCACATGCCAATGAAGCTCAGGAACATCCCGCCCAGAGCACTCTGAAGCGCGATGGTGCGCATCCGTTTGCCGATATGGAGCAACTCGTCCACACGTTCCAAGGAGCTATCGAGGATGACAACACTGGCGGCCTCCGACGTGACCTCGCTGGCCTGGCCGAACGCGATGCCGACCGTGGCCGCCGTCAGGGCGGGGGCATCGTTGATTCCGTCGCCCATGAAGATGGTATTGGCGGTTTTCGTCTCCCGGATCACGAGGTTCAGTTTCTCTTCGGGGCTCTGCCCTGCGTAAACTTCCCGGATGCCAACCTGGGCGGCGAGGTACTCTGCCTCGGTTGCTCGATCGCCAGAGACCAGCAGCACCCGCTGAAATCCGTGCCTTGGCTTGAGGTGCTGGATAAACGATCGAC
>Ga0207954_1000970_pt1 | contig 9970 bp, 7 predicted proteins | sample CryBogmetaGMA0M_FD_184547 | JGI IMG/M metagenome (GOLD analysis project Ga0207954, IMG submission 184547) | Freshwater microbial communities from Crystal Bog, Wisconsin, USA - MA0M (SPAdes) | ecosystem: Environmental > Aquatic > Freshwater > Lake | place: Crystal Bog, Wisconsin, USA | collected... | reverse complement strand
GCTCTGGCACTGCACGACGATCCCGGTGGGGAAGTGCGTCAGCCGGATGGCGCTCGACGTCTTGTTGACGTGCTGGCCACCTGCGCCGCTGGCCCGGAAGACATCCTCGCGGATGTCTTCGTCTCTGATCTCGACCTCGGTGTCGTCGTCGGCGATCTCAGGGGCCACATCGACGGCGGCGAAGCTCGTTTGCCGCTTGCCTTCCGCGTTGAAGGGGCTGATGCGGACGAGCCGGTGGATGCCTGTCTCGCCCTTCAAGTAGCCGTAGGCCCAGGGGCCCCTGATGGCCACCGTGGCGCTCTGGATGCCCGCCACCGCGTCGTCCTGGCGATCGAGGAGCTCGATGGTGTAGTCGTGCTTCGACGCCCAGGCCGAATACATCCGCAGCATCATCTCCGCCCAGTCGTTGGCATCAGTGCCGCCGTCACGGGCGTGGATCGCGACGAGGGCGTCGCTGGAGTCGTGCGTTCCCGAGAGGAGCGACGTGAGCTCCAGTGCGTCGACCAGTTTCTCGAGGCGGTCGGCCTCGGTGGCTAGCTCAGGCTCGAGCGAAGCATCCTCGCGGGTGAGTTCTTCGAGGGCCTCCAGGTCGTTGCCGGCGGCGAGCGCCTCCTCGAGCGGCTTGAGGACCGAGTTGAGGCCCTTCAGCTCGGCGACTGTGGCCTGGGCTTTTTCCTGGTTGTTCCAGAAATCGGCCTCACCCATCGCGCCTTCGAGCCGGGCGGCAGATTGTTTGCGTCCTTCCCAGTCAAAGAGAGTCCCGCAGCTGAAGCAGGCGGGCCCGGATCGACGCGGAACGATTGAGAAGGGCAGTATCCATGGTGGGGAGTTTACGCGGCCTCGCCCCGGCCGAGAAGCCGAGTTGCTCCCGGCCGGATCTCATACGGATCACGCATGATCCTCGCGTTCGAGTGCGTGGCGAATGAAAGCCGACCGGCCGTGAGGCCGCGGGCGCACCACGCAGGACGCGGCGTCTGGTGGTGGTTCACCCCACGCCTCACGGCGTTGGGCTTGGACAAACGGCCGCGCAAGGCTCATGGATAACCCTTATCACATCCGGCCGACGCGATTGCCCGGGAGTCGGCGGATGATCCGTCGCATCTCTAGCACGCCGATCGTGGAGAGCACCTGCGACGCGGTAAGGCCGCTGGTGGCAACAATGCCGTCGATGTCAACGGACGACGGGCTGCCGGAGGCATCGATCGCGGCGAGCACCTGCTGCTCGACGTCGCCCAGTTGCAGTTCGGCAGGGGACCGAACGGCGCGGCCATCGGCCGAGGTCGATATCTCGAAGAGGGGGCCGAGCTCCTCGAGAACGTCGTCCACGCTCTCGACGAGTTTCGCCCCGTCGCGGATGAGCCGGTGGCAGCCCCGGGCCGTCCGGCAGTCAACCTGCCCCGGCACGGCGAAGACCTCGCGGCCTTGCTCGCCCGCGAGCCGGGCGGTGATCAAAGCCCCCGACCGCTCCGCGGCCTCGACTACGATCGTGCCGAGCGCGAGCCCTGAGACGATCCGATTTCGCTGTGGGAATGCGCCGGCATGCCCCTCTGAGAGCGGCGGCGCCTCGCTGAGAAGTGCCCCGTGGCCGATCACTTCTGCCGCGAGGTCGGCGTGTTCTGGGGGATAGATGTTGAGCACGCCGGTGCCGAGCACGGCGATCGTGCGGCCGCCGGCGTCGAGGGCGCCGCGATGCGCCGCGGCGTCGATGCCGCGAGCCAGGCCGCTCACCACGGTGTAGCCGGCCCGGACGAGGCCGCCAGCGAGTTGTGAGGCGATTCGCTTGCCGTAAGGCGAGGGATGCCGCGAGCCGACGACGGCCACGGCTAGGGCATCGCAAGCCTTCAACTCGCCGCGGACGAAGAGCACCCCCGGCGGGTCGTCGATGCGGGAGAGAAGCGCTGGGTAGCTGTCGTCCCCTTCGACCAACACCGCCACACCACCGCGGCGGCATTCCTCGAGCACGTTGGCTACGATCGGGCTGTTGGCGAGCGCGGAGATCGACGCCGCGAGCTTGGGGCCGATGCGGCCCACCGTGGCGATCTCCCGCGGACTCGCCGCGAACACGCCCTGCGGCGAGCCAAACTGCTCGAGCAGCATCCGCCGGAGCCTGCCGCCGATTCCCGGCACGCACGCGAGCCGGACGTGGGCGAGAAACTCGTCATCAACGACGGGAGAGAGAGCAGGCATCACGGCCTCCGGGGAGACAGGTGTACGGATGTATCATTTATAGGGGGCATGCGGAGTGGGCGTCAACCATCCGTAGGTGCCGGCCGTCAGCCAGCCGATCATGCGGAGATGGTGCTGGTTACCGTCGTCGGCCGGATGGTCACAGGTTGAAAACCTGTGCACCTCGCCGCGCGGGCAGCGGGCGTCAGCCCGCCGCGACCTTCAACTCGGCCAGGTGCTGAGCCGTGTTTACGAGCCGGTCCCAGTTTTGCTCGACGTACTCGGGCGGCCCGCCGATCTGGGCCACTACCTCGGCCACCTGCTCGGTGGGCACCATTTCGATCGCATCCCACGGGCAGACCTTGAGGTCGTAGGGATTCGACTTCTTGCCCGGAATGTGCACGCAGACCTCGCAGCCCACGCACCGCTCGATGTCGATCTCGCACCAGCTCTGGAGATTATGGAACTGGTCGTGCTGCTGCACCTTCACGATGCAGTCGACCGGGCAGACCTCAAGGCACGACTCGCACCCCGTGCAGTTGTCGGCGTTGATGACCGCCAGTTCCTTCGGGAGCTTTTTGCGGGGTCCGGCTTTGGCCATGGTGAGAGCAATCGGTGGGGCGGAAGGACATCCTGCAGCCAGATCATCGTAGCCGGCACGCCCGGCGCGTCAAAACCGGCACACCCCGTCCGGTCACGCGGCCCGGTAGAACGGCGGAGCGGCGGCCACGTCGGGGCCGGCGAACTCGTAGCCAAACCGCTCGATGTCCTCGGCAAAGTGGTCGCGGACAAGGGCGGCGAGGCGGTCGGTGTAGTAGTCGCGGTAATCGCCCCGGGTGCTCGCGTTGGCCTGCCCCAGGGAGGCGTCGATACCGATGCAGCGGCAGGCATGGTCGAAGTCGGTATCGAGCGACTCGTAGCGGCCGAGGAAGTCGACGATCGCCTGGCCGCGGCGGTCGGTCACCATCCGCGTCTGCGAGATCTTGCCGCGGCCGATCTCATAGCGGACGTACGCCTCGAAGTCGGGCAGCCGGGCCGTGCGGCGCCGGCGATGGCTGACGTGTCTGGAATGCCCTTCAGCATCACGCAGGAAGTGATAGTAGGAGACGAGCAGATCCCACGGGTTGCGGACGAAGGCAAACGTGAACAGTGACTCGTACGTCCCTACGGGAAGGTTGCGACGCAGTTCGTCGGCCGGCGTGTGCGGCCGGAACTTCCGCAGCCGATAGGGCGCATAGTGGTTGACATGGATGCCGATCTTCGCGAGCCAGCGGTTGGCCCAGTAGTTGCCCGTGTGGTCGGCAAACCTCCAGAGCGAGTAGGCCACACTCGAGCCTCCCGTCTTGGGCACGTGGACGAACGCGAACTTGTGGCGGTGCGAGATCAGCATGCGGTGGCCCCGGCGGGCCGCGGAGAATGGCGAAGCGGGGGCGTCGCCGCAAGGCCGGTTCAGGAGCACGGGTTCCAACCTGTGTCTGGTCCTCGCGCTTCGGGGCTGCCCGTGCCCCGTCGCCGGACGTTCGCGTCGGCCCTCCAGGCCTCCGCTCTCTCGATGCTGACTGCGCTCCGCCATCCATGGCTGCGCTGGTCAGCAACGCCGGCTCCTGGAGCACGGGCAGCCCCTCGCTTGTTGCACGCCGCTCGTGAATCCAAAAAGCCCCGAGCGCCAGCGAGGGGATGCACGGCATGAACTCCGCTTGGGCCGTAAGGCCGCGGGCGGATCACGTTGGATGCGGCGTCTGATGGCGGTTCGCCCCACGCCTCACGGCGTTGGGCTTGTACGACAGTTCAGAAAGCCGACCGGCCGTAAGGCCGCGGGCGCACCACGCGAGGGCTCCGATCCTTCCGACCGGCCGTGAGGCCGCGGGCGTCCCCCCAACGAGGGCTTGTTCCAACTGTATTCAGACGCACTCGCCGCGGACAAGATCCTCGGGCGTCTGGCGGGCCCGGACGAGGCGGTGGCTCCCGTTGTCAACGAGCACCTCGGCCGGGAGCGGCTTGGAGTTGTAGTTGCTCGCCATCACGAATCCGTAGGCGCCAGCGATCTCGATCACTAGCAGGTCGCCCGCCCCTGCCGCGGGCAGCGGCCGTGTGGCCACGAAGCCGCCGTCGGTCTGCGTGAAGATGTCGCCCGACTCGCACAAGGGGCCGCCCACCGCCACCTCTTCGACACCCTGGGCCGCGTCGTCGCCCTGCGGGCAGATGCTCATCGGGTGGTAGGAGCCGTAGAGCACGGGTCGCGCGAGCGTGTTAAACCCGGCGTCGACGAGCAGATACTTCCGCGTGCCCTGCTTCTTCACCGCCCGTACCTCGGTGATCACGAAGCCGCTCTCGGCGGTGAGATACCGCCCCGGCTCGATCTCCAAGCGGATGCGGTGGCCGAAGCGGTCTTCGAGCCGCTTTCGCGTGGCGTCCCAGAGCGTGAAGTAGCCGGAGAGGTCGGCGTGCACCTCGCCCGGCTTGTAGGGCACGGGCAGGCCACCGCCAGCGCTCACCATGGTGAGCGACCGCCCCACCTCGATCGCCACGCGCTCCAGCGCCTCGGCCACCTCGGCAAGGTGCGCGAGATCGGTGCCGCTGCCGATGTGCATGTGGAGGCCGCTCACCTGCAGGCCTGCCCACTCGGCGCGGCGGAGCACGTCGGGAATCTCCTCGTGCCAGATGCCGTGCTTCGAGCCCTCGCCGCCGGTGTTGGTCTTCTGGCTGTGGCCGTGGCCGAAGCCGGGGTTCACGCGGAGCGTGATCGACGCCCCCGGCATCCGCTCGGCGAGCTGCTCGATCATGTCGGCCGAGCCGCAGTTCACATGGATGCCGTGTTTCACGACGGCGTCGAGGCTCGCGCGGTCGAAGATGTCGGCCGTGTAGACGATCGGATGGGCCGGTGGCAGGCCGTCGGCGCTGGCCGCCTTCGCGGCGTGCGGCGTGTAGCCCGCGGCGAGCGCCCGGTGAATCTCGCCGGTGCTCACGGCATCCACGAGCACGCCCTCGCGGCGGACGAGGTCGAGCACCGCGAGGTTGGAGCAGGCCTTCTGCGCAAACCGCACGGTGTCCCACGCCGCGAGATCACGGCAGCGGCGGCGGATCATCTCCGCGTCATACACATAGAGCGGCGTGCTGTACCGCTCGGCGAGTTCGGCAACACTCACGCCGGCGATCTCGCGGCGGAGCCCGGGGGCAGACGATGCGATCATGGCAGGGAAAGCGGAATGGAGAGAAGGTTAGGGGGCGATGGCGGGCGTGTCGTCTTTCTCGATCGGTCGCGGCTGGGCGGGCCGTAGTGGCACCGCCGGGCGAACCCGCGGTGACTCCTGCTGCATCGCCGTGCTCGCGGCGACCGTCTGGATCGCACCAGCGTCGGCCGTGAGCCTGAGCGTCATGCCGCGGTCGATCGGCTTCACCGAGAACTGCACCTGCGTCGAGTCTTTCTTCGCAGCCTGGTCGGCCACGTCTCCGAGCGCCTCGCCTTGCGGGTCTTCGGGGCTGAAGGCCTTCATCATCTTGGCCGCATAGCCCACCATGGCGGCGAGCGAGACATCGATGCCGGCAAACGGCGCCGCTTCGGCGACCGGCTTGCCGCCACTGGCGAGTGCCGCAGCCAGCCGCTTCTTCACATCGCCGCCGGTGAGGAGATAGGCGTGGTCGGGAGTGACGGCGAGCGTGAGTTTCACGCTTTCCCCGAGCCGTTCGGCGGCGGGCGTGCCCGACACGTCCACCGTGATCTCGTGGAGGGTGGCCGCCCCTTCCTTGCCCGTGTCGAAGGCCGCCTTCACCTGTGGCGGCAGCGCGTCGGCCTTGCCGAGCCGTTCCTTGACCTGCTTCTGCAGGGCGGCGCCATCCTTCACCTTCATGCCGACCGTGACCGACGGCAGCGGGCTCGTGCTATCGGCGGCGCTCGTGTCGACCGTGAACCCGGCATCGATCGTGCCGGTGTCGAGCATCGCGGCCACGAGATCGCGGACGAGGTTGGCGACGACGCGGCTGGTGGCATCGTCATCGGCCTGCTCGAGCGCCTGGTCGAGGCCGGTCCGCACCGCCGCCCGGCCCTCGGCAGGCACGTTCACGACATAGTGGCCGCGAAGGGCGGCCTGCTTGCCGTCGGCCGTGGCCGGCGACGCGATCGTGGAGGCGGCCTTGCCGGCATCCTTGAGTGACGCCACGGCGGCGGCATCCTCCTTGAGGACCGTGGTGATGTCGAGGTGGACGTCGTCCTTCTCGGTGTCGATGGCCAGGCCGAAGAGCAGCTTCTCGACGTCCTCGAGCTTGTCGATGCCGATCCGCAGCAGCCGGTCGTCCATCGGCTGCCCCTGGGCCGCCGCATTACGAGACGCCTCGTCGAGCAGCGCCTTAAGCCGTTCTCGCATGTCGCCCGGCATCCGGCTCGGAAACAGTTCGATGGCGATCGAATAGTCGTTGGAGAGCGGTTCAATCACCGTGAGCGGATCGGCCATGTCGAGCGGCGAGCCCGGCTGCGAGAGGATCGCCCAGCCGTCCTTCTCCGAGATCTCGAGCGGCGGCGCGCCCGGTGGGCTGATTCGCCGCACACCGTCGACCTCATCGACCGGGCCGGTCATGCCCTGGATCGCGCCGAGCAGCTTGTCGAGGTCCTTTACGGGCACAACCGCGTGGGCCGTGGGCAGCGGCCCGCCCTCGGTGGTGATCATGATTCCGATCGGCCGCTTCACGTCGAGGCCGGCGAGGCCCTTGCCCTGCGTGGCCAGCAGGATGAACGACTCCGCGAAGCCGGCGAGGGTGGGATTGCCCACCTGCTCGCCCACCCAGGTGAGCTGGCTGCGGAGGTCGGCGTAGGGATCGATGGCCACGACGGCGATCACCTCGGGCTTGTCGGCGGCGCGGACGGCGGCCGAGCAGGCGACGGCGAGAATGCCGGCGACGGCGGCACGGCGGCGAAGAGAGGAGCGGAGGCAGGAACGCATGAAAAAACCTCGGGCGGTGCCGGAAGTGAAACCGGTCGTGAAAACGGACCCGATAGTTTATCAGAAGGCTGCGAAAACCTGTATTCTTGCGATTCTCACAAACAATGCAGCCGCCTCACTCGCACCCTGGGCCCGACCTCGAGACACTCCTCCGGTCGCGGCCGTCGCCGCGGCTTCGGTTGCAGGGGCTGCTCTATCTATTGACGTGCATGACCACGTTCGCGGCCGGCGCAGCCGGCTGGCAGCCGCTGCTCTTGGGCCTCGACGAGCTCGGGCCCGACCTGGCGGCGCACTGGCCCCGCGGGCTCGCGTACGCCGCTGCCGTGATGGCCGTGCTCACGGCGCACGAGGCGGGCCACTTCATCGCCGCATGGATCCACCGCATCCCCGCCACGCTGCCGTTTTTCATCCCAGTGCCGGTGCTGCTCACGGGAACGCTCGGTGCCGTGATCGGCATGGAGGGGGCGCGGGCCAATCGCCGGCAGCTCTTCGACATCGCGGTGGCCGGCCCGCTCGCTGGGCTCGTGGTGGCGGTGCCGCTGTTGGCGCTTGGGCTCTTCACCGGAGGCGGCCCGGATGCCGAAATGCCCTTTGCGATGCCGCCACTGGCCCGTTGGGTGCAGTCGCTGGTGCGGCCCGACCTGCCCGCCGATGCCGCGGTCGCGCCCAATGCACTCTTCATGGCCGGCTGGGTGGGATTGCTCGTGACGGGGCTCAACATGATGCCGATGAGCCAACTCGACGGCGGCCACATCTGCCGCGCTGTCTTTGGCCAGGCCGGCAACTGGGTGGCCCGGGGCGTGCTGCTTGCGTCGATGGCGGCGGTGATCGTGACGGGGCAGTTCAACTGGGTGGTGATGCTGGTACTGGTGACCCTCATGGGGGTCGATCACCCGCCGATCGCCGACGACGGCCGGCCCCTGGGGGCGCTGCGGACGGCCCTCGGCCTGGCGGTGCTTGCCATCCCTGTGCTGACGTTCATGCCCGAGCCGATGCGGCTGGAATAACGGCCGTTCACCGGGAAATTGCCCTGAGTCGAACCGCAGGCTATCCCTAAGCGTACTGACGGGTGTCGCCGGCGCGGCCGGCAGTCCGTCGGCACGCCTCCTTACATCGGTGTTTTCATGGCCGCGCATCGTCCGTCCGATCGATCGTCTGCTCGCCGCCGAGCCGCGGCCACGAGCCGCTTGAGGCTCGAGGCCCTCGAGCCGAGGCAGGTGCTGACGCACTCGCTCGTGGCGATCGGCAGCGACATCGGCCCGGGGAGCAGGCCGCTGATCCAGTTGGTGGAGGCGGAAACCGGCGCCGTGGTCGCCGAGACGCTCGCCTTCGAGGAGGCTTTTCGCGGCGGCACGCGGTTGGCTATGGCGAACGTTGACGCCCGTCCGGGCAACGAGATCGTTGTTGGATCGGGGCCGGGCCGGGTCGCCGAGATCCGCGTGTTCGCGATCGATGGTGTGGAGGAGAACACCACGCTCCGCGAACTGCCTGAGTTTCGGCTGCGGCCGTTCGGCGATTCGTGTTTCGGCGGCATCGCGGTTGCGGCAGGCGAGGTCAACGGCGACGGCCATGCGGACATCGCCGCGGCGAAGTCGCGAGGCTCGGAGGTGAGCGTGTTTCTCTCGCCGGCATTCGGCGGCTCGATTTCCCAGACGCCATACCAGACGTTCGTCCCATTTGGCGGAGGCGTTCTCGGCGGGGCGGCACTCGCGTTTGCCGACGTCGGTACCTTCGTCAATGGTTCGCTGGTCGATGGCACGAAGGCCGATGGCCGCGCGGAACTCGCAGTGGCCAGCGGCACGGGCATGAAGCCGGTGGTCAAGGTCTATGATCTCTCTGGAGCGACAGCCCGCAAGGTCGACAGCTTCACTCCGTTTACGCCAGCGCTCGTCGGCGGGATGTCGGTAGCCGCCGGCCGCTACGATGCCAACCAGATCGATGACGTGATCGTGACGAGCGGCAGCGGCGGGCCGGGCACGGAGATCTACGACGGCACGGTGTCGGCGGCGGCGAACGCCAAACTGGCCAGCTTTGCCGCGTTTGCGGGCTCTTCTCATCCGAACGCGGCCGCGTTTACTGCCCCCGTGGATCGCAATGGCGACGGGCAGATCGACGGCTTCGGAGAGGTGCAGGGGCTCTCCGGCGGTGGCGGTGCGGCAGGGCTTGCCTTCCTCGGCCAGTCGGGGACTCGGACGAACCTGTTTGCGAACGTGAAGGGGCCGCTGCGGGCCGCCGCGGCGCGGACGTCGTACAACGACTTCCAGACGACGCTCTCCGGCATCAAGTATCGGGTGATCAAGCCCGGCACAGGCGCCACGCCGAAGGTTGGGGACAAGGTGACGACCCACTACACCGGCTGGCTGACAGACGGCACGAAGTTTGATAGTTCCCGCGACAAGAAGACGCCGTTCTCGTTCACGCTCGGCCAGGGCCAGGTGATCAAGGGCTGGGACGAGATCGTCGCGAAGATGAAGGTAGGCGAGCGGGTGACGGCGATCATTCCGGCGAGCCTCGCCTATGGCTCAACGGCGCGGCCGGGCATCCCGGCCAACTCGACGCTCGTCTTCGACATGCGGCTCCTGTCGGTGGGGTGACGCGGAAACGTAGGTGTAGCACAGGTTTCCAACCTGTGTTGTCTTTCGCGCAGGTTGAAAACCTACGCTACGAGTAGCACAGGTTTCCAACCTGTGTTGTCTTTCGCGCAGGTTGAAAACCTACGCTACTGGCGGGTGATCGTCACCTCGATCTGGCCGTCGTTATCGGCCAGCTGCGTCCAGTCGTCGTCGCACCTCAGGAAGAGCTGGCCGTCGCACGGGGCCGTGAACTCGGCGGTGGCTCCGAGCGGGATGGGCGACGAGAGCGTGTAGTCG
>Ga0207954_1000969_pt1 | contig 9977 bp, 6 predicted proteins | sample CryBogmetaGMA0M_FD_184547 | JGI IMG/M metagenome (GOLD analysis project Ga0207954, IMG submission 184547) | Freshwater microbial communities from Crystal Bog, Wisconsin, USA - MA0M (SPAdes) | ecosystem: Environmental > Aquatic > Freshwater > Lake | place: Crystal Bog, Wisconsin, USA | collected... | reverse complement strand
GAGAGGGGGCAGTCTAACAGCCCGGTGAAAAAATCATCCACGACACTTTTCTCACCCGTCGCCCCGCGGACACGCTCATGAGGTCGTCCCGCGGGGTGGGCGGACTTCAGCCGAAGGCCTTGGCGATGGCGAGGAAATCGTCGGCCTTGAGGCTCGCTCCCCCCACCAACGCCCCATCGATGTCGGGGCAGGCAGCCAGTTCCGCGGCGTTGTCGGGCTTGACGCTCCCGCCGTACTGGATGCGGACCTTGTCGGCGACCGTGGGCGAGGAGAGGCGGGCGAGGAGCGAGCGAACGAGGGCATGGACATCCTGAGCCTGCTGTGGAGTTGCCACCTTCCCGGTGCCGATCGCCCACACCGGCTCGTAGGCGACAACGATCTTCGCCAGGTCATCGGCAGAGATCCCGGCCAGTGAGCCGAGCACCTGCTCGGTAACAACCGCTTCGGTCCGTCCCGACTCGCGCTCTTCGAGCGATTCCCCGACGCAGACGATCGGCGTCAGTCCGGCGGCGAGAACCGCCTTGACCTTGGCGTTGACCGTTGCGTCGGTCTCGCCGAACAGCGTCCGCCGCTCCGAGTGGCCGAGGATGCAGTAGCGGCTGCCGATGTCGCGGAGCATGCCGGGGGCCACCTCGCCGGTGAAGGCACCGCTCTCTTTGTCGTGGGCATTCTGGCCGCCAAGCGCCACCCCAGACGGCGCTACACCCGACGGCAAGTTCCCCGCCGCCAAGCCGAGGGCTGCGGCCACGGTCGTCGCATAGAGGGCCGGCGGGCAGAGGACGAGATCGACGTTGGGCGCCTCACCGGCCCGGGCAGCGACGGCCTCGGTAAGGCTGCGAGCCTTGGCCGCATCGAGGTTCATCTTCCAGTTGCCGGCGACGATGGACTTCCTGCGGGTGGACATGCGTGGATCTCGATGAAGGGAAGGACTTGGGGAGATGGGAAGAGCGAAGCAGATTTTTACGCCGGTGGCAACTGCGAACCGGGAGGGGCCGCGGCCGTGCAGGGAGAGCAGCGTAAAAGCCCTCAGCCGACCGCGGCGGCGGAGGCGTACGAGCCGAGGATCACGACCCGCTTGCAGCGGCGCTCGAGGGCCGAGATCGCCCGGCGGACGCGGAGATCATCGCGGTGCCCCTCGAGCTCGACGAAGAAGATGTAGCCCCGTTCCTCACCCGGCAGCGGAAACGACTCGATCCAGGTGAGGTTGAGCTTCTGCTTCTTGGGGATCGCCAGGGCGTCGGCGAGGCCGCCGGGGCGGTGCTCGATCTCGAACATCAGCGACGTCTTGTCGTTGCCGGTGCGCGACGAATCGGCATGGCCGATGACGGCAAAGCGGGTGGTATTGCCGGCGACGTCCTCGATGTTCTCAGCGAGGATGTCGAGACCGTGGTGCACCCCAGCCTGGCGGCTGGCGATGGCGGCGGCCCGGGGCGTCTTCGCAGCGGTCTCGGCGGCGGCGCTCGTGCTCGTCACCTCGACCAGACGGGCATCGGGGAGGTGCCGGGCCAGCCAATTGCGGCACTGCGACAGCGCCTGCGGGCGGCTATAGACGGTGTCGATCACCGTCCGGTCGCAGGCGGCGAGGAGGTTGTGGTGGATCCGCAGCGGCACTTCGGCGCAGATCTTCACCGGGAGGCGGGAGAAGTTGTCGAGGGTGTCGGCGATCCGGCCGTCGGTGGAGTTTTCCAGCGGCACGACGCCGTAGTGGGAGTGTCCGGCATTCACCTCCTCGAAGGCCGCCGAGATGCTCGCCACCGGCACGAACTCGACCGAGCTGCCGAAGCGATGGAGCGCGGCCAAGTGGCTGTACGTCCAGGCCGGGCCGAGGTGGGCGACGCGGAGATGCTGCTCGATCGCCCGCGAGCCTGAGATCAACTCGCGGTAGACCGCCTTGAGGCTCTCCGCCGAGAGCGGGCCGGGATTGTTGCCGGCGACCCGCTCGAGCACGATCTCTTCGCGGGAAGGGTCATAGGTTTGCTGGCCAGTGGCCCGCTTGTGATGGCCGATCTTGCCGGCCACCGTCGCCCGCTCGTTCATGAGGGAGACGAGCATCCGGTCGATCCGGTCGATCTCGGCACGGAGCGGGGCGAGGCCCGGCTCCTTCCCCTGCGGCGCCGCCGGTTCCCCGGCAGAGAGGCGTTCGGACGACGGTTTGCGATGGGGGCCCGACTTGGCCATGGAACGCCGGACATGAAGGGAAGGGGGCGGTCAGCCAAAATGGCAGGCCGGCGGCCCGGGATGCGGATGCCCGGCTCCGAACCCTCCACTGTAATCAGATTGGCAGCCCCGTAAATAACACGATCTTTCCGTGGGGCGAGAGGGCGGAAGGGCTTCTTTGGGCGTCATTCTCGGCTGGCACGCTCTTTGCACTTCAGGGGCCAGCGTTGAGCCGGGAGCGGTCGCGTTCCAGCCGCCTGCAGCCGATTCTGGCGCGGGTCCGTTCCCGGCCCACCACCCAATCACCCCCCAGAAACAGTCCCTGCAACAAGGAAGCAAGTCCCATGGCCAACCCGAAGGGCGAAAAGATCATCGGCATCGATCTGGGCACCACCAACTCCGTCGTCGCCGTGATGGAGGGGAAGGAGCCCAAGGTCATCGCCAACAAAGAAGGCAACCGGCTGACGCCGAGCGTGGTCGCCTTCAACGACAAGGGGGAAACCCTCGTCGGCGACACCGCCCGCCGCCAGGCGGTCACCAACCCGAGGCGGACGATCTACTCGATCAAGCGCTTCATGGGCCGGCGCCACAACGAAGTGGCCGGCGAGGAGAAGATGGTTCCCTACGAGGTCGTCGGCGGCCCCGAGGACTACGTCAAGGTAAAGGCGGGCGATCAGACGAGCACCCCGCCGGAGATCTCGGCGAAGATCCTCCGCTCGCTCAAGGAGTCGGCCGAGAGCTACCTCGGCAACAAGGTCAACAAGGCGGTGATCACCGTCCCGGCTTACTTCAACGACGCCCAGCGTCAGGCCACGAAGGACGCCGGCCAGATCGCCGGGCTCGAGGTGATGCGAATCATCAACGAGCCGACGGCGGCCGCGCTCGCCTACGGTCTCGAAAAGAAGGCCCAGGAGAAGATCGTCGTGTTCGATCTCGGCGGCGGCACGTTCGACGTGTCGGTGCTCGAGGTGGCTGACGGCGTGTTCCGCGTCATCAGCACCAACGGCGATACGCACCTCGGCGGCGACGACTTCGACCAGGCCCTCATCAATCATGTCGCCGATCAGTTCAAGAAGGAGCAGGGGATCGATCTCCGCAAGGACACGATGGCTCTGCAGCGCCTCCAGGAAGCCTGTGAGAAGGCGAAGAAGGAATTGAGCTCGGCCCAGAGCACCGACATCAATCTCCCCTTCATCACCGCCGATGCCACCGGCCCCAAGCATCTCCAACTGTCGATCACTCGGGCGCAGTTCGAGCAGATGTGCGACGCCCTCGTGGAACGCTGCCGTGGCCCGGTCCTCCAGGCCCTCAAAGACGCCAAGCTCGACCCGAAGGACATCGACGAGGTCGTGCTCGTCGGCGGCTCGACGCGGATTCCGAAGGTTCAGGAACTCGTCAAGAAGCTGTTCTCGAAGGAGCCCCACAAGGGGGTCAATCCGGACGAGGTCGTGGCCCTCGGGGCGGCCATCCAAGGGGGCGTGCTCGGCGGTGAAGTCCAGGATGTGCTCCTCCTCGACGTCACCCCGCTCTCCCTCGGCATCGAGACTGAGGGGGGGCTGTTCACGAAGCTCGTCGAGCGCAACACGACCGTTCCTACCGAACGGAAGCAGGTCTTCAGTACGGCGGCCGACAACCAGCAGGCGGTGACCGTGAGCGTCTATCAAGGTGAGCGGCCGATGGCCCGCGACAACCGGCTCCTCGGGCAGTTCAACCTCGACGGCATCCCTCCCGCTCCGCGTGGCACGCCGCAGATCGAGGTCAAGTTCGACATCGACGCCAACGGCATCCTCTCGGTGAGCGCCAAGGATCTCGGCTCCAACAAAGAGCAGACGGTCAAGATCGAGCAGTCGAGTGGCTTGAACGAGGCTGAGATCGAGCGGATGCGGAAGGACGCCGAGCTCAACGCCGAGGACGACAAGCGGAAGCTGCGGCTGGCGGAGGTCCGCAACCGGGCCGAGGCTCTCTGCTTCCAGACCGAGAAGCTCGTCAAGGAGAATGGCGAGAAGCTCTCGGCCTCCGACAAGGCGCCTCTCGAAGCGGCGATCACGAAGGCTCGCGAGGTGGCCAAGGGAGAGGATGTCGATGCGATCCAGTCGGCCCACGACGCCCTCGAGCAGGCGGCCCACGCCCTCACGAAGGTGCTCTATGAGTCGACGGCGGCCCAGGGTGGCCCCGGGGCCGGTGCGGCGCCGGGCGGCTCGGGCAGCAAGCCAGCCGACGACACGATCGATGCTGAGTTCGAGGTCAAGAAGGACGCCTGATCCCTTCCCCTCCCGACCGGCCTCGGTGACAGCCACCGCCGCCGGCCAGGTCTGAACGGTCCAACTCCCGAGGGGAGACGGTGGCTGCCACCGTCTCCCCTTTTTTCAAGGACTCAAAGCCATGCCCTTCCGATTCGAGAAGTTCACGATCAAGGCCCAGGAAGCGGTCCAACGGTCGATGGAGTTGGCTTCCTCGCGCGGCAATCCGCAGGCGACGCCGGTTCATCTCCTCTCGGCGCTCATCGCCGAGCGCGAGGGGATCGTCCGCCCGCTCCTCGAAAAGATCGGCGTCGACCGCGGCCATCTCGAGCGGATCATCGAGGCGGAGCTGTCGCATTTCCCGAAGGTCTCCGGCGGCGCCCAGCCGCAGGCCGACCAGGATCTCATCAAGATCTTCGAGGCGGCATCGGCCGAGGCCGACGTCATGAAGGACGAGTTTGTCTCCACCGATCACCTCCTCCTCGGCCTGGTGAAGACGCCCTCGAAGGCAAAGAACGTCCTCAAGCTGGCGGCGGTCGACGAGCAGCAACTCCTCGCCGGTCTCCAGGCGGTTCGCGGCAGTGCCCGAGTGACGGATCAGAATCCGGAGGAGAAGTTTCAGGCACTCGAAAAATACGGTATCGATCTGGTCAAGCGGGCGAGTCATGGGAAGCTCGATCCGGTCATCGGCCGCGACGCCGAGATTCGCCGTGTCATTCAGGTGCTGTCGCGGCGGACGAAGAACAATCCCGTCCTGATCGGCGAGCCGGGTGTCGGCAAGACGGCGATCGCCGAGGGGCTGGCGCTGCGGATCGTGCAGTCGGATGTCCCCGAGACGCTCCGCAACAAGCGCGTCATCGCCCTCGATCTGGGCGCCTTGATCGCCGGCACGAAGTACCGCGGGGAATTCGAGGATCGTCTCAAGGCGATCCTCCGCGAGGTGGAGGCGGCGGCCGGCGGGGTGATCCTGTTCATCGACGAGCTCCACACGATGATCGGCGCCGGGGCGGCGGAGGGGGGCTCCGACGCAGCCAATCTTCTCAAGCCGGCACTGGCCCGCGGCGAGCTGCGCTGCATCGGCGCAACGACGCTCGACGAATACCGCAAGCACATCGAGAAGGATGCGGCGCTCGAACGCCGCTTCCAGCCGGTGATGGTCGGAGAGCCGAACGTCGAGGACACGATCGCCATCCTCCGCGGTCTCAAGCCCCGCTACGAGGCCCATCACAAGGGGGTGAAGATCAAGGATTCGGCGCTCGTCGCCGCGGCGGAGATGTCGCATCGCTACATCGCCGACCGCTTCCTCCCCGACAAGGCGATCGACCTCATGGACGAGGCGACCAGCCGGGTGGCGATGGAGCTGCAGAGCGTCCCTTCCGAGATCGACGAGGTGCAGCGTCGGCTCGTCCAGCTGGAGCTCGCCGCCCGGCAGCTCGCCGAGGAGACGGAGGTTCACGCCAAGGAGCGGCTCGTCGAGATCGAGAAGGAATCGGCGGAACTGCGGCGCAAGCTTGCGAGCCTCCGGGAGCAGTGGGAAGCGGAGAAGTCTGGGGTGGGGAACGCCGAGGAGCTGCGGAAGCAACTCGATGCGGCGCAGCTCGCCTTCGAACAGGCCAACGTCGCGATCAAGGAGCGGCAGGCCTCGGGGCAGCCGGTGGGAGAGGATCTCTTCCAGCGTCTTTACGAGCTCGACCAGCAGCGCCGCACGCTCGCCGCCCGTGCCGAGCAGGAGGAGCAGGAGCATCCCAAGGCCGCCGCCAAAGAAGCCGCGCCGGCGAAGCGGCTGTTGCGACGTGAGGTGGGGCCGGAGGAGATCGCTGAGGTGGTGAGCGCCTGGACGGGGATCCCGGTGACGCGGCTCCAGGAGACGGAGCGAGCGAAGCTCCTCGTCCTCGAAGACCGCCTCCACCAGCGCGTGATTGGCCAGGACGAAGCCGTCGAGGCGGTGAGCAATGCGGTCCGCCGCAGCCGCTCGGGGCTCCAGGACCCGAATCGCCCCATCGGGTCGTTCATCTTCCTCGGGCCGACGGGTGTGGGGAAGACGGAGCTTTGCAAGGCGCTCGCCGAGGTGCTCTTCGACGATTCCAACGCCATGGTGCGGATCGACATGAGCGAGTTCATGGAGAAGCACACAGTGGCCCGTCTCATCGGCGCTCCGCCGGGCTATGTCGGCTACGAGGAGGGGGGGCGGCTGACGGAGGCGGTCCGGCGGCGGCCCTACTCGGTGGTGCTCCTCGATGAGATCGAGAAGGCCCATCGCGACGTTTTCAACGTTCTCCTCCAGGTCCTCGATGACGGGCGTCTTTCCGACAGCCTCGGTCACACGGTCGACTTCACCAACACGATCGTGGTGATGACGAGCAACATCGGCAGCCAGTTGATCCAGGAGATCACGAAGGAGGGGGGCTCGCAGGAAGAGATCCGCAATGCGGTCAAGGAATCCCTCCAGACCAGGTTCCTGCCGGAGTTTCTCAACCGGATCGACGAAACGATCGTCTTCCATCCGCTCGACGAGCGGCACATCGAGAAGATCGTGAAGATCCAGGTAAACAGGCTCATCGAGCAGGCTGCCCGGGCGGGCGTGACGCTCGAGTGCACGGAGGGAGCGGTGGCGGAAATTGCCCGGCTCGGCTACGACGCCGCCTACGGTGCCAGGCCGCTGAAGCGGGTGATCCAGCAGCAGCTGCAAAATCCGCTGGCGCGGGAGCTGCTCTCGGGGCGGTTTGCGGAGGGGAGCCGGGTGCGGATCGACTTCGGTCAGGACGAGTTCGTGTTCACGCCGGTCTGACGCGGCAGGCTTGCCGCAGAGCCTGGCTCAGGAAAGCAAAAAGCATCGGGGCCGCGCGAGCCATCTGGCTCGCGCGGCCCCGGGTGTTTCTGTGGACTCTCAGGCCTAACTCACGCAGGCTCGCGAGTGCCGAGCGCGCGTCGATCAGCCGCGCTTGCGTTCGTCGAGACCCATCCGGGCGATGAGGACTTCAGCTCCGGCGGTCATTCTGCGGAGCTTCGTGGCGATGACGAGCCGCTCCGACTGAGTGGCCTTCTTGAGCTTGAGGGCGAACTTGGCGACCTTCTGCTTCCGGTGCCGGCGACGCTTGATTTCCTTCATCCGGTTGCTGATGCCGCCCATGATATCGCTGGTCCTGTCGGGTGTTCGTGGGGTGTGGGGGTAAGGTCGCGAAGTGGCCGGCGGGGGCACGGAGTGCCGCAGGCCGGGAAATCCACGCGCGATCGAGGGGACAAGAGGATAGTTTTAGGCCAAATCGGCCTATTCGTCAAAGGCGATCCCTGGGGCACCGAGGCAGGGGGTATTCCAGGCGGGGGATCGAGTCCGCCTGCTGACGGCGGTGGGAGGCTTGCTAGACTGCGTCTTCGGCAGGTGCGTCGGCAGGCTCGAGTGACGCGTGCTCGGGGCCGTTGGCTCACGATGGCCGTTGGGATGGGTGGCAGAGCGGTTGAATGCACCGGTCTTGAAAACCGGCAACGGCGAAAGTCGTTCGTGGGTTCGAATCCCACCCCATCCGTTTTGGTGTTCGCAGGGTTTCGCCGGGGTTCGTTTCTATCGGCAATTCCGGGGTTCGCCCTCTCCCGGTGCGAGTCGGAACGTGCCTTTGCGGCTCCTGACTGCTTCGCCTTTTGCTTCGCCTTGGATCGAGCGTCGGCCTTGGGGTTCGCGGGGTCGTCGTCACCATCGGCAGCCCTCGACTGCTTCGCCTTTGGGGGACTCTCCCGCAGCCCTGCTGAAGTGATCGTCGGTCGTCTGGAGGTAGTGCTTCATCGCCACCGCCTCGCTGTTGCCGAGCCAGTCGCACACGACATGGGCCGGGAACGTCTCGGCCAACTCAGTCTGGCGGGAACTGCGGAGGTTGTGGAACAGCCGCTCCCAAGGAGCAAGTCCGGCCCGCTTGATGATCTTCAGGAAGGTCGTGCGGAGGTTGACGTTCATCCAGCCACCGGGCCCCTGGCAGGCTTTCCGCATCGACTCGTCCACAACATAGACAGAGCCCTTCTCGGCCAATTTAAGTGCCTCATCGAGCACGGCCTTCAGCTCGGGGAACAGTGGGATCCTACGGGTGCCCTTGCCGGGATGGTGCTCGGTCTTTGGCGACGTCACGAGGATCTTGCCCCCGGCCCAGTCGATGTCTTCCCAGCGGAGAGATAGGACCTCCGAGGGACAACGAAGTCCACCGTACCTGGCTAGGGAGATGACGGCCCGCCAGTGGTGATTGGGGCAGGCGATCAGCAGGCGACGGGTCTCGTCCTGGGTGACGAATCGCTCCCGGTTCGGCATCGTGCCCTTCATCGTGACCCCAGTGAATGGGCTATCGACGATGAGCCGCTGCCGGACTGCCGCCCTGAACACCATGGTTGCGAACTGGAGCCGCTTCCGGATGGTCATCGGAGCCAGCTTCGATCCGATCATGTGGAGCTTGTACCGGTCGGCATCGCCGGGGGTCACGTCCCTGAGGGCGGCGTTGGCCCCAAGGAAATCGACCATCCCCTTCTCGCCCTGCCGCCAGACCTCCTTGGTGGCAGGCTTCACGTCAGTCCGGCTGGGCCATCTACGCGCGGCACTACGGGCTCGACGCGAAGCAGCCCAGGCCCGACGACGCCCAGTGGACCGGTGCCGAGATCAAGTCGTGCTGCAGGCTCGCGTCGCTCTTGGACGTGCCGCTCATTCAAGCCGCCCAGAATGTCGTACCTGTGGCCGTGACTGCGGGCGACAAGATCGAAGGGTTACGCCAGTGGGCTTCCGGTCGGTGCCTGTCAGCTGATCGGGCGGGCGTGTATTCGCGGACGGAAGGGATGAGTGGTGGTCGGGGCAGGCGGGTGGTGCGTGAGCCGGGGGTGAATTGAGCGGCGTGTAGTGCGGGCGTTAAAAGACAACGGGCCGGGCACCTTGCGATGCCCAGCCCGGTTGTGAATCTGTGACCGTGAATTTCTGCGCGTGAGCAGCGTTGCCGGTCAGGCCGCTTTCAGCCGACGCCGCTCAAGCAGGCCAAGAGCGCCGGTGACGAGGGCGAGGACCGAGCCCATGCCAGCGGGATCGATTTCGGGGACAGATGAGGTGGGGGCAACTGCACCAGCCGCGATTGGCGTGTTGATGGTTGTCTCCACTGAGGCCTCGCCAAAGGTCAGACTTGATGCGGTCTTCGATACCGCGACCCAGCCGTAGTTCCAGTCCGCACCACCAGCCGAGAACCTGACCCCGTAGTAGCCATCTCCATTTGGAATTACCCCCGAACCCCAGTCAGTAGTATCCGAAATGAGCGTGCCAAACGAAAGCGGACTAAGGTTCGCGACCTCACTATAAGGGGGGTATGGGTATATATAAAAAGAGGAGACCCCAGCATAGGTCATCACACCACCCACAATCGCTGTGTAGGTCGACCCAAAGTCCAAAGTCCCGATCACTCCTGAGTCGTAACTGAAATACACGTCACTGCCGTCGGTGGCAGTCTGGTTCAGGGTTGCGGTGACGATGTCTGCGCTGGCATTCCGCCCCATGACGCCAGTCGCCCCCGCAACAGCGAGGAGCAGGATCGCGAGCGTCTGCTTTTGGAGCGGACGTGAGGAGAG
>Ga0207954_1000967_pt1 | contig 9986 bp, 10 predicted proteins | sample CryBogmetaGMA0M_FD_184547 | JGI IMG/M metagenome (GOLD analysis project Ga0207954, IMG submission 184547) | Freshwater microbial communities from Crystal Bog, Wisconsin, USA - MA0M (SPAdes) | ecosystem: Environmental > Aquatic > Freshwater > Lake | place: Crystal Bog, Wisconsin, USA | collected... | reverse complement strand
AGATTTTGGAGTTTTAGTTCTGCCATTACTCGAGCATCAAAGAAAAGTTAGAGATCAAAGCAAATTAAATGTGTCTGGCCGTCGGGAAAATTTAGCGATGGCATTGGTAATAAAGACCGAATATTTAGGGAATTATTTAGGTGAGCGGGTGGTTATTTTGGATGATCTAGTCACAACTGGAGCCACAATTGCTGAGGCGAATAGAGCTTTAGCCAAAGGCGGCTTTCAGGTCCAAGCGGCGGCCACCGCTTGCGTGGCACTGCGTAGGCGTGAATAACCCCTAAGATTGGGGAGTTATCTCGTAAGTTGGCAGAATTTGGCTCTCTGGCTCATGCCAGCCAAAAGTCTTCGAAAGGTCTGGGTGGCTAAATGCCTGCAATTCTCGATCGGATTATGCGCGCCGGCGAAGGACGCATCCTTAAAGAGTTGAGCAAGACCGTAGAGAAAGTAAATTCTTTTGAGTCGGCTATCGTGGCTCTGACTGATGAAGAGCTTCGTGCTAAGACTTCCGAATTTAAAGCTCGTCACGCTAAAGGCGAGTCACTCGATGACCTTTTACCCGAGGCGTTTGCAACGGTTCGTGAAGCTGCAAAACGTACCTTGGGTCAACGTCACTATGACGTGCAGCTAATGGGTGGGGCCGCGCTTCACAAAGGAAATATCGCCGAAATGCGTACCGGTGAAGGAAAGACTTTGGTCGCAACACTTCCTTCATATTTGAATGCGATTGCCGGTAAAGGTGTTCACGTTGTAACCGTTAATGATTATTTAGCAGAGCGCGACAGCGAATGGATGGGTCGTATTCACCGCTTCTTAGGATTAACTGTCGGAGTAATTCTAAATAACATGACTCCAGCCGAACGTCGCGAAGCATATGCCTGCGATATTACATACGGTACTAACAATGAATTTGGTTTCGACTATCTACGCGACAACATGGCTTGGTCGCTTGATGATTGCGTACAACGCGAACATTTCTTTGCAGTTGTTGACGAAGTTGACTCAATTCTTATTGATGAAGCGCGTACTCCTCTGATTATTTCTGGTCCAGCCGATAAAGCAACTAAGTGGTATGTCGAATTTGCCAACATCGCCTTGAAATTAGATCGCGATGTCCATTATGAAATTGATGAAAAGAAGAAAACTGTCGGCATTCTCGAAGAAGGTGTAACTCGCGTTGAGCAGTTACTACAAATTGAAAACCTCTATGAGGCCGTAAATACGCCCATGATTGGTTACTTGAATAATGCAGTTCGTGCAAAGGAACTTTTCAAGCGCGATAAAGATTATGTCGTCATGAATGGCGAACTACTCATTGTTGACGAGCACACAGGCCGTATGTTGGCTGGCCGTCGTTATAGCGAAGGTCTACATCAAGCACTTGAAGCCAAGGAACGCATTGAAATCAAGGATGAAAACCAGACCTTGGCCACAATCACTTTGCAGAATTACTTCCGGCTTTATCAGACCATCTCGGGTATGACTGGTACGGCGATGACCGAAGCTTCGGAATTTCATCAGATCTACAAACTCGGCGTAGTTCCAATCCCAACTAACCGTGGAATGGTTCGCATTGATCAACCTGATTTGGTTTATAAATCTGAACTTGGAAAATTCAATGCAGTTGCAAAAGACATTGTTGAGCGCCATCGCAAGGGTCAGCCAGTATTGGTTGGTACTGTAAGTGTTGAGAAGTCCGAAGAACTCTCCGCCATTTTGCGTAAATCAGGTGTTGCTCACGAAGTTTTAAATGCGAAGCATCACGAACGCGAAGCCGCGATCATTGCTCGTGCCGGTATTAAAGGTGCGGTGACTGTTGCAACAAACATGGCTGGCCGAGGTACTGACATCATGCTGGGTGGCAATCCAGAATTTATGGCAGATTTCGAATTACAGCGTCGTGGAATTTCACCAGTAGATAACGCTGCCGAATATGAGGCAGCTTGGCCCGCAGAAATTGCGCGCCAAAAAGCTGCAGTCGCTAAAGAGCACGAAGAAGTAATTGCACTTGGTGGACTTTACGTGCTTGGCACTGAGCGACATGAATCTCGTCGAATTGATAATCAATTGCGTGGTCGCTCAGGTCGTCAAGGCGATCCCGGTGAATCTCGTTTCTATCTTTCACTTCAAGATGACTTAATGCGACGTTTCAATTCTGGAATTGTCGAGCGCGTTCTTTCGGCTGCCGGCATCCCTGAAGATGAGCCAATCGAATCTAAGATGGTAAGCAATGCAATTCGCTCGGCCCAAACTCAAGTTGAAGCCCAGAACTTCGAAATACGTAAAAATGTTTTGAAGTACGACGATGTTATGAACCGTCAGCGCGAAGTTATCTATGGTGAACGTCGCCTAGTTCTTGAAGGAAAAGACTTAAAGGATCAAGTTATTGAGTTCATGCAAGACACTTTGGCGGCCTACGTCGATGCTGCAACTGCCTCTGGCTACTCTGAAGATTGGGATCTAGAGACTCTCTGGAATTATTTGAAGGTAATTTATCCAATTTCCTTTACTCCAGCAGACCTAGATGCCGAGCTTGGAAGTCGTGCAGCTCTAGATGTAGAACTCTTAAAGCACCGGGTACTTGAAGACTTAGCTAAGGCTTATGCAGCACGCGAAGATGCATTAAGTACCGAAGTAACCCGCGAACTTGAGCGAAAAGTTCTGCTCTCGGTTCTTGATCGCAAGTGGCGCGAACACCTTTACGAAATGGATTACCTACAAGAAGGTATCGGCTTGCGTGCCATGGCACAGCGAGATCCATTGGTTGAATACCAGCGTGAAGGTTACGAACTATTCGCAGCGATGATGGATGGCATCAAGGAAGAAATTGCTGGCTTCTTGTTTAATGTTGAAGTTACTGTCGAATCTTCCGAAGTTCAAGCAAAGGGAATCGAAGCGAAACCAGTTTCACCAATTGGTTTGCAATACAGTGCTGCTGACGAAAATGGCAACGTAACTACCAATGACGTTTCACGTAATGCACCTTGCCCATGTGGTTCTGGTAAGAAATACAAGCGTTGCCACGGTGGTGCGTAATTAAATTGGCTTTTTAGATCAAGAAAAGTTCGGTGCAAAGCCATTTCTGATCCAGTCCTTCAAAACGCATAACTAACGAACGCAGGCGATCTCCATATCGCACGGTTAAAACTGCTTCAGCAATTCCGTCTAGTGGTTCGTTCATATGTAATTTTCGTACTCGGCCGATAACTTTTAGCGAACCAGTTTCGACAACTAACTTTGCGTAAAGGTTTCGATGGGTCCAACGTGCTAGCTGTGCGGCAGGACGCTTTCCAGCCCAAATTTCAAGAGCGCTAACTGCGTATTTAAGTGCCCAGCTATTGATCTCAGGAAGTTCAGTGGCCGAAGTGGGCATTGGCGCGAAATCAGGATCGTACTCATCACCATATGTGGTCGGAACTAGATATAGCTTCGCTTTCTGTGGTTCCAACGGCGCATTAGGGGAACGGAATAGATCTAAAACCGGATGCCCTGGAATCTCATCTTGATTGCTTGAAATAAGTGAGAACGTAATTGTTTGAAAAGTCGGTTCGATGGAATAGTCAGTTGTAGTCATGGCGCAAGAATTTCTTTTACTCGAAGGCACCAAACCCTTCGTACGGATTAGAAGGCCTCATCCGAAAGAATGACTGTGGATAGCGGAAAGCTTTTGGTCGGCAGGCACCGTTAGATGCCTTTCATGTCTACTAAGAAATCAACTATTCAGTCCCGCGTTTTAATTGCGGCCGCACTTCTTGTCGCCTCTATTTTGGCTAGCGTTCTAATATCCACGCTCTCGAATCAGAAGCAGAGTTTCTGGATTGCCGATCGGGAACTTACGCCGGGTCAGCAAATTTCAGCTACAGATATTTCTAAGGTTCAAGTAAATATTTCTGCGATTTCAGGAACCTATATACCGGCCGGTGTAAATCCGATTGGGAGCATCGTTATAAATCGAATTCCCCGAACCTCGTTAATTGCGACTCAATCAATAAGTTCGCGAACTGATGCCATTAATAGTGCCGAAGTTTCGCTAAATATTCGGGCAATTGATCTACCTGCGAAAATTAATTCGGGTGATCGTATAAGTATTTACTTGGTTCAAGATGCTGAGCCAAACGCTTTTCCGGCCGAGCCAGAATTAGTATTAAGCGATATCTATCTTGGTTCGATAGAACGTAAAAGCTCGAATTTTGGATCGGATGCAGCAATAACCATAGCCATTGGAAGACAAGAAGTAGTTGAGGTTCTCAGAGCTACTACATATGGTCGACTTGTCGTGGTGAAACTAAATGGTTGACTCGCCAACTCCGACCATCATTACCGCAGTCGCAGATAGCGACTTTGAGAGTTTTGTCGCAAGTAACTTGCATTCCCAAGGTTGGGACATTGTTGCTAGAGCAGTTGATATTTCAGCCCTAAAACATTTCCTTTCCGAAAATCCTGAACTAGCCAAGAGTTCGATCATGATTTATGCGCCAGATTTGCCTGGCTTCGATGTTGAACTTTTAGGTGAAGTTCGATCCAAGGTTAGACAGGTGCTTGGATATGGAACGTTGATTGAGCGAGAAAGTTTTGCTTCTCTGGTGCCAAGACCTGCCGATGCAAATGAACTTGTGTCGCAAATTCGGGGAATTTTACGGCGAGAATTTAGAGAGCCGCTAATTTCGAAACATAAAGCTGTAAATCCGGTCGGCGCAAAAGTGATTTCAATTGCGTCAGCGGGTTCATCGACTGGTGCTACGACATTGGCGATTAATTTAGCGATGGAATCAAGTCTTTTGGAAAAGCGAACCCTGTTAATTGATGCGAACTCAATAGAGCCAGCAATTGCAATCGCTCTTGAACTGCGTAACTTGAGAGCTGATAAAGCTCCTCGGTTAATCTCACCTCTGCTGTGGGCTTATGAACTAACTGAACCTAAAAGCGAAAAATTTGCCCAGTTCATGTCAGCTGCATATGGAAACTTCGATTTAATTGTGATTGATCTTGGCTCAATTTCAAATCTAGCAGCCAAATTAACGGATCGGCGTTGGAACTCTCAATGTTTGATATGGAGTAGCGATAATTGCGATGAGATCTGGATAAATTCTCGCCCTGATGAAATCGGTCGGTTTAGACTCACTAAGTTGATCCAAGAACTCGGGAAAACAAAAATTAAAGCCCAGCTACAATTTATTGCAAATTTAGAAGCACCTCGGCGACGTAGTGACCATGGCGCACATGAGTTAGCGGCTGAAATTGACCAGCTGAATCCGCTTAATCGATTATCGCTTCCACGAGATAACCGTGCCGTAGCTTCAGCAGCTACTAGCAAATCATCGCTAAGTGATGCCAGCCCAAAATCTATGTTGCGTAAGGCGATATCTAAGATTGCCAGCGAGGTTTAGTTAAAAACTTCTGCATTTCTTCTAATAGAGTTAGCCCATGCGCGGTTACTTGGCTTTGACTCCAGATGAATTGGCTCAGCTGGTAAATGATGGCGAGCTAACTATCGAAACTGCCTACGTACAAACTAGTCATTTCAAAGCTGCAAACCCAGATCTCGGAGAAGAAGAATCTGAATACATTCTCTCGCTACTTGCAGCCGATGATTCATTAGCTTTCCAAGGTGATTCGGCAAAATTCACCTTTGCTTTGGCGATTGATTTAGAAGCTGCGCAAATTGGCGAGGAAGCAGAATTCGAAGTTGGTCTTAAGTCGCCAATAAAGTTCTCGCAAACCGATTGCTTATTTGTCGGAGAGGCTGGCTCTGACGAAGGCGAGCTAACTTGGTATGCAGCGCAAGAGATAGCAAATGAAATTAAACATTGGTTAGGCAAGTAATTGGGACGGCTCGAAACGCTTTTAAATGGTCGGAGCACGCTAACTTCGCCACAAATGTATCGGTTACAAGAATTAATAGCAGATTGGCAATTACTTACTGATCTTTCGTTTGCAGATTTAGTTTTATGGGTTCCGCTAAGAACTGATACGACCTCTTGGCCAACTGGTTATGTGGCAATTGCGCACATTCGCCCAACTACTTCAGCAACGGTATTTGCGAATGATTTAATTGGTTCTGAAGTTATTTGGGGCGAGCGGCCACGACTTGATGAGGCACTTTCAACTGCGGATATTGTTCGTGACTCCGAACCCGAATTAGTTGGCGATTTATTAATAAAAGAAGAAACGATTCCGGTTATTCACGAGGGGCAAGTAATTGCCGTCATTTCACGCCACCGCAATGCCGAGTTAATGCGTTCGCCTAGCCGATTAGAACTAAATTACCGGGAAATTGCAAATAATTTATATCGCATGGTGGTCGAGGGAACTTTTCCATATCGTGATGCCTCTTCAATTTTCGATCCGTCAGCCCGTGTTGGCGATGGCTTAGTTCGTCTTGATTTAAATGGGGTTATTACTTATGCAAGCCCAAATGCTCGTTCTGCATTTAACCGTATGGGCTGGGGTAGCGATCTTGAAGGATTTAATTTAGGCGAAGTTGCGTCGCAAGTAACTCTGCAGCGTAACGAATCGCACCATGAAGGAATTCGCAGTTCGCTAAGTGGAAAGTCACTTCGTCGTGCCGAAATTGAAAACCAAGGCGCCACAATTGATTTAATGGTGATGCCATTGTCACAAGGTGAAGATCGAATTGGCGCAATTGTGTTACTTCACAATGTTACTGAATTACGTCGGCGCGAACGCGAACTCATAACTAAAGATGCAACTATCCGCGAAGTTCATCATCGAGTTAAAAACAATTTACAGACCGTGTCAGCACTTTTGCGACTACAAGCTCGTCGGATCGCTGAACCACAAGCAAGTGCGGCCCTTGAAGAAGCGGTTCGCCGAATCGCCTCTATTGCACTTGTACATGAAACGCTTTCAAATAGCGCTGATGCGAAAGTGGCCTTCGACCAAGTGCTGGATAACTTAGTCACTCATGCCGCTGACTTAAGTCCAAGAATGAGTGAAATCGATATTCGCAGAAGTGGTTCACTGGCCGAGATTGACCCAAGAGTTGCCACACCCTTGGCACTAATAGTGACTGAGTTAATTCATAATGCTCTTGAGCACGGGCTAGCTGAACAAGGACGCAATTTAGTAATTCATTGCGAACGATTTGAAAGTAAAGCAAAAGTAACGGTTAGCGACGATGGCGCGGGTTTGCCTAGCGATTTCGATTTAGTTAATTCATCAAATTTAGGATTGCAAATTGTTAGAACTTTGACCGAAAATGAATTGCGCGGCCAAATTAAATTAACTTCGGGGGAGTCCGGAACCCAAGCAACCTTGGAATTCCCGCTTTAGAACTGGTTCTGCTGTTCTTGCAGACGGGCACGATTACGTGCTGCGCGACGTTTTAGAGCACGACGTTCGTCTTCAGATAATCCGCCCCAAACACCAGCATCTTGACCACTTTCCAGCGCCCAAGCCAAGCAAGCATCTTTAACAATGCAGCGGTTACAAACTTTTTTTGCCTCTTCGATTTGGGTAATTGCCGGCCCGGTATTTCCGACTGGGAAGAAAAGCTCTGGATCTTCATCGCGGCAAGCTGATTGATGTCGCCAATCCATTACTTCCACCACCCGTTCCTAAAATCTCGCGTACGGAAGCGAATTCCGCACCAGTTAAGTATTTTGATCTTGCTACGATCTAATGTCGTAAGGTGCCTATTCTCCCGTGTGATTACGCGTAATACAAGGACATATAGCAATTGATTTTACGATCGAGGGTGATTTACCTCGCTCAGTTAAGAAATTTCTAATTAAGTGTGCCCCCGACAGGATTCGAACCTGTGCACCCGCCTCCGGAGGGCGGTGCTCTATCCCCTGAGCTACGGGGGCGCGATGGCAAGGTTAGCAGTAGCAAACGGTTTCATTAATTCACGGAATCTCAATTAGAACTTAGATCTCGAGCGACATTTTTGTGCGCTAACTGCGAGAATACCGCCATGAATCAGAGTGCATATTTCGCTACCGGTTGTTTTTGGGGCGCCGAACGGCGCTTCTGGCAATTAACAGGTGTCCTTGAAACAAGTGTGGGTTACATGGGCGGTAATCGTCCAAACCCAAGTTACGAGCAAGTTTGCACTGGCGTGACTGGACATGCCGAGATGGTGCACGTTGTTTTTGATTCTTCGCAAATCTCGTATCAAAGATTGCTTGAAGAGTTTTGGACCATGCACGATCCAACATCTTTAAATCAGCAAGGCGGAGATATTGGAACTCAATACCGCAGTTCAATCTATACAACTACTCCCGAGCAACTTGTGCAAGCACATAAGTCTCGCGAACTTTATCAAGCCGAATTAACAAAGGCTGGATACGACCCGATTGTTACTGAAATACTTTCGGCCGATGGTGTTGAATATTATTTAGCTGAGGAATATCACCAAAAATATTTACAAAAGAATCCAAATGGTTATGACTGTCATTCCAGTACCGGTATCGCATTCCCAAGCGGGGTGCTACTTTAATGAGTGATAAGAATTATCCAGTTCAAATTAATGAAGCAGAACTGCAAGCAAAATTAGATCCGCTTTCTTACGAAGTTTTACGTAAAGCTGCTACAGAGCGACCATTTACTGGCGAATATACTGACTCTGACAAAGTCGGCGTTTATAAGTGCAAAGCTTGCGCAGCTGAACTTTTTCGAAGTGAAACTAAGTTCCACTCTGGTTGCGGATGGCCATCATTTTATGCACCAACTGCTGACGATGCAGTTGAGTTGATCGAAGACCGCTCACTCGCACCACGAATCCGCACCGAAGTGCGCTGTGCTGCTTGTGGCTCACATTTAGGCCATGTTTTTGAGGGCGAAGGTTATGACGTTCCAACCGATCAGCGCTGGTGCATAAATTCGGTCTCGCTAATACTGGAAGATATTTAGTAGTCCAAGCCTCGGCTTTCATGAACTGCTTGATAGCAATACCAGGCAACAACACTTCGATATGGATGTAACTTCTCACCTTTTATATCTAAAGCTTTAGCCAAGGTTTCCTCTTTATTTTTATGCACTAAGTCCCAGCCCCGGCGCACTGCTAAATCTCCAGTCGGCCAAATATTCAAGCGTCCTAGTTGAAACATCATAAACATTTCAACTGTCCAACGCCCGATACCCCAGAGTGAAGTTAATTTGTCATAAATCTCTTGATCGTCGTGGATTTCATCAATGGAATCTATAGGAATTGATTTATCAACAACCGCCCCAGCTAAACCTTTTAGAGTACGAGTTTTCGCTCCAGAAACACCAATTTCTCGGAGCGAAATATCGTCTAGTTTAATTATTTTTTTGGCGCTAATTGTTCCTTTGCAAAGTTCGACTAAGCGTCCATGAATTGTTTCCGCAGCTTTCACGGCTAACTGCTGGGATATTACTGAATTGACCAGGGATTCAAAATGAGTTTCGGTTGGAGCACTTCTGCCAATTGTGCAAAGTGGTCGACGTGCAATGAGTGGTGCAAATTTTGGATCCATCTCTGCAACTTCATCTACGATACGTCGCATCTTTTGCGCAGAGTGGACCGCCATGACTTAAAGAGAGAATGACGGATATTCGTCAGTAACTAAGATGAATGCATAACCGTAAATGCGATTGAAATAGGCCAAAATTCCAACCATCGCATCGGCGCACCAAACTGGATATTTTCCACTAAATAAAATTGAGAACCAGGCAAAGATGGTGAGAAATAAGCCGAAGAGTGCGTAAATAATTGCCATTACGTAGTGAGGAATTGCGAGAAACCATTTAATTAGTGGCAAACCACGGCTTAAATTTGAGCCGTCACCAACTTCTGGAAAAGTAATCGTCACGATGCTATTTTCTTCAATCGATGGATAGTCATCGGTCAGCAAGAAGGCGTAAGCATTTACCCGAGTTTCTAACGAGAGAAGCGCGTGATTAAACGCCAATGCATAACTTGGATAAATTCCACGGAAAACTAAAGCTAAGAGAGTCGGAACAATCACCAACCCACCAAGTCCTAAGCCCCAACTTCCAGA
>Ga0207954_1000965_pt1 | contig 10001 bp, 6 predicted proteins | sample CryBogmetaGMA0M_FD_184547 | JGI IMG/M metagenome (GOLD analysis project Ga0207954, IMG submission 184547) | Freshwater microbial communities from Crystal Bog, Wisconsin, USA - MA0M (SPAdes) | ecosystem: Environmental > Aquatic > Freshwater > Lake | place: Crystal Bog, Wisconsin, USA | collected... | reverse complement strand
GTCCCGGGACGGGGGCGGTCCGCGGCAGGGTGCGGCTCCAACTCTGCCAGGACACCACCTGCCTCCCTCCGCAGACGATCGAGTTCACGGCCGCCGCCGGAGCCGCGGCGGCGAGGCCCGCGGCCGACACCGCCGCGGTCGCGGAGCACGTCCCGCCGCAGACGCACGCCACGGTCCGCGCGGCCTTCCGGCCCTCCGCAGGCGCCGCGGCCGGGCGCACGCTCGCCGTGGAGATCGTGCCCGACGACGGCTGGCATCTCTATCTTCCCGCCGACACCGCGGCGAGCGAGGTGGGGGCCGGCAGGCCGACGATCGTGTCCACGGCCACCGGCGCCGATGCCGCGGTGCAGAAGGTCGACATCGTCACCGCCATCCCGACCACGCATGCGGATCTCGCCGCCTCCAACGCGGTCGACGGCCCGGTGATCCTCGACGTCGTTCTCGGAGCCGCCGCCACCGGTGCGCCGATCGACGTGGTCGTGGGCTTTCAGACCTGCAGCGAGCGGTCGTGCGACCCGCCCGCCGCGGTGCGACTGGCCGTCACCCCGCCCGGCGTCGACGCGCCGGCGGGCGCCGTCACGTTCGCCGCGGCCCGGTACGCGGAGGCCGCCAAGGCGCCCGTGCCGCTCGCGGCGGCCGCCACCGCGGCGCTGCCCGCGGTCGGGGCCGCGCCCGCCACGGCGGCGATGCCGAGCGAAGGCCCGCCTGCGGCCACGCTCTCGCTCCCGCTGGCCCTCGCCATGGGCCTCGCGGGCGGCCTGCTCCTCAACCTCATGCCCTGCGTGCTGCCGGTCCTCGGCCTCAAGCTCATGTCGTTCGCGCAGCAGTCGGGTCGCGACCGCCGTGAGGTCTTCCGCATGAACCTCTGGTACTGCGCGGGCGTGTTCGCCGTCTTCTTCGCGCTGGCGACGGCGAGCGTCGCGGCCAACATCGGTCTCGGCAGTGCGAACCTCGCCTGGGGCGAGCAGTTCACCTCGACCGGCTTCAACGTCACGATGCTCGCGATCGTGTTCGCGTTCGCCCTGTCGTTTCTCGGCATCTGGGAACTGCCGATCCCCGGCTTCATCGGCGAGAAGGCCGGCCACGTGCAGTCGCAGGAGGGCCCGGCCGGTTCGTTCCTCAAGGGCGTGCTCAGCACGGTGCTCGCCACGCCCTGCAGCGGGCCGTTTCTCGGCCCCGTGTTCGGCTTCACCCTCACGCAGCCGACCGCCGTGACCTACGCCGTGTTCGGCGCGATCGCCACCGGCATGGCCCTGCCCTACGTGCTCGTGGGCCTCGCACCCGGGCTCGCGAAGTTCCTCCCCAAGCCGGGCGCCTGGATGGCCACGCTCAAGGAGGTGCTCGGCTTCGTGATGCTCGGCACCGTCGCCTACCTCTTCACGTTCCTCCATCACGACTGGTTCGTGCCCACGTTCACGCTCCTCGTCGGCATCTGGGCCGCCTGCTGGTGGGTGGGCAAGGCGCAGGAGACGACCGGCGTCGTCGGCTTCGGGCGCTGGGTGCAGGCCGGAGCGGTCGCGGCGGCGGTGGGATGGGGCGCCTTCACGCTCCTCGCGCCGGGCGAGTCGGTGATCGCGTGGCAGCAGCCGTTCTCCCGCGAGCGGCTCGCCGACCTGCGGAGATCGGGGGCCACCGTCATGGTCGACTTTTCAGCCGACTGGTGTCCGACCTGCAAGTTCAACCTCGCGTATGCGATCGAGACGGAGCGGGTGAAGGCGGCCGTCGAGAAGAACGGCGTCGTGCCGGTGCTCGCCGACTGGACCGACGGTTCGAGCGAGATCAAGCAGGCCCTCGAGGGGTTGCAGAGCCGGTCGATCCCGGTGCTCGCCATCTATCCGGCGGCGCGGCCGGGCGAGCCGGCGCCGGAGCCGATCGTGCTCCGCGACCTCATCACCGAGGCGCAGGTGCTCTCGGCGCTCGAGCACGCCGGCCCGTCGAACGACGGTGGCGGTGCGGTGCGGGCGGCTTCGACGGCCCGTCGGGGCGGCGGGCACTGAGCCCGCGCGGCGTGCGTCCGGCCCGCACGACGTCGACGTGCCGGCAGGCAGTCGCTCAGCGTGACTCCGACGTGGCTTGCCAACGCACGGCGTTTTCAAGGAGCCGCAGCATCCGCTCGTCCTTGTAGATCGGGTAGGTCTCGTGGCCGGGCCGCACGTAGATCACGCGGCCCTCGCCCACCCGCCAGGTCATCACGCTGCGGAACCATTCGCCCGCCGCCCAGCGTTCCTCGCACACCACGGCGTCGGGCGCCGGCACGTGGTAGGGCTCGTCGTACATCTCGGTCCGCTCGAGTTCGAACGTGGGCGGCAGGCCCGCGGCGAGGGGGTGGTCGGCCGCCAGCACGGTCACCGTGCTCGGCGTGCCGTCGGTGCGATACCTCGGGAACACGCAGATCGGGAGATGGAGCGTGACGGCGACCGCGCCGCCATCCCCGCGAACGACGTCGATGGCGGGCGTGAGCCGTGCGTCGGCCTCGGGGATCCCGCGCCGGGCCGGCACCTCCGTGATCGTGAGCTTGTCGGCGGGCACGTCGGCGAACTCGCGGCGGACATCCTCGCGGGCCCGCGCGTCCATGAGGTCGGTGAACGGCCGCGCCCAGTGGGCCGAGTGGAGGGCGACGAACGTGAGCCGGCCCGCCTTCACCTTCTCGGCGATGGCGGCGGCCCTCTCGGGCTTCACGTCGCCGTTGCGGCGGTGGCTCCACCAGATCATCACCTCCGCGTAGTCGATGATCTCGGGCGACAGCCCCTGATCGGCGTCGTCGAGGCCGACCGACCGCACCTCGATGCCGGCGCGGCGGCCGAGTTCGGCGGCGACGTGGTTGCCGAGGAAGTTCTCGTAGGCCTGCTTCTGCTCCGGCTGCCGCTCGTCCCAGACGACGACGCGGATCGAACGCTGCGCCTCGGCGGCGGCTGCGGTGCCGGCTGCGACGAGGGCGGCGAGGATCGCAGCCACCGAAGCGAGGTTCGGACGGGGCATCGCGGGCTCCTCAGGGTCACGGGTGCGACACGCCGGTCGCCGCGGGCCGCGGGCAGGGCCGGCCGGGAGCCCCTTCGACGCCCCGGCGCACGGCATCGTGCAGGGCATGTTCCGCGGGTCGGTAGGATACGGTCTTCCCCGGGAGAGCCACCATGCGCCTCTTCACCGCAGCCTGTCTCGCCCTCTCGGGCCTCGCGGCTTGGCCGCTGGCGGCCGCCGAGCCCGAGCCCGACGCCGCGCCGGCCCGGGCCGACCTTGCGTTTCCCGGCGAGTCGATCGACCTTTGGCATGGTGCCCGGCGGCACCGGTTCGAGTTCGAGGGCCGCCAGGCCTGGGTCGTCGAGCCGGCCGATCCCCTCCCCGGCAACCCGTGGTCGTGGTGCATGATGTTTCCCGACGCGTTCACCGTGCGGTGCGCCGCGCCGCAGCTGGTGGCGTCCGGATTCCACCACGCGTACCTCGACGTGGGCAACACGTTCGGCGCTCCGGATGCCGTCACGCAGCTCGCGAGGTTCCACGACGAGCTCGTGCGGCGCGGTCTCGCCGCGAAGCCGGCGCTGATCGGGATCAGTCGCGGCGGGCTCTACGCCCATCGCTACGCGTCGGAGCATCCCGACCGCGTGGCCGCGATCTACGGCGACGCGGCCGTGTGCGACTTCAAGAGCTGGCCGGGCGGCAAGGGTAAAGGCCAGGGGAGCCCGGCCGACTGGAAGGCCTGCCTCGCGGCGTACCACTTCGCCGACGAGGCCACGGCCCTCGCGTATCAGGGGAATCCGATCGACACGCTCGAGCCACTCGCGACGGCCGGCGTGGCCCTCGTCCACGTCGTCGGCGACGCGGACGACGTCGTTCCGCCCGCGGAGAACGCCGCCATCGTCGAGGAGCGATACAGGAAGCTCGGCGGCACGATCGAGGTGATCCACAAGCCGGCGTGCGGCCACCACCCGCACGGCCTCGACGACCCGCATTCGGTCGTCGAGTTTCTGCTCCGGCACGCCGCCGCGGCGCGCGGCCGCCCTCACGTCGCCCCGTAGGCCGGCGCGAGCGAGTCGCCCTGCCCCTGCCACTCGCACCCCGGCGTGCGACGGCAGGCGGCACATGGTCATGGTCCGAAACGAGTGGGCTCGTTGACCCGCAGGCGTGAGTCGACGTGCCGGATCTCCCGGGATCACCTGGGCATGCCAGCCCCGGGCGATCCGCCTTTCACGCGTCAGGCACCACGGGATACCATGCCCGGGCACGCGGTCATGGTGACGCAGCCGCGACACGCCGGCGGTGTCGCTGCCGGACCCGGATAGCGTCGCCACCGCAGCTTGTTCGAGGCTTCCGATGCTCGTCGTCGCCCTGCGAATGCTGCTCGGCGACCGCACGAAATGCCTCGGCCTCGTGTTCGGAATGGCCCTGAGCACCCTCCTCGTCTGTCAGCAGGTGTCGATCTTCTTCGGGCTGCTCGCCCGCGCCTCGAGCGTGATCAGCGACGTTCGGGAGGCCGACATCTGGGTCATGGACGGGGCCGTGAAGACGATCGACGTGCCCTTTCCGCTCCGCGACACGGTCCTGCCGCGGGTGCGGGGCGTCGAGGGGGTCGCCTGGGCGGTGCCATTCTTCAAGGCGATCACGCAGGTCCGCACCCGACAGGGCACGCTCGACAATGCCATCATGCTGGGGATCGACGACGCCACCCTCGTCGGCGTTCCCGACGCGTTCGTGCTCGGGTCGATCGACGACCTCCTCCTCCCCGACAGCATCGCCATCAACCCGGCCGGCTTCCGCCTGCTGTTTCCGGGCGAGGCGCTTGACACCGGCCGGCTCCTCGAACTCAACGACCGCCGCGCCAGAATCGTCGCCATCGTCAATGCCGCGCCGGCCTTCTCCGCGAACCTGACGATCTACACCAGGTACAGCCTCGCGACCCAGTACACGAACAACGGCCGCAACTCCCTCAGCTTCGTGCTCGCGAAGGCCGTCGATCCCACCCGGATCGACGAGGTGGCCCGCCGGATCGCCGCCGAGACCGAGCTCAAGGCCGTCCCCGCCGCGGAGTTTCGGCGGGAGTCGATCACCTACATCCTGGAGAACACGGGCATCCCCGCGAGCTTCGGCACGGTGGTGGTCCTCGGCGTGCTGATCGGGATCGCGATCGTCGGCCTCACGTTCAACCAGTTCGTGATGGAGAACATCCGGCAGTACGCCGCGCTCAAGGCGATCGGCGTCCGCAACAGTCGACTCCTGGCGATGACGCTCACGCAGGCGCTGTTCGTGGGGGTGATCGGCTATGGCATCGGTCTCGCGGCCGCCGCCACGTTCTTCGCCACGGCCGGCAAGTCCGACGCCCTCCGGGGGTTCTACCTGCTGCCGGAGGTGGCGATCGGCGTCGCGATCCTCGCGGTGGCGATCGTGATCATCGCCACGATCGTGAGCCTGCGACGCGTGCTCGTGGTCGACCCCGCCACCGTGTTCCGGGGATAGCCGCCATGGTGACCTCTCCGGTGGTTTCGCTCGTCACCGCCGACGGCCGCGAGGAGCCACACGCCGTCCTCTGCCGCGGTGTCGAGAAATCGTTCGCCGCGGGAGAGAGTCGCGTTCACGTGCTCCGCGGCACCGACTTCGTGGCCCGCGCCGGGGAGATGACGTTTCTCGTCGGTCCCTCCGGCTGCGGCAAGACCACGCTGATCAGCATCATCGGCGCGATTCTCTCCTGCGATGCGGGGGAGGTCGAGGTGCTCGGCACGAGCCTGCGGTCGCTGTCCGGCGGACGGCTGGCCGACTTCCGCCTCGGAAACCTCGGCTTCATCTTCCAGCAGTTCAACCTGCTCCCCGCCCTGACGGCGGTCGAGAACGCGTCGATCCCGCTCGTGGCACGGGGGACGCCACTCCGCCGGGCGGAGTGTGCCGCCGCGGACATGCTGAACCGCCTCGGCATCGGCGACCATGCCCGGAAGATGCCCGCCCAACTCTCCGGCGGCCAGCAGCAGCGGGTCGCGATCGCGCGGGCGCTGGTGCATGAGCCGCGGCTGGTGATCTGCGACGAGCCGACGGCCTCGCTCGACGCCGCCTCCGGCCATCAGGTGATGGAGCTGCTGAGGGAAATCGCCTTGGCGCCGGGGCGGGCAGTGGTCATCGTCACGCACGACAATCGCATCTTCGAGTTCGCGGACGTGATCCACCGGATGGCCGATGGCCGGGTCACCGCGGTGGAGAGCAGCGCGCCGATGGCCACGGGAGGATCGGCATGAGCGGACGGTCGACACTGCTCTCTTGGGGCCTGCCCCTCGTGGGAGCGACCGCGCTGGCGGCGGGCATCTATCTCGTCGCCACGAACCGACCGGTGGGCACCGAGGAGAAGCCGCCGCGGCCGCCGATCACGCCGCCCGCTCACGCCGCCGACGGCGGTGGCTTCGGCCACGGGTTCATCGGTGCGCTCGGGGTCAGCGAGCCGCCGGGGGAACCGATCGCGATCGCGGCCCACGTCGCCGGGATCGTCGATTCGGTCGACGCGGTGGTCGGCCGCGACGTGCACCGGGGCGACGTGCTGTTCCGCGTCGATGGCCGCCGCGCCGCGGCCGAGGTGGCGGCGCGACAGGCCCAGGTCGAGGCCGCGGCGGCCGACATGGCGTCACTGCGGGCGACCATTCCCACGCGCGAGGCGGCCGTCGCCTCGGCGCAGGCGGCGCTGCACTCGACCGAGGCCCGGGCGGCGGAGGCGGAGGCCGACCTGGCCGACCGTACCAACAAGCTGCGGCTCGGGGAGCGGCTGCTGAAGACGGCCGTGATCAGCACCGAGGAGGTCGACAACCGACGCTTCGCCGTGCAGCAGGCGGAGGCGCGGGTGGCGACCGCGCGGGCGAGCTCCGCGGAGGCCCGGGCCATGATCGCCCAGGCGAAGGCGGAGCTGGCGCGGCTCGCCGATTCGGAGACCGGCGCGCCGGGGCCCGACGTCGTCGCGGCGGAGAAGCGGGTCTCGGTCGCCAGCCGGGAACTTGCCAAGGCGGAGACCGACCTCGGACAGCTCACGGTCACCAGTCCGATCGATGGGCGGATCCTGCAGGTGAACATCCATCCCGGCGAGTTCGCCCCCGCGTCGGTGCCCTCGGAGGGGCTCGTCGTGCTCGGCCGCACCGGCGCGGCGCATCTCCGCGTGCAGATCGACGAGGTCGACATCCCCCGGTTTCGGCCGACCGGTCAGGCATGGGCCTCGCCCCGTGGCAACTCCTCGGTCCGCCTGCCGCTGAAGCTGGCGCTCGTCGAGCCGCTGGTCGTCCCCAAGACGGGACTCTCCGGCCGCTCCCGTGACATCATCGACACCCGGGTGCTGCAGGTGGTCTACGAGGTGGATGGAGGATATGAGAGTCCGGGCATCGGTCAGCAGTTCGACGTCTTCATCCAGGCTGCGGATGGCGGCTGAGCTCGACGGGAGAACTCTTTCCCGAAGCGTTCACGACCACGGCATCCGCCGCGTTGTATTCCGCTCGCGCGTGACGCCACGTCGATGAGCGCCCTGGTGCATGCACGAGACGCCGATTGCTTGCATGTGCTCGCCGCAGCGGATACGATTGAAAGTTGCTCTTTGTAAGGGGTATGCAGCGGGCTGATCTCCGGGGAACAATCCGGAAAGCGCCCGGTCTGCGATCCACTGGATCGAACGCTGGTCCAGGGTGCGTCGCGGCTCGTCGGCCGCGATGAGGGGTTGTCGGCCACGCTGGCCGCCATGTCCGCAGGCGAGTGGCTGAGGCCGGCCCCATGGCGCCGGCGGTCCAGCCTTCCCATCCGGGAGGTGAGCGATGACGGCACCCGTACGTCCGCTGTTCGTCTCGACCTATCCGCCGGAGGCCTGCGGCCTGGCGACGTTCACGAAGGACACCGCCGACGCGGTCGATCTGGCCGCCGGTGACACCGTTTCCGCGGTGGCTGCGATCGAGCGGATCGCCACGATCCCGCCCGCCGACCCGCGGGTGACGCATGTCATCGACAACGGCCGCCCGGACGCCTACCGCCTCGCCGCCGTCGTCGCCAACGAGGGCCCCTGCGACGTCGTGAGCCTCCAGCACGAGTTCGGTCTCTATCCCGGGGACTGGGGCTGCCGGGTCCTCGAGTTCGTGGACGACTGCACGAAGCCGCTCGTGACCACGTTCCATACGCTCATGCCCGCCCCCGAGCCGGCGCCGCGGCGGCTGGTGCGGCATCTGGCGGCCCACAGCCGCCGCGTCGTCGTGATGACACGGATCGCCGCGCGGCTCCTGGTCGACGACTACGGCGTGGACCAGGATCGCGTGCGGATCATCCCGCACGGCGTGCCGCCGGTGCGCTTCGGCCGTGACGCGTCGCTCAAGGCGGCGCTCGGACTCGCCGGCCGCCGCGTGATCTGCACGTTCGGACTCATCAACCGCGGCAAGGGCCTCGAGCACATGATCCGCGGCATGCCCGCGGTGGTGGCCGCCTGCCCCGACGCGGTCTACCTGATCGTCGGCGCCACGCATCCGCAGGTGAAGCTCCGCGAAGGCGAGGTCTATCGCGAGAGCCTCGCCGAACTGGCCTGCGCGCTCGGCGTGGGGGAGCACGTGCAGTTCGTGAACCGCTACCTCAGCCTGCCCGACCTGCTGGTGCACCTGCAGGCGTGCGACGTGTTCGTCACGCCCTATCCGGGGAAGGACCAGATCGCCAGCGGCACGATGGCCTACGCGATGGCCGTCGTCGGCGCCGTGATCAGCACCCCCTACCTCTACGCCCGGGAGATGCTCGCCGACGGCCGCGGCCTCCTCGTGCCCTTCTCCGACAGCGACCGCCTCGCGCGGGCGGCCGTCATGCTGCTGACCGACGAGCGGCTGCGGCACCGGACGCAGCGGCGGGCGTACCGCTACGTGCGGCCGATGTTCTGGCCCAGCGTGGGCCGCCGCTACCACGACCTCTTCGGACGGGTCGTCGCGGAGGATCGCCGGGATGCGGCACCCGGCCCCCGGGCCGAGAACGTGCGTGCCGCCCTGCACGGAGGTGCGCGATGAGCGAGTCAGCGACCGTTTCCCTGGTCCACCTCGATCGCATGACCGATGCGACCGGCCTGATCCAGCACGCCATCCACGCGATCCCGCGCCGCGAGAGCGGCTACACGACCGACGACAACGCCCGCGCGCTGCGGCTCTGCACCCGCCTGTGGAGCCACCACCCGGACGACCGCATGCTCTCGCGGGTGTCGTGCTACCTGAGCTTCCTCGAATACGCCCGCTGCCCGGGCAAGGGGTTTCACAACTTCCTCAGCTACCAGCGGGGCTGGCTCGATGCCGCCGGCGGCGGCGACTGCCAGGGGCAGGCCGTGCTCGCGTTGGCCGAGGTGCTCGGCAGCGGGCTGCCCGAGGGCTACCGGGCCGTGGCCTGGGAGCTGATCAAGGCCTCGCTGCCGACGCTGGCCGACCTGCGAAGCCTGCGGGCGCAGGCCTACGTGATCATCGCGTGGTCGCATCTCCGGAAGGCCGGGGTCCCGCAGGCCCGCGCGCTGCAGACCGTCGCCCACCGGGCCGCGCAGCGGCTCACCGAGGCCTACGAGCGGTCGCACCGGCCCGGCTGGTCGTGGTTCGAATGGCAGATGACCTACGCCAACGCCGTGCTGCCGCACGCCCTGTTCGTGGCGGCCGAGCGCTGGCCCGAGGGGCCGTTCATCGCCGTGGCGGAGGCGACGTTCGGATTCCTGGTGCAAGCGACGACGACCGACGGTGTCTTCTGGCCCGTGGGCAACGGCGAGTGGTACGTGCGGGGCGACGTCAAGTCGCTCTACGACCAGCAGCCCGTCGAGGCCTCGACGACGGCCGAGGCGGCGCTGGCGGCATTCTCCATCCGCGCGGAGGGTCGTCACCTCCTGACGTTCCTGCGGGCGACGAGCTGGTTCGAGGGCCGCAACAGCCGCGGGATCCCGCTGGCCGATCCGCTCACGGGTGGCTGCTACGACGGCCTCCAGGCGGGCGGCGTGAATCGCAACCAGGGCGCCGAGTCGACGCTCGCGTCGCTGTGGAGCCGGTGGCTCGGCATCACGG
>Ga0207954_1000963_pt1 | contig 10011 bp, 9 predicted proteins | sample CryBogmetaGMA0M_FD_184547 | JGI IMG/M metagenome (GOLD analysis project Ga0207954, IMG submission 184547) | Freshwater microbial communities from Crystal Bog, Wisconsin, USA - MA0M (SPAdes) | ecosystem: Environmental > Aquatic > Freshwater > Lake | place: Crystal Bog, Wisconsin, USA | collected... | reverse complement strand
ATGCGGGAACTCCCGCAGCCGAAGACGGCCTACGTGCTGGAGCGGGGCGATTACGACAAGCGGCGGGATCCCGTGGAGCCGAACACGCCGGCGGCGCTGCCGCCGTTCCCGGCCGACCAGCCCCGCAACCGGCTCGGGCTCGCCCGCTGGCTCGTCGATCCGGGGCACCCGCTGCTCGCGCGGGTGACGGTGAACCGCCTCTGGCAGTCGCTCTTCGGCATCGGCCTCGTGCAGTCGCCGGAGGATCTCGGCAGCCAGTCGACGCGACCGGAGTATCCGGAGGTGCTCGACCTGCTCGCCTGGACGTTCTCGCATCCCGTCGCCGACGGCGGCCTCGGCTGGGACATGAAGCGGCTCGTGAAGACGATCATGCTCTCCCGGGTCTACCGCCAGCGGAGCCTCGCCGATGCCACGACGATGGCCGACGATCCGCTCAACGTCTGGCTGGCCCGCGGACCGCGGCATCGGCTGCCGGCCGAGATGATCCGCGACGGTGTGCTGGCGGCCAGCGGCCTGCTCGTGGACCGCATGGGCGGGCCGCCCGTGAAGACCTACGACATGCCCGAGTCGTTCAAGCCCGCCGATGCCGACACGGGCGAAGCGCTCTACCGCCGCAGCCTCTACACCTTCTGGCGGCGGACCGGCCCGGCCCCGGTGCTCGAGAGCTTCGACGTGCCGAAGCGGGTGGTCTGCGTCGCGAAGCGCGACACCACCAACACGCCGCTCCACGCCCTGGTGCTCCTCAACGGCCCGCAGTTCGTCGAGGCGGCCCGCGTGCTCGCGGAGAAGCTGCTCGTGGAGGCGGGCAGCGGCGAGGCGGCCGTCGACCGCGCGTTCGAGCTGCTCACCAGCGCCGCGCCCGACGAAGGACAGCGGCGGATCCTCCGGGAGATGCTCGCCGCCCAGCTCGAGTGGTATCGCGGCCATGCCGAGGATGCGGCGCGGCTCGTGGCGGTCGGCCAGACGAAGCCCCGCGAGGGGCTGGCGGCCCCCGACGTGGCCGCGGTGGCGAGCGTGGTCAACGCCCTGATGAACTACGATCCCTGCGTGGTGAAACGATGAACACGATGCCGGTGAGCCGTCGGGAATGGTTGGCGTCGTTCGGCCTGGGCTTCGGGAGCCTGGCGCTGGCGGAGATGCTCGGCCGGGATGCCGCCGCGGCGGATCTCCCGCTGCCGGCCGGCTCGCACGGTGGCGTGCTCGAGGGGTTCCATGTGCCGCCGAAGGTGAAGCGGGTGATCTACCTCTTCCAATCGGGCGGGCCGTCGCAGCTCGACCTCTTCGACCACAAGCCGCTGCTCTTGGAACGCGACGGCCAGCAGCTGCCCGACAGCGTCCGCGGCGGGCAGCGGCTCACGGGCATGTCGGGCAACCAGAGTTCGATCCCGCTGGCGGCCTCCCCCTACCGCTTCGATCGGCACGGCGAGAGCGGCGCCATGGTCAGCGAACTCCTGCCGCACACCGCGAAGATCGCCGACCGGCTCTGCATCGTCCGCTCGATGTACACCGAGAGCATCAACCACGGGCCGGGCGTGACCTTCATGCAGAGCGGCTCGCAGATCCCCGGCCGGCCGAGCATCGGCGCCTGGCTCGACTACGGCCTCGGCAACGTGCACGACGACCTACCGTCGTTCGTGGTGCTGGTCACGAAGAACAAGAGCGGCCAGCCGCTGATGAGCCACCTCTGGGGCGCGGGCTTCCTGCCCACGAAGCACCAGGCGGTGCGGTTTCGCTCGGGCGCCGATCCGGTGCTCTACGTGTCGAATCCGCCGGGGGTGTCGGGTGAGAGCCGTCGCAAGATTCTCGATGGCCTCCGCACCCTGCACGAGCACCAGTTCGCGTCCACGCCCGACGCCGAGATCCAGGCGCGGATCGCCAACTACGAGATGGCCTTCCGGATGCAGACGAGCGTGCCCGAGGTGACGAACTTCGCCGACGAGCCGCAGCACGTGCTCGATCTCTACGGCCCCGACGCGAAGGACCCGGGCACGTTCGCCGCCAACTGCCTGCTCGCCCGCCGGCTCGCCGAGCGGGGCGTGCGGTTCATCCAGCTCTACCACCAGGACTGGGACCACCACGGCGGCATCAGGTCGGGCCTCGTGGGGGAGTGCCGGCAGACCGACCAACCGGCCGCGGCGCTCGTGCAGGATCTCGCCGCCCGCGGCATGCTCGACGACACGCTCGTGGTGTGGGGGGGCGAGTTCGGCCGCACCAACTACTGCCAGGGCCTCTACAAGCCCGGCCAGGATTTCGGCCGCGACCACCACCCGCGGTGCTTCACGATGTGGATGGCGGGGGGCGGCGTCAAGCCGGGCCTCACCTACGGCGAGACCTGCGAATACGGCTACAACATCGTGAAGGACGGCGTGCACGTGCACGACTTCCACGCCACGATGCTCCATCTCCTGGGCATCGACCACGAGCGGCTGACCTACAGGTTCCAGGGCCGCCGCTACCGGCTCACCGACGTCCACGGCAAGATCGTGAAGGGCATCCTCGCCTGACGGTCGGGCCGGAGGCCAGATACGCGACCGGCGACCGGATGTCGCCGACCATACCGTCCCCGCCGTCTGCTGCAGCCCCTGGTTCAGCTGCTTATTTCGCCGGGCTTTGATGCTCGTTGACGACCCACCACTTCCCGTCCTTGCGGACCCAGGTCGCCGTATAGAGGACATCCCAAACCGGTTCGTCGAGCCCCTTCTTCGTTCCCACGGCCCTCCCGGTCTCGATCGCGGTCTCGCCGCCGAGGACCACAATCACCTGGTCCGACACGGTCACCGCGTCGAGCTTCTTGTTCGGGTCGGTCAACGTCTCGGACGCGACCGCGGTGTAGTCGCGGCGTCGCGCGTCGGGGCCCGTCCGGTTGAACTCGGCGTTCTGAACCAGCGTGTTGTACGCCGCCAGGTCCTGATCGCGGACGGCCTGCCACCGCGTCCGGGAGGCCGCCGCCACGTTCCGCCCTTCGATCGAATCGACGTCCTTCTTCCACCCGGGCACATCCTTCCCCAGTTCCTTCATCGCCGCTTTGACGCGGTCCGTCGTCCAGTACCCGCTGGGGTCGAAGATCTGCGTCTTGGGATACATTTCCATCACCTCATCCAGTTGTTTCGCAGTCATTGCTCCCTTGCCGACCCGCATCATCTGCATCCGCTCCTTCCTGGGCACCATGGCCAGCCCCTCGGCGGTGACGTCGGTCATCCCGACGTAGAGGTTGTCCAGCTCCGTCATCTCCTCGAGCGCGGCCATCCCCTTGTCGGTAATCCTGGTGCCGTCCAGGCCCAGGTCGTGGAGTTTCGTCAGCCCGGCCAGTGACGGCATCCCGGCGTCGGTGATCCTGGTCTTGTTCAGGCCCAGGGACTTCAGGTTCTTCAGTCCCTTCAGCGCCTGCGCATCTTCGTCGCCGAAGTTCGTCTCGGACACGAAGAGGTCCTCCATCTCGCTCAACCCGGCCAGGTGCACCCACCCGGCGGAGGTGATCGTCTTGCTGTTCGTCCAGAATCGCTTCAGGTTTTTCATCTGGCCGATCCGCTTCATGCACGCGTCATCGACATAGTCGCCGAACAGGGTGAGCTGCTCCAGGCTCTCGACGCCGTCGAGGAACTTCAGGAAACCCGCCGGTGTCATGGCGGACCGAGTGTGGTCGAACCCCTTGAGGCCCTTGATCTGCCCGGCATAGCCGAGGATCTCGTCCGTCACGGGGTACTCGCCGAGGCTCAGGAACTGGAGCTGCGTCAGTTTCGGCAGGACCGCGAACGCGCCTGCGGGCACGTCGGTCGCATACATCTGGAGGAAGCGGAGCCGCGGCAGCGCGGCGAGGGCAGCCAGCCCTTCGGCGGTGAGTTTCCCCTTGTACACCATCACCCGCTCGACTTCCGGCAGGTGGGCGACCAGCCGCAGGTTCTCGTCGGTGGCGTTGCTCGCCTCCCCCCCGTCCAAGCCGGTGCCGAGGTTGATCGCCGGGCCGCCGTCTTTGGATTCGATCGTCAGGCCACCCAGGCTGACCTTGTTCTCGCTGAGTTTCGCGAGAGCGGCCTCGCGGTCCGCTGACGTCGGCGGATCGGTGGCCCAAGCGGCGGAGCCGAGGAACACGATCAGGCAAGGTGACAGGAAGCGGAATCGTGTCGGGGCAAGCATGGTACACCTCGTGACTGGGAGACTGCCGGACGCACGTCTGTGCAGAACACTTGTTTCATGTCCCGCTGGTGGAACATCTCGCCCTGAAATGCCGATCGCCTGCGGTCTCCCGGCTTCCTTCGCCGGGCTTTGGTGCTCGTTGACAATCCACCACGTCTCATCCGCAGCGGAGATCGCCGACGATCCGAAAACCCGATCGTACACGGTCACATCGTCGAGTGTCTTGTTCGGGGGCGAACGTCTCGAACACGACGACATTCCACATCCGCCGTGTGGCATCGGGTCCGATGGGAATGAACGCGCGCATTCAGCGGCTCGCGCCCCTGGACGAACCACACCGACCGATGCGATCCCACGCGCGCTGCCGTGAAGTGCGCTGTGTCACTTCGGCGGGGCGAAGCCGCGCTTGCGCATGAGCGCCTCGATCGAGGGATCGCGGCCGCGGAAGGCGCGGTAGCCCTCGTCGGGGTCGACCGTGTTGCCCGCCGAGAAGACGTGGCGGCGGAGCCGGGCGGCCACGGCCTCGTCCCACGGGCCGCCCGCCTCGGTGAACGCCTCCCAGGCGTCGGCCGTGAGCGTGTCGGCCCAGAGGTAGCTGTAGTAGCCGGCCGAGTAGCCGTCGTCGGCGAAGATGTGGGCGAAGTGGGGCGTGCGGTGCCGCATCACGATCTCCACCGGCATGCCGAGCGTCTCGAGCGTCTGCCGCTCGAACGCCTCGGGGTCGATCGGCGTCTCGCCGGCGAGGTGGAGCTTCATGTCGACGATCGCACTGGCGAGGAACTCGACCGTGCGGAACCGCTCGTTGAACGTCTCCGCGCGGCGGACGCAGTGCACGAACAACGTCAAGCAGATCGTGTTGGCCGTGCACACCATGCACGATGTCCGGCAGACGGGAGCAACCCGGTCACGAGCCGCTCATCCGTCGGGCAACGCTGGCGGAAGTGTCATTGACCGGGCTATCCTTTGCCGCCGGCGATCCGCTGCCGGAGGTGCCCTCGTAAAAAGATAGGACTTCACCCGATGGAGTGAATGACCCGGCGAGAACGGAGGCCGCGAGGGTCTACGTATGATACGGGCCCGTAGGCGCGGCCGAACCGCGCCGAGGCTTCAAGGACCGTTATGGAAAGATCGCCGCAAAAGACTTACTCAGTGCCCCGTCGCGTGTTCGTGATCTGGCTGGGGCCGCCGATGTCGGCCCGCCGGGCGGCGAGCCTGGCGGCCATCCAGCGGCACGTGGGCGTGGAGACGGTGCTCGTCACCGAGGCGTCGCTGGACACGTGGGTCGTTTCCGAGTCGCCCCTCCATCGGGCATTTGCGCACCTCTCCGCCGTGCACCAGGCCGACTACCTGCGCTGCTACCTCATGCACCACCACGGCGGCGGCTACGTGGATCTCAAGCCCGTGACGTCGAGTTGGGTGTCGAGCTTCGATCGGCTCGACGCCGCGCCGCGGGATCTCGCCGTCGGCTACCGCGAGGTGGGGCCGCGCGGCGTGGCGTCGCTGGGCGTGGAACTCGTGCGCCGGCCGCGGCCGCTGCATGCGGTGTGGTGGCGACGGCTGTGGTTGCAGGCGAACTATTGGCGGCTGCTCGGCAACTGCGGGTTCATCTTCCGGCCGCGATCGGAACTCACGGCGGCCTGGTTCGCGGAGATGACGCGGCGTCTCGAAGGGTTTGCGGCCGGCGTGGCCGCCTGCCCGGCGAGGCACCCGCGCGACCACGTCGGCTTCCCGATCGACGGGCGGCCGAGCGGGTATCCGGTGCCATGGTCGGCCCTGCTCGGCGACGTGCTGCAGCCGCTGGCGCTGCGGTATCGAAGCCGTATCGCACTGACGCTCGCGCCTCCGGGGTTCACGGAGTATCAATGACCGTGGGCTCGTCGTCGCGCGTGCTCGTGGTGATCCCCGGCCTCCCGGAGCAGCGCTCCGGCGGCGGCATGCTGCTCTATGAACTCCTCGCCTGGCTCGTGACGCGGGACGGGCCCCGCGGCGACGTGGCCGCGGTAATGCCCGTGCCGGAATCGCGCCGTGCGGAACTCACGGCCCTCCGCCACGATCCCGCCCTCGCGGGCGTGCAGTGGCACCCGCTGGACGAGCGCCGCGTGCCCGGAGTCCGCGGCCGCATCGGCCGCATGCTTGGCCCGCTCCCCGCCGACATGGCGAAGGTGGCGACCCCAGCGAACGCCGCGATCCTGGAGGAGGTGCGTTCGACGTTTCGGCCCACCGCGGAACTGGCCGTGTCGCCTGCCGACGTCGCATCGCTCGACCGGCTCGGAGGCCGCGCCGACACTGTGTACCTGCCGCCGCTCATGCGTCCTCGAACGCTCGACCGCTCCGCCGTCACGCCCGGCGGCGTGCTCATCACCACCAACCTCGCGTACCAGCCCAACGTCGTGAGCCTGGAGTGGTTCCTCCGCGACGTGTAGCCGCACGTGGACGCGCGGGCCCACGTGACGATCGCCGGGGCCGACCCACGCGGCGTGGGCCGCAGGCTCTGCCAGGGGCACGCGCGGGTCACGTTCGCGGGTCTGCTCGCGCCGGCCGAACTCGACGCGGCGTTCGCCCGTGCGGCGGTCGCCGTGAACCCGACACGGTCCGGAAGCGGATTTCAGGTGAAACTGCTCGACGCCGTGGCCCGCGGCGTGCCGATCGTGTCGACGGCGTGGAGCAACAAACTGGGGCCCGAGATCCCGGCGAGCGACGACCTGCGGGAGCTGGCCCGGCTCATCACCGAGCGACTCGATCCCGGGCCGCCAGCGACGCCATCGCCCCCGGCTCCGGCAGGGGAATGTATGGGGCGAGCACGCCGTATTTGAACGGCAGCGCCGTCGCGTACGACGAGAGCGGCACGGGGGCCGTGCCGGTGATCAGTGTCGTGCCTACGTAGGACCCGCGGGCATCGAAGAGGGATGCGTAGAGGGGAGGTCCGCCCGACGTGGCCGACACGGTATCGACGTCGGAGTTGATCCCGAGCAACTCCCAGCGATTCGTCGCCGGATTGAATGAAAACACGCCGCCACCGGAATCGAACTGCGAGTAGATGCCCTCCGTGCCCGGCAGGCCGTTTTGCGCGGTGGGCTGGTCGAAGCCCAGCGCGAAATAGACGTTGCCCTGCTGGTCGGCGACGAGGTCATCGAGGCCGTTCGTGCCCCAGCTCAAGGCGAAGTCGTAGTCGCCCCAAGACCAGCCCTGCGTGCCCGTGAGGACCACGGGGTCGCCCCGCGGCCGCCCGAAGCCATACATGGCGACGCCCTGCCCGACGAAGAGGTTGTCGGTGCGCGACCACACCGGGGCCCAATCGAGGAAGTCGGGCTGGCCGGCGTCGAGCACCATCACGGCGAGATCTTGCGGATCTGATCCCGCAGCCGCGCAAACACCGGCATCGGTATCAGGGCGTCTTCGCGCCGAACCACCCGCTGCGGCCGGCCGTTACGGCTCTGGCGGTCGGGAACGTCGGCAAGCAGCGGGATCCAGCAACCGCCGGGCACGCCGTCGGTGGCCATGCCGCGGAAGGCTGCTGCGAAACTCATGAAAAGCCCCGCTCGCACGACACCTCACGACTCCAAAGGCCAAGCTGATGGCGCAGGTGGGGGAGGAGTTTCCCCTCGAGTGCCCGGCGTGCGGCGGCGACATCCGGCTGATCTCGTTCATCACCGAGCCCGGCCCGATCCGGAAGATCCTCACCCGCCTCGGTGAACCGCTCGAACCACCGCCCATCTCGCCCGCCCGCGGGCCGCCCGCCGACCGGGGTGAACTCGTGCAGGTCCATGACGACCGCGACGGCTTTCAATCGTCGCCTGACGAGCCTCATTCCCCGATGTGCACGCTCTCGCCGCGGCTCCCGCCGAAGTGCCATTGGCCGACCTATCCTTCGTTGCAAACACCTTTCTGGAAATGTTGCAAAAGGCCGGATATAATCGTTGCAAAAAGCTGTCTGGCGATTTGCCGGCAAGGTCTGAAAGCCGCCAAATCTTTGTGCAAATAACGATTCAATGCCGATCTTGTACAAACATCGCGTTGTCGAATCAGAACTGCGGCTTCGGCTGGCATCGGCCGGGGCCATCGTCATCGAAGGGCCGAAGGCTTGCGGAAAGACCGCCACCGCCGAAACCCTTGCGGCGAGCGTCGTGTTGCTCGATGTGGACGAGCAGGCGCGTCGAGCGGCCGACGTCGAGCCGGCCCTGGTTCTCGCCGGCAAAGCGCCCCGGCTCATCGATGAATGGCAGGTCGTGCCCGCGATCTGGAATCACGTGCGGCGGGCGGTGGATGCGCGTGGGCAACCGGGCCAATTCATCCTGACCGGCTCCGCGGTTCCGGCCGACGACATCACCCGGCACACCGGTGCCGGCAGGCTCTCTCGGGTGCGGATGCGACCGATGTCGCTCTTCGAGAGCGGGCACAGCACCGGTGCGATTTCGGTCGCGGCACTGCTCGATGGCCGACAGGCAAAGACGCTCGATCCCGGTCTCACCATCACCACGCTCGCCGAACGGATCGCCGTCGGCGGCTGGCCGGGAAATCTCGGCAAGACGCCCGCCGACGCGCTCGCGGCGGTCCGCGGCTACATCGACGAAATTCGCCGCGTCGATATCAGCCGGATCGACGGCGTGCGACGGGATCCGGCCAGGATCGGTCGGTTGCTGCGATCATTGGCCCGCAACGAATCCACTTCCGCGACCGTCGCCACGATCGCGGCTGACACCGGTTCCGGGGATGCGGCGATCGGCGACGACACGGTCCGCAGCTACCTCGATGCTCTCGAGCGGCTGATGGTCGTGGAAAATCAGCCCGCGTGGGCGCCGTACCTGCGGTCGCGATCGCGGCTCAGGCAGGGGCCCAAACGACGCTTCGTCGATCCCTCCCTCGCCGTGGCGAGCCTGCGTGCCTCGCCTGAACGGCTGCTGTCCGACATGGAGTGGTTCGGCTTTTTGTTCGAGTCGCTCGTGGTGCGGGACCTGCGGGTGTATGCCCAGGCCGCCGACGCCGAAGTATTTCACTACCGCGACAATACGGGGCTCGAAGTCGATGCGATCGTGGAGGCCCGGGACGGTCGGTGGGCTGCCTTCGAGGTCAAGCTGGGCCAAGCGGCGATCGACGAGGCGAGTGAAACGCTGCGACGATTCGCCGACCGCATCGACACGAAGAAGTGTGGCGATCCTTCCCTCCTTGCCGTCATCACCGGAAACGGCTTCGGGTATGTCCGCCCCGACGGTGTGGCGGTGATCCCGATCGGCAGCCTGGGGCCGTGACGCAGGAGGCGGGATTCGAGCTGGTCGTGATTGCGCCCGAGCGGCGCATCCAGCCCGACCAGCTCCGGCGGCTGCTCCTCATGATCCGCCCCGCTCGGCCGACGCATGCCGGCGCCACGCTCGGCATCGGCCGCCGTGACCACGCCGAGGGCCCGCGCCACTCCCTCGTCGAGCAGGGCCTCGAGGCCGACGGTGTCGCCGGCCCGCGTCTTGAAGGGCCTGCCGTCGTCGCCGAGGACGGTGCCGAAGGCCACGTGCACGAGTTCGACCGCGCCGACGCCCCAGCGGCGGGCCGTCTCGAATACCTGCTCGAAGTGCTGGCTCTGCCGGTGGTCGACCACGTAGAGAATGCGATCGGGCTGCCAGTGCTCCCGGCGCCACTGGATCGCGGCCAGGTCGGTGGTGGCGTAGAGAAATGCGCCCACGTCCCATCCGCAGCGGAGATCGCCGACGATCCGAGAACCCGATCGTACACGGTCACATCGTCGAGTGTCTTGTTCGGGGGCGAACGTCTCGAACACGACGGCAATCCACATCCGCCGTGTGGCATCGGGTCCGATGGGAATGAACGCGCGCATTCAGCGGCTCGCGCCCCTGGACGAACCACACCGACCGATGCGATCCCACGCGC
>Ga0207954_1000962_pt1 | contig 10020 bp, 10 predicted proteins | sample CryBogmetaGMA0M_FD_184547 | JGI IMG/M metagenome (GOLD analysis project Ga0207954, IMG submission 184547) | Freshwater microbial communities from Crystal Bog, Wisconsin, USA - MA0M (SPAdes) | ecosystem: Environmental > Aquatic > Freshwater > Lake | place: Crystal Bog, Wisconsin, USA | collected... | reverse complement strand
GGCTAAGAACATGTCGCGGGTGGTCCTCGCAACCTGAAAGGCGGCGGCCATAATTTCGGTCTTGGGCAATAGATCGCCGCGCTGCTCCAGGGCCTGAAGCCGGGCCAATTCGGCTTGGTAATGAGCCCGGCGCTCGCGGCTGGTTGCAAGGTTTGGAATCGCGTCCTCGGGCATCCCGGCCAACAGTGCAGCGAGCCCCTGGGGGACGGCGGCAGGGTCAACAGCCGGTGCGGGTGATGGGGCAGCCGGTGATGGGGCGCCAAATGAGAGCGCAGGAATGTCAGCCGGCGGGGGGGCGGCGCTTTTTGCTTGGGCCTGAAGGATGGTGTCCAGCCAATCGCGCAGGCTGGGCAATCCCTCGGGCGTCAACTCCAGCAGCTGGGCCCCTCCAGCGTGGGATGGGGGGCGCACATAGCGGGCCAACTCCGAATCCTTCAGCCGGTACAACGTGCTCCGGGATTTGAAGCCCAACACCTTGGCGGCCTCGGAGAACGACACAACGGGCATAGGGCGAAGCTCCTGTCCTTACTGTCTAAGGACCTGGGACACCGGATACCAGTGGGACTGGGGTAGGGTCTCGTATTGCCTGCGGTGGACCTTAAGTATTGCCGTGTCCCAGGTTTTGGGGATGTTCTCTAGAGAGTTTCTGCGGCTTCGTGGACCCGCACTTAAGAATGCCCCGGAAGGACCCGCAGATTGTTATTGATTGAATTCAAATACTCCTTGTGTTGTGCAGAGGCTATAGGTTCGAATCCAGATTCTTCCTGCTGGCCGTCAGCCGTCAAATTCCGGTCGTCTTTTGCCTAGTATTCGGGGCGAGTATCAGTATTAGCAAGAGTGATCATACTTGTTCTATCTGTCGCGTTTAATTTTGAAAGTGGTTGTTGCCTGAAATTTTCGACCTGCTGCACCGGGCTAACAGCGCTGCACAGGGCTGTGTCGGCCCACTATTAGTACTGTCAGAAAAATGTATATGGAGGATGATTTTCTCCGTCTTTGACTAGGCGGCCAGCTCTCCCCTGTGCAATGTCACGCTCGTGGCGAAAGTAGTATGTGCTGCAGTCTATTTGGGCGATTGGGTAGCCCTGTGTGAGTGCCCTGTGCATTCCCTGTGGCCCCGGGTGTGACCCCCGCCGTTGTGCCCTGTGCGGCATGCCGGCTGGAGCCTGGCAAGTTCAGCCAGCCCCCCTTCTTTCAGTGCAGATGCTCTGAAGGAGCCCTGTGCAAGGGTTGTGCCAGGAAGATTATGCAGGCCAGGGCTGAAGATGCCGGGGCGTAGCCTGAAGCCTGCATCAAGGGCAGGCCACCAACGAGCTGAGCTGTTATCTAGTTCTCGTTCATATTTGGCTTTTGTCTGCCGTGGTAGACATCGATCCGGGCCTAGAATCTTCCGAACCTGGCCGATGAAATTAGCGCGGCGGTTTATGTAGAGAGCACGAACTCCTTCATATTCAGCCCAAAGTCGGAAGCAGTCGTACATCTCCACCCAGTCATCTTGTGTCACTGGCAGATCAGCCAACGATGGCTCGAGACATTGATCCGCCCACTGGTTCACAATGTCGCTGGCTACTGCGGCTTCCTGCGCCGCATCTCGAAGCAGGCCCATAGGGTCATCGCGGTTGAGCACTGCATTGACAGTTTCCAGCGGCATTGCCAGGGCCCAGCTGATCGCTTCTGCCCTGATCTCATCAAACCGCCCCCCGCTGCGGTTGAGCTGCTCTCGTAGGGTTGTATCGGGAGCACTTGAGCGCGGGAGAGTGTTCAGCGTGATCACCCTTCGCAGGTAACCGTCGCGGCCATCCTTGAAATTCAGGGGGCGAACACTACCGAGGATGAAGCGGCAGTGCATGGGCCGTGACTCTTCTGACTCGCCTGCAAACAGCTTGCGTGTGGTGACTGGTTTGTTCTCAACGAGTTCGTAGAAAAGGTTGCAGCTGTCTCCATCGCGCCGGTTCAGGTTTGCAGGCGCATCTGGGAATGCAACAAGCCTTTTCCCGACCACGTACTGATGCACTTTCTCTGGGCTGGAAAGATCAGCGGGGTGCATTAACTGCCCGATCACGTTCGGCGGAAATAGCGAGCGAATGAAGTCGATAAGCAGGCCCTTGCCGGTGCCTGAGTCTCCAATGATGTGGAAGGCCTCGCCGTAACGGATCGTCGGATCCACGGCCCAGCGGATGATGGCGCGCACAATCGGTTCTGCCTCTGGGGGATAGCAGCGGTCGATGACGGCCTGAAGTTCCTCAGGGCAGCTGGCCATGTCCATGTAGTCAGCAGCTAAGCCATAAGTGGCCCAGTTTTCTGGGTTGTGCTGTTCCAGCTGGTGGGTCTTGAGGTTGAAGGTGCCATTACGGAACACCATTACTGTCGGCAGCCGGGCTTCTGAGAAAGGCCCACCGCTGGTGAGCACCTTCAGTTGATCCACTGTCGCCTTGATTTGGTTGGCGGAGCCGTGTGGGCGCGCCCAACCAGTTTCGCTATTAACAGCTAGCGTTTGGAGTGATTGTTGGGCTGTCTTCTTGGCTGGGGTATCGGGCCAGACCCCCCAGAAACCTTGATCATGTGCGTAACGAAACAGGGTCCAAGATCGCTCTGCGATGAGCTGGAAGTGTTCTTGGAAGATAAGTTCAGCGGCCTGTAGATCAACAGGCTGCTCTGAAGCTTCAACCCACCCATCAGGCAGGGGTGGTGGGGGGAATGCTTCTGCGGCGGCAGCCTTAACTAGCTCCTCGCTGACATTTTTGGGGCATCCCAGGTGTCGCTTCACCTGATCAAGCAGGTAGGAGATGTCGTGCGGATCAAGATCTGGATCACCGCCAACCCCTTTGAGCAGATCACTGATCTCTCGTTGATCTTGGGGCAATCCCGACCAATGACATCCCGAGCCTCCAAGCTCGTCGATCTGCTTCTTCCATTTATCCATGGAGTGCTCTCCTGCGTTGTGCGATGGCGTACTGAGCGGGCATGCGTTGATGGCGTCGGGGACGCCGATGTAGCGCAAAGGTCAGGACGTCGCCTTCGGGGATGGGCGTGCGCTTCACCAGGGCGTAGCCATCCACCACTTGACGGATTTTGAGTTGGCCATGGCGCTGCTCAGCGCTGAAGGTGCTTCCCGGCATGCACAGGATCAGGCCATCGTTTGTGGCTTCGCACCACAGTCCAGAACCGTTTGGCCCTGAATGGCGGCCGCAGATGGGGCATGGGTCTAAACGTTTGGTTCCGTTACGCCTTGCGCATGGCCTTGAGCCGGATGTCAGCCGCTGTTTGCAGCCATTGGCAATTTCGACCGCGTAATCCCACCACGCATCAAGTGGCGCCGATAGCGCCTCCGGACCTAAGCCTTCTGGCCAGAGGTAATTCCCCCCAGAGCTGGGGTGTTCACCAAGCAGGATCACCTGGCGCCCACCATCAAAAAAGACTTCGAGGGCCTCGCCCTTTTCGATGACAGTGCCGTTGGCATCCTTCACTGCCGCCCTTGTGATCTTCTTGCCTTGAAATTCCGGCGTGCCATCGGCCTGCAACGGCAGCTGTGCGATCTGGTCCGGCGTTGGCCTAAATAAAATCTTCAACCTGAAGGGATCGTTATCGCGGTGTACTTGCCAAGTTGTGATGGCCCAGGGTTCCATCCCACCGCTGTAACCCAGCTCTAATGCGGTTTCACCATCAATGTCAAAGCACACCAGCGGACCAGTGCTGATGCCTGTGCGGGTACCTACAGATCGGATCCCAGCAGTGGCTTGAAGTTCAGGGATCGTATAGCCGAGATGTTTTTGCCAACCTTCAAGCATTGGCCCCTTCTTCTCATTCGCCCAGCCAACCGGGAGAAGTGCGAGATCCTCTTGCAAATGATCTAGGCGATGCAGCTCTGCAAACCAGAGCGGGGGGTTGGGATTCGATCGACTTTGGTTAGCTTTTTCGCTCCCGCACCCCTCTTCCACCAAGGGTTTTTTCATATCATCCTTCCCCCACTAGCTCTAGGCACCTGAAGTCACGCGTACATGCGGTTTTTACCGCTTGCTCGCATAGCTCAAGCCTGTACAGGAGCGGTGAATTGGGGTTAGGGAACTTGCGCATGTAGTCCCTACCGAGCTGGATCAACCCTGTTTGCCGCCAACGGCAAAGTGTGCGCTCTGAAATGCCGAAGAAGTCCGCAGCCTCTCGGCTGGTCTTCCATGGTGAGTTTGCGGTCATGAATAACCCCAGCTGTCGGGGCCCGTTACGTCAACCTCTGAACCGTATACCTACCTATGGGGGTTGCAAGCTTCTATTGGGGCGCTTACCCGCTACTGGTAGGGGGGGTAAAGCTCAAAATTCAGGATTTCACCAGGGCATTGCCGCGTCGAAATGCTGCTAACGCCCCACCTTCGGATGCCCAGGGATAACTGCGGCAGTGAACTTCGATGGAGTGCCCCATCGCCAGTGCCATAGAGCCGTTGTCGATTCCACGCTGGTGGCCGCGCACACTGAAGGAGTGCCTGAATGAGTACCCAGCGAGGTGCTCTCCCTTTCCCTCCAGCTCAGCTTTAAGCGCCTTCCAACCCACCTGGCGCTTTAGGTAGTGGCCGATCGCATCCGCCGCACCGTTACCCGATCGCAGAGATGGAAGCTCAATCAACTTGGCCTTCCATCGCATCAACAGGTTCCACGTTTGCGTCTGGCCTTGCTCGTCGACCAGGGGGAGCGGGTAAAGCCTTCGCGGTTGTGTGACCCCTCCACCAGTCCGCTTTTGATAACTGCACCACCAGTAGTCCTCACCAGTCCTGGGATCAGTGCGAACGGATAGGTGCTCCAGCTCCCCAGGCCGCAATCCAAGCTCAGCCAGGAGGCGAATGGCATCAGCCCACCGGTATCCGGCGCTGTTTTCTGGGAATGAAGCCAGCAGGTTGATGATCTGCTGATCGGTGATCGGATCCGCTTTTTGTGATGTGGCGGTGGCTGGCTTGCGGCCAATGTGATCTTTAAGGTCGAGCGGGGGCTGCCAGATCACTGGCATCTGCTCACGGGTTACGGCGTAGCGAAGGAACTGGCAGAGATTGCGGGCGCGTTCCTGGCGGGTCCGGCTCCCTGTCTCCCATCTGGGATCGCGTAAGCAAAGGTCTATTAGGTCCGCTGGTGAAGTTGGCGGTTTGAGGCTTGTTAGTAGGGCGACGGCATCTTTCAAAACAGGCTGATATTTGGCTTCCCATGTCGCCGGTTTGATCGCAGCGCCGTGCAGGAGCTTTTGCTGCTTAAAGCGCTCCATCGCACCAGTCCAGTCCTGTTGCTCGGTCAACTTCGGCGCCTTGCCGTCGGCGACCAGAGCTGCCTGCTTGAGGGTGTAGCCGTCGCCGGTTACCAGCTTGAAGATGTTCCTGATGCGGACGTAGGCATCGGCAGCTTCGGTTTCTCTCCAAGCAAAAGTCAGTGTTACGCGCTGTGGCGTCTGATCCGCTGGTCGTAACTCGACCATTACCCGGCAGCTCCTGGGGCTTTCCCTTACGGACCAGCCGACAGCTAGTGCCCGAACTTGCTTCCTAAGCGTGGTCTCCCAATCATGGAGATTTCTGATGCGCGGCACGCAAGGCACGCAAGAGGCACGCAAAAGCTATCGTATTCGTCACGACAGGGCAAGTCTGCCCCTGTCAAAAGCATTGCTAGCATTGAAAAGCTCAGTGACGGTCTTTCGCTCTTGAATGCTTTTGGAGCACTAGGTCGCAGGTTCGAATCCTGTCGCCCCGATTAACTTCTCACCGATTGGGCTCTGAGCTTCCGCTCAAATCCCGCTCAAAAACTCGTCTGGACTGGGCTGACCGGCCTAGTCAGGGACTGTCCGGGGTTGGCATGGCCAGACCCAATAGCCTCCTGTGCGACCAAGCCTCAACGGCGGCAACCCCTTGTTGCGTCATCACTGAACGCAGCCAGTTCGGTTCGCCTGCTCCGTTGATGGATCGATCGCAGATCTCCTGGCCCCCAGGAGCTCCTGTTCTTCGCATCCACGCCAATGCCCACAACCCCGCACTGGTCCGTCCAGCGCCAGGCAGCTGATTGCCTGGGCGTGAGTGAGCGGACCCTGCACCGTTGGCGCTCCAGCGGCCTGCTCAAGCCAGGCGAGCACTATCGCCGCAAGTTCCCATCTCCAAACAGCCCGCTGCTGTATCACCTGGAGCGCTGTGAGGAAGCCATGAACCACGCCTGCGCCCGCTCCTGGCAGCAGCTTGAGAGAGCGCCACAGGTCTCCCGTGCGTCTTTGATGCGCCACTGAGCCCTAGGGCTGATCCGCTCCCCTTCCAGGCACCGAACTCCCGAGGGCCAGGCCCGCCAGGATGCCTAGTCCTTGGGTCACAGCGGCATCGATCCGGCCCTGGGAGCGGCTACAGAAATCGGTAGTGATGTGCTCGGCGGCTGATCCAGCCGAGGGTTGTTGCGAGGCGCCGGGATTCACTTGGCCATTGGCGCTGGCCGCATCGATTCGCTGAGCCTGAGGCGGTAGGCCATTCATGCGCACGTTCAGCCAACCCATGGCAGTGCAGTTGAGCAGGTCAAACGCCAGGGTGGCGCCCTGGAAACCCAGGATTCCGGTGGAGATCCAGACCACCAGCCGGCGGGATTCCATGGGGATTGAGCAACGAACAACCCCATAGGGTTCCGCGTCCAACGCTTCCCCAGGGGTTGATCGATGAACGGGGCGCGCCGGAACCCTTGGGAATCTCCGCCGATTCCCTGTGGCCACTACCCCCGCCCAAACGATCCAGCTGGCCGTTCCCTATTTCAGTCAGCGCGATAGCGCCACCAGCCAAGGCGAGCGCATGTGCTTTTCCACCAGCTGCGCCATGGCGGCGTCCTTCCTGAAACCTGGATGCCTCACGGGCAAGGGCCAGGCCGATGATCACTACCTCCAGCTGGTGCAGCGCTATGGCGACAGCACCAATGCAGCCGCACAAGTGAAAGCCCTTGGATGTCTTGGAATCCGGGCCCAGTTCCGCACCAATGGCGATAGCAAGGCCCTGATCCAGCAACTCACTAAAGGCATCCCCTGCCCGGTGGGCTGGTTGCACCACGGGAGCGTGTCCTCCCCATGCGGCGGAGGCCACTGGAGCCTGGTGGTGGGCTGGGATGCAAATACCAAGCAGTTCTTGATGCACGACCCCTACGGAGAAGCCGATCTGGTGGCAGGCGGATTCACGCGCACAACGCTGGGCAGCGGCAAGGGCATGCGTTATTCCCTCAAGAACTGGGGAGCCCGATGGCAAGCCGATGGCCCAGGTACGGGCTGGTGGATTCAGATCAGTCGGTAGGGATTAGGGATGCAAGAGCAAGAAACCCTGCCCAGAAGATCTCCAACCGATATCCCAGTGACGGGGAAGCAATGCACGAGATGAGCAAATAGTAGCTTTAAGCAATATCTACGATTTGCGTAGAGCCCATGGACGGAAAGCCGCCAAAACAGGGGAACTGGACCCGAATCACATCATTATCAAAAATCTCCAGAGCGCTCATTGGACCAATCCTGATACAAGGAGTGCATAACGAGTAAACCAAAAAGCGCAGCAAGATGATGCGCTATGCAGCAAGAATCTCATGGGTCGATGGTCTACTCGTAGGCGTAGAGTCACGAAATACAGAAAATGCCAAAGTGACCGCGTTCTCGAAAATAGCTATCACTGCTTGCCTGGCATCTGTTTGTCTGTCACCAATTCAGGCATATGCGTCTGAATACGATGCCTTATGCAATGGCGTTGAATGCAAAATCATGCTTGACGCCAAAGGCGTTAGTGGACCAGGCGGCTTCATTCCGGCCCACAGAATTGCACAGTGGTACACAGGGGGAGGAGAAGAGCGGAACGGGACAGTAGCTGCTGTTGGTGCTACTGGAGGCGCCGTCGGTGGAGTACTGGTTGGCGGACTGGCTACTTGTTGGACAATCATCCTGTGCCCGATCGGTCTAATTGCTGGTGGCGTTGCGGGCGGCATGGGGGGTGCGCAAGCAGGAAAATCAGCCGACTTTTACTATACAATTATCGGATACAATCAAGAAGGCAAAAAAGTCCTACAAAGTTTTAATTTCCTAAACAAAAAGCCTGCCAACAAAATGGCGCAAGAGCTACCGGTTGTAACTGGGCTCGGGATGGGAGAAATGAGAAATATTGCCGAGATAAAAGCCGGAGATGCCAGAGAAGCCTCTACCGGTTCGGGCAGGGAAGCCCTGCCAGGAAGCATCAACTCAGTGGATAGTAATGCTCAAAGTGCAAAATCACTACCTTCCAGCCTGAATGAGGTTGATAGCGCTACTAGCGTGGCAAAGTCAGGCGGTGCGAAATGCTGGAGTACATTTTTAGCAAGACCAGGTATGACCGCTTGGGCAGACAAAAATAAGAAGCAGGCGCTGTCGCTTAAGGCGAAATATCAGGTCTGCTAAATCACGACCCGAGCCCCCTGGCTACCCTGGCCATCCTTTGCGTTGGGAAGTGGGGTCCACCGACGGACAGGAACCTAACTAACGCTGGATTCGTGAGGTCCCGCTTTCCGGGCAAATTGCAACGACAGTCAGCTGAAGCCCCCAAGGCCATGGACATATGGCAATAATTTGCCAATATATAGAATCTGCAGATCGGCACTTTCTGGGATCACTAGACTTGAGTCAATTGCAATATCTCAAGGAGATGAGCACAGGGGGATCATTGATCAGTCGCGAGACGATGCCACTCATGGAGCCCAAGCATCTACCAGTCACGGCAGTCATAGTCCAGCAAGAGTATTCCAGATATACTCTTCGTGAAGTCCGCTATCAGCATGCAGATGATCGCGCCCCTTTCCGTCCACTGCTTGCGCGAAGATCCTGCCTGCCCTTCTCCTGAGGTGTCGCACTATTTCTGCGTAGTTTACGAGCCCCCAGGATTCCCGACCTCAAAAGAGAACGCCCACCTATATACAAACGTGTACGTCTACTCTGCTGACCCGAGAAAGCAGTACAGGCTACCCGCCATGAGGCTGAAGCACGCGAGGCAGTACTGGAGATGGCTCATTCAGAATGGAAATGCTAGAATTGACGAACACGAGATGCATAAGGCAAAGAACTTTAGGATTGTGTCAACCCTGTGCAGGGACGAGTTCGTCTCAAGAATGAGAGCCGACCTGTATCAAGGAAAGGGCATGTGCGACAGGATTGGTGGTGATATTGAACCTGCATTCCTGGCACTTCAGCCATTGTCGCAAGCCGATGATATTCTATTTGAAAACCAAATGGCTGCTGAAAAGTGTTACGGGCTCTTTAAAATTTGTTGCTTCGATTTGGTGGGGAGTGCTCCTGGCGAATGCGAATGGCGTAATCTGGCGAAAAGTGGGGACAAGAGCCTTGCCTCTTTAATCGCAGACTTTCTGATCGAACACGAGCACATTCCGGACGTTGTGCTTTCGCACATTTGCGACCACCTAGGAAATCGAGAAGCCTATGGCCTGGGTAAAGTTGCATATTCCCGCAGCCCGGTCACTGGGGATCATCCCCTCCTTGCCATGATTCTTTCCTGTATGACGAAGAAATCGGGAAGATCAACTAAATCGTTCAAATATCTCTCTGAGCATCTGAATAATCTTCTCAGGGTTGAACAAAGTGATGGAGGCCTTGGGTTCGGGGCTCACCCCAAGGGGAGACGAGTCGGTCCGACTTCGGGAATCGGCTGACAAAAGCTTATGCCATTTCTTCGATGCCACAAAAGCGTATGTCCGCAACTTGGTTTTTCCAAGTCAGAAAGCACGAAATACCAATGCTCAAGCGTCAATCTTCTCTAAAGCGTGGTGCTTAGTAGGTCGAAATGATAGGTCCGATCAACTTTTCACGCATTCCTGGCAAATTCTTGCCATCGAGAGTGAGTCCCATGAAGCGGAAGCCATGATCTTTTCCAGTGCGCCCTGACGCTAGCGCCCACAGGCGAGTTGGCGGAGAAGATCAAAAACCAACAGCGCCGCCTCGCCGATCGGGTGATGCGCGCCAATGCCAAGGGCCTGGTCCGCATGGATGCGGTGACCTATCTCGCTAGCGCCATC
>Ga0207954_1000961_pt1 | contig 10035 bp, 10 predicted proteins | sample CryBogmetaGMA0M_FD_184547 | JGI IMG/M metagenome (GOLD analysis project Ga0207954, IMG submission 184547) | Freshwater microbial communities from Crystal Bog, Wisconsin, USA - MA0M (SPAdes) | ecosystem: Environmental > Aquatic > Freshwater > Lake | place: Crystal Bog, Wisconsin, USA | collected... | reverse complement strand
CTCTTTATTATCGTGTTCAAAATATAGTTTCTCTGAACAGATTCTATAAATTAAATAAGAAACATTAGATTCCATTAAGATACAACTGTTTTATTTTCCTGTAGTTCTCTGATAGTATTATCTTTTTCAGATAGTTTCTTTTGTAAAGAGTCTATTACAGACTGAAGGGAAACAATATCTAAGTAAAGTTTCCCAACAGTCATATATAGTTTTTCGGGGTCCATTTTTAATCCTTAAGAAATATTATTAACACCACTTACAGAGAAGGTATTGAATGTTTGATAACTATATGAAATTTCTACGTTACCACCACCAGTATCTCCACCTGTTTGATTAGCACTTGTTAATTTATTTGTTGTTCCTAGATCAAACACATAAGCCGTGCTAACACTATTAGGGTCACACACAAAAATCTTAATAGGTAGGTTAGCTAAGTTAGCAGCGGCACTAGCAGAACATCCTGTTTGAGTGTTAAAGTCATCAGCGTTTACTTGCGCACCGCTAACGGCTGTAACAGCAAATTCGCTTGTAACTTCAACAGGAAAGTTGATATAGCGATAATATGGGGCTCTTAAACCTAATTGATTAATAGCTTCACGACCAATATTGCAATTGATTGTGATACTGTTGATATGAACAGTACCGGCGGTTGCTGTTAGTCCACCAATACCTCCACCAGAACCAGTTGGTAGAATACTATTAGTAGTATCTAAACTCCATCTACGAGCAATTCTCTTAATTTCATTTCCGGGTAGACCAGAAGTGAAACTAGTAATTCCACCACCCGTAGCAGCTTGCCATCTTAGATTATTACTAACCAGTGTCAAATCTTCTGTAAAGTTACCATCATTAGCAAATTTAAAAGAAACACTGCTAACATATGTTCCACTACTAACCGCATATGCTTGTGCTGATCCTGTTGTAGCAATAGAAGTATCATCCCAAATACCAAGAGCAAGATCACATCTACGATCAGAGATTTGAGTCAAACCTAAATTATTACTAAGAGAAGATCCGCTCATTGATCCGGCTGTCAAAGTGCCGCTACCATCTAGAGCTAAGTTATATAGTAATCTAGTACCGTCTAGAAGGTTATTAAGAGTAATTTCAACATCTGGTACTTCTTCAATATTTGAGTAAAGGCCAAGCTGACCAAATTGATAGGCTTGTTCTAGATTAAAATTTGTATTTAATCCTATGCTTTGAATTCCTCTAGGAATTACTTCGCTACCATAAATATAGTTTCCAGCAGAATTTGCTTGGCATGGTCTAATCTTTACAGCTTGAACAGCATAGAAAATACGATTATTTGGCATTTGAAGAACCCTTATAAGATTTAGAAAATAATTTCGGTAGTTAATCTAACAATACACCAAAACAAAGTTGATGATATATTTTGCTGGGCATCTATAAATGATACGTCTTTAATAGACATTGTATTCCAGAATAAATCATCCCTACTAATAAGTTGACCATAATTTAATCCTGAAGGATTACGAGATCCATTTCGATTTAATCCATCATAATTTCCAACAGCCACCTTATTAATATCATAAACTTTAAGATATTTTTCTTCTTGTAATTTTAAGATATCAACTATATTTTTTCTTTGAACATCAGACTCTGTATAAATATGAATAAGAATATCTTGATTACGATAACAAACTAAAGATCCTAGTTCATATGGTTCAGCACTTGTTCTTGCTATAGGCTCTACTATAATGCAGGGTAGTGGTAGGGAGTGATTATTTTCTACGCTAGTATTAATATTTTTATAATTTAAAGTTTGTAATATTTTTCTACCTTCATGATCGCTAGAATTCAATACTTTGCACCATTTATAGCTATAGTTCATAGATACAGAAGTTGTTGGAGAAACAGCTTTATCAAAAACTACTTGACTATTATTATAGTCTAGAGTATATGTTATTGCTCCGCTTCCCGATGGCCCCGGATAAAAAACATTATTTACAGTTAGTCCACTAATTTTTATAGGAGTTTGAGTATTATAAGATATTCCTGTTTCCCAGACCCATGGCGATTTATGAGTTCCCCAAACAATATTTTCTTTATATGCGGGATCTTTTATTGGTTTTAATTTATTAAGACTATTATTATATAAACCACTTGCTGGAGCAACTATATTTACAAAACCTCCAATATTCAAAAATCCATAGTCTATAAAGTTTCGTAGATTTTCTTCTACAGCATTAATATAGAATGTGTCCGATAAGCTCGTCACAAAGTTAAATTTTCCAAAATCACTATTAACGCTCATATATTACTCTTTATTGTAGACTGTATAATTGTAACTACTTGTTTTTCGCATGTACTTAATGCTCTTGTTATCCAGTTATTTGTGATTGTTCCGGCGTATTGAGGAGGAACTCTCCAATTTGTATTAGAACGTTGCATGAGTGCCCCACCAGTTCTTGAGTAGGAACTAGGTTCAAGAACCACTTCATAATTTTTAACAATGGGTGATGTGCCCTCAAATAATAACCATTCTAACCAAGGTAAAGAATATTGTCTTTGTAGATCAACTACTCTAGCATGAGAAGATAGTGTTATTGCTTGTAGATCTTGCTTACCTATCATTCTATATGTAAATCCACCATTTAGACCCTGATTAGTAATTTTTGTATTCTTGTTATCAATTTGACCCGTCTCCACAATAGCTTGTATTAGCTGATCTATACTGTTTGCATCTGCTATACCAAGTTCATATTTTAATGCTCCAGATTTTAAAGATTCATATTCTGGTTCATCTTGCATTGCTTTAGCTACTATTTTCTGAACACTTAAGTCAATTATTGGTAAACTTTTTTGAATTGTTTTATTGACTTCTGATAATAAAGAATTAAGAATTAAAGTCCTAACTTGTTTATCACTTTCTAGTATTTTAGCAGAGATTCTCACGGTAGGGTCCAATTAGTTAATAAGTAGTCTTGATTACCAAATCCTAAAGGAGTAGGATATCCAGCTTTTGTATATAGATTATTATTAGTAGGTAAAGACGAATTAAGAACTGCTTGAGTACAATTTTCTAATTTATTAAGCAGAGATATGGGGCAGAGTGTTTGTGCGGCCATATTAGGAATGTTAACAAATTTTGGCCCCCAGTTCATCCAATATTTACTATCAACTATAACTGCCATATATATTGTTTCCTGCGAATCATAATCTACCTTGCCGAAACCACCACAAACGGGACATAAACTACCTTCTTGAAAATTTACTGGTCCAGAATTATTGTACTTATTTAGTGATTGATTTAATATCGTGTCATAAACACAATTATTGCAAAACTTATAATTTGTAGAATTATACTTTAACACACAAGGTACAGTTAATCCATCTTGTGCTAAAATCATATCTATATGAGTATTAAATAGCGCTTTTAGTTCTGGAGTAATTAGGTTCATGAGTAAAAGTCTCTACTTCTAGCAAGATTAGTGCGGATACTTCTAGGATCAAATTTATTACCAACGAACTGAGAAAGAATAGCACGAACAGCAGTTGCTTCTTTAACATCCCAATGACTCACTAATTCATCATAGAATGCGCATGGTCCTTGTTCTATAATTAGTTTAATCCCAGTTAGATTTCCAGCGACACTTAATTGTGCTGGCCCAAGAGAGGCTCTGATACCTTCACTAGCGGCCTTTGTTCTTAATGTACTCTGATCTATTAAACAAGCTGCTTTCAGACTAACAAGCATAACAAAAATATTATCATTATTTATAGATGGATCAGGAGTAATATTTGGGTCAACAACATTCACAACATATGGTGTTTCAATATTAACATCAAATTCAACCTGTTTTGCGGCAACAGTTATTACTTGGAGTAATCTTTCATCGCTATATGTCGGACTATCCGATAAATCATTAATTAATGTTCTAACAATAATAGGTATTTCAGTATTCCAACTCATATAGGTTTCTCCGATAATTTAATTTTTACAATAACAAATACACTAAATACTAGACCCTTCTGCAAAAGCCCTGTCAAGATCGCTTTCAGATAATCCTAGCTGAGAAGCTAGAGAATTTATCCACTGGTATGATCTCTCAATATATGGCGCATATTCCCATTCCACCTTTATAGATTCTCTTAATATTGGATCTTCTATAGAATCTATAACAGAATTTATCATATTGAGATCAACCCCATTTTGGATTAGCCACAATCTGGCTTGTCTTGCACTAATCCTTACCCCCGATACTACAGGGTCCAGAGAATCTATTCTGGTATTAATATCTTCTAAGCTAGAAGTATTGACTGGATCTGGTATATTATCTAATTTCTCTTGCAAATCTTTAATCTTCTGTTCTAGTATCAGCGCAGGGGTTTCTGGATTAATAGCGATTACTATGGAAGGCCCAGTATTTCTAGGAGTTAATCCGATATCTAAACAAGCTTGAACGTATTCCTCATGGTTCGTTCCTATCCAGTATATTTGAGTTGAGCTACCAACTGTTGTCACACAATTAGCTGCGGTAAAGCCATCAAAATATGAAACTCCGTCTGTAAGAATCCAGTAAGTGTCTTGTTTTGGAAAAATAATTTGTGCTGTCATGCTTGGAACCCTCCATCGGTAATAGTCCATCCGTAGTTTACTAGTCGCTGTCTAGCACCAGAGCTAGCAGCGGTATATTTAGCAGTACCAAAGTGTACGTTGATACCTGTGGCCCAGGGTTTTATTGGATTTCCTGTGGATGTTGTGGCCCATGAATTCAATAATATGTCATAGTTTTCACTTCCTATATTACAAGTGGTCATGAAATTAGTCATATCAGTACAGTTACATAAATTCCATCCAGAAAGATTACACTTAAGAACATTATTTGCAACAGTATTCTGATAAAACATACCGTTGACAGTCGTTACTCCTGTAACATTCCAATCATTTATTCCCGAACCAGCAAATGCATGAGGAATATTATAAGTTGTACCAAACATATTACTCATATTTGTTACCTTGCCCGTATTCCACCCACTTAAATTTGCATTCATATTGCTTGCAAAATAAAACATATTATTCATATCTGTAACATTACTAGTATCCCAATTTTCTAATCCGCTTCCGCGAAATGATGAACAATTATTAAACATATTACTCATATTTGTTACTTTACTGGTTTTCCATCCAGAAACACTAGTAATAAGACTCATACAACTACCAAACATATTATTCATATCTGTTACGCTACTAGTATCCCAGTTTCTTAAATCTGTATTAACTCCGGTTCCTGTAAAATATTGATTACCCAAAAACATCCTTGCCATATTATTTATACCACTCGTATTCCATGTTGTTAAATCACAATTAAAGGTTGTAACAGCAGCAGTAAAGTTATAAGTTTTAAACATATCAGCAGCACTATTTCCCCCAAAACTCCATCCTGATAATGATCTATATCTATTTATTGGATCTCCAAACATACCTGTTAATATCGCCCCGGATGCTATCCTCCAATTATTTATGGTTATATCTGAGTTAGAAGATGCTGTTCCTCTTAACATAAATAAAGTAAAATTAGTAACTTTACTAATATCCCAATTGCTTAAATCAGCAACCATAAAGTCACTAGCAAACTGAAACATACTACTCATATTGGTCACACCGCTTACATTCCAGTCATTTAATCCGCTTCTAGATACATTATTTGTATAGAACATCTGTGAACAATCTGTTACTCCTCTTAAATCCCAGTTGGGCATATAATTATTGCCGCCCCCACCACCATTAAACATCAAGTTACAAGTAGTTCCAGTGATTCTCCAGCCAGACAAGGTTGAATTAGATAATGAACATCCATTAAACATATTTTGAGTAGATTGTCCGCTCCAATTAATAAAAGAACAGCTATTAACTGTTGCTGCTTGAAACATACTTTGACAATTATTTGAAGTATTAAACGTCCATCCACTAAAATTTGTATTATTTATAGTGGCACCATAAAACATACTATTCATATTTGTAACATTTCTGGTGTCCCAATTCCAACTCCCATTAATATTTAAATTTGAACAATATGAAAATGAGTTACTCATATTAGTTATTCTGCTAGTATCCCATGTTGTCATTCCTCTGGTAAGATTAGAGCATCCAAAAAAACTACTGTTTAAGCTAGTTATTAAACCAGTAGGAAGATAGGGAGGGACAGAAACTAGATTCGTGGAACTATTATAGTTCAATGAATTTATTCTATTAACTTCTCTACCAAAAGATTCTACTGATATTAAACATAGAGTATTATTCATAGCGGGGACAAAAACTGTTCCCGCAACACTAAATACTCCTTTAACAACTATTCTATATATTCCGTGCTTGGCGTAAGTGTGTGAGACAAAAAGATCGCAACTTCCAGTAGTCTCGAATCTTGTTTCATAACTTCCTACCCTTCTAATATTCGCAGTTCCAATTGGAATTACGCCTCCGCTAGTACCATCTCCCCAGTCCACACTATATGCTCCATTAGCTCCCCCCGGAGCGTATAAGATTACTGTTGTACTTCCGCCTTTAACAGTGTCAACAACTAATACAACATCTTCGGTGCTACTGCCATCACTGCTTCCAATCCTAAAGTCATTAACCGGAGGAAAATGACGAGGAGTAGAAACTGGCTGTGGAATTCCTAATAAGGGTTTTATCCCAACAAGATCTGTGGCGATAGAAAAATTTGGAGGACCAAATATACCGTTATTCACAGATCTGCCCCCATCCCTATGATATAAAATCCTTGATTTGGTCCTATACTGTTACTGGCTAATAAATACTGGCCGCTTTGTAAAATAAGATTATTGTATGTTGTACTAATGCGAGTTGCCTTAACGCTTGCACTTGGAGTAGCAGCAGCAATAGATATTTCATCAAAAAGAGAAGTGTTAGTAATTCCAACTCCAGAAACAAACACTCTTGCCATACCAGCAATAGTTGTTCCTGTGGCCTGTACAACAATTTCAGCAATTCTAGTTCCTAATCTTAATCCGCTAGCAAACGGAACAAGTCCAGAGCCTGTAGCATCTCTAGTATTATTCAATGTTGTGACTAACACACCATTCAATTCCGGGTTTACTGCAAATGCTGGGTTATCTGCCATTTTATTTTCCTTTATCTAAAGTTAGACCACATATATAAATTTCTTGCATTGTTCACATTTACACCATTGATAAACAACGAATTATTACTAAAGGTTAATCCGCTTTGACCAATTATGCCCGAGCTTGTTCCGTCCGAGGTTAATACTCTTCCAGAACCTGGACTAGATATAGAAACGCTACTTCCTCCACCCCCACCGCCAGAGGCGTTGATTGTATAAACACCACTAATACTGGAGATACTAATATTGGTTCCCGGAATAATATTGACTACTGGTAATAACCCACTTACACCGCTAGCAAAATTTGAGATATCAGAAGTTAAATGAGTATGACCACTGACGCTATAATTGCCACTCGGTTGGAGTCCGGTTGTACTGATATTGAGTATTCTATTAGATGAACTTATATTGATATTTCCACTTCCCAACACCCCAGTAAATGGAAGAAGTCCACTGACGGAAGAATTAAAGTCGGTGATTTGAGAACTATTATGAAAATGTCCGCTCAGACTTACAGGCACCCCGGTTACAAATAGATTAGTAAAATTACCACTATTAAGCAATGCATAGGGAGTCAATAATCCACTTGTTGCAGAATTAAAATCTGTTATATCTGACGATAAATGTTTGTGCCCACTTAAACTTACTGGAAGGCCAGTTACAAATAAAGTATTATTAGTAAAAGTCAAATTGCTTTGACCGATTATTCCAGAACTTGTTCCGTCAGATGATAATATCCTTCCAGAGCCTGGATTAGAAACAGAAGTACTGCCTCCTCCACCTCCTGCGGAAGAATTAATTGTATAAATACCACTGCTACTACTTATAGTTATATTTGTGCCGGGGAGTATATCCTTAACTGGCAATAGTCCACTTACACCACTAGCAAAGTTTATTATATCAGAAATTAGGTGAGAATGTCCAGAAGTACTATAATTACCAGATGGCTGTAAGCCAGAGGTTGAAATTGTGTAAACTCCAATATTATTAGATACTATTATATTTCCACTGCCCAATATGTTCTTTACTGGAAGTAATCCACTTACACTGGTGGAAAAATCAGTAATAGATGAGGAGAGATGGGTGTGTCCACTCAAACTCACAGGAGTACCTGTTACATAGAGATTTGAGAAATTACCACTATTCAATAAGGCATAAGGAGTTAGTAACCCGCTCGTCGCAGAATTAAAGTCCGTAATATTACTGGTCGTATGAGTATGTCCGCTTGTGCTAACAACAACTCCATTCTGTTTTAGCGTAATAAAATCGCCGCTTGGACCACTAATTAATCCAGTAAACGATGCTCCTGCTAAAGCCGCCTTACCAGCTAAACTATTTGTAACGGTTGTAGCAAAATTAGGATCGTTTCCAAGAGCAGCAGCTAATTCATTAAGAGTATCTAGTGTTGATGGAGCAGACGCTATTAGATTTGATAGTTCTGATCTAACAAATGCCGTAGAAGCTATTTGTGAAGTATTGGTTCCACTAGTTGCAGTTGGAACTGTGGGCATACCAGTAAATGATGGACTATTAAGAGGAGCATATACTCCACTAATTAGACCACTAACTGAATTATTAAAATTAGTGATATCAGATGTAGTATGAGTATGTCCTACAAGACTATAATTGCCCGTAGGCTGCAAGCCACTAACAGAAACAATATAATTGCCGGTAGTAGATAACACATTAACATATCCACTACCCGAAACGTTTTTTACAGATACTAGACTATTGACGGATGTGTTAAAGTCCGTTATCTGTGAGCTAGTATGAGTATGTCCGCTTAAACTAACTGGGACTCCCGTAACGAATAGATTGGTAAAATTACCACTATTTAATAATGCATATGGAGTTAGTAATCCGCTAACCCCGCTATTAAAATTAGTAATATCTGCGATAGTATGTTGGTGTCCTACAAGGCTATAGTTTCCGCTTGGTTGAAGTCCAGTAACTCCAATTATAAAAATACCACTTGAAGAAGATACTACAACATATCCACTATTAACTATGTTTTTTACTGGTAATAATCCACTAACACTAGAATTAAAGTCTGTTATATTACTAGATGTGTGCGTATGTCCACTAACGCTGACCGGAGTTCCAACTACGGATAGTGAGTTAAAATTACCCGTTCCACTAGTAATATTGATACTAACACCGCTATTTAATAAATTTTGTATTTGTGAGCTTGTAAGCCCAAACGTTCCTGTTGTATATATTGTATATGAACTACCGCTTTGACTAACAGAAATACCACTTACTCCAGTAATATTTATACTTTGAGTTTGTCCTTGTATAATAATAGAACCATTAATTCCAGATGAAAATATTATACCTGATCCTGCATATAGTCCACTCACTCTACTTATAGGTAATAATCCTGTTGTAGAACTTATAGGATAGGTGTCTGGAAAATCACTAGGAAGTATTTTATCTCTATTACTAATTTCTAAGTAAATACCACCAGAAGTAACTATTTCTATAGAAGGAACATCTGTGCCACTAGCCCCAACGGCTACTTCTAAAGAATAAGACGGTTGTTCTATTATTTCAATATTAAAATCTGTCATATTTGACACTCTAAAGCGGTTGTGCTTTGACTAAATCTCTTAACTACTGTAATAACCCCATAAAGAATTCTTTCTGTAAAAAATCCTCCACTTGCGTAGAAATTATCTGGACTCTGTAGTTCAAAGTCATATTTTGCAGTATTGAATGTGTAGTTGTTTGTTGTTGTGGCGGGCCATAATAGGGTAAATTTTCCATTAGGAGCATCTAAAGTAAATTTGTAATCTGGTCCATTATGTCCTGTTTGAAAAATTATTGTATCATTGCTATTAGTTTTACAAATAATTCGACCACACCAATCTGTTAGATCAACAATATTACCATCAGCATCCTTATATACTAATACTAAGCTATAAGA
>Ga0207954_1000947_pt1 | contig 10106 bp, 13 predicted proteins | sample CryBogmetaGMA0M_FD_184547 | JGI IMG/M metagenome (GOLD analysis project Ga0207954, IMG submission 184547) | Freshwater microbial communities from Crystal Bog, Wisconsin, USA - MA0M (SPAdes) | ecosystem: Environmental > Aquatic > Freshwater > Lake | place: Crystal Bog, Wisconsin, USA | collected... | reverse complement strand
AATCATAAGAGAGTGCAAAGATTAATGAGAGAAATGGATTTATATGCCATTTATCCAAGACCTAATACTAGCATTAAAAATAAGGAACATGCAGTATTTCCATATTTGTTAAAGGGCTTAGCACTAACAAAGCCTCATCAAGTTTGGCAAGTTGATATAACATATTTAAGGACTACAAAAGGATTTATGTATTCAGTAGCAATAATAGATATGTACAGTAGGATGATTGTTGGCTATAGGCTTAGTAATAGTTTATGCACTGAATGTCAATAAGAAAGTAAAAGTGCACCACTATATTAGTTAGAAATAACTAAATGTAGGTGCTAAATTGTATAGGGTGCAAATGTACGAAGAAGTAAGAAGAGCAGTATTGGTAAAAGGAATTAGCAAAAGAGAGGTTGCTAAAATATATGGGATAAACCGGAGGACAGTAGATAAAATGTGTAAATACTCTATTCCACCTGGATATCAAAATAAAAAGGGGAAGAAATATCCTAAAATAGGAGATTATAAAGAAAAAATAGATAAAATATTAAAAGAAGATCTAGAAATAGGTAAGAAGCAACGGCATACAAGCAAAAGAATCTATGATCGCCTTAGAAAGGAGGATGGGTATAGTGGAAGCTATGATGCAGTTAGGAGATATGTAAGTGAACATAAACAAATAAAAAAAGAAGTATATATACCGTTAGAACACAAATATGGAAGAGCGCAATGTGATTTTGGAGAGTGTGAAGGCAATATAAATGGAGAAGATATAAAAATATATTTTTTTGTAATGACCTTATGTAAAAGTGGAGATACTTTTGCAAAAGCATATTTAGCAGAAGATCAAATAGCATGGTTTGATGGCCATGTTAGTGCATTTGAGTATTTTGGAGGAGTTCCAGAAGAAATTTTATATGATAATGCAACAACACTGGTAAAGAAAATACACAAATATGGAGAGCGAGAATTAACAAAAAAATTTAATGAATTAAAATCACATTATTTATTTGAAGCAATATTTGCAAATCCAGCAAAAGGGAACGAAAAAGGGAAGGTAGAGAATAAGGTTGGATATGTAAGAAGAAATTTTTTAGTGCCAAAACCTAAGTACAATAGTATTGAAGAATTAAATAATTATTTGAAAGAATCATGCGAATCTAGACGCAAGCAAAAGCACCATAAAGATGCTGGAACAATAGGAGAGATGGTAATAAAAGAACAAGAGTCATTTTTAAAATTACCAGAATATCCATATGAAAGTTGCGATATAAAATTGAGCAAGGTTAATTCATATTCATTAGTTTGCTATAAAACAAATGAGTATTCAGTTCCAACAAATTATGCATATAAAAATGTAACGCTAAAAGCCTATAGTGAAAAGATAAGGATTTTTTATAAAGATAAAGAAATAGCGCAACATAAGCGTAGTTTTAAAAGGAATGAGCAAAATTACGATTATTTGCATTATTTACCAATATTATCACAAAAAAGCAGAGCATTAGATCAAGCAAAGCCATTGCAAGATTTAAATCTACCAAAAGAATTTGAAAAATTACGGAATGCTTTAGAAAAGAAATATGAGGGTTCTAAGGGTAAAAGAGAATACATAAAAATACTAGAATTACTAGGCCATCATAGCCAAGATGATATTAAATCAGCAATCGCTGAATCATTTAAAATAGGAGTTATAAATGTAGATTCTATTAAGCAAATTATACATCATAAAAGGGATGTGAAGATTGAGTCACTAGATAAAGAAATACTTGTAGATATACCCGTAGTAACAGTACATGCACCATCTTTAGAACAATATAACAGTTTTTTAAAAAATAATTAAAATATATGAGTAATCCACTATTAGAGCTATATTTGAATAAATTAAAACTTACTACTATTGCATCGCAATATAGCAATATAATTGATAAAAATAGTAAATCAGATAGTATTACAATATTCACTAAATTATTTGAATTAGAAGTGCAAACAAGAGAAGAAAGGGCTATAGAGCGTAAATTAAAAGGAAGTAATTTTCCTAAAGTAAAAACATTAGATAGTTTTGATTTTAGTAAACTGCCAAATTTAGATAAACAAAAAATATTAGATTTTGGAAATTGTGAATTCATAGAAAAAGCACAAAATATAATAATGCTTGGTAATGCAGGAACTGGTAAAACACATTTAGCCGTAGCTTTAGGGGTTGCAGCTTGCCAAAAAAATATCTCAGTACATTTTACCTCAGCTGCTAAATTAGCCAATGATTTAATGGAAGCAAGAGATGAGCTTAGTTTATCAAGATTACATAATAAATTAGCAAAACATAAATTATTAATAATAGATGAGATAGGATATGTGCCTCTGTCTAATACAGGTGCTGAATTAATGTATGATATTATTAATCAACGATATGAAACAAGCTCTCTAATAATGACGACAAACCTTCAATTTTCTGATTGGGTTCAGGTATTTAAATCGGATAAACTTACTGCTGCATTATTAGATAGAATTACTCATCACAGCAATATTATCGAAATGAATGGAGATAGCTATAGATTTAACAATTCTATTGCAAAAATAAAATAACTACCCAGCAAGCACCATAAATTCATACCTTGTTTATATAAACAACAATTATACATGCAGCTAGTTTAGCAAAATAAGCTCAAACTGGCTATGAAATAGCCTATTCGCATATTTTGCATTCTCAACAACCCATACTAATAAAAAGTTTTTAGTTGCTAATATTTGTAATTTTTGTGAGCTGATTTTCTTATTTTATTGACTTTTTAGTGGTGCACTTTTGCCTGCCTATGGTGGTGCACTTTTACTTTCTTATTGACACAAAAGCCTATAGTAACTATTTTTAGTTGCTATTTTGACAAAGATATTCTAGGGATATGACAATCAACGGAATGAAAAGTAACGCTAAGAAAATATCTTTTTCATTAATGTTGGAAACCATCCAAAATATAAATTCATATTATAAAAAAGAAACGGCCGGGGCTGTTGAAAAAGCCAATTTTTAGAGATTGGAGTTCAAATATATTTGATGCCTCTAATATAAAAAAATGAATTAGAAATTTTGTAATCATACCAAATATTCTGATATAATCTATTTCTGAGAGCATTTTCCTTACCATATAGTTGTCATTAACTATTTTATAGTAGGCTTTTACTCTCTTCTACAACTCTTTTCTTAAATGCAGTTCGGGTTACCTTAGCGTAACTTTTCGTTCCGTTGATTATCATACCACATATAGGACACCTCTTATCTTTCTTTCCACATCATCAACTAAGCTTATTGCCATTATTACAAAACCTTCATTGCCATTTCCGAACGTTTATTGACCCGGGGCCATTCTGGATTTCAACACTCCCATTTTGCATTCTCAACAGCCCATACTATAATTTTTAAAAAGCACCTTTGATTTGCTGACATTTAACACAGTATCACCAGGCCAGGTTACTTCACCTCTATAGATCGAAATATTGAGGTGTCTGATCTATTTCAGGTGTCTGATCTATTTCATTTGTAGTTGGTTCGACAATATTTATTTTATTGTTTTTTTTAGCATGCTCTTGCGTATAAGGATATTCCAATCCATATCCTGCTACACTAACTATACCCCATAGCATATCAACAGTATAAGCGCCTGCAAATCCTAATATACCTCCTGCTATCTTACCTGTATTTTGTTCTATATCCAAATAACTTCTGAACACCTCTCCTGCGTCTACTAAAGCCATCACTCCTATTGTCGTCATTGGCGCTGGTGATAGCACTCCTATTCCCACCCAAAGCATTATATCTTTTTGCTCTTTCTCTCCTATATATCCATATGTATATTTATCTATCATCTCAGCTACACTAATAGTGTGAGATACTTTTGCATTTTTTAACACGTTCTCTAACCTTGTATCTTTTAACTCAATAAGATCTATTACGCCTCCAAATTCATTACCAGCCAGATGAATAGTGTGAGATACTTTTGCATCTTTTAAGTGCTTAGTTAGGCCTATTGCGCCTTCATCTCCTATTTGATTACTATGCAGATGAATAGTGTGAGATACTTTTGCATCTTTTAAGTGCTTAGCTAGGCCTATTGCGTCTTCATCTCCTATTTGATTACTATGCAGATGAAGAGTCTGAGATACTGTTGCATCTTTTAAGTGCTTAGCTAGGCCTATTACGACTTGATCTGATATTGGATTATCATTTAGATAAATAGCGCGATTATCATTTGGATAAATAGTGTGAGATACTGTTGCATCTTTTTTTAATAAATTCATGTTAACCTCATAATTAATTAGATAAGTTCATTGCTGTGAAGTAAACCCCAACTCACATAATATAGCCCAAGCGCTTTCGCATGCTGCCGCTTTAGATTTGTGTTTAACAAACATAAAGACATCCTGTTGATGCGTAACTTAAGTATGTTTTTCATTTTATATTCCCCTCAAAATGAATTTAAAGCAAACTATATTTATAAAACTATAAACGTCAACATTTATCTTATGTATATGCAGGTTTGCAACATATTAGGCCTAGTGATGGCACCGTCATGTATCTTGAAAAAGCAAGAATAAATACTTGTAAATAAGTTGTTATGAGATTAGCTATTTTATAACGGCCGGAAGGAGTGATTCTGATTGTGCAACTAGGTCTAAACCATGGAACTTTGATAAGAACCTCCTTCCATAAAAGTCTAAAGTTGGACGGTATCTTAGAAAAACCTAAATAATAGGCTTATTCTGTATTCGCATTGTTATCTAGAGTTTAGCAGATTATCAAAGTCCAATTCAGCAACAATTTGTTTTTTAATCTGGTGATTTAGAATATTGAAGTTCACGATAAAGAGTAGAACGACCTAAGCCTAATTGTTTTGCTACTTTAGTAACTGGGTCCCCATCTTTTATGAGTTTTAATGCTGCCTCTATTTTCTCCATATCAAGATTTGGTCTACCTAATTTCGTTCCTCGTAATTTGGCAGCTTTAAGCCCATCCTTAGTACGTTCAGATATTAATCTTCTTTCAAAATGTGCAATTGCTCCAAATACATGGAATATTAATTCTCCAGCAGCAGATGAAGTGTCAATTTTTTCTTCAAGCGACATTAAACCTATTTTATGGTGTTTTAACATCTCAACAGTTTCTAACAGTTCTTTTAAACTTCGTCCCAATCTATCAAGTCTAACAACACAGAGTAAATCATTAGGCCTGGCATATGCAATCAAATTCTCTAAACCATTTCTTATGAATATTTTTCCACTAATTACATCTTCAAATATTTTTAGTGCTCCTGCTTCTCTTAATCTTTGCCTTTGACCTTCCAAATCCTGTCCTTCTGTTGATACACGTGCATATCCTAGTATATCAGGCATTATCTTACCATTATAAATTTAACATCTAAATTAATTTTCTCCCATATCTTATCACAAGTTAAAATAGGGTATTTTTTCTCAGTCGCTAAAGCTATACAAGCTCTATCTCCAAGTGATAGTCCATATTCTTTGGTTTTGGGATAAATATCTGCTGCAATGAGCGCTTGTTTTTCATCAAAGTCTATAATTTTAATTCCTGAAATTCCCATAATGTTTTTACATTCATCAGCAGTTAGATTTTGCTTATCAATACAATATTTATAAACTTCTGATATATTGACACTTGATATAATTGCATTTTTTAAATGCCTTTTAATTACTTCAAATCCCTTTTCTTTAGCAAGTAACGCAATTACTGCAGAAGCATCAAAAATAATTTTATTATTCATTTGTATTTTCTCGTGTTTGTTCTGTTTTAAAGTCTTGATGCTTATCTTCAATAAAATCTTCTACTATATTTTCCTTTTTAACAGTTTGGTTTTTTGTAAATATAGCATTCATCTCATTAATAATATAATCAACATTTCTTATTATTAAAGCATCTTCTGTTAACTCTATAGTTACTTTGTCGTTAGGAGATATATTAAACCTTTCTCTTATGTTTGATGGTATTAGCATTCTACCATGTTGATCTAAACTAGTTATTATTTTCTCTGTAGTCATTGTTAACTTACTTTATAAAGTTATTTATCTTTATTAAAAATACACTATAATAATATTATTACATAAACAATAATAAGATATTTATTTAAAATAAGCAATATATCATCCATCAATCGTTTGTTTTATAGACTACTACTCTACACAATTTAGAACACATTTAGAATTATACAAAAATAATGCTTGCAAATAAATTTAATAAGCCCTGTATAGAAGAACAATGTTCTCATTATTTCTAAAATCACCACTGTCCATAAAACCCGTCCTTAAATAATCGCTGTCCATAAACTTACTTTTAGCTTTTATAGAAAAACTTATCTAAATATTTATTAAATGGTTCGGGATTTTCTTTAATCATTTCTTCTAAGTCCAATTCAATTTTTCTAAATATCCCATGTAAAAAATCCCATATTGGTACTCCTGTTCCTTTTGATAATATGATTAAAGATTTTTCTGACAATACCTTTCTTAATTCACTTACTTCCTTCTCTGTAAATTTCAGTGCATTTCTACAAAAACTTTTATAGCTAACTTCATAAGTTTCAGATATCTTCTTAATCCAACAATAAGATAATTTTAATTTATAAAATTTAATACTCAAGATCATTGGATGATAAGATTTTATTAAAGCTGTACGTTATACCTACTCTCTTTTCTTTTATTAAAGTTCGCAATATGAAAAATAAAAAGAAAAATAATGCTGATTTAGAAAATCATAAAAAATTCATGAGAGTTCAATTTTATTTATCGCTACTTCTACCTGATTGTCCCTAATATACATATCAAGTATTTTTGACTTGGCTTAGGGTAATTTTAAACATGGCATTTATAATTTACACTTTTTTAAAATATCCAGTCTTCTCTAACTCTATGACATGTATATCCTTTAGGGTTCTTCTTGAGATAATCTTGGTGATATTCTTCTGCTTTGTAAAATATATCAAATTTTTCTAACATGGTTACAATTCTCCCTGGAAAAACTCCTGATTTATTTGCACTATTAATTAGTTCGTCAGCTACTTTCTTTTGTTCTTCATTTAGGTAAAAAATTGCACTTCGATATTGTGTACCTATATCATTACCTTGTTTGTTTAATGCTGTTGGATCATGAATTTTGAAAAAAAATCTTAGGATTTTATCATAAGAAGTTTTTTTAGGATCAAAAATAATTTCTACCGCTTCTGCATGATTGCTCATACCTGTACTAATTATTTCATAGGTAGGATTTACTGTCTTCCCACCAGTATAACCATTTACTACACCAACTACCCCATCCAACTTGGAAAACAACTCTTCCATTCCCCAAAAACAACCACCAGCAATGATTGCTTTTTGATATTGAGTACTATTTTTATCCTCAAAGCTGCTTAGATATTTTTCATATCCTTCTTTTTTCATGTCTTCTTTAGGAATGAATTTTAAGGAAGCAGAGTTAATGCAATAACGCATTCCTCCTTTATTTTTTGGTCCGTCATTAAAAACATGTCCTAAATGTATATCAGAATCTTTTGCTCTGACTTCAGTTCTGATCATGCTGTGAGAATTGTCTAATTTCTCTTTTATTGCTTCAGTATCAATTGGACCCGTAAAACTTGGCCAACCAGTTCCTGAATCAAACTTATCTTTTGAAGAAAAAAGCGCCTTACTATCTATTATATCAACATAAATGCCATCTTGTTTATTATCCCAATACTCATTATCAAACGCTCTTTCTGTACCATTTTGAAAAATTATATTTTTTTGTAGTTCGCTTAAGTTATAATTACTTTTTGCCATAGAAAAATTTATACTAGATATAATGATCAATAATATTATGTAAATTTTAGCAAATTTCATTAGCTAAAAATATAAAATAAATAAGGTGAGTTACACATTCTAACTCTAAAGTTTTATAATACAAATAAATCTAATAATCTATATTGTACTGTCATAGTGCAATATAGTCAAAGGTGAGCACTAGTATGTAATACAAATAATAAATTTTGAGAAGTATAAATATACCTTAATTTCTTTGTACCGCCCTACCCCCCCTTTTTCCTTTTCTTCTTGTTGGTTCCATACCTCCTCTTACTCTCTTGTATATCATATTTCTTATCTCTAGCTTAGGTTAAATTAGTAGCTAGTTTAATACTTTTATATATCTCTTAATTAATACAAAACTTTTTTTCAATGAGTATAATGGATTTAGTACTTTTAACACCGCATAAATCAATAATATTACCAATTAGTTTATATTTATTTTTATTTTGAAATGAAGTTAATGAAGTAATCTCTGAATCTTGATTAAACGCGATACAAATAAAAAATAATCGGCATTTTGAAATAAATTAAAAATCTGAGGAAATACCGATGGTAGACCCAGAAGTTAATTCTTTGTAATATATGCTTCTTTCCTATGCTTAATTGCAACTATCAATACAATCTTTTCCTCTTCTTTTATTCTATAAATAATTCTATAATCTCCAACTCTCAAGCTTTTATGACCCTTCCAACTATATCTCAAAGGTTTACCAAAACTAAATGGATCAACTCCTAATCTTTCTTCTATTGCTCTTTTAATTATATTTCTAATATTTTGCGGAATTTGCGAAATATCATTTTTAACTACTTCTTCTAAATACTCAAAACTATATACTATGTCCATGCTTCTGCATGTCGTATTATTTTGCTACTCTCTATTTCTCTGGAATTTGCTATTGTTGATAAATACATATCTTCCCTTTTATCAAGCGCCTCTTCTATTAATTCCTTAGCAAGAGTTGATACAGTTTTTTTCTCTTGTTTTGCTATTAATGTTATATTACTCATCAACTTCTCATTTGTAGTGATATTAATTCTTTGATTTTTTGTTGGCATATCTTTACTTATTGAAATTCCGTTACACTATTGTAACACTAATACTAACTTATTCAAACTATTTTTAATCTATACTTGCTAAGTAAGCACTACAAAAAGTATTTACCATTTTGATCTGATCTATAGTTTTACAAGGAACCTCTAATAACTTTGGATTAGCGATAATAATTGCCAAACACTGCGCTCTTGATATTGCAACATTTAATCTATTTTTACTAAAAAGAAATTCTATATTTCTTGGTAAGTATTCTGCGCTTGATGTAACCATAGAAACTAAAACTATCGGAGCTTCCTGTCCTTGAAAATTATCTACTGTACCGACCCTTGCATTTTTAGGTAATATAGATCTGAAATAATTTACTTGCACATTATTAAGGAATTACTATCAAAATATCATCTTCAGTAATATACCTTACTACTCCATTGTAATTAATTTCTTGATTTAATGGCACCTTCAAGGCATTAGGCTGCGGGGATTAAGACTTATGCATCCAAGTTAGAATTAGAATAGAACTATGACATTGAATAAAAAAGGTTATTTTACCTCTCTAGTTGGCGAGCTAGTTCTTCAATATAATGGATTATTCCTTATTTACAGCTGATCATATTATATTTCATAATTGGTAGGAAATTTAAATAATATTTCGCTTTTTAAGCTTAATTGTGAAAAAAAATTATAATTTTATTTGATATAAATGACAATCATAAAGCCCTTTATATTTATATTTTTTTGAATATGTCATTCCGCATTTTAACATCACTTTACTAGAACCAATATTGTCTATATGGCAGCACGCTATTAAGCGCTTTAACCTTATTTCATATAATCCATAATGAATTATTTTTTTGGCTAGTTCTGTTGCGTACCCTTTGCCCCAAAAATTTTTATGCAACACGTATCCAATTTCTATATCTTTATTTACTTCGTTAAATTCCAAATGAAACAGACCAGCTATCCCTATAAATATATCATCTTTGTATACATCAAAAAATGAAAAATTATATTGATTAAAATGATTGATCGCTTTATGCAAATTTTTTTCAATTTCCTGCTTATCTCTTGGCTTTCCATCTCCTAGGTACTTTATTACATCCGGGTCAGATTGTAGACTATACCAATTACTTAAACTATGAGCTGTACAAATTCTCATAGTTAATCTATCAGTTTTTAAAAAAAAATCTTGCATATATTCTCTTAAACTATCGTTATTAGCCTATAATAT
>Ga0207954_1000944_pt1 | contig 10116 bp, 7 predicted proteins | sample CryBogmetaGMA0M_FD_184547 | JGI IMG/M metagenome (GOLD analysis project Ga0207954, IMG submission 184547) | Freshwater microbial communities from Crystal Bog, Wisconsin, USA - MA0M (SPAdes) | ecosystem: Environmental > Aquatic > Freshwater > Lake | place: Crystal Bog, Wisconsin, USA | collected... | reverse complement strand
GCCTGGATCCAGGCATCGGCAAAGTGCCGCTCGCGGTCATGACCGAAGAGGATCATGCCGCCCACGGTCGGCACCGTCTTCCCTTGGTGGTCGCCCACGAGCCGTAGGGACTCCAGATCGCGGCGGCGGAGGGCGCGGAACGGTGCGAACGACTCGGAAGCCGCTCGGAAGTCGATGGCTTCCGAGCTGAGACCTGGCAGGGGCTGCTCGTCGAAGCCCTCGCCTCGGGAGAAGCGCCGCAGCTCCTCGATCAGCTCGGCGTCGGCGCGGCGGTTGGTGGAGCCCACCCGCACATACACACCGGTGCCGGCACCCTCGCGGATCAGGTGATGGGGGCGGCTCGGGCTGGGGTGTACCTGCAGGGCCAGCACCTGTGTCTGCCGCCAGGGCAGGATCTCGATCTCCGGGACGAACCGAGGGCTGATCCGGTCGCTGATCAGGTTGGCGAGTCGCTCCTCCTCATCCAGCGGGTCGGCCACGCCGCGCACATTGCGGCTGCGATCCTCCACCCGATCAGCAGGGTGCCGCCGGCAGTGTTGGCGAAGGCCACAATCGTTTTCAACGCCCCATCCGACGAGGAAAGATCACTCTTGAACTCAAGCGTCTTGCCCTCAGGGCGCTTAAGCAGATCGAGCAGGTCTATGCTGCTCGGAATTATACTCGGAAGCTGCCAGCTTTCTCATTGTTCCGAGTTCCCCGCTGAGTGCGGGGCATGGGTAGTGAGCCCAACGCTCCAGATCAGAAGCGGACAAAAATCTTGGCACTGCAGATATTTCATGCACCCGACTTCTGTATCTGGATGTTGGGCAGCAAGAGTCACTGAATGCTTGAGAGATCAAGCTGATCTTTTACATTCTTGATTCGAAGGCTTGCGTGATAGCGGAGCATGAATTTGCGTTGCAGCAGCTGTATATTTGTGACCTGCCTTGGGACTCTAGTAGAAACAACGATACATAATTTCTTCGCCAACTGTGGGCTCGACGACATGATTTTTATTGTAGACTCAAACTGCTCGATGGCATGTTTAATATCTGAGCCTTTGAGTTCCACATATATTTCAAGACCAGTATGGGGGTCAACAGCGTAATCACAACGCAATGTTGCATTATCCGTAACCTCGCAACCATCAACCTTAATCAGTGTGATTTCGCTGCGATTTGGATTTGCAATAACCAACTGACTCTTGGTTCGAGGCTCACGCAATGGTATGAGCGGATCCTTTGTTTTCGTTTGACAATGAGACTTGGATCGCATGAATCTAACCAATGCTGATAAGCTGATCAAACTCATGAGCCAGCGAGTCAGACACCGAATCAATTATGCGAGCATCAATTAAGCCCGTTTCGGGATCAATAATCGATGTACATTTACCCTTTTCGAAGCCATAGGCGTTTAGCGAGCCAGGAGATAGCGTTTTGAATTGAGGCAATAAGTGATGCTCCTTAAGTAACTCATCTTTATTGGCAGCATAATACAGTCCACCTTGAAGTAGATTGTTGATGGCGGTAAGGACATAAGGGCTATGTGTAGTAATCACGAATTGCAGCTTTTCATGCTGAAGATTAAAGGTAATGGCGATTAGCTCGACGATCTTTCGCTGAGCTTCTGGAAATAAATGAGCTTCCGGTTCTTCAATGTATACGCTTTTTCCTAATCTTGAAGCTATCGATGGTAGCACAGATAGGATAACTGCAAGTGGCAATGTCTCCTGCTGCCCTGAAGAAGAGCTTGAGAGGTTGACTCTTCTGCCATCTGGTGATACTAGGTAATCCGTCCCTTTTACCCGGACGTGCTTCGCACATATAATTCCCTCAATCAAACGGTCAACTTCTTCGAACGCAGCTTTTGAGTCAATACTTTTGCCTACCCTGTCAGCTCTTCTTAGAAGCATGCTTTTATAACTCTCATACAACTTTCCAAATTCGATCAAGAAAGGATCAAGGGCGTTGCTGCTTGAGAGAAATGAGAATATACTATTTTGGAGATTAGCAAAAAATGAGCGGCCAGCAGGTATAAACAACTGTGAATAACTTGCGTGCTGAGGAAAGTGCTCTGCTAGAGCAAAAGGAAGATACTCACTAAGGAAATTTCTTGGTATGCGCAAGGATGTTGGCATAGACGATTCAGCAACGGATTCCCTCAGCCTTTTGTTGATACCCCTAAGATCTCGAAGCAGTAATTTGTAGGAATCAGAGTACGAAAGAGTGATTTTACTCTTATCGTCTTCTTTTCTTGAGACTTCAATGAATGAATCTCTAATAACATACCTTATTAAAAAACTCTTGTCGCCCCAGTACTCAGGAGGGAAATATTCTTCGAATTTCTTCTTATATAGGCTGTCAAGGCTTCTCTTTGTGTCTTCATTCTCTACGGTTGCTACAATCTGCCAAATGAAGTTCTTGAAGAAGAATAATAACTTAGCGCAAACGCTCTTTCCGCTAGCCTGAGGGCCGATAATAATATTAACTCTATTTATATCTAGGTCTATGGATACAATTCCAGCAAACTGCCTGACGACTAACTTTTCTTCCATGTCTGCCACCAGTGATATTGCATTATAGCATATAAATCAACTTCAAGATAATTGCCGTCGCTTTTGTTGTTAGCATTGCCTGCCCAACGCTGCCCCTGAGTGGCAGGCAAGGAGCTTGAGGTGGCGTAGCAAGAGAGTTGTAGGTGGCCTGTCCGCTCTAGGGGCCTGTTAGGCGCCTATTCAGCCCGACTGGTTGCAAGACTTGTCATCTTGTCTCCATATCTAAGCATCGCGCCCAGAACTCCATTTGCAAGCCCAAGATTGGCATTAGAGCCAGGGGTAAGAGTAACTTCTGAGTAAATAAAGCCCCTGCTCCCTATGCAGGTCCAGAAGCTTGGCGATCCATTAACGCAAAAACTCTCAGTAGTTCCTGGATCAACTCCAACACCGTCGGGATATCGAGACACAAGGGATATCTTGCTACCGTTGAAGCGGTTGAGCGCCTCATTCCTGTTTCTATATATCTCTATGTGAGCGTAGGTCTGTAAATCAGAGAATCCGGCTTGTGGATCCATCTTGCGAGCCTCAGCTGGATCTACCAACAAGTTTAGCCGCACAGCACCCAACCGGCTTGCGGCACTGGGATCGCCAATGGTTGTTTTGCTAAATCCCCCTGGCAAAAGAGGGGCTGGTAGACTCTCAAGAAATGGCTCCTTACCCACTAGCTGACTGAGATAAGCTGCATTTGTTGCTATCTTATCTCCGCTAATATTAACAGAGACATCACCTTTGGTAGATATATTTGGACTATTGCTGCCACTGCTGATTTGCTTGCCGCTATCATTGGATTTTCCGATGTTATTCCAGTTCGATATGACTGCCGCAAGCACAATACCTGCTAGGCTGATGAAGGCGATCGTGATCTGCACACGACTATTGGACTCTGCCATTTGCATCTCTTCTAAACAGGCTAGTTATTATAGTTCTTGGATTAAAGGATGGAGGCTCCGTCGGTATATCGCAACAAGAGGACGCCACAGATGGTAATGCCGTCAGTCGGTCTAAGCCCATCTGCGAAGTAGACATGCCACCATGCATTCGCTCCCTGCATGGATGTTTGTTGATTCTAACCTGCTCTGCTTTCCTGTGATTCAATATTCCTCGGTGCGCCTAACGCTGGCCCTGAGTGGCCCCCGGGTTCAGGAAAGATGTCACCCCTTTCAATCGCACACCCGGGGGCTTGATGGAGCAGATCAATGCGTCGTTACAGCGAGGCTGTCAAGGCTGATGTGAGGAGGCGGATGACCCCGCCGCACCGGCAAAGCGTGGCCCGGATATCAGAGGAGCTGGGCATCCACGTGATCACCCTCTACAAATGGAGGAAGACGTGGCGGTTGCAGGGAGAGGTGGTGCCGGCATCCGAGAAGGAACCTGATGGCTGGAGCGCTGCTGACAAGTTCACGGTGGTGCTGGAGACCGCTGGCCTGAACGCCACTGAGCTCAGCGCCTACTGCCGGGAGCGGGGTCTGTTTCCCGAGCAGGTGAGCCATTGGCGGCAGGCAGCCCAGGATGCCAACGCCAAGCCGGTGCTGACGATGGCCGAGCAGAAGGAGCTCGAGAAGCTCCGCGCCCAGGACCAGCGCGAGATCAAGGCTCTCAAAAAGGAGCTGCAGCGCAAGGAAAAGGCCATGGCGGAGATGGCGGCATTGCTGGTGCTGCGAAAAAAGTGGGAGGCCTTCTGCTCGGAGGACGCGGAAGGTTGACCAGCGCCGCGCACCGGCGGAAGGTGATCGAGCTGATCGGCGAGGCCAATGTCGCTGGCGCTGGCCTGGTGAGCGCCTGCAGTGAGATTGGCATCTGCCTGCGCACCCTCAAACGCTGGCGGAAGGCCTTTCTGGGTGATGGGGACGGCATGGACCGCCGTAAAGGCAGTCCTCGCCTCGTCGCGCACCGCCTGAGCGAGGAGGAACGTCAGCGGATCCTGCTGACTTGCAACCAGCCGGAGTACGCCTCGCTGCCGCCGGGGCAGATCGTGCCAGCCCTAGCCGATCAGGGGCTGTTTATTGGCTCAGAGAGCAGCTTCTATCGGGTGTTGCACCAGGCGGGGCAGTGCCACCGCCGCGGTCGAGCCCGGCTACCGCAGCAACCGCGCTCCGTGCCGCGTTTGAGCGCGGATCGCCCCAATGCGCTCTGGTCGTGGGACATCACCTATCTGCCGACCACGGTGCGGGGTGTGTGGCTGTACCTCTACCTGGTGATCGATGTCTGGAGCAGAAAGGTGGTGGCCTGGGATGTGGCCGAGGTGGAGTCGGCGGAGATCGCGGCTGATCTGGTGCAGCGGGCCTGCCTCAAGGAGCGCTACCGCCGCCCCAGCGGCTTTGGCAGCCACCAGTGCCACCAGCCGCCGCTGATCCTCCATGCCGATAACGGCAATGCCATGAGAGCGGCCACGTTGGAGAGCCGGCTGGAGGAACTGGGAGTGCTGCGATCGTTCTCGCGGCCGCGCGTCAGCAACGACAACCCCTACTCGGAATCCCTGTTCCGAACGGTCAAATACCGGCCCGACTACCCCAATCGGCCGTTTGCCTGCAAAGCGGAGGCGTGCGAGTGGGTAGCAGCCTTTGTCGACTGGTACAACCACCGGCACCGCCACAGCGGCATCAAATTCGTCACGCCCCACCAGCGCCACAGTGGAGCCGCCAAGGCCATTTGCCAGCAGCGAGCCGAGGTCTATGAGAAAGCCCGCCAAGCCAATCCAACACGCTGGAGCCGAAGCACCCGCTGCTGGCGTCAACCCGTAAAAGTGTGGATCAACAAGCCACCAGAAGAGCCCAAACCGATCCTCGCGCTACCTTTGATCCAGGCCGCCTGAGTGGCAGCCAAGGAGTGACACCTTCCCTGAAAGTCACCGCGTCCACGATGCAGCATTCTGTAACAGTTGGCATAGACGATGGCCAAATCAATTGAGCGTGTTTTCTTCGGTTTCAGCAAGCCACATATTCTTGGCACATAGCAGGATGGCCAGCGTGATGGCTGCAGTGCAGGCCGCAGTAATCAGAGCATCAGCCGATCCATTCACCAATGGACAACTTGAACATGCTCTGCTCGCTGGCAATTAGAGCGTCATGATCATATCATCGAGGCTGCTATGATAAAAAGACTAAAGCCCACTATAATGAAGCCTAAAGCTTCGCAGATCCGAAAGCGATCCCGACAGAGGCCCGCGCTCCCGCTTAATCGTTTTATAAACCTACTTACCTGCTTTGGATTCAGTCATGTCAATGCCTGGCGACAACTTTATTGAGTCAATTGATAGCATTGATTTAAAGGATGCTCTAACCCTTGCGGCATATATAGAACAATTACTCATGACCGAGCAGCAATGGATACTCAATCGCTTGTCTTGGCTTTTCACCTCTCAATCTTTTCTGATAACCGCTTTTGTTGTCCTTTTAAGCTCAGGCAATCATTCCCCAGCTGCCAATCTCTTGCGAATTGCACTACCTATTTTGGGCCTATTTTGTTGTGTAACCGTAGCAATAGCCATTAGGGCCGCTGAACGAGTACGCAAGCCACTCGGAAACAGGCGCGCGCTCTTGTCAATGCGTATTAATGACATAGTTAAAAGCCCAAAGCTAATTCCAGTGCTTGGATCAAGCAAAGCCCTTCGCGATAATCCGTGGACATTGCATCATGGTTCATTGCCGCACGTTATTTTACCTTGGGCTTTTGCCATTCTATGGATTCTGCTGTTAATATCATTTTGACCATGAACTAAAGTTGCGTTTTCGCCACTCTCAACTATCATTTTGCAATCCGGAAGGAAAAGAAATGGCGATTTCCCTGTGGCTCAGCGACGAGCACCGCTCCCACAATTGTCGCCGTACCGCACATTATTGGTCGCGAGTCCCGTATTGCCGCCACTCGCCAACCGACTCTCCTGAGTGTTGGTGGCGAAGTAGTGAATCAAATTAAGAACCAGACCACTCCAGCCCGTTTGGTGGCTGGCACCAATGCCGGCTCCATTGTCTCCATGGAAGTACTCATAAAACAGCAGATGGTCCTTCCAGTGGGGGTCGCCCTGAAAGGTCTGCTGGCTGCCAAAGACTGGCCTTCGACCTTCAGTATTGCGTGTGAAAATGGAAACGAGTCTGTGCGCGAGATTCTCGGCAATTTCGTAGAGATTTGCCATCTGGCCGCTGCCTGTCGGGAATTCAACCTTGAAGTCGTTGCCGTAATACGTGTAGTAGACAGTCAAGGAGCGAATGATCGCGAAGTTGACAGGCATCCAGATCGGCCCGCGCCAGTTGCTGTTGCCGCCGAACAGGCCTGAATCGGACTCGGCGGGCAGGTATTGGACAACGTACTCCTGTTGGTTGTGGACAAAGCGATAGGGGGCCCGTTCGTGCCGTTTCGAGATCGAGCGAATGCCATGGTTACTGAGAAACTCATCAGGATCGAGCATGATCTTTAGCACTCGGCGAAGATTGGTTTCATCGAGGGCTGACATCATTTGTCGGTTGGCATAGCCCTTGAGCCTGATGTCGTGAAAAGAGCTTTGTTGGTCTGGATATTGATCCCGCATGTGTTGCAAGATGTCTCCAATTTCTGGAAATTGTTCCACGACATCCTGCTCGAACACGTGTACGGCGCACAATGGAATAAGCCCGACCATCGATCTGACTTTTAGCCGAGTTGAGCTGCCGTCACTTTTGCGGAGTACATCATAGAAAAAGCCTTCCTCTTCATCCCACATGCTCTCGCTCGCATTGCGATTCACCATCGCGTGGGCGATTCTTAAAAAGTGCCTCATGAATTTGGCTGCGTATTCGCGATACGTTTCATCGCTTCGTGCCAACTCAACGGCGATGTTGACCATGCTCTGGGCGTAGAAGGCCATCCACGCCGTGCCATCGGCCTGCTCGAGCCGGCCGCCCATCTCTGCCGATTCAGTGCGGTCAAAGATGCCAATATTGTCAAGACCAAGGAAGCCACCTTGGAACACACTATTGCCATCGGCATCTTTTCGATTCACCCACCAGGTAAAATTAATCAGAAGCTTGTGGAAACTTTGTTTCAGCCACTGATGATCAGGCTGTCCGTGAAGTCCTGCATCGGTTAAGTAGACGAGATAGGTTGCCCAGGCATGCACGGGTGGGTTGACATCGCCGAAGTTCCACTCATAGGCAGGAATTTGCCCGTTGGGGTGCAGGTACCGGCTGCTCAGCATCAAGCTGAGCTGTTGCTTGGCGAAGCTTGGATCCACGAGTGAAAACCCCATGGCGTGGAAAGCAAGATCCCAGGCTGCGTACCAGGGGTATTCCCATTTGTCTGGCATGGAGATGACATCACAGTTGTTCATGTGATGCCACTGCTGATTTCTGAATCCCTGGCCGTTCATGGCACCCAGAGGATTAACCCCGCGCTGCTGGAGCCAGGGCGCAATATCGTAGTTGTAGAACTGTTTGGACCACAGCATCCCTGCCACAGCCTGCCTGAACACCAGCTTTTGCTCGGTGCTGAATCCAGCTGGCATCACCCTGGCGTAGTAGTCATCGCAGTCCTGTTTCCTACGATCCAAGATCTGGTCAAAGTCGTAAAAGGCAGAGTCGTTCTGTGTTTCAGGTGTCGACTTGATTAGTCGTAACTGGATCGTGTACGAGGCGTTGGCACCAATCGAGAGGTGATGAATTGCGGATGCTTTGGTGCCTTGCTGGGATGGGTTGACAGCTGCCGTTTCGCTATGAACTATGTAGCGGTTAATGCCACATTTGGTGTAGGGAGATTGATTTGGCTTGTCGTAGATGATTTCTGTGTTCGTTTCGTTGTCTGTGAATACCAGCTCATCAGCGTCTTTGCAGTGCAGTGCGAAATCGCCAAGGTCAGGGTGCGTCGCATGGAGACTGGCTGCACCTGATTTACCTAGCTGCACCTTAATAAAGGGTTTGGCGTTGTCGCCCTGCTCCCAGCTATTGCGAAACCAGAGGGTTGGCAGAACAGCGAGACTGGCTGCTTGATCGGAGCGATTATGAACCGTGATTTGGATCAGCAGATCCTCTGGATTAGCCTTGGCATATTCGACTTCAATGTCGCAGTATTCATTGTTATCAAAAACCCCCGTATCGATTAGTTCATATTCCGACTCTAATCGTGACCTCGATTTGTTGGTGGCGACAAGTTCGCCATAGGGATAGGCATTCAGTGGATACTTGTAGAGGTAGCGCATGTAAGAATGCGTTGGCGTCGAGTCCAAGTAGTAATAATATTCTTTTACGTCTTCGCCGTGGTTTCCTTCACTGTTGGTGAGGCCAAAGAGGCGTTCCTTGATGATCGGATCTTTGCCGTTCCAGAGTGCTAAGGCGAAGCAAAGCAGCTGGCGGTCATCGCTGATGCCTGCCAGGCCATCCTCTCCCCATTGGTAGGCCCGGGATCTGGCCTGATCGTGGCTGAAGGATTCCCAGGCATTGCCATCGGGGCTGTCGTCCTCGCGCACGGTGCCCCATTGCCTTTCGCTTAGGTAAGGCCCCCACGTTCTCCACTGCTTGTGGCCCTGGTCGGCCTCCGCCAGGCGCTGGTGCTCAGGCGAGAGGGCTTCTGAGGATTGAGCCTGGGAAACCACCATGGGGACTGAACGCGCCGACCATCATATCCTTTCACACTACGTGTGGACTGTTAGGCCTGCTATTTCCAGTTTGCCCATGGCTAAGTTTTATAGTTCTTTCTAACGCTGCCCCTGAGTGGCAGGCAGGGATTCTATGCCGGAGCCAGATACTTTTGGAGGCCTGTCCACTCGAGGGGCTTGTTATCCGTTCCTCTACGCCGAGACACTTCTCTGAAGTGCTTCCTGAGCAAGCGAATTCAGACTCTTTCCCTGCGCCTCCGCAGCCATCGCTAACTTCTCATGTAGTTCAGGCGGAATCCGAAGATTGAACTTACCTGAATAGTGTCTGCGGGGCTCGATTCCTTGCTCCTTGCATACCTCAAGAAAGACGTCCAATGACTTTTTGAATTCTCGGCGAAGCTCCTCAGGACTGGTCCCATAAAAGTCCGCCCCTCCAGAAAGTCCAAGAATTTCCCCGCGAAACTGATCCATCTCCTCGTCGTAGTCAATTTTGGCGTGGTAGCCATCGACATTCATGAGATTCATGGTGTCACTCCGTGTTCTTCAAACCATTTGCGGATCAAAGCAACCGCACCCTTGTCTGTATCGGGCGATGGGTGAGGTCTGTGGAAGACCCTGACTTCGCCAAACAGAACGACCGCGACTCGGCTGCCCGCCCTCTCACTGACATCCCCACCTAGCTCCTGAAACAGGGCCTCGATGTCCCTCCACGGCAGGCTGCCGCTTACGGGACGGGAGAAGATCAGCTCAAGGGTGCGCTGGTGCTTCCGCTTCATCCATCTATGGTACTGCCACCCAGTACCAGCCTCAGCCTATGGTTAACGGTTTTCTGGATACGGATAACGCTGCCCGCTTGAAGAATCCGAAGGCTGCCTTAGCGATTCGTAACCGAGTGCCGGACGAGGGGCTGTGCCGGTCTGTCCAACGCTGGCCATCACCTGCCCGCAGAGAGCTGACGTAGAAGTGAGCCCATGGGTGAAGTGATTCTGCGGTGGCGGGTCAGGTGCATAGCAATGTTCGA
>Ga0207954_1000940_pt1 | contig 10137 bp, 11 predicted proteins | sample CryBogmetaGMA0M_FD_184547 | JGI IMG/M metagenome (GOLD analysis project Ga0207954, IMG submission 184547) | Freshwater microbial communities from Crystal Bog, Wisconsin, USA - MA0M (SPAdes) | ecosystem: Environmental > Aquatic > Freshwater > Lake | place: Crystal Bog, Wisconsin, USA | collected... | reverse complement strand
CGCGTGGACCTCCGTCCGCAGCCAGCCCAGGAGGGTGTCGAACCGGCCGGCGGCGAACTCGGCGTCGAGGGTCGGAAACCGGCGTCGGGCCGCCGCCATCAGCTGGGCGGCGTAGACGTTGCCCAGGGCATACGTCGGAAAATAGCCGATCAATCCGGCGCTCCAGTGGATGTCCTGCAGCACCCCGTGTGCGTCGTCCGGCGGACGCATGCCGAAGTCGGTCTCGAACCGGTCGTTCCACGCCGTCGGCAGGTCGGCGACGGAAAGATCGCCGAGGATCACCGCGCGCTCGAGGTCGAAGCGGAGGAGCACGTGGAGGTTGTAGGTGACCTCATCGGCTTCGACACGAATGAACGACGGCCGCACCGCCAGGACGGCGGCATGCACCGCCGCCGCATCGACGCCGGCCAGCGGTTCGGGGAAGGCCTCCCGCGCCAGCGGCAGGCACCACTCCCAGAACGCGGGCGACCGACCGACGAGGTTCTCCCAGAGCCGTGACTGCGACTCGTGGACTCCGAGGGATGCCGCCTCGCCGGGAGGCAGGCCGAACCACGCGTGGCGCAGCCCCTGCTCGTAGAGCCCGTGGCCGGCCTCGTGCAGGACCCCGAAGAGCGCGGTCGTGAGCGCGCGCGGGTTCCAGCGGGTGGTGATCCGGCAGTCGTCGGGCCCGAGCGTCGAACAGAACGGGTGCGCGGTGGTGTCGAGCCGCCCGCGGGCGAAGTCGAACCCGATGCGCGAGGCGACCTCGCGCACGAACCGCTCCTGGAGGTCGACCGGGAAAGCGCCCTCCGTGAGCAGGCGGTCGTCGGGCCGCCGCGGCGCTTCGACGCACGCCCGCACGAGGGGCACGATCCCGTCCCGCAGCCGCGCGAACCGCGTGGCCATGTCCCGCCATCTGCCCCCCGGCTCGTAGTCGTCGAGGAGGGCGTCGTAGCGGTCGAGGTCGGGCCGTTGGCACGACGCCTGTTCCCGCTTGAGCGCGAACATCCGCTCGAGCAGGGGCTCGAGCCGCGACCACGACGATTCGGCGCGGGCGGTCGCCCACGCGTGCTGGGCTTCCACGCCGGTTCGGGCCAACTCCTCCACCAGCCGCTGCGGCAGGCGGGCCTGCTTCTCGAACTCCCGGAGCAGCAGCCGGATCGACGCCTCCTCCTCGACGGAGCCGCCAACGGCGAGCGGCCCCGCGGCGAGTTCCCGGAGCCGGTCCCCCTGGGCCGGGTCGGTGCGGTGCCGATGGACGATGGCGGCCAGCTCCGCCGCCTGGTCGGCGCGATGGCCGGCCGCGGCCCGCGGCATCATCGTCTGCTCGTCCCAGCCGAGGACCGATTCCACGCTCGCGAGCACCGCCGCGCGATGGGCGTGCCGGCGGGCCTCCGCGAACAGGGCGTCGGCGCGGGCGGTGGAGGATGGTGCTGGGGGGCTCATCGGGGCGGAGTATGATCGGAACCGGGCGGCGTCGGCAAACCTTCGGTCGGCACGGGCCCTGCACAGACGCTGCGGAACCAGCCGATGCTCGACGCGCTCGTGATCGCCCCGCACCCCGACGACGCCGAGCTCGGCATGGGGGGCACGATCGCCCTCATGCTCGCCCAGGGCATGTCGGTGGGCATCCTCGACCTCACCGACGGCGAACCGACGCCGCTGGGCTCGGTGGAGACGCGGGCCCGGGAGACCGCGGCCGCCTCGGCGGTGCTCGGCATCACCTGGCGGCGGAACCTGGGGCTGCCGAACCGTCGGCTGCGGGCCACGCTCCGCGCGCGGGCGGCGCTGGCCGGCGCGATCCGCACGGCGCGGCCCCGATGGCTGTTCGCCCCCCACTGGGTCGATGCCCACCCCGACCACGTCGCCGCGACGCGGCTCGTCGAGGCGGCGAGATTCTGGGCGAAGCTCACGAAGTGCGACCTGCCGGGTGAGCCGTGGCACCCCGAGCGGTTGTTCCACTACGCGTGCGTCCACCTCAAGGCCGTGCGGCGCCCGTCCTTCGTGGTCGACATCTCGACGACCCGCGAACTGAAGCGGCGCAGCGTCGAGTGCTACGTCAGCCAGTTCCCCCAGACCTCCGGAAAGCCCGGTGTGCTCGACCGGGTGGCGGCCGCCGACGCGTGGTGGGGTTCCATGATCGGCACGGCCCACGGCGAGCCCTTCTGGTGCCGCGAGCCGGTGGCCCTGCGGAGTTTCACGAGTCTCTTCTGATGCCGGCCGCGCGAGCCTGCACCGCGGGCCGCGTCACCTCGCCCGCCCGCACAGTCTTCCCAGAATCGTGCCCGGCACGGCCGCCGCGGTCCGCTCCGGGGTTGATTGGCCCGATCACAAAGACTTGGCGAGCGACGACGAGAAGCCTGCGGTCGGGGAATCGTGGCGGCCGATACCCATCCGGTGGCCCGAGCTCGCGGCCACGCGGCCCCGCGGGGAATCCCATGGCCTCTCGCGACATCAACGTCATCGCGCTCGTCAAGGGGGAGGAACGCTACGTGTTCCTCTACGACGACGACAGCCGTGACCAGGCCCTCGAGTCCCTCGCGCGGCACGCCGCCAATCCCGACCTGAGCTTCTCGTGGCACGACGCCGCGGTCCTCGGCCAGAAGGTGCGGCAGAACACGCCGCAGCCGCGCCGGCTCCGGTTCGGTCCCAGGGCCGATCGTCCTGCGTGAGGCGGCCTCCGGCGACGCCATGGCGGATCCAGGCACGTCGCATGGCGCGTTTCCGGCGGCGATCGAGCGGTTCCTCCGGCACCTCGCGGCGGAGCGTGGCGGATCGCCGCTGACCGTCAAGAGTTACCGCGAAGATCTCCTCCAACTCGAGGAGTTCCTCGTGTCGGCCGGATGCCGCGCCCCGGGAGAGGCGTCGAGCGTGCTCCTGCGGCGGTTCGCCGCCGGGCTCCACGCCGCCGGCTACGCCGCCTCGACCGTGGCCCGCAAGCTCGCCAGCATGCGGAGCTTCTACGCCTTCGGTCAGCGCGAAGGCTGGGTGCGTGTGAATCCCGCCAAGCCGCTCCGCAGTCCCCGCCGGCCGCGAAAACTGCCGAAGTTCCTCACCGCGGACGAGATCGCCCGGCTTCTCGCCGCGCCCCGGCCGGGTCAGCCGGGCGGCCGCCGCGACCGTGCGATCCTCGAGCTGATGTACTCGGCGGGCTGCCGCGTGCGGGAACTCGTGAACCTCGACGACGCCGACCTCGACCTGCGCAACGCCACCGTGCGCGTCCGCGGCAAGGGACGACGCGAGCGGCTGGGCATCGTCGGCTCGCACGCCCAGGCGTCGCTTCGCGACTGGCTGGCCGAGCGGCCGGTGGTCGCGGGAACACCGCGCACGGCGGCGCGGCCGCTGTTCACCAACCGCTTCGGCGGCCGCCTCTCCGTCCGCGGCGTGGCACGACTCCTGGAGAAGCACCTCGCCGTGGCGGGCCTCGCCGGCAAGGCCAGCCCGCACACGCTCCGCCACAGCTTCGCGACGCACCTGCTCGACGCCGGGGCCGACATCCGCAGCGTCCAGGAACTCCTCGGCCACAAGAGCCTCGTCACCACGCAGATCTACACCCACGTGACGACCAGCCGGCTCCTCGACGCCTTCGACAAGGCGCATCCACGAGCGCGGTGACCGCTTTCCCCCTCTTTCTTCACGAGGGGAGCCCTCACCCGGGACAGGCCGACGAGCGTTGAGGGTTTCGCCCGTTGCTCGCTCCGCACCACCACGGCACCGCGCGAAACTCTCCCGCGAAGGAGGCCTGTTCCGGGCGAGGGCGGCGCGCGCGGCCCGTCACACGAGGCCCCGCCGCACGGCCCAGACGGCGGCCTGCGTGCGGTCGGCGACGGCGATCTTGCGGAGGATGTTCTGCACGTGCTCCTTCACGGTCTCCACGCTGATCGTCAGCGACTGGGCGATCTCCTTGTTGGAGAGCCCGAGGGCCATGTGCCGCAGCACCTGCGTCTCCCGCTGCGTGAGCGGGATGTCCGGGTCGGCCGTGGCCACGCGGTTGGCCATCGTCGTCGCCACCCGCCGCAACTCGCCGGCCCGCATCGGAAGTTGCCCGGCCGCGGCGCCCGTGATCGAGGCGATCAGTTCGCCCCGCGTGCAGCCCTTGAGCATGTAGTCGTGGGCCCCGGCCGCGACGGCCCGGGCGACGTACGTCGGGTTGTCGAACGTGGAGAGCATCACGCACCGCACGGCGGGCATCTCGGCCCGGATCTTCTCGAGCGCCGTGAGGCCGTCCTTGCCCTGCATGCGGATGTCGAGGAGGACGACGTCCGGCTTGGCCTTCTTGGTCAGTTTCACGGCCTCGTCGCCCGTCGCGGCCTCACCGACGATCTTCACGTCGGAACCCGCGAGCAGGCTCACCAAACCCCGGCGGACCACCTCGTGGTCGTCCGCGATCACCACCTTGATTGCCATATCCTCATCGCTTTCGTGGCCCGAGGCCGGAGTGTGTCGTCCCCACTGGGGAAGGATGAACTGTACACATTCAATAAAGTTGATTCAACCGCGAAGCCGCCCGGCGGGGCTCACGCGATCCTCGTTCGCATGGCTGCCAGCATGGGCCCCGCCCCGGCGGCGAGGAGCCGGGCCGCGACGGCACGCCCCACCTCCCCTGCCTGCGACGGCTGCGACACATGGTTCCCCGCCCGAGGGAGGGCGGCCAGGTCGACCGCTTCCTCCGCGACGAGCCGGCGCACGCGGCGGCTGCCCTCCTCGACGTCGAGGACGCAGCCGCCCAGCGTGAGCCGGCCGGCGTCGTCGACGCGGCCCCAGGCGCCGATCGGCGCCAGGCACCCCCCCGCCAGTTCGGCGAGCATCCCGCGTTCGGCGAGCACCGCGGCGTGGCTTGGCCCGTGGTCGAGGGCGGCCACCGCAGCCCGGGCCGTCGCGTCGTCCGCCCGCACCTGGATGCCGAGAGCCCCCTGCGCGACCGCCGGCCAGAACGAGGGCGGCCGCAGGATCTCCGTGATGCGGCCTGCCAGACCGAGCCGCTCGAGACCGGCCGCCGCGAGAATCACGGCATCGTAATCGCCCGCGTCGAGGCGACGCAGCCGCGTGTCGACGTTGCCCCGCAGCGGCTCCACCACGACGTCGCCGCGCACCGACTGCACCTGGACCACGCGGCGGATGCTCGACGTCCCCACGCGCGCCCCGGGAGGCAGCGCGGCGAGCGTCGCGGCGGTTCGGCCCACCACCGCGTCGAACGGCGTGGCCCGCAGCGGGACGCTGGCCAGGGCGAGCCCGGGCGTCTCGGCGGTCGGCATGTCCTTCAGGCTGTGCACCGCGGCATCGATGCGGCCGTCGAGCAGGGCCTGCTCGAGTTCCCGCACGAAGACGCCGTCGCCGCCGATGCGGGCGATCGGCACGTCACGGCGGTCGTCGCCCCGCGTGGAGATGGTGTCGATCACGACGTCCACGCCGGCCGCCCGGAGCCGGTCCGCGACCCAGCCGGTCTGCGTGCGCGCCAGGGCGCTCGCGCGGGTGCCGAGTCGAATGGTGGCGGGGGACGGCATCGGGTGATCAAGCGAGGGAAGCGAGGAGGCTATCAGGAGACGTCACCGGCGGCGCGGTCGGCGCGTGCGACGACGCCAGCGTAGACGGCGGACGCCCCCGCCTCCACCAGCGCCCGGCGGCACTCGGCGAGCGTGGCCCCCGTGGTGGTCACGTCATCGACGACGAGCACGCGGTGGCGGGCGACGAGCCCCGCCGAGCGGAACGCATCGCGGACGTTCCGCCGCCGCTCCTCGACGGGGAGTTCGTTCTGCATCGGCGTGGGTCGGCGGCGCCGCAGCGGCCGCCGGCACGGCACCCCGAGCGCCGCGGCCACGCCCCTCGCGATCTCGTCGGCCGCGCTCGTGCCCCGCACGGCCCGCCGCAGCCAGTGCATCGGCACGGGCACGACGACGTCGATGCCCCACGCCCGGAACGTGTCACGATGCTTGCGGGCCAGCAGGGCGGCGAGGGCGGCGGCCACCGGCTCGCCCGAGGGCCGCTTCGCGCGGAGAATCGCCGCCCGCGTGTCGTCGCCATATGCGGTGAGCACGCCGATGCCGTCCCAGTCGCGACAGCGGCCATGACACCGGCCGCAGGAGCCTGACTCGGGAAGCGGTTCGCCGCAGGCCGGGCAGCGGTCCGTGTCGGTGGACAACGCCTCGGCACAGCCGCCACACACCGCCGCGCGGAGGTCATGGCCTTCGTCGACCTCCCCCCCGCACAGCGCGCACCGGGGCGGGCAGAGGAGGTCGATGAGCGTCGCCAGTCCCGGGAGGTCCGACCAGGCCATGCGCGGGGTATCCCAGATTGACCGCTCCGGCCGCGGCACCTACCCTCCGCGGCCCCGAGGAGGGGCCGGCCGCGGCGGAAAAACATCCATCGTCCGCCCCTCCACGCCACCGTCAAGCGCCCATGCTGATCGACCGCTACATCGGCCGCGCCCAGTTGCACGCCTTCGTGGTCGTGTTCGTGAGCCTCGCCGGCCTGTACTTCGTGTTCGACGCGTTTACGAACATGGAGGAGTTTCTCTCTCACGCCGCCGACAAGGGGAGCCTCGCGCAGGTGCTCGCGTCGTACTACGGCTGCCGGCTCGTGTGGTTCTTCGACGCCACGAGCCCGGTGATCTCGCTGGCGAGCGCCATGTTCGCCCTCTCGTGGCTGGAGCGGCACAACGAACTCACCGCCCTGCTCGCCGCGGGCGTGACGCGGTGGCGGATCGCCCGCCCGGTGCTCGTGTTCTCGGCCGCGGTGGCGATCCTGGCCGCGACGAATCGGGAGGTCGTGCTGCCGCGGATCCGCGAGGCGTTCGCCCGCAACGCGCAGGATCTCCGCGGCGAGTTCGTGGCCCCGTTCGAGCCTCGGTACGACAACCGCACGGAGATCCTCTTCCGTGGCCGGGGGGCCCAGGCCGCCGGCAGCCGCATCGACTCGCCGAGCCTGCTCATGCCGCCGCAACTCGGCGGCTATGGCCCGCAGATCACCGCCGCCGAGGCGTTCTGGAGGCCCGCCGCGGACGGGCGGCCGGCGGGCTACCTGCTCCGCAACGTCCGCGAACCGGCGGACATCGACCGCCTGCCCGCTCTCGAGTGCGGCGGCACCCGCGTGGTGCTGACGCGGGCCGCGACCGACTGGCTCGAGCCACGCGAGTGCTTCGTGGCGTGCGACGTCACGTTCGAGCAGCTGATCGGCTCCACGAACTGGAGCCAGTACTCGTCGACCGCGGAGCTCGTGCAGGCGATCCGCAACCCGAGCCTCGGCACGTCGGCCGACGTGCCGCTGAGGGTGCACTCGCGGGTCACCGCGCCGCTGCTCGACATGGCGCTCGTGCTCCTCGGCATTCCGCTCGTGCTCGGACCGAGCCGCCGCGGCGTGTTCGTCGCCGTGGGGCTGTGCGTGGCGATGACCGTCGTCTTCTTCCTGACGGTCATGGGCTCGCACGCGCTCGTGGCCGGCGACGCCTTCAGCCCCTCGGTGGGCGCGTGGATGCCGCTCCTCGTGCTGGCGCCGCTGGCCGCGTGGAGGGCCCAGCCGATGTGGCAGTGACGCCGTCGGTCAGGGGCCGGGGACCGCGGGCTCGGCCGCCGCGTCGGGGGGCGGAACGATCGCGACGGTGCGGGCGACGAGCGCCGCGAGTTGCTCGGCCGGAAGCTCGAGGTTCTCGGCCACGTCGGCGGGCACGCGGAGCGCGACGACGGTGCAGAACTCCTGCTTGGGATCGGCCGACACCCAGATCTCGCACGACCCCGGCCACTTCCTGTACTCGACGTTGCCGTTGGTGAGGCTCTCGAACTCCTGCGAGCCCTGGAGCGACAGCACATCCCACGTCGCGGGGCCATCCGCCGCGGGCTCGACGGTCCGGCCCTTCTGCCATTCCGCGTTCGCAAACGCCTCGTTCGCGCGAACCTGCTCGAGGATCTCCCGCTCGATCTCGGCATGCCGCTGCCGGGCGGCGGGCACGACCCCCACCGTGAGGACGACCGGGAGTTTGGAGGGGCCGGCCATGAAACTCGCCTCGCGGGCGAACGCGTATCCCGGAAACTGCATGAGGAACGGGGGCCGGGCGCGGAGTTTCGTGCCTTCGTCCTGCTGCTGGGCCAGCAGTTGCCGGGGCGGGCGAAGCGTGACCCTGCCATCCGCCAAGAACTCGGCATTCCGGTCGAGGACGGCGAACTCCGCGTCGCCGCGGAACTCGGCCAGCCGCTGGCGGTAGCCCTGCTCGTACGGACCGGTGAAGCAGCCGCAGATCAGCAGCGCCGTCGCGATGGCGGCACCGCACGAGCCGCCGCGGTGGATCGGAGTCATCGGTTCTGCCCTCCAAGGCACCAGCCGTCGTGGCCCGCGGGGCGACAGGCCGGCAGCCCACGACGATTGTGCGGAATTTGGCGGTGGGTCAAGCGATCGACAAAAAACCCGCGACCGTGCGGAAGTCCCCACGCGGCAAGGCTTTCCGCACCCCCCTCTCTTCTCCAGGCCTTTTTTCTCCACCTCAACCGCCCCGCCTGCCGATCTCTCTGGCAGCGAACGGGAGTTCGAGCGGCCGCCGTCCGACGCGGCGGCTTCTGTCCCGGCAATGGAGTGCCTGACCCATGCGGATCACTACGACGAGATTCGGACGCATCGATGTCGATGCGGATGACGTCATCCGGTTCCCGAGCGGCCTGCCCGGCCTCGAGGACTGCCGGGAATGGGCGCTGCTCGCCGACGCCTCGAACGACGCCCTCGGCTGGCTGCAGAGCACGACGCGCGGCGACGTGGCGCTGGCGGTGGTCAGCCCGCGGCGGTTCGTGCCGGACTACCAGGTGCGGATCCCGCGCAGCGAACTCACGCCGCTGGCGATCTCCGACATGCGGCAGGCGCAAGTGGTGGTCGTCGTCGGACAAAACGGCACAGGCCTCACGCTCAATCTCAAAGCGCCGATCGTCATCAACCTCGAAGCCCGCACGGGCCGTCAAGTCGTTGCGAGCGGCGAGCTTCCTCTGCAATACGAACTCTCTCTCGAACGTCATTCACTCAAAAAGAGTGCATAATCAGGAGTGGCGGGCGGCACAGGATCGCCGCCGCTACGCAGGATCAGGAAGGAACCAGCGATGCTCGTGCTCTCCAGACAACGTGACGAAAGCATCATGATCGGCGACAATATCGTCGTCACGATCGTGGACATCCGGGGAGACAAGGTCCGCCTCGGCATCAACGCCCCCGCCGAGATTCCGGTGCATCGCCAGGAGGTCTACGAGGCCATCCAGCGGGAAAACCTCCGGGCCTCGCGGCTCGAGCCGGGTGACACGCAGGACATCGGCAAGTTCGCCAACCGGGCGCCGTCGCGGCCGACCGACAAGCCCCGCTGACGGTCGCCGGAAAAAGCCCTCCACGGCCTTTTCCACCGCGACGGGCGGCTGCTGATCGTCAGGGCTTGAAGTAGGGCGGGTGGTTGCCCGCCTTCCACTTGATGTTGCAGCCGAGGCTCGGGATCTGCTCCGCGACCGGCGGCGCGCCGGCCAGCAGGGCGTCAAGCGCCGCCCGCAGGTCTTTTCCCGTGACAGGCACGTCGCCACCGGGACGGCTGGGGTCGAGTTGGCCGCGGTAGACGAGCTTCCGCGCCGCGTCGAACACGTAGAAGTCGGGCGTGCAGGCGGCGTGGTAGGCCTTCGCCACCTCTTGCGTCTCGTCGTAGAGGTAGGGGAACGGATAGCCGCGGTCCTCGGCCTCGCGGACCATCTGCTCCGGCGAGTCGGCCGGGTGGGCGGAGACGTCGTTCGAGCTGATGGCGGCGACGCCGATGCCACGCGGCAGGTACTCGCGGCCAAGGTGGGCCAGGTGGTCGGCCACGTGCTTCACGAACGGGCAGTGGTTGCAGATGAACATCACGAGCGTCCCCTTCGGACCCGCGGCGCCGGCGTAGTCGACCATCCCGCCGTCGACGTTCGGCAGTTCGAAGTCGGGGGCGATGGTGCCCAGGGGCAGCATCGTGGAAGGGGTGCGGACCATCGGGGGTGCTCCTCGGGGTTGTGGTGCGGCAAATTCTATCCGGACCGGGGGGAACCTGCAGGCGGGGCCGGGGTTGCCCATGCCCCGTCGCCGGACGTTCGCTGCGGCCCTCCGGGCCTCCGCTCACTCCGCGCTGGCGGCGCTCCGGCATCCCTGCCTGCGCTTGCCAGCGAGGCCGGCTCCCGGGAC
>Ga0207954_1000939_pt1 | contig 10139 bp, 3 predicted proteins | sample CryBogmetaGMA0M_FD_184547 | JGI IMG/M metagenome (GOLD analysis project Ga0207954, IMG submission 184547) | Freshwater microbial communities from Crystal Bog, Wisconsin, USA - MA0M (SPAdes) | ecosystem: Environmental > Aquatic > Freshwater > Lake | place: Crystal Bog, Wisconsin, USA | collected... | reverse complement strand
ATGACGTTGAATGGTGCCCAATCAGTATCGAATGTTGTATCTGTATTATAAGCTTTTGCTGACCAAACTACGTTTGTGCCTGTAGGTAGTACTGATGACACGTTCGTGAATATGGTTTGATAATCAGATATAGTAGCAGGATCTTGAATAGTAAATACTGCAGTACCTGAAGTAGCAAAGTCTGCACGCTTGATCTTAAACTTAAGGTCTTTATTTTGATCAGCTTCCCATGTAGAAGCATTCTGTGATTTAAACAATGAACCAATGTATGGTTGTTTATCAACTTTAGTAGTACCACCTAGTATGGTTCCACCCATTTCAGAGATATACACTTGATATTCATTAGACTGCGATACTAATACTATAGCATATTCACCTGGTGTCAAGTGAATTGGATTTGCAAAGGCAAATGTCGTAGCAGGTTGTACATCATCATTTGTAGATGATGTACCTCCACCTTGAATATTTACTTGTTCTGGATTAAGGATACATTCAGAGAATGGGATAGTTCTAACTGATTCTGGATAACCATTAACTGTTCTGCGAATTTCCATAGTAACAGGAACTGTTGCAGATTTAGACTTAAAGTAAACATCAACTGATGATAGATGGAATCCTTGTGGATTTGCTCTAGCATCAACTAAGAATGTTTGACCTAGTGGATCATACCAATAACCAATTTGAGTTACCGTCTTCTGATTTTGTAATGATCGTGTAGTAAGAATAGTTTCTTGTTTAGTTTGTAGAGTTCCAATAGCGGTATACTTAGTCTCACCGATAGACTCTTGAGCTTCAGTATCATTAGTTGAGTTATCGATTAATCGAATAGTTCTTTCACCAGTCTTAAATGTATTAGCTGGGATCTGGAACTCAAAAGCAATGTTACCATATTCATCAGGAACTAAGTCATCACCTAATGTGTATGTTGTAACTGCTGTGACTACACCAGAACCTCCACCAGTTAGACCAACAACATACTTACCAACCGCGATAGTACCTGCATCATTATAAACACTTAATAAACGTTTAGTTGAGTCTGTTGTTAATGGTTGAGAATATAAAGCAGCATTAGCAGTACCAGTCTCTGTACCTGATGCTGAACTAGTTCTAAATGATAAAGCTTCATGAACACCTTGTTTATCATCAAATAAAGTACCAGTATGATTTTGAACTTCAATCAATGTTAGTGGTTTAACAAATGATGTAATATCAGTATTCTCAATGAATGGATATAACTTAGCTTTAGGTTTGAATAATCGTGATACACCTAAAACAGTATTTGCTCTAATAAATGGAACGTATTGGATATCAACTACGTTTGTACCTAATGTAGAAGTTGTTGAGCCAACTACGTTTTGTACAGTTGTTGTAGTTGAACCAGTGAGTGCAAATATTCTTCCTCCACCTGTAGCTACTGTTTCATACTTATCAGCAGCATCTTGTAATTGAATATCAACAACTTTATTAACTGCTGGTAGATATTCTGTATCAACCCATTGATCGAAAGATGGTTCAAGTACAATAGAACCCACGAAACGAAGAACATTAAATGGATTAATGTTAGCATACGTTGTTGATAACGGTTGATCGATAACTGTAACTTCTGTATAGTCAAGAGTTACTAGATCTCCAGTCTTTGACGTATCTGTTAACGTTGATGTATCAAATTGACTGAATTGAACTTCAAATGGAGCGCGTAGTTCTTGATTAACTGGATCTATAGCTGCTAAGAAATCTACATCAGCTGCTTGAGCGATTGAGTTCTCATTATAGTTTGTTGCTGCACCACCCCAATTATTTGAACCATTAAACCATGCATTCCACCAACCCCAGCGTCTTTGTGACCAAGCAGTTGCAGTTGATGCAAAGATATCTGCAGAAGTAAATGTATCGACTACGAAACCATTCTTAAACTTCTCAAAGTTAGATGCATCTGGAATTGATGTATCTTTAGCTTGCTTCTCTAATAGAGATAGTTGTGTATAGTATTCAAGGTTGCCGATACGTTTTTCTAAACGACCGATATCACGCATAGTATATCGTTTGTTTTCAATATACTTAATTTGAATGTCTCTGACATCTGCTGTGTATGGAGGGATAACTACGTTATAGATCGCCATACCATTTGATTCGTCAGTAGGGATAGTTGGATATACTGCTGATATACCTTTCTTAACTACTAATTGGTTATCTGAAGTAGCTATGATCTTATCGATACGACTTAAGTAGTATTGATAGTCAGCATTAAATGTACTATCTGGTGAAGGTACTTGACCATTGTTAAGAGTCGTTGAACCATCAGCACGTCTTGGTCGGAAGTCAATACAATCTCTTAATTCATATATTTGACCAGATGCAGGATCTGTAAATTGTGGAATATTTGCATAGTCAATACCATATGAGTTGACTGACAAGAAACCATTACCAGAATGAGCAAAGTTTCTATACACTACTAATAGATAATGTGTTGCTGTGGGAGCTGTTCCATTAAGAATTAAGTTGCCATGATTATAGTATTCAGCACGTTGACCATTATCAACTGTGTAATTATCAGTAACATCAGTATGAGATACTGCTCCCCATGTAAGAGCTCCAGTGCCTGAATCAATAGTTACTGCAGTTGGATTAGTTGTACCGGTATTATAGATACCAGAGACATCATATATGTCTGATAATGCTAATGTATCTTTACCACCAATAGTAGTATTTAAACCACCAGCAGCACCAGTACCTAAGATCTTGATTGTGTAACCAGATAATGTCTTAGTCTTTTCTGTCTGAGTATTTGCATTGATTCCAGCAATGATAGTTACTGTCGCTGCAAAAGATGCATCATTAATATTAAATGTTGCTTGATGAGCTGCTCCTGAAACTGGAGTAGATAATGTGATAGATCTAGATGATGCTGCACGGAATGGGATAACCGAACCAACAGATAAACCGGTTGAACCAGCATTTGACACCGCAGTAATTACAGCATGATAGTATGTGTCTTTTTGTGTATCAGATAAAGCACCTGAACCACCGATGAATCTTTCTAATCCGTTTGCTGTTGAGATAGAAGCAGTGCCAGATGCAAATGATACTGAAGTAAATGTTCTTTGCATTCCATAGTCAGACTGTGTAGCATTTAAACTATCTCTAATAGTCTTAACATAGTCGTTAGGTACTTTGAATACTAAACCTGGACTATCAGCACCTGAAAGGAACGCATCTCCTCCAGCTGAACCACCAACCTTTGATAATACATCAACGTTAGCACCAGATGTAGGTGAAGCTGAGTTGATGATGATAGATTCTGCATCTTTAAAGTACTTGCCTGAATCCATCACGATGTCAAATAGATACATCTTATAAATCGCTGAAGTTCCTGGAGTACCAGATAACCAATTAACAAATCTAACTTTTGCTGTACCAAGTTTTGAAGATGAACTTGATACTGAAGCTCTTGCTACGTTATGAATTTCTACTGATGAATATGCTGATGAAGTAGCGTTAGTTGAGAATGCTCCAAACATGCTTGTCACATAAACATAGTTACCATATGATGTAGAAACGTCAATGTTATCTGCTTGTTCAGTATCTCTTGCACGATCTAATGTAAGGAATGTTTGATTGATAGTACCAAATTCATATCCTTTAACATACGCTTTACCTGGATCAAGAGCTACTGTGAATTTAGTTGCATCAGGAGGAACTGTCACATCATCAAGGATTTGTATAGGCCATTTTTTAACTGTGTAGTCACCTGACTCATCAAATGTTCTACGTGCCAATTCTTTACCAATCTCTGAATAGACTGTCTTGTCTTGATTAACTACAAGAGCACCATTAACTACACGAGCGATCTCTATGAAGTTAGCAACATCATCAGCCAGATCTTTAACTGTTAACGTTAAAGACGCTGAATATCGATCTGCTCCAGGAGCTGCATAGTTTGGAGAACCTTGTGCACGATCTAAGATAGATAAATCATCGTCTGAAGTAATGACTGATTCATTTAAGACTAAACCAATGTTCTTTGATGAGGTATTTGTATACTTGTCAACATTAATTGTTTGAGCCTCTAAGTAAATAAACTTACCATCAACAAAGAAGATACCAGAATCAATAGAGAATGCCATTGCATTATTAAATGGTGAACTATTTTGAATTGTTGCTGTATAAACTGTACCTGGAGAAGTAACGATATTCTCACCAGCAATAAATGCATCACCTGATATTATTTTAACTAAAAGAGTTTTAGGGTCTCCAGCTGTAATCTCAGCAATTGATTTAACAGTAGCTTTAGTACCTGAAGTAGAACCAGTAATAGTCTTGCCAACAAAGTTTTGAAGATTAATTGTAGTACCAGAATATGTTGAACCTAATTTAATAGAAAGAAGATTATTATCAAATAAACGAGCTCCGCCAGTAACAATAGATCCACTAGTAAATATATGTTTACCAAATCTATTGACTTGATCTTGGATTTGTGTTTGAAGTTGAGTTAATTCCCTTGCTTGAACCGCATAACCTGGGCGGAATAAGATTCGATGATAGTTCTTAGTACCATCAAAGTCATCATAGTAGGGATCGATGTTAAAATTAATTGCCATAGTTTACTCTTCCAATTGTTTTATATATTTATATAGTTAAAGTGGTTCTTACCGTGATAATTTGTTCAGCCGTTGGTGAATATGGTTCACGCACAGAGAACATTAAGAAGTCTCCGGAGAATTGATCAATAGTTCTTTCTGATACTGATGTTACTGTAATGTTTGAAGCCGCAACAGTAGCGACTTGATTTCCTAGATTTGTTGGGTCTGTTGTTAATGAATCGCCAATATTAATAGTAAAATTATTGAATACTGATAATAAGATTTGTGTATCAGTAAAGTCAACTACTCTAAACTTCTTATACCCATCTTTTAATAATAGCATGTCATATTGGATCAATGCGGGATCGAATGTTCCAGTAATTAATACACAACCCGAACCGATATCATCGGTGAATCTATTATTAGATCCAAACTTCTTAAAGTTACGCACTAGACCAACCTTACGATAATCATTATTGATCTCGATACCTTGGTTTTTATCGCGCGAGATCGATGTATAGAATACGATAGAGTTAGCATTTAATTCATCGATAGCGTTTGAGCCATGTCCACCTAATGGAGACATAATTGCTCTTGCAGTAGCTCCTGTTGCTCCAGTATTTCCAGTAATTTGTACATCAGTCCATGTATAACCAGTACCAGCATTTGTTATTTCGATCTTAGTTACTTTTCCGCCTGAGCATGTAGCAACAGCTTCAGCACCAGATCCATCTCCTAAGATATTAATTGTAGCAGCTCCATATCCAGTACCGCCATCTACTACTTTAATGACTTCGACCGATCCAGGAACTGCAAGTAACTCAACGTTTGCTTGGAGTGTGTCAATATTGCCGATTGAGAAGTCTGCTACTAATACTGCACCAGAACCTGATCCTGATGAATCAACGATCTCAATATTACAGTTAGTATATCCTGTACCGGCATCATCGATCGAGTATCCAACGATCTCACCGCCGGTACCTAATACAGCAGTGGCTGTTGCAGCTCCAGAAGTAAGTGTTAAAGTGTGATTTGAACCAACTCCATCGGTTAGATTAATATTTGTTCCAGCGTTAGCATTGACTAGCGAAGTTGCTAATTGTATCGTATCATTATTAACTTTGATTACGTAATATGTATAAGTTGATGTTAATCCTCCAATAGAGGTTCCTCCACCATTATTATAGACGACTTCATCGCCAGTTACCAATCTGTGACCAGTATATGTTATAGTTTCTGCTACATCATTTACAGATGTCGCACCATTAAATGTCCAGTATGGAGCATCAATAGTAACTAATGGAGCTGCGGTGTAACCGTTACCAGCACTAGTCATAGAGACAGTAATAACTTTACCTCCAGATATGACAGCTACAGCAGTGGCTGTACTTCCTGTACCTGGTGCATCAATTGTTACGTCAGGTATCTCGACGTATTTTGTACCTAGACTACTTAATAATACACTATAAACACTATCAATTCCTGGACTAATAGTTAGTGATACTTCAGCTTCAGTCTTAACTATGACTGGAGTGATGACAGCTTTTCTAGCTTGATATTCTAATTCTGCACTACCATTCATTGCTGCGCCAGAAGTATGTGTTGGTCCAGATGTAGAAGTCGTACCAGCAATAGTGACTTCATAGTATCTTCCACTATAATAGATGATATCACCTAAACTTAATATAGTTGATGCAGTCCAATTTGCATCAGGTGTAATTGGATCTGATACAGTAATTGTTGGAGTGTCTTGATATCCATAACCGCCATCTATTAGTGTAACTGAACTTATTGCTCCACTAGTTAAACTAGCTGAAATAGTAGCAGTCGTTCCTGCGTATCTTAATTGACAAGCACCATTAGTAATAGTTCCTGTAGTATGGATTGGGCCAGAGGTTCCTAATTTAGTACCAGAAACAACATAATAGAAGTTATCTTTTGTCGTAGCAGGATTAGTATATTTAACATAGCTTCCAAGAGATACATCTAGTTGAGATGACCAATTAACATAATTTGAAAATGGAGCAGATATTGATACACTTATAGAAGCATAATTATCTCCAGCATTTGTTAAAGTTAAATCACTTAATAAGTATGGATTAAGTTGTTTATATCCATCACCTGTAAGGACAGCTGTCGTTGTAGCTGGATTATATCCAGTGCCACCATTCTCTATACTAATGACAGAGATCTCTCCAGTAGAATAGAACTGAGCCTTTAGTGCTGTAGATACTGGCATATATCCAGATGATAAGAATCGATTTCTTAAAGAAACCGGGATTGTATACATGAACTTCCACTTATAACCATCGGCTGTACTAAATATTTCTGGTGCTGTACTAGTAGGCATATAAGTTGATGGTGTGTTATTAGCGTTGTCAATACACTTATAGACATTATAGTCTGTAGTGAGTACATAAAAGATTGCGTCTTCTAATCGTGTAGCGCCTGAGTATGCAGGTGCATAACCATAGCCTGTAGTAGTCTCAATAGCATCATCATACATATCATAAACAGTATTAGATGTCCAATCAATACGTCTTACAACGTATGAAACGTCAGAAGGTTTAATCTTCTTAGCAGTAAGGATATCTCGACGAACGTGTAGTTCATACCTAAAGTTTTCTGAAGGAGCTCCAGGATTATCAGTTGTTCCTGAAGGGATAAATGGACTTAAGAAGTCAGTCCAACTATTCTCTTTACCAAACCAATGATAATAGGTAGCAGTCTTAGAAGTAACTTCTTGATAGATAGCGTCAGCTATCGTCTTCTTAAACCTCTGTTTAAATATTGAATATGATGACATTTAATTATCCTACAGTAACAACCCAAGATATAGCAATAGTTTCTGAACCAGATTTAGTAATAACTGGGAATGTTGTACGACAAAGCATAGTACCATAAGTGATCTTATGATTTGCACCAGTACCAGAAAGGATGGCAAGAGCAGTACCAGCGATTGCATTAGCATAAGATGATGCTAGTTTAATTGTATTAGCATCAACTCTGATAACATAATATGTACCACCATCAGATAATAAAGTAATAGCTGTACCACCACCATCAGTATATGTAACCTTATCTCCGGTTGCAAGACCATGAGTCGTATACGCTATTTGATGTGAACCATCATCTACGTCTGTATCACCATCAAATACCAGAACTGATGATGAGCTTTTATTAAATACTCCAGCTTCAACGATTGAACCTGTACCTGTACCAGCTGGGAAAGTACCAGTAAATGTTACGTTTGTACCAGAAGCTGTAGCAGAAGTTGTAGTCACACGAGCTAGTTCATTGATTAAAGTAGACTGGGATAGTGCACCAACTGCAGCATCGTCTCCGATGGCCATAAACCCCATAGCATCAAAGGATGTTCCAACTATCCTAGAAGCTATGAACTCTTTTCCTGACGTTACGACAAGATTAGGAACCTCAGTCTCAAAGACTTTTTCGTTCTTGTCGTTGAATTTTTGTATTAACAAACGCCCTGTTAATTTAACACTGTCTTTAAACATTTTAACTCCTAAGTTTTGACGACGCTAGGGGAAGCGTCTGTTACGGTTATACTTGATTGCAAATTATTTCTACCATCACCATAGAACGGGATGATCTCAAGTGGATTATAGTCTTCAGCAAAGTATACTTCTGAATCATATGGTTCTTTTCTGATTCTACCTCCTAAGTCAGAGGTATAGACATATTCATTGGTTATACCCTTATTTATCTGAGTAAAGGTAGCTTTAGATCTCCATTGAGTTAATTCTTGTGTAGCAGTTACACCAGGTTCATACGCATTTTGGATCTGATATTCACCAAACAATGCTGTACCAGCTGGATGAAGGTATGACTTAATCAATGATTTATACTTATCTAGCTTCTCATCCACTGTAATTAGATATGAGTACTTTTGCCATCTATAGCTATCTTGTATGAAGATATCGTCATCAAGGAACCCATCATTTGAGTTATAGTGTCCTTGATACTTAGCTACAGCTCCGATATTAAACCCAATAAGTAGATAGTCTGGATTTAGACCCTGACCACTGATTGATTGTTCATAAAATTGTTGTAAGAATGTACCAGCATAGGAAGGATCATCATACTCTATAGCAGAATAATTTGGATTTAATAGATAACCATAGTCGATATATTGATCTACTGTAGAATCATTTGGGATTGAGTATTGACGAGTTGAATTTTTATCAATGGTTAATAGTGATTGAGACGTAATCGCAGCGTTTGCTTGTAGTAGATAAAATCCTGTATCGTAACCGCATCCATATCTAACTGTAGCGATATTAACAACGCCACCATTATTATCAACCTTTGTTACTTTTAATAATTGTGTAATAGAGATACCATTAGAGACCGTAGTACCAGTAATCAAGTCACCAATCTTGTATCCTGTCCCGGGAGCAGACACAAAATATGATGTAGTAGTCGGTATGATAGAACCAGTTATTCCATTAAATGATATAGTATAACCTACTTGTATGTTACCATAATAGTTCTTATCTATGAACACTTCATAGATGTTTCCTCTTATATACTTAACACGATCCACATATACTTTGATCATTATGTTTGCACCAAGTATATCGATCCTGTTACCAGGTAATGCAGTAGCTACTCCAGAGGTCATATTAACGAAGATAGACATCTCTTGTTGCCACTTGCCATCAGAAGCTTTAAGTACAGAGTCCCATGGATATGAGATGTCAGCAGTCTTATTATATAATAGCTTGAACAGCAACTTATAAGAAGACTCTACACCCTTTGCCACAAATAGTTGTTTAACTTTTCTTAATAATAGTCTTTGATCAATGAATGTATAGTTATCTCCAAATACATCTAATTCATTCTTAAAGAACTGGATGTATGAATCTAGAGTATTATCGATGTCTCTTACGTCTGTAAGATCTCTCTTTTCATATTGATTTAAGTATTCATAGTAGGCTTCGATAAAAGCAACGAATAATGGATAGTCTTCCCGTGCAAATTCTGGGATCTGTTTAGAGACTATCGATTTTAAATTAATCGTCATTAGTTACGACTTGATGTGAATTGATAGTTAGCACCACCAGCAGGGTCGCCAACAGATACTTTATCAAGTACCATTGTTACATTGATATTATTATCTGGGATGGTTACTAATTGATTTCTAATAGATACTACATCGTTTGATTGTGGTTTAATGATGAGCTCAAATAAGCCTTGTGTTTGATCTATACCAGTAATTTCTAGCTCTGGTAAAATAATAGTCCCAGCAGCATAATCTATAGTTCCAAATGTTCTATAATATGTTTTGATATCAACATTATAATAATACATCTTTAAAACGCCTGCAGTTAAACTTGTAGGATAATCCTCAAGGTACATGATATTGTCATTGCCTTGTATATAGAATCCTGTAGAAGTTATTGATTCCTCTGGAACCCCTGAGTCATAGATTGGATTACCAAGATAGATGACATAGTTAGCATTAGTATTATATTGTACGTCAACTTCTCTATGTAACTTAACAGTAGTAATATTACTAATGATAGAGTCTTCAGT
>Ga0207954_1000938_pt1 | contig 10156 bp, 8 predicted proteins | sample CryBogmetaGMA0M_FD_184547 | JGI IMG/M metagenome (GOLD analysis project Ga0207954, IMG submission 184547) | Freshwater microbial communities from Crystal Bog, Wisconsin, USA - MA0M (SPAdes) | ecosystem: Environmental > Aquatic > Freshwater > Lake | place: Crystal Bog, Wisconsin, USA | collected... | reverse complement strand
TCCGGGCGATCTTCCGCCGCGCGAAGAACAGCACCTCGTCACCCACCGCCACGCCAAGCCCCTTGGCGAGCGTGGCGTCGAGCACCACTTCGTCGTCCTCGCGGCACGGTTCGCCCGACTCCAGTGCGAGGAGCCCGGCAGACACGAGCGCCGCGACATCCACGCCCACCGCCACCTCGCGAAGCCGGCTCTCGCCGACGCGGAGGAGCGAGGGCCGATAGAAGAGCGGCACGACCGCTCGCACGCCGGGCACGTCAACGACACGGGGCACCGACATGGCATCGAACCGCTTGCCGTCGCGGGCGGTGACGTCGATCGTGGGCACGCCCGCCACGGCCTCGGTGAGCCGCTTGTAGCCGACCCGCGATGCATCGGCCGCCGCCCAGGTGGCCACCGCCGCGCCGACCGCCACCGCGACGCTCAGCGCCGCGGCCAGCGCCCGCCCCGGGCGTCGCATCCACTGCCGGATGAGCAGCCCGCGGAGATTCATGGCCGCGGCATCCCGGCCGAATCGGTGTGTATGAGGCCGTCTTGCATCCGCACGGTCCGGCCCGCCGCCGCCGCCACGGCCGGGTCGTGGGTGACGAGGATCACCGTCTGCTGCCGCTCGGCGACGAGCCGCTGGAGCAGCTCGACGACGCGGGAGGAGTTGGCCGAATCGAGGGCACCAGTCGGTTCGTCAGCGAGCACGACCGCCGGTTCGGTGACGAGCGCCCTGGCGATCGCGCCCCGCTGCTGCTCGCCCCCCGACAGTTCATCGGGCCGGTGGGAGCCGCGGTGGGCCATTCCAACCGCCTCGAGCGCCGCACGGGCGGCCGTCTCGCACCGTGCCGGACTCGCGCCGTCGAGCGCGAGGGGAAGGGAGACGTTTTCGAGCAGTGTGAGTTCCGGGAGCAGGTTGTATCGCTGGAACACGAAGCCGATCCGGCGGCGACGGATGGCAGCGAGGGCATCGTCATCGAGCGAGGCGAGGTCGACACCCTCGAGCAGCACGCGGCCCGCGGTCGGCCGCGTGATCCCGCCGAGCATGTGGAGCAGCGTGCTCTTCCCCGATCCGGAAGCACCCGTCACGGCCACGAACTCTCCGCGGCCGACCTGAAAATCCACGCCGCCGACGGCGGCGACCGCCGACTCGGCATCACCGCCGGAAAATGTCTTCTCGAGTCGCTCGGTGCGGAGGATCGTGGGTGGAGTTTGCATCGCGTGAAACCTGGAAGGCCACGCTATCGTAACTCGCCGAGTGAGGCTCAGCGGGAATCCGCTGCGATCTCGAGCGGCAAGCTAGCCTTGGCTGTCGTGCCGGCGAGCGTGTCGACCACGTCGATGTCGAGCCGGAAGGCCCCGGAGGTCGCCGATTCCGGAACGCGGATCACGTATCGCGCGAAATAGTCGCGACGTTGCGCCGCGCACGTCTCTGCGATCGGCTCGAAACTCCAGTCGCGAACCGTCGTGCCGTCGGCGGCGACGAGCGTGAGCGATGCATCGATGCAGGTTGTATGGCCGGCGGCAGACCGGCCCGACGAGAGGTTGTCGAGTTCGAAGTAGACGATCACTTCCTGCCCAGGGCGAAAGCGGGCGGCCTGGAAGCGGTCGACCACGCCCCACGCCTGGACCCGCGTGGCGAAGCAGGGATTGCAGACAGCCAGCGGGCGAGCGGCCGCTGCCGCCACCTGCTGGGCCTGGTCGTCCGGTTCGAGAGTTGGAGCGGATGACACCGGCGCGGGTGCCGGCGCGACGGCCGGCACCGGCGATGACGGGACCACAGGTTCAGCCAGCGGCATCACCGGCTCTGGCGCCGGCGCGATCAAGGCCTCATCGAGATCGGCCTTTGCGGCTGTGTGCGAAGCGGCGACGATGGGAGCCGGCGCATCGACCGGTTCGTCCGCCTCGTGATGTTCGGTGAGACGCGGCGGCGGTGACGCGGCCGCCAGCGACGACGCAAACGCCTCGACCACGACGGGCCAGTCCTCTTGTTGGGTGCGTTGCAGCGTTTCGACAAGCGTGGCCCGGGCCGCGGGGTCGAGAGCGCCGATCTTGGCAAGTCGCACGACCGCCTCGTCGATCGCGGCCTCACGCCGCTCCTCGTCGGCCGCCCCGGTGTCGGAGATCTCGACGGCGGGCTGCCCCTCCGCATCCGCGGTGGCATCGGCCTGCGGCTCCTCCGCGGCGGCGTGGTCGGGGAGGTCCCAGAACGTGTCGCGGAGATAGGCGGTGCTGATGGCCGAGGTGCAACCGCTCGTCGTGACGACGACGGCGGCGAGCATCGCCGCCCAGGTTGCCCGGATCGACCCGACGGAACCGTTCATGAATGGGTGCTCGACATGCGGCGCGGGCATCGCGGCCCGTCGCCAGGGTCCATTTCCAAACGCGGCGGGAGGGTAGGGTGGCGTGTTCCGCCAGGGCAAGGTCAACCGCCGGGCTGCAGCGGCGAGCTCGTCGGCCCCGCAAATCCTGATGGTTTTGCTAGACTCACCGCCACTGCAGTCCGTCGCGTATCCCCTCCTCAGGAGTGGTGCTCGTCACCCCTCACGACCGTCCGCCACGCCGCATGAGCACCGCCGCAATCGCCCACGAGACCGTGCCGTCGCACTGGCAGCACCGGCATCTGCTCGACCTGGAGCGACTCACTTCGGACGAGATCCGCACGCTGCTCGACACGGCGACCCTCCTCAAGGAGGCGACCGACGGCTGCCGCCGGAAGCTTGCCGTCCTCAACGGCACCACCATCGTCACGCTCTTCTTCGAGGCTTCGACCCGCACGAAGACGAGCTTCGCCCTGGCGGCCCGTCGGCTGGGGGCCGACGTGGTCGACTTTTCGGCCTCGTCGAGCAGCCTCTCGAAAGGCGAGTCGTTCATCGACACCGCAAAGAACCTCGAGGCCATGGGGATCGACGCCGTCGTCGTCCGCCATCAGACCCCCGGCACACCGCACCTACTCGCCCAGCATCTCTCCGTCGGCGTGATCAACGCCGGCGACGGCCCGCACGAGCATCCCACCCAGGGGCTGCTCGACATCTTCACGATCAAGGAGCGACTCGGCGACCTCTCCGGGATCACCGTTGGGCTCGTCGGCGACATCGCCCACAGCCGGACGGCGCGATCCAACCTCTGGGGCCTGATGAAGCTCGGCGCCAAGGTGATCCTCTGCGGCCCACCCACGCTCGTCTCGGATCGCTGGCGGGAACTGGGCGTGGAGGTTTCGCACGACCTCGACGCGATCGTGCCACGGTGCGACGTGCTCAATCTCCTCCGCATCCAGTTCGAGCGGCAGAACACGAGGCCCTTTCCCTCCGTCCGCGAATACGCCCACCTCTACGCCATGACCCGCGACCGGCTGAAGCGGGCCAAGAGAGACCTGCTCATCCTGGCGCCCGGCCCGATCAACCGGGGCGTCGAGGTCACGGCCGAGGTGGCCGACTGTCCGCAGTCGCTGATCCTCGGCCAGGTTGCCAACGGACTCGCCGTGCGGATGGCGGTGCTCTGGCTGACGTGCGGGCCGCGGGCGGCGGCGCGAACGGGCGGCGAATCGTCTTCCTCCGCGACCAGGATCTACTGACAAGGATTCGCCGATGGCCACGCTTCTCATTCGCGGCGGCAGGGTGGTCGACCCCTCGCAGGGCATCGACCGCATCGACGACGTGCTCGTCCGCGACGGACAGGTGGTCGCCGTGGGCCTCGCCGGCGCCCAGCCGATCGGCAAGGCCGACGAGACGATCGAAGCCACCGGCCTGGTGGTGACGCCCGGGCTGGTCGACATGCATGTCCACCTCCGCGAGCCGGGCCGCGAGGAGGACGAGACGATCGAGACCGGCACCCAGGCGGCGCTGGCAGGCGGATTCACCAGCGTGGCCTGCATCCCCAACACCGAGCCGCCGATCGACACGCAGGCGGCGGTGGAGTTCATCCACCAGAAGGCGGCCCGGGCCGACACCTGCAACGTGTTTGTGGTCGCATGCGTGAGCCGAGGCCGCGAGGGGAAGGAACTTGCCGAGATCGGCCAGCTCGTCGAGGCGGGCGCGGTGGCCTTCAGCGACGACGGCGCACCCGTCTACGACGCCGAACTGATGCGGCGGGCCTTCGAATACTGCCGGATGTTCGACAAGCCGATCCTGGCCCACGAAGAGGTGCTGGAGCTTTCGCGGGGCGGGGTGATGCACGAGGGGCTCGTTTCGCTCGTGCTCGGCCTCGGCGGGATGCCGGCGGCTGCCGAAGAGGTGCTGATCGGCCGCGACATCGCGTTGGCGGACGTCACCGGCGGCCGGCTGCACGCCATGCACGTCTCGACCGGCGGGGGCGTGGCCCTGATCCGCGAGGCGAAGCGGCGGGGCATCCGCGTGACGGCGGAGGCCTGCCCGCACCACTTCACGCTCACCGACGAGAGCCTGCGGGGCTTCGACTCCAACTTCAAGATGAGCCCGCCGCTGCGGACGGCCGCCGACGTCGAGGCGATCATCGAGGGGCTCGTCGACGGCACCATCGACTGCATTGCCACCGACCACGCACCGCACGCCCGCGAGAAGAAGATGCTGGAGCTCGACCGGGCCCCGTTCGGCATCCTCGGCCTGGAGACGGCCGTCGGCCTCTCCGTCACGCGGCTCGTGAACTCGGGACGGATCGGCTGGCCGCGGCTCGTCGAGGCGATGAGCACACTGCCCGCGAAGATCCTCGGCATCAACCGCGGCACGCTCCGCCCGGGCTCCGTGGCCGACATCACACTCATCGATCCAAATCTCTCCTGGACGGTCGACGTCAACTCGTTTCGCTCCAAGAGCGTCAACTCGCCCTTCCACGGATGGACGCTGCAGGGCAGGGCGGTGGCCACGATCGTGGGGGGCCGTGTGAAGTACCGGCTCGGCTGAATGACGCTGATCGTCGACGGCTACAACCTGCTGCACGCCTCGGGTGTGTTTGGCGAGTCGCGCGGACCGAGGGGGTTCGAGCAGTCGCGGATCGCGCTGCTCAACCTGCTCGTCGACCTGCTCGGCGAGAAGGCCTCCGACACGATCGTGGTGTTTGACGCGGCCCGCGCCCCCGACGGCCTGCCGGCGCGGCTCTCGCACGGCGGCATCCGCGTGTGGTTCGCCCGCGAGTATCCCGACGCGGATTCGCTGATCGAGGAACTCGTGGAGGACGACACGGCACCGACCCACCTCGTGGTGGTGTCGAGCGACCGGCGGCTGCAGGTCGCCGCCCGCCGCCGCCGGGCAAAGGCGGTGTCGTGCGAGGAGTGGCTGGCGGAGGCCCGCGAAGCCCGTCGCCGCCGCGGCCACCCATCTCCCGACGCCAAGCCCCCGGAGCCCGGCCCCGAGGGGGCCGACTACTGGAAAAAGTATTTCGGGCTCGGCGACTGAGCGGGGCCGGATAGCGGGGCGGCACAGGTTGACAACCTGTGCTACGGGAGAGCAGAAGGAAGCGGATGCAGCGAGGGGCTGCCCGTGCTCCGAGAGCCGGCGTTGCTGACGAGCGCAGCCCGACCAATCCGCCTGCGGCGGATCGGTGCCCGGCGAAGCGAAGTCAGCATCGAGTGAGCGGAGGGCAGGATGCCCGTAGCGAACGTCCGGCGACGGGGCACGGGCAGCCCCGAGCGGTTCCACACAAACACAGGTTCAAAACCTGTGCTACTGAGAAGGCCACAGGTTGACAACCTGTGCTACGGGGGCAGGCAACTGCCTACACGCGGGCCCACTTGGCGAGCTTGCGATCGAGCGTCGACCGCTCGATCCCGAGGATCGTGGCGGCCTTGGTTTTGTTGCCACCCACCGCCTCGAGCGTGGCCAGCACGTGCCGCCGCTCCATCTCCTCGATCGACACCGGCACAAAAGGCCCGAGCCGCGACATGGCGGGGTTGTCGGTGTCGCCGGGGATGGCCAGATGGCTGAGGCTCAGTTCGTGGACGTCGATCAACTCGTCTTGGGAGAGCACCACCGCCCGCTCGATCACGTTGCGGAGTTCGCGGATGTTGCCCGGCCAATGGTAGGCCTGCATCGCCTCGATCGCCTCCGGCGTGAAACCGCGGAGCTTGCGGCCGGTTTCGGCGGCGAAGCGGCCGAGGAAATGCGCGGCGAGTGGCTCGATGTCTTCGGGACGCCGGCGGAGCGGCGGCACGATGATCTCGACCACCTTGAGCCTGAAGTAGAGGTCGCGGCGGAAGTCGCCGGCTGCGACGGCCCGTTCCAGATCGCGGTTCGTGGCCGCGACGACGCGGACGTCCACCTGCACTCGGCCGCTGCCGCCGACGCGCTCGAACGGATGGCCTTCGAGCACGCGGAGAAACTTGGCCTGAATGGCCGGGCTCATCTCGCCGATCTCGTCGAGCATCAGCGTGCCCCGGTGGGCCGCCTCGAACTTGCCGATCTTGCGCTCGGTCGCGCCCGTGAAGGCGCCCTTCTCGTGGCCAAACAGCTCGCTCTCCAGCAGCGTCTCCGAGAGGGCTGCGCAGTTAAGGCAGACGAACGGGCCGCTGCTGCGATCGCTGGAGTCGTGAATGGCACGGGCGATCAGTTCCTTGCCCGCACCGCTCTCGCCGCGAACGAGCACCGTCGCCTTGGTCGTCGCCACCCGCTGCATCTGGCCGAGAATGCCCTGGAGCGCCGGGCTCGCCCCGACCATGTGGGTCTCCTCGCCAAGACGGCGGCGGAGCCGCTCGTTCTCGTCGGCGGCCGTGGCGAGCCGGGTGGAAAGGACCTCGCGGGCGGCGAGGTTGTCGAGCGCCACGCCGAGGGCGTCGCACACCGCCATCACAAACTCCAGGTCGTCGGGAGTCGCCGCGCCGCCGGCCTCGACCTCGAGGTGCATCACGCCGACCGGCCGGCCCCGCGAGCGAATCGGCGCGGCGATCGTGGTCGCGGCTCCGCCCAACACGCTCTCGCCGGACGCCAATACCGCCTCATCGGTGAGCAGCACCGTGGCGGCCGCGGCGCGGGGAATCGTGCCCGGCCAGGGGTCGGGCGTTGAAGCGGTCGGGGCGACCATGTCGACGGTGGTCCGGTCGAGGGCCGCGTCGCCAAGCCTCGCCGGCAGGAGGACGATGCCGCGGGTGGCCGCCGTGCCCTGAAGCGCGGAGTCGACCGCGAGCCGGGCGATGCCGCGGGCATCATCGGCAGCGGCGAGCGCGAAGGCGAGGCGGCAGAGGTCGGCGGCCGCCCGCCCCACGCGCGGCGCCGTGCCAGCCGCCTCGCTGATCACTTCGAGCAGTCGACTGTGGCTGCGGCGATGCGTGATCGACGCCATCCATTCGGCGGCGCCTGCCGGCACGTCGCCGGCGATCGTGTCGGATGGCCCGATCGCCTGGCTGGCGCCGGTGGGCGGTGCGCCATCCGTGAAGGCGATCTGCACGAGTCCGATGCCGATGACATCGCCCGCGGCCAGCGGCCGCTCGGAGACCACCGCCGTGCCGTTGACGGTGGTGCCATTGCGGCTCTGCAGATCGTGAACCAGCCAGCCGTCGGGACCGGAGACGATCTCGGCATGCACTCGGCTGGCCCGCTCGTCGTGAAGAATGATGTCGTTCGAGGGAGCGCGGCCAAGGGTCACTCGGTTTCCCGGCACAAGCCGGACGATGCTCTCGCCGACCGCCGGATCGACCACCTGCAAAAAGGACTGGGTTACGGCCGTCATGCAATGCGTCGGGAACTGGGCTGGCCGCGTCGGCCCCCGCAAGTCGCTGGGTGCCGGCGGCACGGTCCATGCATCATGATCCAGGGGCGACCGATTGGCGAGGGGCATCAAAAGGCGGGCTTTCCCCGCGAGAACCGGGTTTGCCGGAAAATGCGGCCCTTACTAGCATCGGGGACGTTTTGCCCCCGGGGTTTTACACCGCCACTGCGAGGTCTCCATGTCCGCGATCCGCCTCCCCGCTGCCTTCCGCCATGCGGCCTGCCTGGTGCCCGTGCTGGCTGCGCTGGTTCAGGCGAACGTCTGTTTCGGTCAGTTCGGCGGCGGCTTCGGTAGCCAGGCCGTGGGCGGCATCTCCGTCGACGCCGATGGCATCGTTCGGACGCTCGAGCCGCAGGCTCTGGAGTCGCTGGCGGCCGAACGGACCCGGGCCCTGGCCGACGCCGGCTGGTCGGGCAAGGCAAGCGAGTCGCGCACGGTGTCGCTCAAGGCCGTCGCTGCGGCCGTGAAGGAGTCGGCCGCAAAGGGCACGCCGCTTCCGGCCGAGGTGCAGTTCCTCGGCGGCCTGCAGCGAATCGAACGCGTGTTCGTCGATCCTGACGGGCACGACATCCTCCTCTGCGGCCCCGCCGACGCGCTGGCGGTCGACGGCTCCGGAGCGATCGTCGGTGCCACCAGCCGCCGGCCGCCTCTCCACCTCGAGGATCTCGTCGTCTGCCTGCGTGCCATCGAGGCGGCCCGAGCGGGCGGCATGACCTGTTCGATCGATCCCACCCCCGAAGGCATTGCCAAACTGCAGGCCGTCCTCCGCCGGCAGGGCACGATGGGCCCCGACCCGAAGGCCACGTTCATCGCCATGGAGCAGGCCCTCGGCCCGCAGAAGATCACCGTCGGCGGCGTGCCGACCGACAGCCGCATCGCCCGCGTGCTGGTCGCAGCCGACTATCGCATGAAGCGGATCGGGATGGGGCTCGAGGAGTCGGGCCTGAAGGCCCTGCCGAGTTACCTCGCCATGATCCCCGCCGGCGGCCGGGCCGCGACGCTGCCGCGATTCTGGCTCGAGGCCGACTACGACCCCATCTCCCGCGATCCGGACGAGTTGGCCTGGAGCATCGGTGGTCGCCGCATGAAGTGCCTCACCGAGAGCGACGTGGCCGCCCAAGGCGGCATGAATCGCGGTGCCGTCCCAGCCGACGCCCTCGCCAAAAAGTGGTGCGATGCCATGACGGTGTCCTACGACGAACTGGCGGGCAAGCAGCCGGTATTCGCTGAACTGGTGAACTGCATCGACCTCGCCGTGGCGGCCGCCCTGATCAAGGGCCGGCAGCTCGACGGTCGGGCAGGTTGCGATCTTTCGCCGCTCACCGATGCGGCCGGCCTGAAGCTGCCGTCGTATGACGTGCCGGCGTCGGTGCCGACCGTGGCGACCGGCGTGAAGAAGGGGACGACGTGGGTGCTGTCGGCATCAGGCGGCGTGAAGTTCCAGCCCTGGCAGTTCGCTGCCAACACCGCCGAAGCGGCCGAACTCGCGGCGAGCAGGACGGTCGCAATTGCGGCCCGGCCCGCCACGCTCAGCGGTTGCTCGTGGGAATGATGCTCGGCACCGCCCATTCGATCCGCTCAAGATCCGCCGCGGCGATCGGAAAGTGATCGTCGACCCATCCCTCCCGAGCGAGTGAGGCGAGGCTGCCTGTGCACTGCGGCGGCGGCGGCACACTTTTCGCGAGCACAAGCGCGGCACCGCACGCCATGGCCACGGCGGCCGCGATTGAATCGCTCGTCACATGCCAGCCCATGGGTAGGTCGTCGTATCGGCCAGCCAGCGAGAGCCACGCGGCCACGTCGAGAACGACGGCCCGCTCGTCGCAGGCCGGCTCAGCGGCGAGCTTCAGCGAAGCGGCCTCCGCGGCCAATCGTGCTGTGATGCCCATCGCGTCGATCGCCGCGCGGTGCATGACCTCCGCGGAGCACGGGCCCGCCGCGTCGATCGCCCGCAGACCATCGACGAGCGGCCCGCCGCCGATCACGATCGTCGTTGGGCCGTTGGAATCCGCCACGAGCGACCGGAGTTCGTCTCGCCAGGCGGGGCGCACCAGCAAACTACCACCAAACTTGATCACGGTCCTCGGAATGGCCGTGTCCGTGGTGGCCCTGATCACGCCCCGCGTCCAGACGGCGGTCATGAAAGCTCTCCGCGGGCGATGAGGGCGAGGGCATGCGCGGGCGCTGACCGAGAGACAGCGGCACCAACGATGGCCGGCAGCGACACAGAGGCGACACTCCATCCGAGGCGGTCGAGAGCCATGCGTGCGAGCCGCTCTCCGTGACCGGAATAGACAACCGCTTCCGGCCTTCCACCGCACTGCCGGACCACTCGATCGACCGCCCGAGCCACCTGACGAGCCTGCGCTTCGGCGATCCATGCGGCAGCCCGCTCCGCATCGGCAGCCGTTACGGCGGACGGTTCCACGAGCATCGCCCTGGCCAGCCGGATGCGAGAGGCGTCGCGGGTGAAGGGGCCACCGTCGGCGGTGTCTGTCGA
>Ga0207954_1000936_pt1 | contig 10173 bp, 4 predicted proteins | sample CryBogmetaGMA0M_FD_184547 | JGI IMG/M metagenome (GOLD analysis project Ga0207954, IMG submission 184547) | Freshwater microbial communities from Crystal Bog, Wisconsin, USA - MA0M (SPAdes) | ecosystem: Environmental > Aquatic > Freshwater > Lake | place: Crystal Bog, Wisconsin, USA | collected... | reverse complement strand
GGCTCCCCGTCATCCATCGCGTCATCCTCATCGGCATCATGCTCGGTGGCGGTGCCGAAGCGGTTGCGAAGACCTGGGAACCGCGTGGCGATGTCGTCGGCATCGAGCAGCTCGGGCTTGGCCGCGTGGCGAGCGGTCAGGCGACCGGCCATTGCCCCGATGCCCCCGGCTGCCGTGGCCAGAGCCGTGCCCAACGTCGTCACCACGGCGAGGAGCAGCGTGTCGCAGGCCAGAAACAGTCCGCCGAGCGTCGCAGCGATCACGACGATGGCGCCGCCGGTCCGCGCGAGGTACGAGTCGACAAGGAGGCGGCCCATCGCGCCCAGTCTCCCGCCCGGCCCCCACAAGGGACGATCGATCCAGTCGGACAGAAAGAGCGTGAGGAGCGTGCAGCTGCCCGCGAGGGCCACGGCGGCCCCGATGGTCCGCAGCGGCATGTCGGGCAGCGGCCGGCGGCGGAGCACCGCGATGTCGAGGCCCACGAGGAGCGCCACCGCGAACCAGCTTCCGAGGCCGAGCGATTCGTAGAGGGCGCCGGCGACGGCCGACCCGATGAGACCGCAGGCGTTCACCGCCCGTGCGTTGGGCGGAAACACTCGCGAGAGCGGCGGATCTGCCGGATCGAAGGTGGCGAGGGCCGCCGCAAGAAACGCGCAGGCCGCGAGCATCACCAGCGCCGTCAGGTCTCGCACGCGATTCCGCGGAACGGCCACGTCGAGAGCAGGCCGCGGCTCGGACCGCTGGAATGGGCCGGCGACGGCGGCCCCACGCTGGCCCGGAACAAAACGCTGGGAGACGGAGCGGTCAGCGAAGGCCATACGACGATCCTTGTCGGGGAGTGGTCCACGAAAACTCTACAGGCCGCTGGACGGCGGGGCGGACCCAGCGACGCCAGACCGGGGCACCGCCTGCTCAGGTCGTAGCGACCATGCGGATCGCACCAGTTGTGTAGGCTGTCCGCCAACCAGGACGCCCGTGACAGACCACTTCCCACCCGCCGCCAACCGCCCCGGGCCGCTCGCTCGCCAGGCCAGCCGCCAGATCCTGGAACTCGTCCTGATCGCGGCGGCCACCACGGCCTTGCTCGTCGCATGGCATTCGATCCCTCTGGCGCCCAATGCCGTCTGCCTTCTCGTCGTCGCGCTCGCCGTCGCCAAGACTGCGTATTTCTTCGTCGAGAACCTGCAGCACATCCTCCTCGCGACCGCACAGGAAATCCCGTACCACCGCTTCCTCGCCCTGATGGGCGTGAATATGGCCCAGATCACGCTCTCCTTTGCCCTCGACTACTGGGTGCTTGAGTGGGCGGAGCAGGGGAGTTTCAGCGGGTTCAATGCCGCCAGCGACGCCACCCGGATGTTCTTCGACTGCTTCTTCTACAGCGTGCTCAACTTTTCGTTCTTCGGCTTCGGCGACATCATGCCGCAGACGATCCCCGCGAGGCTCGTCACGCTGCTGGAAGTCGTGCTGGCATTCTTCACGGTGATCTTCCTGCTTTCCGACTTCATCAGCCTGAAGGACTCGCTCCGCCGGGAGCGGCACCGGTGACGTCGGCCCCGCACGTGCATCTGGGAGGCGGTGCGGTGGCGCTCGGCATCGCCGCGGGCTTCGTGGCCGCGTTGGCAAGCGCCGTCGCCTATTTCATTTCCCGGCACCACACCAGCCGGGGCGGCAGCAGCCTCGGCCTTCTCGTGATCGCTCATGCCCTGATGGGCGCGGCCTGCCTGCCCGTCGCATGGCTGCTCTGGCCGGCGGGCCTCCCGGCGGCGCGGGCGTGGATCGCACCATTACTCGGCTCGTCGTGCTCCTACCTGGTCGGCCAGGCGGTCGTGTTTGCCGCGCTGGCGCGGGCCGACACCTCGCGGGTCGCGCCGCTCCTCGGCCTCAAGATCGCGATGCTCGCCTGCATCGTCTCATTCCTCCCTGGTGAGCCACTCGACCTACGGCAGTGGCTGGCTGTCGGGCTGAGCATCGTCGCGGCGGTGATGCTGCAGCGGGGCGGCGGGATGCGGCGGACAGCGGTGGGCTTCACGCTCGCCGCCTGCGTGGCGTTTGCCGTGGCGGATCTGTTCATCGTGGCCCTGATCGACGGGCTGCAACGGACCGCGGCGGAGGCAGCCGTGCCGCTGGGCCGAATCCACGCGGGCTTCCTGGCGATGCTCGTCACCTATGCGGTCTGCGGCGGTGCGGCCGCGTGCGGGCTTCTCCTCGCGCCGTCACTCCGGCCATCCACCCGTAGCGACTGGATCGCCGGCTCTCGGTACGCCGCGACCTGGCTCCTGGGCATGGCCGCGCTCTACACCTGCTTCGGCATCGTCGGTGTGATCTTCGGCAACATCGTCCAATCAACTCGCGGGCTGTTCTCGATCGTGATCGGGGCCTCACTCGCACACGCAGGCTGGCACGGGTTGGAGACCCGCGTCGACCGTCAAACGCTCACCCGCCGGCTCCTCGCCGCGGCCCTGATGACCGCCGCGATCGCGATCTACGTTATCGACATCGCGTGAGCACACGTTTCCTCCCGTAGCACAGGTTGCCCCCCCCGTAGCACAGGTTTCCAACCTGTGGCGAACCAACGCGTAACACGGGCTTTCACCACGTAGCACAGGTTGCCAACCTGTGCCCAGTTCAGAGCAGGTTGCCAACCTGCTCTACGAGACCCCCGCATCGCGGCCGTTACACTTACGGCATGGTGCCTGCACTGTTCGCATCGATGATCGCGATTGCGGCGACCGCCGCCATCGGAGTCGCCGCGGAGCCACCCGCCATCGCGCAACGACTGCCGCCCCCCGGCGTCGCGACCGAACACCTGGCGGCGAAACTGGAGCCCGCGAGCCGCGCTGCCTGGGAGGCGGTTCCTGGCCGGATCGCCGCACTGCGGCAACGCCTCGAGGCTACCGCGTTCCCCGATGACGCAACGCGGGCCGATGTCGAGGTACTGATCAAGGCGGTGGAGTTCGCCCTCGACGGCGGCGAATGGTGGCGACCGGCCCACCTCAAGCACGCGGTCCGGGCGAGCAACGAGGCCACGGCCCGGCTCGATGCGATCGACCGCGGAGAGCTTCCCTGGCGGACCTCCCGAGGGCTTTCAGTGCACGGCTTTCGTTCCGCGCTCGACGGCTCCGTCCAGCCGTACGGACTCTGGATTCCCGCCGGACTCGACCTCTCGAAGCCGGTGCCACTCTGGATCTGGCTCCACGGTCGCGGTGAGCAGGAGACCGACCTGCACTTCCTCCATCAGCGGGCCCACAAAAAACCCGAGTTCACGCCCGACGACGCAATCGTGCTGCTCCCCTTCGGCCGCTACTGCAACGGCTGGAAAGGGCCGGGGCTCGTCGACGTGTTTGAGGCCCGTAGTGCGGTCGGCGGCATCCACCGAATCGACCCCGACCGGATCGTTCTCGCCGGCTTCTCGATGGGCGGTGCCGGGGCGTGGCAGATCGGAGCGCATCGCGCCGGCGAGTTCTGCGCCGTTCACGGCGGAGCGGGCTTCGTCGACACCCGTCGCTACACCGGCGTCGATGTGACCACGATCCCGTGGTACGAGGCCCGACTCTGGACCACCACCGACGTTCCCCCCGTCGCGAGAAACCTCCTCAATCTTCCGGCCATCGCCTACTCAGGTGAGACCGACAAGCAGCGGGCCGCCAGCGAGATCATGGTCGAGACGCTGGCCGCCGAGGGCCGTGACCTGCCCCACGTGGTCGGCGCGGGCATGGCCCACAAATACGACGACGCCTCGAAGCAGGAAATCACCGCGTTTCTGCAACAGGCCGCCACCGCCGGCCGACCGACACATCCGGCCGAGATCCATTTCGCAACCACCACGCTCGCCGACGCCCGTGTCGGCTGGGTGGAGGCCCTCGGGCTGGGCGAGCATTTTTGTCCGGCGCGGGTCGACGCGGGCCGCGCGGGGGAGGGAGGCCAGGCGGTGATCACCGCGACCACGGCGAACATCACCGCCGTGGCGTTCCACGTCGATCCCGCTCCCGTCACGATCCAGATCGATGGTGTGGTCCTCGACGTCGAGGATCGCCCGGCTGGCGATCCGCTCGTGGTCGCCCGCAAGGAACTCCATCCCGACGGTGCCTGGCGGATCGCCACCACAGGCGACCTGCCGCCGATGCGGAAGCGGCCCGGGCTCACCGGCCCGATCGACGACGCCTTTACAAGGCCGTTCATCGTCGTCCCGCCGGCCGGTGCCGGCTTCGATCCCGCGGTGGACCAATTCGTAAACGGCGAGTTCGAGCACTTCCGGCGCCGCTGGCACGATCTGTTTCGAGGCGAGTTGCCGGTGGTGGCGGCGGCCGATGTCACCGACGCGATGCTCCGCGACAAAAACCTCGTGCTCTTTGGCGATCCGCTCTCCAATCCGCTGATCGCGAAGGTGCTTCCGGGGCTGCCGATCTGCTGGACGAGCGACGGGCTCACCGTGGGCTCGGAAACCTACTCGGCGACGAGTCATGTGCCGGTGTTGATCCACCGCAACCCGCTCATGCCTCCGACCGCCGCATCCGCCGGCCGCTATGTCGTCCTTAACTCCGGCTTCACGTTCCGCGAAGACGCAGACGCTTCTAACTCCTGGCAGAATCCAAAACTTCCTGACTACGCGGTCGTCGACATCTCGGTGCCACCGGATGGCCGCTCGCCGGGCCGGATCGCCGCCGCAGGGTTTTGCAACGAGTTTTGGCGGATCGCGGCGGCCGACGGCCACGCCTCCCATACGATCCGCGACACGTGGGCGACGCACTGCGGTAGCTGTCACTTCGACGGTGCCGCCGAGGGCAGTCTGGCCCTCGACGCGATGCTTGACCGGCTCGCCGAGCGGCCCACCGCTGCTGGTGGTCCCGACCATGCAGCCTGGATGTCGGTCCTTCGCCACCTTCGCGCTGAGATGATGCCGCCGGCTGACGAGCCCCAGCCGACGGCCGAGGTGCGTCAACAGCTGATCGCGTTCGTGGAACAGGATGTGTTCCGGCTCGATCCGGCACGTCCCGACCCCGGCCACGTCGTGCTTCGCCGGCTGAATCGCAGCGAATACGCCCACACCATCCTCGATCTCACCGGCCTCGACGTGGAGGTGCGTGACGAACTGCCCAGTGACGACACCGGATTCGGCTTCGACACGATCGGCGACGTGCTCTCGATGTCGCCGTTGCTGGTGGAGAAGTACCTCGCCCTCGCCAGCAGCGTGGCAGAGGCGGTGGTCGACGAGGCGGTGCCCGAGCGGGGGCCGTCGGGCGATGCCCGCCGCTATCCGAGCGCCGTCCGGCGCGTGTTCGCGCTGGGGCCCCCGCCCACCGACGCCGAGGCCCAGCCTGCTCATCTCCGCGACACGATCGCGCGGCTGGCGGACCGAGCGTTTCGCGGTCGCAGCGACGGCGTGATCACCGACCGGCTCGTGGGCGTTGCCAGCACCGCGATGGAGCTGCCCGACGGCAGCTTTGAACGGGGCGTCGCAGCAGCCCTCACGGCCATGCTCTCCTCACCCCGGTTCCTATTCCACATCGAAGCAGACGGCCGGGCCGACCCACCGGCCGGACAGGAGCCCCCGGCCGTACCACTCGACGACATCGCCCTCGCCTCCCGGCTCTCCTACTTCCTCTGGAGTTCCATGCCCGACGACGAGCTGCTCACGCTGGCCCGCGAGGGTCGCCTGAGCACCGACCTCGACCGCCAGATCGACCGGATGATCGCCGACCCGCGGAGCAACCGGTTCGTGGGCGACTTCGTGGGGCAGTGGCTGCGAACCAGGGATGTCGAGAGCCTGCCGTTCGACGTCCGCCGCGTGCTTGGTGGCCGGGAACGGTCTCTCGGCCAGCGGATTTTCAGCGACCGCGTTCGCCGCGCGATGCGGGAGGAGACGGAGCTGCTCGTCACCCACGTGCTCCGCGACAACCGGCCCGCCACCGAACTGCTCGTCGGCCGACAGACATTCCTCAACGGACCGCTCGCCCGCTTCTATGGCGTCCCCGACGTCGAGGGCCCCGAGATGCGTCTGGTCACGCTCGCCGACGACTCCCACCGCGGCGGACTGCTCACCCACGGCAGCCTGCTCGTGGTCACCTCCAACCCCACCCGCACTTCGCCGGTGAAGCGCGGCCAGTTCATCCTCGAAAACCTGCTCGGCACGCCGGCGCCCCCGGCGCCCCCCAACGTGCCTGCCCTGGAGGCCGTGGCCGTGCCGGCCGGCCGAAAGCCCACGATGCGGGAACTGATGGAGATCCACCGCCAGGACGCCCTCTGCGCCTCGTGCCATGCCCGCATGGATCCGCTCGGCCTGGCGCTCGAGCGCTACAACGCCCTCGGGCAGTATCGTGGCGCAGACGCCGAGGACATCGACACCAGCGGCCGGCTGATCACGGGCGAGACCTTCGCCGATGCGGGAGAACTCGCGGCCCTGATTGCAGGCCCCCGCCGCCGCGATTTCCACCGCTGCATGGCGGAAAAAATGCTGGTCTACGCCCTCGGCCGCGGTCTGGAATACTTCGACGGCCCGGCGGTCGATACCATCATGGAACGGTTGGATCGCGACGGCGGCGGCTTCGGCACCCTGGTTCACGCCGTCTGCGAGAGCGTGCCATTTCGGATGCGTCGGGCCATCGCCCCAGCCGCGGAGAGTCAGCCATGAGCGGTCATCGCCTCAAGTCTGTGCAGAGTCTGTCCCGCCGACGCTTCCTCGCATCGACCGCCCTCCGCGGCCTGGGCACAGCCGTGGCGCTGCCCGCCTTTGCGTCACTCCGTGCGGCGAGGGCTGCCGACGCGGCCGCTCCCCCCACCCGGATGGCGTTCGTCTACGTGCCCAATGGGGTCAATGTCGATCGCTGGCGCTCAACGGGCGTGGGACGCGACTTCCAGTTGGGCGCCAGCCTTGAGCCGCTCACCGACCTCCGCGAGCAGGTTCAGGTGATCGGCGGGCTCGCCCACCGCAACGGGACGGCGGGCCCCGACGGTGCCGGCGACCACGCCCGTGCCACGGCGACGATTCTCACCGGCATGCGGCCGAAAAAGACGTCGGGCTCCAACCTCCGCGTCGGCATGTCGGTCGATCAGCTGGCAGCCCAGAGGATCGGCGGCGCAACGCGGTTTCCATCGCTGGAGCTTTCCTGCGATGCGGTCCGCGAGAGCGGGTCGTGCGACTCGGGCTACTCCTGTGCCTACTCGTTCAACATGTCATGGCGAAGCGAGAGCCAGCCGGCGACGCCCGAGGCGAATCCGCGGCTCGTGTTCGAGCGGCTCTTCGGTTCCGGCACGGGTGCTGAGCGGGCGCGGAGCCTCGCCGCCCGCCAGGCGGGCCGGCGATCAATCCTCGACTTCGTCGCCGAAGAGGCGCGGAGCGTTGGTGGGCGGCTCGACGCCGCGGACCGCCGCAAGCTCGATGAATACCTCACTGGCATCCGCGAACTCGAAGCCCAACTCGACCAGTTCGACCGCGTGCCCGTGCCCGACGTGGCAGACGCAGACCTGCCCGCCGAACCGCCAACGGCGTATGGCGAGCACATGCGGCTGATGACCGACATGCTCGTGCTCGCCTTCCAAACCGATTCAACGCGGATCGCGACGCTGATGTTTGCCCACGACGGGAGCAATCGCACGTTCCCCGAGATCGGCATCGGCGACAGCCATCACTCGCTCTCGCACCACCAGGGCGACGCGGCGAAGCTTGAGGCGATCGCGAAGATCGACCGCTTCTACGCCGAGCAGTTCGCCTATCTGCTCCAGCGGCTTCAGGCGTGCCGCGAGGCCGACGGCGGCAGCGTGCTCGACCGCTCGATGATCGTCTATGCCAGCGGCCTCTCTGACGGCAACCGCCACAACCACGATGACCTGCCGGTGATCCTCGCCGGCGGCGCCGGCGGGAGGCTGGCGGCCGGCCGCCACGTCCGGCTCGGGGAGGAGAAGCCGATGAGCAACCTGTTCGTGACGATGCTCGACCTGATGGGCGCGCCGGTGGATCGCTTCGGCGACTCGACCGGCCGGCTCGACGACATCCTCGCCTGACGGCGGGTCAGGGGCCGTCGGCCGCGTCGCCGGGTTCGTCCGCCGCTTCGGCCTCGGCGTCTTCAACCGCCGACTTCTTCGCCGGGTCACGCTCCTTGGGGAGGTGTCGGTAGTAGACCTGGAGCGTCACGAGCGAGAGCGCGGTGGCCTCCATACGGCCGCCATCTTCGCCGTCGGGATCCCAGCTGCCGTCGAGATCGCCGCTCTGCCGCTGCCGCCGAACGAGGTTTTCGCGGACGGCGTGGTTCCACACGTCGAACTCTTCCCCACCCACGTCGCGCAGGGCCTCGGTCGCCAGAAAGGGATACGGCATCGGGCCCGACGTGTTTTTGAGAAGGAACGCGCAGCCGGAGCGGACATCTGGATCATCCGTAGCCCGGCCGAGTTCCATCTGCGCGGCCAGGCCGGCGGCGGTGGCAAGCGGAGTCACGGGCTGACTCCCCGACAAGCGATACTGCGACATCGTCGCGTCGGCGGGACCAGCTGCGCAGGCATCGACGAACTGCTGTGCCTTTTTCAGCGGTCGCATCGACGTGCCGAGTCCGGCTGCTTGAACGGCGCGCAAGGCCTGGACGGCCCAGCACGTGGTCACCAGGTCGCCCGGCCCACCCGGCTCCCGCCCCCAGCTGCCGTCCTGGTTCTGCATCGCGCCAAGAAACTTGACTGCCTGCCTGATGTGAAGCTTGAGGCGGTCGTCACGCGAGAGGGCGTAATCCTCGGCGATGGCGATCGTGGCCAGGCTATGCCCTTCCATGCCTCCCCTCAGAAAGCCATCGGCTTTGCTGCGGTCACGCATCTGGTTCATGCAGAGAAAGACCAGACCCTTCTCAACCGCGGTCTTGTAGTTCTGATATTCCGCAGGCTCGTTCGGCGCTCGCTGGTGGGAGATGCCCTCGCCGAGAAACGGGAGCACGGCCAGCGCGGTGGCGAGCGTGGGATCCGCAGGTGGCTCCGGGTCAGACGGGGCGTCGGGGGACGGCGTTCCGCTGCCTCCCTTGAGCGTCCAACTTCCCTCCGGCTGCTGCCCGCGGGCAAGCCAGGCAAGCCCCCGGGTCACGGCCGCCTCGCTCTCGGGTGTGCCACCGTAGAGATCTGCGAGCGCCCGCCTGGCGGCGGATGTCAGTCGTCCACTCATCACGCCCGGCTTTCGCGGACGGCCAACCTCGCCCGAGGTGACCGCCGCGGGCAGCACCGCCTCTTCGCCCGGACGGGCGACTCGAACCACGACGACCTCGTCGAGCCCGAATGGGCCGCCAGTGGTGCGGATGGCCGCGGAGCGCACGCGGGGCTCGGCGTCGCTCGACGCGGTGAGCACGAACGAACCACTCTCGGATCCTGCCGCAATGACAACCGGCTCCGCCGTCACGCCGGGTGGCAGATTCGCGATGGCGACGTCGATCGGCCCCGCGTAGGCCGGCCGGGTGACGGTGAGCGGGATCTGCTTCGTCTCGCCGGGCGCGAGTGACACGGCCTTCGGCGGCATCACGGTGTAGGGGCGGGCGAGCACCTCCACCTTGAACTCGGCCGGAAACGGCCGCCCCATGGTGCTCCCGGAGAGCATGACCGTCCTGGGGCCATCCTGCGCCTCGGGCACGACCGAGAATTCAACGGTCGCCCCCTCGGCATCGGCCGCGATCGTCACTGGGGTGCACGCGATCTCGCGTGGGGTATCGGTCGGTGGCGCCGCTGGCGGCTGTCCATCAGCACCAACGCCGGTGGCGTCGCTGAGTTCGATGGGCCGGCCAACGTAGCCCTTCCGATCGACGCGAAACGTCGCCTTTCCCTTTCGTCCAGGTTGGACGATGGCGGCTCCATCCGGCTCAAACGTCGGAGCCTCGAACTGCGGCACCTTGACGGAAAGATTCTCCTGGGCAGTCATCCCGTCGAGGGTCACGGTCACCTGCATCGCAACAACCGAATCCGTCATGCCCACCGACTCGGCGGCGGTCACCACGATCGTCCCGGTGCGGGTGTCGCCGCCGATCGGCTCGGCGGTGACGGTAAGGCCGGGATCCGAGGGCTGGGCGACGGTGACGGCGGCTTCTCCGGCATGGCCTGCGCGATTCACTTCGATGCGGGCGGTGCCGCTCGTGCCGGCCCGGACCACCAGTTCCGGTATCGGATCGAGACTGATGGGCTTGGGCGGCGGGGGCGCCGCGGCTTGCGGCGGAG
>Ga0207954_1000931_pt1 | contig 10204 bp, 10 predicted proteins | sample CryBogmetaGMA0M_FD_184547 | JGI IMG/M metagenome (GOLD analysis project Ga0207954, IMG submission 184547) | Freshwater microbial communities from Crystal Bog, Wisconsin, USA - MA0M (SPAdes) | ecosystem: Environmental > Aquatic > Freshwater > Lake | place: Crystal Bog, Wisconsin, USA | collected... | reverse complement strand
CCCGTCGGGCACGGTGAGCGCGTGCCCCGCGGACGCGGGCCGCACGAGACTGAAGAGTCCGGGCCGGCTGCCGCCCGCCATCGGCAGGGCGCTGTCGGCGAAGTGCAGCGTGCCGAGGGCGCCCCAGAGCGCCATGAGGCCGATGAGCATGCCGAAGTCGCCCACGCGGTTGACGATGAACGCCTTGTTGGCGGCCGTCGACGCGCTTTTTCGCTCGTAGTAGAAGCCGATCAGGAACCAGGAGCAGATGCCGACGAGCTCCCAAAAGATGAAGATCATCGCCAGGTTGCCGGCGATCACGATCCCGAGCATCGAGAAGCAGAAGAGCGAGAGTGCCTGGAAAAACCGGGGAAACCGGCCAGGCCGGTGGAGGTGGCCGCCGCCGGAGAGATGCACCTCGTGGTCGGTGACGTCGTGAAGCTCGTCGTGCATGTAGCCCGACGCGTAGACGTGGATGCAGGTCGCGATCAGCGTCACCACGACGAACATGAGCACGGTGAGGGCGTCGATGTACCAGCCGACCGAGAGCGTGAGGCTGCCGCCGTGATAGAGCGTGTACCAGTCGCCCGAGTACGCGATGGGGCCATGGCCCGCGGCAGCATGGCCCGCGGCAGCATGGCCCGCGGCGTGCCCGTCGTCGGCGTGGGCTCCGCCGGCATGCCCGGCGGCACCATGCGCATCCGGACCGTGCGCATCGCCACCGTGCGCAGGGGACCCGTGCCCAGCGTCACCGTGCGCAGCGTCACCGTGCCCAGCGTCGGCATGGTTCCCGTGGACCGGCGCCGACACCGGGTGGTTGCCCACCCACACGCCGAAGGCGGTCAGCGACAAGACCAGGCTCGTGGCGATCGCGGCGGTGGCCACCCATGCCGCGTTCCTGCCGTGCGGCCCCATGCGGGGGCCGAAGAACAGGATGGCGACGAACGACACGAGCGGCGCGAGCCACGCGAGGCCCAGCAGCATCGGGAGTTGGGTGACGGGATCCATGGAATGCTCGCCGGTCTGCGACTCAGCCCTTGAGGTCGTCGGCCTGATCGACGTCGACGGTCGCGTGGTTGTTGTAGAAGTTGAGCGTGATCGCCAGCGCCACGGCCGCCTCGGCCGCGGCCAGGAGGATCACGAACAGGGCGATCGCCTGCCCGTCGAGGCCCAGCGACGCGGCGCCCTCGCCGCGCAGGTAGGACGACGAAAACGCGACGAAGTTGACGTTGGCGCCGTTGAGCACCAGTTCGATCCCCATGAGCACGCCGAGGGCGTTGCGTTTGAGCGCCATGCAGACGACGCCCGTCGTGAACAGGATCGCCCCCACCACGAGGTAGTGGGCCACGCCCACCGGCGTGGTGAACGGCGCCGCGGCGAGCAGCGGCAGGGCCGGGAAGCCGGCGGCGAGGGCGACGGCGCAGGGCGCTGCGGAGCAGAACATCATGGACGGCCTCCCGACACGAGCGCCGAGGTGGACGAGCGACGGGCCTCGCGAGCGGCGGTCTCCGGCCCGGTCGACGAGGCGGCCACATCGATCGCGCGGGGCGTGCGGCGACGCTTCGCCCGGGCGAGGTAGGCCGCCCCCACCAGCACCACGAGCAGGTGCACCGACACGATCTCGAAGGGCAGCAGGTAGCCGTTGCGGACCACCGCGACCGAACCGCCGGCGGCCGGGCTTCCGGCGGCTGGCTCGTCCACACGGATGCCGAGGAGCGCCATGCCCAGCGGCGTGGCCGTGGGCGGACCGGGATCGGCGACCGCCGGCCGGCGCCAGGCATCGACGCGGAACGCCGACTGCAGCAACACGACCAGCAGCGCCGCCCCCACGAGGCCGGCGAGCACGCGGTCGGAGGATGACGTCTTGATGGCGACGAACGGCGCCTGCGCGGTGAGCATCACGCCGAAGACGAGGAGCACCAGCGTGCCCCCGACGTAGATCATGAGCTGCATCGCCCCGACGAACTCCGCGCCGGCGAGAAAGAAGAGGCCGGCCGTCGCGCCGAGCGAGAGCACGAGGTAGAAGGCCATCCGCACGACGTTGTCGGCGAGCACGACCGCCACCGCGCACGCGCACGCGACGACTGCGAAGAGAAAGAACAGCACCGAGTGCCAGTTGATCGCAGCCAGCGGCGGCGTGAACGCCGCCAGCAGGCCGATGGACGCCCCGCTCATGGCCTCACCTCCGCGACACCATGGCTCCCGGGCCGGGACACGGAGGGCTCGGGCATCGCCGCCGCCCGCGGCGCCGCCTGCGACGGGTCCGACGTGGTGCGCGACCGCTGCACCGCCCGTCCACCGGGTCCTTCCAGCCAGCCCTCGCGAATCTCGCCGCTCGGCCGAGAAAGCCAGTGCGGCAGGCCCCGCACGAGGCCCCCGGGCAGCGCCAGTTGCCACAGCAGCACGCCGGCGAACATCGCGGCGGCGATGGGCGTGCAGTATTTCAGGCACGTCGTCATCACCTGATCGATGCGGAGCCGAGGCAGGGTCCAGCGAATCCACATCATCACGAGCACCCCGAGCGTGGCCTTCAGCAGCAGATTCCCGCACCCGACGAGCCGCACGAGGTAGTGGGCCGTGTCGCCCGTGCCCTCGCTGAGGCCGAGCAGACGGGCCACGGGCACCGGGCCGTTCCAGCCGCCCAGGAAGAGCACCGCGGCCAGGGCGCTGACCAGGAACATCGAGCCGTATTCGGCCATGAAGAAGAAGCTCCACCGGAGCCCCGAATACTCGGTGTGGAAGCCCGCCACCAGTTCGCTCTCCGCCTCGGCCAGATCGAACGGCGCCCGGTTGACGCTGGCGACCGCACAGGTCACGTACACCCAGAAGATCACGAACGTGAAGGGGTCGTGGAAGAGGTACCAGTTCGTGAACCAACCCGCCTGCTTCTCGCCGATCGTGACGAGATCCATGCTGCCGGCGAGCATCACCGGCACGACCACGCACATGCCCAGCGGCACCTCGTAGCTGACCACCTGTGCGGCCTCGCGCATGGCGCCGAACAGCGACCACTTCGAGGCCGAGGCGTAGCCCGCCAGAATCACGCCGAACACCTCGAGCCCCAGCACCGCGACGACGAAAAACACCCCGACGTTGAGCCTCTGGCCGACGACGTCGAAGGCGAAAGGCAGGGCGATGAACGCGCAGAAGGACGCGCAGAAGCTGACATAGGGAGCGATGCGGAAAAGCAGCGCATCCGCCCCTTCGGGCATCAGATCCTCCTTGGCGAGAAGCTTGATGCCGTCGGCGAGCGATTGGAGCCAGCCGAACCGGCCGCCGGTGCGGGTGGGCCCGAGCCGATCCTGGATGCGGGCCGCGATCTTCCGCTCCGCCCAGATGAAGACGAGCGCACCGCCCGCAATGACGTTGAGGATCAGCACGGCGGCGACCATGGCCGTCACCGACCAGGCGAGCCAATCCGGCAGGCCGAAGGTGTTGATGAGGAGGTCAGCCATGGATGAAACGCCTCAACGGCACGGCCCTGCCACCGCCGAAAAAAGGGATTTTCCGGCGGTGGACGCACTTCGTGAAAAATCGCACGAAGTGTGCGCCAAGTCGCGCCAATGCACAAGTGCCGGCAGAAAAACGTGGCCGAAACGAAAGTGGAACCGTTCGGCCAAACGGCAGAGCCTTCAGCCCAAACGGCAGAGCCTTCAGCCCAAACCGCGACCGGTCAGCGGTCGATTTCCCCCATCACGATGTCGAGGCTGCCGACGATGGCCGGCACGTCGGCGATCAGACACCCCCGACAGAGCTCGGACGTCACCGCGAGATTCGAGAAGGAGCTCGACCGCGCCCGCACCCGCCACGGGATCGCCGAACCGTCGCTGACAAGGTAGAAGCCCATCTGCCCCTTCGGACACTCGGTTTCGAGATAGGCGTCGCCGGCCGGAATCTTCTCCGTGAGTTTCAGGGGTTCCCCGAGCGGCCCCTTGCAGGCCGAGTAGCGGTCGATGGCCTGGCGAACCAGATCCATCGACTGCACCACCTCGAGCATCCTCACGAAGAACCGGTGCCAGCAGTCGCCCAGCACGGCGTCGGCCGGCACGGGAGGATACTCGTGGTCGCGGGGATAATGGCCGTTCTTCATCACGGCCACCTCGAAGGCGTAGCCGTCGTACATGGCCGTGTAGATGCTCTCGCCGTCCCGCCGCATGTCCTGATCGACACCGCTGCCGCGGAGCACCGGACCGGAGGTGCCGTATTCGATCGCCATGTCGCGGGACATCACGCCGATCGCGGCGGTTCGCTTCACGAAGATCGCATTGGTCGTGAGCAGCGCGTGGTATTCCTTGATGATCGGCTCGAACTGGTCGAGAAACGCCTCGCACTTCCGCACCCAGCCGGGGGGGAGGTCGGCCGTCAGGCCGCCCACCGTGATGTAGCTGTACGTGAGCCGGGCTCCGCAGGCCTCCTCGAAGAGGTCGAGGATCTTCTCCCGCTCACGAAAGGCGTACAGGAAGGGACTGAACGTGCCCAGGTCGAGGCCGTAGGCGCCCATGCCGACGAGGTGGCTGGCGATCCGTCCCATCTCGGCGATCAAGACGCGGAGATGGCGGGCCTTCTCGCTGACCTGGTATTGCATGAGCTTCTCGACGGCCAGCGCCCAGCCGAGATTCATGTTCATCGCCGCCAGATAGTCCATCCGGTCGGTGTAGGGAATCCACTGACGGGCCGTGAGATTCTCACCGATCTTCTCGGCGCAGCGATGCAGATAGCCGATGTGCGGCTCCACTTCCGAAACGATCTCGCCGTCGGTCCGCAGTACGAGCCGCAGCACGCCGTGCGTGCTCGGGTGCTGCGGGCCCATGTTCACGAGCATCTCGTCGGTGCGGACGTCGAACTCGATGATCCGCGGGTCGTCGTCGATCAGGGGAGCCATGGCGTCGTGTCCGTCGGGCGGGATGGCGGGTGGGGGCGTGGTGAGGAGAAGCAGGCGGTCACCGACCGCGAATGCCGTGATACTCGAGCGGCTGCTCGTAATCCTTGCGCAGCGGATACCCCTCCCAATCCTCGGGGCAGAGGATGCGCCGCAGGTCGGGATGGCCGGTGAACCATACGCCCGAGAGGTCGTACACCTCGCGCTCGTGCCAGTTCGCACCCCGCCACACCCCCGTCACGCTCGGCACCTCGGGAAGACGGCCGGGCGCGTCGTCCTGCCAGCGGGGCAGCCGCACCTTGAGCACGAGGCTCACGCGGCCTGCGGTGCTCCAGAGGTGGTAGACGAGTTCCGTGTGGGGCTGCCACGACACCTTGGCGGCCTTCTTGGCGTCGGGCTCGAACCAATCGACCGCCGTGATGCACTGCAGCGAGTCGAACCGCACCCCGCTCGACGATCGCAGCCAGCGGCAGGCATCGGCGATCCGCTGCGGCGCGATCTCGATCCAGGGGTCGACCACGTCGAGTTTGCTGCCGACGACGGCCCCCGGCAGGGCCGCCTCCAACTGCTCGAGAAAACCGGGACCTCTCATGGCACATGCTCTCGGGATGCGGCGGTGACTGGCGGCTGACGACTGGCAGGCGGAACGAATGCCCGGGCGCGGGCGACACGATTCAACGGGGCGATCCGATCACGGGGACGATCCGGGCGCGTCCGGGGATGCGCGTTGCGACGACACGGCCCGCACCCAATCGAGGTCGCCGCGACTCCATACGTAGGCGAAGCCCACGAGCAGCACGGCGAAGAAGACCAGCATGTCGGCCGCCGCCATCCGCGCGAGGAGTGACCCCGCGTGGGCCACGGCCGCGGCCACCGGCGTGCCGTCGAACACCGGCACCGTCGGTGACTCGATGCCGAGCTCGCGGATCAGGCCGGCCGCCGCCGGCGTCAGCGAGGCGCCGTCGGCCGCCACCGTCGCGAGCCCGGGATCGGCCATCTGCGTGGCCTTGCCGAAGACGGTCGCCCACGGAAAGAAGAGGGCCACCTCCACGTCGAAAATGATGAACAGGAGCGCCACCACGTAGAACCGGAGATCGAACTGCACGAAGCTCGACCCGATCGTCGGCTCGCCGCACTCGTAGACCTCGAGCTTCTCGCTGTTGGGAACTCGCGGCCGCACGAGCCAGCCGATGAGGAGGTTCACGGCCAGAAACGCCGCCCCCAAGGCGACAAACAGGGCCACGAATCCGGCGATCAGCACGGGATGGACTGGGTTCATGCGACGTCACGCCCTGGATGCTGGCCGCTGCCTGACGGCTGGGCCGGGTCGGTCACTGGTTGGGGCCGCCGTGGACTGGATCGACGATCACCTTCGACGCCGCCACCGCCGTGGGATTGAGCGTGGAACGGCCCCACGCCACCTCGACGGGCAGCCGGGCGAAGTCCACGATCGTTCCGTCACGGCTGTAGCAACTGAGGTCGAGTGTCGACCCCATGAAGATGCAGTCGACCGGGCAGGGCTCGACGCACAGTGCGCAGAACATGCACTTCGAGTAATCGATGGCGAACCCGCTCACGCGGAAGCCCTTGCCGCCGCTCACCCGCTCCTTGCCGATGTAGATGCAATCGACGGGGCAGGCCTTCGAGCACTGATCGCAGGCGATGCACGTCGTGAGGTCGTACCGATGAAACCCGCGGTACCGCGCCGCGACCGGCGCGGGAAGTTCCGGATACTCGAAATGCTCCGTGAACGTGCGGCGATCCTGGTCGTAGGTGCTGCGGAACACCCGCCACGTCACCCGCATGCCCTCCGCCACCGTCGTGACGGCGGTGAACAGATTCCGAAACCACTCACGCATGGGATGTTCCGCACTCTCGAGTCGTCGAACGAGAACGATGCAGGCTGCCGGCACGGCACCTGACCGGCACGGCACCTGACCGGCACGGCACAGGCCTCCCTGAGGCACGGCCACAGGCACCTGGGAGACCGCCGAAAGCGCCCTCCGGCACACCGGTTTGGGCGACCATTCCGTCATCTGGGTGTCGCCCCGTGCAGCCGCACCGGAGAGGCCGGCAGAGTATAGGTGCTTGAACGATCCCAACAAGCGTCGTCCCGCTCTAGCAGGCTGTGGATAAACAGCCTGCTCGGTCGCAGGGATGCGACCGCGGCAGCGTAGCTACCGTGAAAACCGGAGGTTTTCCTACCTGGAAAAAGTCCCGGAGGAATTTTTCCACGGCCAGCTAGCAGGCTGTGGATAAACAGCCTGCTCGGTCGCAGGGATGCGACCGCGGCAGCGTAGCTGCCGTGAAAACCGGAGGTTTTCGTGCCTGGAAAAAGTCCCGGAGGACTTTTTCCACGGCCAGCTAGGCGGGTTCCGGGAACGGACCGCGTTTCACCAGGGGTCGGTGCGACGTCGCCGGACGTCACCCCGTCGAGTCTGATGGCATCGACGCCGACGCCCCATTCCCCTCACAGGAAGGGGCCGCTCGGAAAAAACGCCGGTAAGGCGCGGGACTTGCTTGACCCGTCGCCAAAACCCTCTACGATAGTTGTCGGTGGAGTCACCGCAGTTTACCCGTCTCTTTCTCTGCGCGCGCGGGGGAAGAGGATCGACGAGGGAGTCGACGAGGATTTTTCGGGTGGTGGACTGCGGCGATCGGCGGACCGCCAAGGAAGGTGTCTATGTTGGTCCTGTCGCGGAAAAAGGACGAGAGCATCGTCATCAACAACGACATCACGATCGTTGTTGTCGAGATTCGCGGCGACAAGGTTCGGCTCGGAGTCGAGGCTCCGAAAGAGGTGCCCGTCCACCGCCGAGAGGTGTACGAGGCGATCGCCCGCGGCGAACCGTTCGTCGAATCCGGGCCGGCTTCGTCGGCTGCGGAGCGTGCCGGGGGCGAGCGTCCCGCCGGTGACCGTGCCACCCCGGATCGCGCCGGTTCGGCGGGGTTGTCGACCTCGCCCTCGAATCGCGATCAACCCGGTGACGAGCCCGGCTGACGATCAAGCTTCATCCAAGCGTCATCGGCCCCTTCCTTCCGACTTCGGCGCCCGGACCGGAGCGTCGGACGGTCGTGGTGTTCGGAGCGTCGCAGCCTCGCGGCCCGCACGCACCGACGAGCACCTGCACCGGCGCGACCGACCAGATCGATGCTCCGCGCATCGTCATCCGCAACCGTCGCGCCCTCCCCCGCCGTGGCGGCGGGGCTGCGGGGATTCCTTCGCGTCATCGGGCTGTCGCAACGCCCCGAGTCCGGTATGATTCGGGGACAGCGGCCCTGTCGTCTAGGGGTCTAGGACACTGGCCTTTCACGCCGGTAACACGGGTTCGAATCCCGTCAGGGTCAGTTCCGCCGCCCGCTTCGCCGCTCGGAGATCCGCCGACAGGAGCCACGTGGCCCCGTCGTGGTGACCTCACGCATCGCCCCTGACGCTATCGCCCCCGACGCTATGGTGCGGCCGGTGACCTTCGGTGGGCATTCTGTCCCCGGTCCGTGCCGCCGTATCAGCCCCCGTCTCACCATTTCTCCTTGCGGCTGGAAACCATGTCCGACGCGTATGACGCCGTGCTGCTGGTCTCGTTCGGTGGCCCCAACGGTCCCGACGACGTGCTTCCCTTTCTCGAGAACGTGCTGCGGGGCCGCAACGTGCCCCGGGAGCGGATGCTCGAAGTCGCCGAGCACTACCACCACTTCGGGGGCAAGAGCCCGATCAACGAACAGAATCTCGCCCTGCTCGCGGCGCTGCGCGACGAGCTCGACCGGCGCGGTCCTCGGCTGCCGGTCTACTGGGGCAACCGCAACTGGCATCCGCTGCTGTCGGAGACGGTCCGCGAGATGGCCGACGCCGGCGTGAAGCGGGCGGTGGCGTTCGTCACGAGCGCCTTCAGCAGCTATTCGGGCTGCCGGCAGTACCGCGAAAACATCGCGGCAGCGTGTGCGCCGCTGGGCGACAAGGCCCCGCAGATCGACAAGCTCCGCGTGTTCTTCAACCATCCGGGGTTCGTCGGCCCCATGGCGGACAACGTGTCGAAGGCGCTCGCCCATTTCGCCGAGGGCGAGCGGCGGCAGGTTCCCGTGCTCTTCACCGCCCACAGCATCCCGCTGTCGATGGCCGATGGCTGCCGCTACGTGGCGCAGCTCGAGGAGGCCGCCCGGCTGGTGGCCGAGAAGGCGGGCGTTGCCGGATGGCGGCTCGTCTACCAGAGCCGCAGCGGCCCCCCGACCCAACCCTGGCTCGGGCCCGACATCTGCGACGCTGTCCGCGAGCTCCACGTTTCCGGCGGCCGCCGGCTGGTGATCGCCCCGATCGGATTCATCTCCGACCACATGGAGGTGCTCTACGATCTCGACACGGAGGCCGCGGCGCTCTGCCATGAACTCGGCGTGGACATGGTCAGGGCCGCCACCGTGGGCACCGCCCCGGCCTTCGTCGGCATGGTCCGCGACCTGATCGCCGAACGGGGCGGCCTGCTGCCCGGCCGCGAGGCGATCGGCTGCCTTCCGGCGAGCCACGACATCTGCCCGCTCGACTGCTGCCCGGCGCCGTCCCGCCCCGCCGCCGGCCGCCCCTCCTGACCGCAGGGAGGCCGCGTCATGCCCGCCGGGAACGCTGCGCTCGTGCCCTCCACGGATCGTCGCCCACGGGAGTGTGCGTCGCTCGTGCATGGTTTTTTGGCCCATCGGGCCATGCTCGCGCTGCTCGGCCATCGGCTCGCCCGGCATGGCTACCTGCCCCGACCGTGGGGCTACTGGAACATGTTCTGCTCGATCCTCGTGCACGCCGAGCGGTTCGCGGCGGAATTGGCCCGGCTCGATGACGATCCCTCGATCGACACGATCCACCTCGTCACGCACAGCATGGGAGGCATCGTCGCCCGGGCCGCGCTCGAACGGTATCGACCGAGGAAGCTGGGCCGTTTCGTCATGCTCGCGGTCCCCAACCGCGGTTCCTACGTGGCCCGAGCCGCCGCCGGCGCCCTCGGCGGCCTGGTCAAGCCCGTCGCCGAGCTCAGCACCGCGCCCGACAGCCTCGTGAACCTGCTCGGCATGCCCGAGGACGTGGACGTCGGCGTGATCGCGGCGGAGCATGACGCCCTCGTCACCACCGACAGCACGCATCCCGGGGTCGTGCACGAGCACGTCACACTGCCCTGCCTGCATTCGAGCCTGCTGTTTCGCCGCGACGCCGCCGATCTCGTCGCGTCGTTTCTCGCCACCGGGGCGTTCCCCGACCGCCCCTGATCCCGTGCCCCAGGAGCCTTTCGCATGGACACCGCCCTCCGGCCGCTCGGCCGTACCGACGTGCTGGTCGGCCCGCTGGCGCTCGGCTGCTGGCCGCTGGCG
>Ga0207954_1000930_pt1 | contig 10207 bp, 6 predicted proteins | sample CryBogmetaGMA0M_FD_184547 | JGI IMG/M metagenome (GOLD analysis project Ga0207954, IMG submission 184547) | Freshwater microbial communities from Crystal Bog, Wisconsin, USA - MA0M (SPAdes) | ecosystem: Environmental > Aquatic > Freshwater > Lake | place: Crystal Bog, Wisconsin, USA | collected... | reverse complement strand
GGCCCCACCGCTGCGAGGGTTCGTGTCAGGATCTCGCCATCGTCGTCCGCGGTGGGGTCGTAGGACACCAAGAAGGCCCGCCGATCGAGGTACAGACCGCGGGTCCGCCAGCGGCGGCCGATCACGGCGACCGCATTCGTGGCATGACCGAGTTCAGGACGGACCTGTGCAAGATCGACGGATCTCGCCTCTGTGTGCTGAATGGCCTCACGCGGTGTGATGTCGAGTGGCGCCGATTCAAACCGCCGGCACCGCTCGTGGGCCTCCGCCATGCAGGCATTGTCGCACGCCCGCCGCAACAGGCCGATCTCCTCCTGGTGGCTGTCTGGATGGCAGCCGACGTCGAACCACGTGATGGCGTCGGCGCAGGTGTCGATCATGCCGCCAATGAACCGGGTGTCGTCGGGGATCGAGAGTCCCTGCGACAGGAGCAGCGATCGAACTCGCGAGTCATTGGCCATCATCGCGAAGGCCCGGGCATTTGCGCCGCCGGGGCCCCCGCCGCATGCGCCGCAGTCGTACGCGCTCTCGTGCGGGTTGTTGCGGCTCGAGGAACCGTGGCCAATGACGGCCACGATCCGCGCATATCCAGAGGTCAGCCCGATGTCCTCGAGAACTCGCCGCACGATGCCGGCCATCTCGGGCACGCTGAATCCCGGGTACGTCCCGTCGGCCAGTTTGGCATCGTGATCCCGCTCGAGGGAGAGGCGGGTGGGAATTCGGCGACTGGTGAGTTGCGAGGCGGTCCGGCCGAGCCGTGCGGAGAGCCGCGGGAATACCACGCGGGCCACAAGCGGCACGGCCGCCAACGCACCGGTCAACGCGGTGATGAGCCCTCCGCGAAACAACGTCCTGCCACCGGATGACACTCCGTCGCTCAACTGGCCAAGGCGCCGTCGCACGCTGCGGTGTAGTTCGTGCATCGCTGCCGCCCCGTGCTCCGGAACCTCGACAACCGTGTGCTGTGGTCGGATCACGATCGGACACAGCGCGCGGGCATGCCAGTCGTCAATTCCGCGGAAGTTCATCGGCACTGCAAAGAAGCCCGCCGTGCCGAACGTCTCGAATCGCGGCCCGAGTTCCTCGAAGTGCCTGCGGAACGACTCGCACCGTTCGTCCATGCAGAGGATCGCCTGGAACAGCGGCCGCGTCGCGGGTGGCGGCGACGAGAAGCGGACGTGGGCTGCCAGGGCGTCGAGAACGTCGATCCTATGTCGGCGTTCGTAAGCGAGATGGAAGATGCGTCGCTTACGGAAGTCGTCGAAGGAGGTGACCGCCCGTTCGAACCGCAGCAGTTCGTTTTCGTCGAGGGCGAGCAACTCCCCGGCCGTGAGACCGACCAACTGCGACACCTGATGGAGCAGGAAGGCCCGCGCCAGGATGCCCGGCCCGCGGTTCGGTGGATGGCGGTCTCGGAGTTCCGTCCACACGGCGCCCAACCCCCGCCCACTCCTGTCAAGGCGATAGCCCATCTGGCGGACTGCCCAGGTGGCTGCCACTCGGTCGCACAACAGACGGAAAGCGATGAAGTCAATGAGCCTCGCGGGTACCGGCTCGACCGGAGCACGGTCTGGCCGAAGTTCGAGATGCCGCATCATTCCCGCCCAACCGCGGAGCGCGAGGGTCGTCGCCGTCAGGAATCGTTGCCATTCGTCACGTGGGATACCCATGCGGTCGAGTTCAGCGACGATCACATCGGCGGCCGGCATGCCGCGAATCTCACGCAGCGAGGCGGCGAGGCCGCCGCTCCAAGGCTCCGTCGGCCCGAACCAGCCCGAATAGAGGTCGATGACGGCCGCCAGGAAGCCCTCGCTCCGTCGGGGCATCGGCCAGGATGCAACGCCCTGATCGAGGAACGCGGCACAGAGCCGGATCAGGAGCGGGTTGACGAGCGCGTCCGTGTCGATGCCGGGCTGCAGAGCGAGGATCAGGTCACGAAACCTCGTCGGCGGCTGTGGATGAAAGACCGACGGGCGGGTGAGCGATGCCGCCTCGACGCAGGCATGCCACAACTCGCTCGACACCCGCCGTTCCTCGTCAGGTTCTCCAAGAGGGTTCGTCTGAAACGCCATCGTTCGGAGTGCAGACGCATCTTCGGCGTCCGACAGCCGGCTCTCCTCATTACCCGCGGCGGTATCGCCGGTATGACTGATGAGCCGCCAGCGTATTTCCGGGCTCAGGTCTTCGCGGAGCCGCTCGACGACATTGCTTTCCGTAAGCGTCCAGCGGACGGCCGTGTCGTTTTCCTGACGCACCGGGTGGAGCAGGAGCATGAGATGGAGTTGCCGGAGCGAGACGCGGCCGCCAGCCAGTTGCTCGTCACCGTGATCGCCCTTGCAATCGGCATCGAGGATCGCCTCGAGGTCGGCCGCCTGAATGCGGCCGCGCCGGAGTTCGTCGCGGTAACGTGCTTCCGACAGGTACGGCTGGGTACCGTAGAGCCTGGCGGCGCGAACAACTGCTTCCTCGAACGGCTGGTCTTCGAACGACTGCAGCATGTTTTGGGCGATGAACACGCCGATTGGCCCCTGCGTGGGCAGGTAGCGTGCCGCATCGGCGATGATCGCCTCGACGTGCGCGGACTCGTCGGTGTGCAGGGGCGTGTTCATGGCAGAGCAGGATGGGATGCGGGCACGGAGAACCGGGGCAGGATCGACGAACCGCAAGCATGCGGAGCGTCGACGAACCAGGGGCGCAGGACCAGACGGACAGCAGGCCGTCGGCGTCAGCGGGGCGTGGGTGGGCCGCGGACGTGCGTCGCGCAGCACCGCAACTTCGTCGCCAAGAAGGGCGAAGGCAGCGACGCCAGATGGATGGGCGAGTCGAGGCCGCACTTCGGCGCAGCTGCGGCGAAGAGATGGATCTCTCGCCCCTCCTGCTCCTCGGTGTCGTCTTCCTCGACCTGCTCGGATTCCGACAGCGTGCCGGAGTCATCCTCGCGGCTGCCGTCGTAGGTGTCGCCGTCGACCGAGCGAATGGCGATACCTGAGGGCAGGACACCGGCGAGCGATTCACGGAGGCCAACCAGAACGGTCGCCAGAGCGGCCGCGCCGATGACCAGAATCCGCAGCGTGCGAAGCATAGGATGCATATGCCTTAATGTGAACCGCCTCGCGTTTAAGTGTACGTCACAAACGCCGATGTCACCAAACCCGGTTTTGACGGCGGGGGCGCTGTGCCGTGGGCCTCTTGCGAGATCGCAAGGAGTTACGGAGGTGGGCTTGTACGACAGGGGAATGGCCGCCCGTGTAAGCCGAAGGCCGTAAGGCCTCGGGCGCGGTCGAGAGGATGCTGCGTCTGTGTTGGCCGCGTCCCACGCCTTACGGCGTTGGGCTTGGACGTCCGCCGCCTCGGCCACCACGACCGCGACCACCCCCGCCGCCCGCACCACCGCGGGGCCGGTCGGCCTGCGGGTCGTAGGCGGGGTTGGCCTCGCGCGGGATCGCCGCGGCCGTCTCTTGCTGCCAGGCGTGGAGTGTCTTGCTCAGCCCGGCGGTTCGCTCCGGCATCTCGCGAGACAGGTCGCGACCCTCGGAGGGGTCGTTCGCAAGATCGTAGAGTTCCACGCGGCCGCCGTCCTCGAAGAACTCGACGAGTTTCCAGGAGCCCTCGCGGACGGCGCTCGACGGCGTGGCCCGACCGACGTAGCACGGGAAATGCCAGAAGAGCCGCTCGCGGGGGAGCGTCTTCCCGCCCCGGAGCAGTGGCACGAGGCTCGTGCCGTCGAGCGTCTGGCCGGCGGATGGCTTTCCGCCGGCGAGCTCCAGCAGCGTTGGGTAGAAGTCGACGCTCGCCACCGGGACGTCGCAGGTCGTGCCTGGTTTCGCGACGCCGGCGCCGGCCACCACGAGCGGCACGCGGATGCCTCCTTCGGAGAGTTCCCCTTTGCCACCCTTGAGCGGTGGCGAGGACTGCGATGTGCCACCGTTGTCGCTCGTGAAGATCACGAGCGTGTCGTCGGTCAGGCCAAGCGTGGCGAGCCGCTCGACGATTCGGCCGACGTTGCGATCGACCGCCTCGATCGTAGCCGCCTGCCCGGGATCGTTGCGGCGGTCGTTGGCGGCGGCCGTCTTCCGCTCGTACTTCGCGAGGAGCGCGGGCTCGGGATCGTAGGGGGCGTGGATGGCGTGGTCGGCGAAATAGATGAAGAACGGATCGCCGCGGTGCTTCTCGACGAAGGCGAGCGCCTCATCGGTGAGCCGGTCGGAGAGTTGGTTGCCGTCGGCGTCAAAGTAGGCGTCTTTCGCGAAGCCGAGGTTTTCCGGAAACACGACCGTATCGAAGCCTTGGCCGCCAGGCGTGACCGGGCCGGTGCGGCCGCGGCCGAGGTTCCACATCCCGAGGAACGCGGTCGCGTAGCCTCGGTCCTTCACTGACTCGGGGAGCGTGAACACGTCGGTGGCCAGCTCGGATTCGCTGTGGGCCGCCTGGAGTTTGTGCCAGGGCGAGCCCGGTGGCTGCCGTGGATCGACGACGGTGTAGATGCTGTGCCGGGGCGTGTATTGCCCCGACATCAGGCAGGCCCGCGTCGGCGCACAGTTGGGGGCCGACGCATAGGCCTGCGTGAACACGATGCCCCGCTTCGCGAGCCGGTCGAGATGCGGCGTTTCCACGAACGTGTTGCCCATGAAGCCGACGTCTCGCCAGCCCATGTCATCCATCAGGATCAAGATGACGTTCGGAGGCCGCCGTGCCTCGGCGGCGGCGGCATGAGACGCCACCAGCCCCACCAGCGCGAGCAGCCCGAGTACCAGCGGGCCGCGGACCCCGATCATGGCGACGTCCGTTCGTAGCTGAAGGTCAGCGTGCCTTCGGCGAGCGTCGTTTTCCCAATCGCTGCGACGAGGGCGTCTCGGGTGACACCGCCGGCCGGCAGTTGTGGCGGAGCCGACAGGGCGTAGACGGTGATGTGATACTGCTTCACGCCCGGTCCCTTCGAACACATCGGGTCGTATTCCGCGCGGCCTTTGTCGTTGAGGCCGGTGGTGCCGACCGATCGCGAACCCTTGGGTAGCGACGTCGCCGAGGCCGGGATGCCGTGGACGACCCAGTAGCTCTTCACGCGATCGGGCGCCTCGTGCCACAGCGCGAGGGCGTAGCAGGCGGTGCCCTTCGGGCCTGGCTTCCAATCGATCGGCGGCGAGATGCCGGCGCCGTCGCAGGTGAACTCAACGGGGAGTTTGCCATCGGCGGCGATTGCGGGGCTCGTCACCGCCAGGCCACCGGCCTGCGGCTTCGCGGCGGCAGCGGAAGCGGCCCGCGGTGCCGATGAGTCGTCGGCGCGTGGTGGACGACCATCGCGGGGCGGCGGGGGCGGACGGTCCTCGCCGGGCCGTGGCCGACGTGGTGGTCCACCGTCCGGTCCGCGGCCACCCGGGCCTGGGCGACTGGGACCACCCGGTCCACGACCTCCCGGCCCACCGGGGCCGCGCTGCCGCGGCTCGTAGGTCTCGGTCGTCGAGCGGCCCTGTGGATCGGTGAACGTGAACGTCGCCGCGCCGTTGTCATTGACGGTGTATTCAACCGTGCCCTTCCGCCCACTCACCTCGTAGGTGAGCTTCCGCGACGCCGCCCCGGTCGACTCGAAGGCGACGATCGTGGCCCCACGGAGCGGCTGCAGCGCCTCGCGGACGCCCTGCGCCCGGGGCTGCGGATCGACCTGGCCCTCGCGTTCGGTCACCTCGCCGCGAAACCCGCCGTTGAGATACGGATACGCCTTGGTGGCGTGGTAGTGGTAGTGGCCGTGCTCGTCCTCGTGGCCGCCCAACGAGTCGAGGCCTTTCACCGGCGAGCCGTCGGGCTCCGTGTAGCCGTAAATGGGATAGCCGTCGAGCGCGTAGGCAACGGGCTTGCCCTTGCCGATGACCTTCTCGAGGTGCACGGGCGCGACGTGGTAGTGGTAGTCGTCGGCCCGGCCGCAGTGGCCGCCGTAGTCGTCGAGTTCACCGATGGCCAGGGCATCTTCGCCGCGGTTGTTGAGCGGGTTGAAGATCGGGATACCGTTGACGGCGACGGCAATCGCGCCGCGGAGGAACCGGTCCTTCGTGCTTGCTGGATTCGCGGCCGGCACGGGATGCAGTGGGATCTGCCAGGCGTTATCGCCGACGTATTTCTGCGGCAGCGGCACCTGCTGCTGCCAGGAGCGGATGCCGATCATCAGCGGGTGATCGGGGACACCGTTTGACTCGACGAAAAACCAGCGATCGTCGCGGCGCGTCTTGATGTCACCGCGTTTTTCGAACGGGGCGAACGCATCGGCGATGTCGACCGTCGTTGCGTCCGCGACGGGTTTCTTGGCTGCGGTGAGGCGAAAGGGAACGCTCTCCTGGGCGTTATTCGCAGTCGGGTCGTCACTCGCGGTCGTCTCTTCGGCTCGATGACGATGCCACGGGTGGGCGATGGCCGGTGGCGCGGCGAAAAGGACGCTCGCGATTAGCACGCCTACTGCGAGCAATCTCTCCGTACCCACTCGCAGCACCAGCGTGCTGCATCGTCCCACCCCACGGATAGGTCCGGGGCTGCCCGTGCCAATGGAGCCGGGCTTGCTGGCCAGCGGAGCCATGGATGGCGAAGCGCAGCCAGCATGCAGAGAGCGAAGGCCAGGATGGCCGCAGCGAACGTCCGGCGACATGGCATGGGCAGCCCCGGACCGGCGCCCGCCACGTTGCCCCGGAACCCCAACGACCCAACGAACGTGCATGCCCTGATGATCCATGAGTCTCACCCTCGCTCCTCTTTCCCACCGCGTTTCGCGCCGCGCTTGCCGCCGCCTCCGCGGGCTGGCGGCTGGGCAGTCGGCGCGTTCGCATCGTATCGCGGATTCACGGTTGGCAGTTGGGCGTGGACGTCGGCGAGGTACTTCTCGAGCCGCTGTCGCAACCGTATCGCCTCGGCGGGCATCCGGGAGGCAAGGTCGTCTCGCTCGCCGATGTCCTTGGCGAGATTGAAGACTTTCACGCTGTCGTCTTCATAGAACTTCAGCAGTTTCAAGTCGCCGACGCGGATCGCCGAATGCGGCGTGTTGCCGGTCTGGTAGTGAGGGAAGTGAAACACGAGTTCCTCGCGGGGGCGCTGCACCTCGCCCTGGCCGTCGTGGGCAAGGAGCGGGGCGATGCTGCCCCCCTCGATGTCCGCGGGCAGTGTGGTCTTGGGAACCTTCGCCCACTCGCAGAACGTGGGAAAGAGGTCGTAGCCCACCACCGGCACGTGGCACCAGGAGTTGGCGGCCACGCCGGGGCCTCGCACGATCAAGGGCACGCGGACGCCCCCTTCCCAGACCGATCCCTTGCCGCCGCTGAGGCCGCCCCGCCGGCCGCCGCCGGAGCCGTTGTCTGACGTATAGATCACGTAGGTCGTGCCCACGAGGCCGAGCCGGTCGATGGCGTCGAGCACCCGTCCGACCCCGGTGTCGAGGTCTTCGGTGATCGCGGCCGTGGAGGTTCGCTTGTCGCCGGAGCCGCCGGTGAGCCGCTCGTATTTCGCGAGCGTGGCCTTGAGGGCGTTTTCCGAGGCGTGGAGCGCGTTCCACGAGAGTTGGATGAAAAACGGTTTGCCGGCCTGCGAGTTCTTGGCCATGAAGGCTTGCGCCCGATCCGCCATGCCGAAGATGTCGACGGGATTCGGGTCGGTGAACTGGGAGGCCTGCTCGTTGCCGGTGTCGCCATCGTGCTCGTCATAGCCGTGGCGGCCCGGGCCGCCGCCGGCGATGTGCCACTTGCCGTAGTGGGCGGTGGCGTAGCCGGCCTGGTGGAGCAGTTCGCCGATCGTGGCCTCGCCGTCGGCGATCTGCTTGACGAGCTGCGGCTCGAGCAACGGGTGGCCGGATTCGGGTGGAGCCGCCTTCGTCCAGTGGAGCCGGGCCGGGCTCTTTCCTGTCTGGAGACTGATCCGCGTAGGCGAACAGACCGGGGCCGGGGCGTAGGCGTTTGAAAACCGCGTGCCTTCGGCAGCGAGCTTTTCGAGGTTGGGCGTCTGGAAGATCTCGCTCCGTGAGGCGGCGATCTCGGGGTGCATGGCGACCGAGAGGCCGTTCCAGCCTTGGTCGTCGGCGAGCATGAACACGATGTTGGGACGCGAGTCCCGGTCGGCCGCCGTCGCGATGGTCGCAAGCAGCGCGATGAGGGCGGCGGCAATCGCGCGGGGTGACGTCATCGCTGCGGGCGTCGATCCGGGGGCGGCGTGCCCCGTGGCCGGCGGCCGCCACCCTTGGGCGGACCTTCGGGCACCACGTCGTTCAGGCCGCGGAAGTCGGGCCGCTGTCTGCCGTCGGGGGGCGCAGCCACGGTCTTCCGAAAGATCACCGTGTTGTCGAGCTTCAGGTCGTCGGTCCAGATGAACCTCGCCCCGGTGAAGTCGGCGTCGAAATAGGGCTGCTTGGGGTCGACGTCGGCCTCGGAGTATTCCCGGGCCCGAGCCCAGTTGCGGTCGTCGAAGTCGGTGGCGAACCAGTTGTCGGGAATCGGCGAGGTCTCAACCCGGGGGTTTCGGGTGTCACCGTTCACGGGGCCGTGGAAAAAGCACTTTGCCTTCCAGGAGCCGTTCGTGACGGTGCCGTCGCCAAACTTCAGGATGAAGCCCGCGTCGCCAATGTTCGTGTTGGCATATTCCATGCCGGTTTTCGGATCGGCGTTGTCCTTCGCCATGACGGCGATGGTCATGGGATAGGCCGGCAGGATGTCGACCGAGATCACGTTGTGGGGGATGAAGGCGATCGAATCGACCGCAACGAGCTCCCCGTTCACGTACAGCGAAAACGTGTTGTCGGCGTAGATGGTTGCCTTGACTGTGTCGGTGATCGACGGCTTCCGCAGCGGGCCCGGCCGCTGTTCGGCTCCCTGGGCGTCGCATGCCCCGGGCAGGGTGAGGAGCAGTGCCACGAACCCAATGATGGGCGGGCACGTCATGCAGAAGCGCGAAAAAGAGTTCCTCATAGCGTTCCAACGGCGGATGGGGGCGAGGGTTGCGAACGCCGGCCGAGACGAGTTTCCCCATCCCTTTGAAACCATTTCGCCATTGTTGTGAAACCATTTCGCCATTGTTGTGAAACCATTTCGCCATTGTTGTGAAACCATTTCGAAAAGATTGCGAAACATCGCCTGAAACGTTTCAGGATCAGGTTTCGTTACGTGACGAAAAAATCCTGGTGCATTGGCCGTAAAGTGCTTACGGCAAGCACTTTGTGATTCGTTTCATGGGTGGCCAGAAGGGCGGCCTCACAATTTTTGTGAGATATGGCACGCCGCTTGCATCTGCATGAGATTGTCGGAGTGGTCGGGGGATCGTGCCTTGCGGCACGCCGCCACTGCGGCACTTTTCCCAGATGTTTTCAGGGGGTTTTCCATGGCTACTTCGTGCGCACGCTTCTTCCGGTCGGCTTCATCTCTCGCCATCGCTGCGGTTCTTGCGATCGCCGCCACGACCGCATCTGCCGGCGATTGGACCGGCTACATGAACGTCTTTGCAAACGCGTCGGGGTCGCAGGGAGCGTACATCTTCGGAAGCGGATGGGGCGTGAGCGACCTCAAGACCACGATCTCCAACTCCAGTGCGGGCACGATCATCGGCGATCAGCTCGTGCTTCAGCCCAACTTCAACACCTACACGGACTCGCTGTTGGGCACCAATGGTGACCGCCTCTTCTGGACGAACAGCTCGGACGGTGGCGCAACGGCCGGCCCGCTGGGCAACAAGTGGATGAATGCCAACACCTACTCCGAGACGGCATCCCTTGCCGTGCCGAGTTACACCCTCGCCGGCACCGTGACCTCAAACTCGCTCGACACGAGCCTCTACACCGCGAAGGCCTTCATCAAGGTGTTGGATCCCAACAATGGCTATGCCACCGTGCTGGACGACGAGGTCACTCTGCCGGCGTCGGGGCCGTTCGTGGTAACGTCCAACCTGACTCCTTACCAGGGCTTGCTCCTGCAGGTCGGCTTCAGCATGAATGGACTGAATGCCAACCCTGCCGATGCCGTGTCGTACGGATCAGTCGGAGTCTCGATCGTGCCGGAGCCCTCGACCTACGCCCTGCTCGCCTTCGGTGGCTTTGCTGCCGCCGCCCTGCGTCGGCGGATCCGTCGGGTCAACGCCTAAACCCCGCTGGTTCCTCGTCCCGGGGCCAATATCCCCCTGGCCCCGGGCGGGGAACTGTGCTGCTGCGGTTGTCGCGGCCTGGATTACGACTCAACGAAACGCATCGCCGGCC
>Ga0207954_1000929_pt1 | contig 10213 bp, 7 predicted proteins | sample CryBogmetaGMA0M_FD_184547 | JGI IMG/M metagenome (GOLD analysis project Ga0207954, IMG submission 184547) | Freshwater microbial communities from Crystal Bog, Wisconsin, USA - MA0M (SPAdes) | ecosystem: Environmental > Aquatic > Freshwater > Lake | place: Crystal Bog, Wisconsin, USA | collected... | reverse complement strand
ATCACGTGCAGGCCGCGGCCTTGCGGGTCGCCCACCCCCCACGGCCCGACCTCGGTGGCGCCGGCATGGTCGAGCACGGTCGCGGACCACGACTCCGCGATCCGGCCCCGCACCGCGGGAATCGAGCCCCCCGGCTCCCCCGCCACGATCACGAGCCGCACCGGCAACGCCGCCAGATCGATCTTCTGGTCGGCCGCCACCTCCGCCATGTGGAGGGCGTAGCTGGGCGTGGCCACGAGCACGGTGGCCCCCGTGCCGCGTATGAGTTCGAGCCGGGCGAGCGTGGACATGCCGCCCGACGGGATCGCCATCGCCCGCCGCGACAGCGCCGCCTCGAAGCCGCTCCAGAAGCCGGCGTATGGTCCGAACGACGAGGCGACGAACACCCGGTCGCCGGCCTGCACGCCCCCGCGGTCGAGGATCGCCGACCAGCACTCCATCCACCAGTCCCAGTCGGCGGACGTATCCCACACCGGCAGCGGCCGGCCACGGGTGCCGCTCGTCTGGTGGTAGCGCACGTACTCCGCCGCCGGCCGGGTCAGGTTGCCGGGCCGCCCCGTCGCGGCGGCCGCCGCGACGAGTTCCTCCTTGAAGGTGAACGGCCAGGCCGCGCAGTCGTCGAGCGTGACGACGTCGCGTGGCTCGGGGCCGAGCTTCGCGGCGTAGAAGCGGTTGTGCGGCAGGATCGCACCGAGCAGCCCGCGGAGGCGGGCGCACTTCAATTCGTCGAGCCGGCCGCGCACGTCGGACGGCCCCGGGGAGGGCGGGGGTGCCATGACGGGATTATGGCATGCCCCGGAGGGCTCCACGGCGCCGGCATCCCGCGGCCCTGCGGCTCAGAGGCCGGGGATGCCCTGCGCGGGCGCGTTTTGCCGCGGCGGCTGGAGTCCCTGGAAGGGCGACGGCTGCGGCTGCTGGTAGCCGCCGCCCGGCGCGGGCAGGAGCAGACCGCCCGACGGGGGCGGGAGCGGCTGCCCGCCCGGCGCGATCATCGGTGGGGGCGCCGGGATCGGCTGTGGGATGAGCGGGGCCGCCGGGGGCGGGGGCGGCGGCGGTGTCGGCAGGCTGCCCGCCGCCAGCCGCACCTGTTCGGCGCGGGCGACGACCGACTCTGGTGCCAGCGCCGCGGCGGGCGTCATCGCGAGGTCGACCACCCGCTCGTCGCGAATCTCGGCGGGCCAGAGGTTTTCCGTGACGAAGTCGAGCGGGAAGATCTGGTACCAGGGCATCGGGAAGGGCTGCCGCACGGTCAGGGTCTCGTAGCCGTCCTTGACCAGCCGGATCTTCCGCGTGCCGTAATAGATGAAGTCGGTCGACACCGGCGTGGTGCCGATCTGGTAGTCGTCCACGTAGACGAGCGCACCCGGCGGACTGCTGCGGATGGTCATGCGGCGCTGCACGCACCCCGCCGCGGGGAAGAGCGCGGCGGCGGCGACGGCGGCCACGACGGCGCGACACGACGACACGACGGAGAACGCCGAGGGGCGACTGGGAGCGGGCATGAATGCCTCCTGGAACGCCGGAAGGGGGCGGGGAGACTAGGCTTTCGCTCGATTCCATGCCATATCGGCCGCAGGGGCCCGGCGGGCGAACGTCGAAAACGTCCCCCGGACCTGATCCGCGGTGGAAACGCCCGAATCGTGTCTCGCCCGGACTTCGCCCCCCCGCTAGAATCCGCGTCTTCACCTCCCAAGGGGCACCCCGGGGCCGGACGCGTGGGAAAAGCGCCGAGTTTGGTCTACAGCGATCGCACCGACATCGGTCGCCGCCGGGCCAACAACCAGGATTCCAAGGCGGTGTTGCCGGCGCATGGCCAGCAGCAGCGGGCGCGGGGCTGGCTGTTCCTGGTGGCCGACGGCATGGGCGCCCACGCCGCGGGCGAGCTGGCCAGCGCCATCGCCGCCGACCGCGTGCCGAAGATCTACGACGAGCAGTCGCACTACTCCCCCCCGCTGGCCCTCCGCAACAGCATCGAGCAGGCCAACGGCGAAATCTTCACGAAGGGGGAGAGCGGCTTCGAGCACAAGGGCATGGGCACCACCTGCACGGTGCTCGTGCTGCACCCCCGGGGCGCGATCCTCGGGCACGTGGGGGACAGCCGGGCCTACCGCGTGCGCGGCCGGCGGATCGAGCAGTTGTCCCGCGACCACTCGCTCGTCTGGGAGCTGGAGACGGCGGGCGGCATGTCGCGTGAGCAGGCCAACGACGCGGCGCCCAAGAACATCATCACGCGGTCGATGGGGCCGCACGCGCACGTCGACGTCGACCTGGAAGGACCCTTCCCCGTGAAGGCGGGCGACGTCTACGTGCTCTGCAGCGACGGCCTCTCCGGGCAGGTGCGGGACGAGGAGATCGGTCTGTTCGCCGCCGAACTGGAGCCCCCCGACGCCACCGCCGCGCTCGTCGGCCTGGCGCTGGTGCGGGGCGCCCCGGACAACGTGACGGTGATCGCCGCGAAGGCCGGCGAGGACGAGGCGACCCGCGCGTCGCGCAACGACGAGCCCTGGCCGCTCAGCGAGCAGGCCACGTCGCAACGGCGGCAGAACCACCGCTCGTGGATCGCGCTGGCCGTCGCGGCGGCGGCGATGCTCGTGGCGATGATGTCCAATCCGCGGAGCATGCTCACGGCGGAGGCCTGCAAGCAGTCGGCGACCATCCACGCCATCTGTCTCTTCGGCAGCCTGTTCGCCCTGATGGCCGCGATCGCCGCGCTGCTCTTCGCCTTCGTCGGCTTGCTCGCCTCGGGCAAGTCGCGCGGCAGGCTGCTGGCGGTGGGCGACGTGCTCGGCCGCGGCCCCTACCGCGACTATGATTCCACCCCCTCCGAGCCACTGCTCGAGGGCGTGCTGACGAGCCTCGACGCCGCCGCCGAGATGCTCTCCCCGGCCGACCGCGAGCGGACGATCGGCATTCTCGCGCGGGCCCGGCAGCATGCCGCCGCCGGCGCCTTCCACGAGGCGGTGACGGCCACGGCCGAGGCCATCGCCATCCACACCCGCGCCGTGGAGGACTCGCGGCGCGACGACACCATCCGGGCGGCCCCCGCCCCGCACCCGGGGAAGTGACCGCGTCGTCGCGGCCGGCCCTCCATGAAGATCCTCTCCCGCTACGTGCTCAGCGAACTCCTGCAGGTGTTCCTCGTCTCGCTCACCGCGCTGACGCTGTTCATGCTCGTGGTGGGGCTCGTCAAGGAGGCGCAGCAGCAGGGGCTCGGCATGCTGCAGATCCTCGCGCTCGTGCCCTACGTGCTGCCGGAGGCGATGCGGTTCGCGGTGCCGGGCACGATGCTCTTCGCGGTGGCCAGCGTCTTCGGCCGGATGTCGGCGTCGAACGAGATCACGGCGCTCAAGGCCGCCGGCATCTCGCCCATGGCGGCCATCTGGCCGGTGACGTTCCTGGCCGTGGTGGTGAGCCTGGTGTCGGTGTGGCTCAACGACATCGCCGTCTCCTGGGGCCGCGACGGGGTGCGGCGCGTCGTGATCGGGAGCGTGGAGGAGATCATCTACGGCCGCCTGCGGCAGCAGCGGTCCTACAGCACCGCGCAGCTCTCGATCAACGTGAAGGGCGTCGAGGGGCGGCGGCTCATCCGGCCGACGCTCTCCTTCCAGCCGGGCGGCTCGAGCCCGCCGGTGACCGTGTCGGCGGCCGAGGCCGCCCTGCGGGCCGACCCCGTGGCGGGCACGCTCACGATCACCTGCCGCGACGGCACCGTGCACGTGGGGGAGATGAAGGCCGTCTTTCCCGACACGATCGAGCGGGTCGTGCCGCTCGACGCGGTCAGCCGCAAGGGTGGAGGCTCCACGAGCCCGTCCGAGATCGCGATGGCCGACTTCCCGCGGGCCCGCGCCGAGCAGGTGGCCCGGATCGACCAGTTCGAGCAGGTCGCCGCCGGCAAGCTCGCCCTGGGCATCCTCACCGGGCACATGGAGCAGACCGTGCCGGCCGCCGTCGAGGGCGACCGGCAGCAGGCCGCCGCGGCCCGCTCGCGGCTCAACCGCATCATCATGGAGCCGTGGCGGCGTTGGGCCAACGGCTTCAGTTGCCTCTGCTTCGTGCTCGTCGGCGCGCCGATGGCCATCCGGATGCGCAACGCCGACTTCCTCACGAGCTTCTTCCTCTGCTTCCTCCCCATCCTGCTCGTCTACTACCCCGTGTTCATGCTCGGCGTGTCCCGCGTGAAGTCGGGATCGCTGCCGGCCCCCGCCGTGTGGATGGGCAACGTGCTCGTGATGCTCTGGGGGCTCTGGCTGCTGCGCCGCGTCGTCCGGCAGTGAGCCGTGCGCCGTCCCGGGTGGCTCCCCGCCCGCCTTCCCTCGCTCCGGCCGTCCCCCGTACACTACCGTCCCGCCGCCGCAGCCCGTGGCGGCCCGCCGGACCGCGGCCCGAGGAGCGTTGCCATGCCCCGCCCCGTCACCCTGTTCACCGGCCAATGGGCCGACCTGCCGCTCGAGGACCTGGCCCGCAAGGCCCGGGAGTTCGGCTACGCCGGGCTCGAACTCGCCTGCTGGGGTGACCACTTCGACCCGACGCGGGCGCTCGAGGAGAGCGGCTACTGCGCCGCACAGCGCGACGCGCTGGAGCGCAACGACCTCGCCGTGCACGCCATCTCGAACCACCTCGTGGGCCAGGCCGTCTGCGACCGCATCGACATCCGCCACAAGTCGATCCTGCCCCCCCACGTCTGGGGCGACGGCGCCCCGGCCGGGGTCAACGCCCGGGCGGCCGAGGAGATGAAGCGCACGGCGCGGGCGGCCCGGAAGCTCGGCGTGTCGGTGGTCAACGGCTTCACCGGGTCGGGCATCTGGCACCTGCTCTACTCGTTTCCCCCGGTGCCCGAAGCGATGATCGACGCCGGGTTCGCCGAGTTCGCCGAGCGCTGGCACCCCATCCTCGACGTCTTCGCGGAGTGCGGCGTGCGGTTCGCGCTGGAGGTGCATCCCACCGAGATCGCCTTCGACACGATCACGGCCCAGCGGGCCCTCGACGCGCTCGGCCGGCGCGAGGAGTTCGGCTTCAATTTCGACCCCAGCCACCTCCACTGGCAGGGCGTCGACCCCGTCGAGTTCATCCGCACGTTCCCCGATCGGATCTACCACGTGCACGTCAAGGACGCCGTCACCACGCTCAACGGCCGCGCCGGCATCCTCGGCAGCCACCTCGGCTTCGGCGACCCGCGGCGGGGCTGGGACTTCCGTTCGCCGGGCCGGGGCGGCATCGACTTCGAGGAGATCATCCGGGCGCTCAACACGATCGGCTACGACGGCCCGCTCTCGGTGGAGTGGGAGGACTGCGGCATGGACCGCGAGCACGGCGCGGCCGAGGCCTGCGCGTTCGTCCAGCAGCTCGACTTCGCCCCCAGCCGCCGCCAATTCGACGCGGCGTTCGCGGAGGAGAGTTGAGCGGCCGGCTCCGCGCCGCCGCGCCGGCATCCGCCGCCGCGCCGCCCACACGCCGCCCGAGGACTCTCCGCATGCCGGGGAACGCCCGCGATCGCATCCCTGCGACCGGGCAGGCCGTTGATCCACAGCCTGCTCGCGGCAGGCGATCATTCCCGGGGCTGCGCGGCGCCGTGGCGACGGTCGCCGCCCCCGTCTGGCTCATGACGGTCGCCGCGGCGGCCGTCGCGGCCCCGACCGCCGACGGGATCGCCGCGGAGTGGGCCTCGGCGACGGCGGCCGTGGTGCGGCGGGCCGATGCCGCGGGCCTCGCGGAACTCGCGGCCGTGGTCCGCGACTGGGACCTGCCCGAGGAGGAGGGGCGGCAGTTCGCGCTCGCGATCCCGTCGCGCATGGAGGCGCCCGAGTGGGTCGACACGGCGGAGGAGCGGGCGGCGTGGGAGGCGTTCCTCGCGGCCCGTCGGGCGCGGGCGGCAGGACTCTTCGCCCTGGCCGTCGAGGCGGCGCGGGCCCACGCGGTGGTGCCGGGGCGGGCCGCGCGGGGGGCCGCAGATGCCGCCGCCCCGCCGCTCGAGCAGCGCACGGGTGCGGCCATCCGCCTGCTCCACCGGGCGCTCCGCGACGATCCCGATCACGCGCGGGCCCGCGAGGCGGGAGGCTGGGTGCGGCACGACGGCGAGTGGGTGTGGCCGGAGGTGGCCCGGCGGCTGGAGAAGGGGGAGGAGTTTTCACCGGAGTTCGGCTGGCTGCCGCGTGGCCGACAGGAGCGGTATCGGGCGGGCGAGCGCTACGAACAGGGGCGGTGGATCAAGGCCGACGCCGACGCTGCCGCCGCGCCCCGCCGCGGCGGGGTCGAGGCGAAGGGGATGAAGTTCGCCTCCGACCACTGGCAGATCACGTCGGCCGCGGGCCCGGAGGCGGCGGCCGCGCTCGCCGCTCGGCTCGAGGAAACCCGCACCGTCTGGCTGCAGGTGTTCGGCTGCTTCCAGGAGGAGCCGGCGGCCTGGGAGCAGCGGTTCGAGGGGCGCGGCCGGCGGCCGGCGGGGCCGCGGAGCCCGTTCCTGGCGACGCTCGCCGCCGACCGGGCGCACTACGTGCGGGCGCTCGAGCCCCTCGAGCCCACGGTCGCGCGCACCCTCGGCATCTACTGGACCCCGACGCGCACCGCCTGGTTCTTCCCGGACGAGGGGCAGGAGCCGACCACCGTCCACCACGAGGCCACCCACCAGCTCTTCGCGGAGACGCGGCGGACGAGTCCGCTGGCGGGTGAGCGGTCGGGCTTCTGGGCCGTCGAGGCCGCCGCCTGCTACATGGAGAGCCTCGACCGGACGCCCTTCGGCTGGACGGTCGGCGGCCGCGACGCGGGCCGTGCGGCCGTGGCGCGGGAGCGGCTGGTGGAGGACGGCTTCCACGTGCCGCTCGAGGAACTCACGGCCCTGGGCCGACGGGCGCTGCAGGCCGACGAGCGGCTGCCGCAGATCTACAGCGAGATCGCGGGGCTGGCCGACTTCTTCATGAACGGCGAGCGCGGCCGATACCGCGAGGCCTTCGTGGAGTATCTGGCCCGGATCTACACGGGCACGGTGGACGCCGATTCACTCGCCCGGCTCTGCGGCCGCGACTACGCCGACCTGGACGACGCCTACCGCCGCCACATGGCGCGTTGAACCGCCGATCGTCGCGATGCACGGGGCGAGCCGCCGGCTCACGGCTGGTGGTGCGAATCCCCGATGACGGCGTCCTCGTCGTCGACGCCCGCCGCCACGTTGCCGTCGTGGTTCTTGAAGAGGTGGTCGTCGCCGTGGAGATCGGCGGCGGGAATCCGCTCCACATGGCCGTCCTCGAAGAGCACGTGATGCGTGCCGTCGGGATGGTTGCTGCTCCGCTCGCTTCCGTCGTCCGGAGCGTCGGCCATGATGGGATGGTGACGACGGCGACGGTTGCCGTTGGCACGGAGCGTGCCGCCGGCATCGCGATGGCCGAGGGTGTAGCCGTAGTCCCCCCCCATCGCCCGCACCAGTTCGTCGAAGCCGGGCGTGCCCACCGCCGCCCGCACCTCGTCGAGCGTGGGCACGCGGAACGTGCCGGACCGCGCCAGCGAGGAGTCGGGACAGACGAGCGTGCCGTCGTCGGCCACGAGCCGCATGTCGGACACGAGCGTGGGGGCGTAGAGCCCCGCCCGCGACAGCGGCCCCGAGTCGGGGGGCGTGGGAAACACCCGGTGCGACTCGGCGTAGCCCTGCAACGCGCCGGACGTCCGCATCAGGTTTCTCTCGGCCCGCCTGGCGCGGGCCTGGGCGATCGAGTCGAGCAGCAGCGGGGCGACGAGCACGCACGCCGCCAGGGCCGTCGCGGCCACGATCGCCCGGTCGATCCAGGCCCGCGACCGCCGCGGCAGCGTGTCCCGGTCGTGCGGCGTCGGCAGCCGTCGCGCCGCCGCCTCCGGTTCACGGGCGGGGTGGCCTGCGGTCCGCTCGGCCGCCACGCGAGCGAGCGTGCGGGCCGCCAGGCCGGACGGGGGCGACAACGCCCCGCGATCCCTCGCCAGCGGCGCCACCGCCCGTCGCAGGCACTCGAGTTCGCGTCGCAATTCCGGCCCCCGTTGCGGGTCGGCCAGGGCCGTTTCCACCTGCTTCGATTCGGACGGTTCGAGGGCCCCCAACAGGTGGCCGACAAGTTGTTCTCGCATGATAGATGCTCACATCGCTCGGGCGTTGTCGACGAACCTTCGTTGGGGCGTGAGGTTCGTTGTGATCCGTGTCGTGCTGATCGGTTTCCGTCAGGGCGAACGAGCGGTGCGGGTCAGACCGCGCCTGGTGCCGTCGGTGGTGGTCCCGTCAGTGGTCCCGCGAGTGATCCTGGCCGCTCTCCTGCCACGATTCGTTGAGCTTCAGCAACGCGGAGTGCAGACGGCTCTTCACGGTTCCCACGGGAATGCCGAGCACGTCCGCCGCCTCGCGATACTTGAGTCCCTGGTGGTAGACGAGGATCAGGGCGCTCTTGAGCGGATCGGGAAGCTCCTCGACCGCCGTTCGCACCCAGTTCCTCGCCTCTTCGTCCTCCATGTTCTGATCGGCGGTCTGATCGCGACCCGAGAGCATTTCCACGAGCGACCCCACGTCATCCTCGCCTCCCGTGCGATGATCGAGGCTCACCATCCGGTGGCGACGATTGCGGCGTTGGGCGTCGATGGCCTGGTTGGTGGCGATCGTGTAGAGCCATGGACGGAATCTCCGTCCGTCCTCGAAGTTGTCGCGTTTCAGGTGGACCTGCAGGAACGTGGCCTGGAAGACGTCCTCGGCCATCTCCGCGCTGCCGAGGTAGCGACGCAGATAGCTGAAGAGCTCGTGCTCGTAGCGGTGCACCAGCGTCTCGAACGCCGCCGCACTCTCCGTGGCACGAACCTGTCGGATCAGTTCCTCGTCCGTCGGCTCCGGACCCCCGGCAACGACCCCGGTCGCCAGACCGCCACCGGTCTGGACCGAGTCCCGTGCACCAGGGGTGGAATCGTGCAGATCCATCGCTCTCTACGGACGGGACGGGGAGATGGTTCGACGCCCGGCCGGAAACGGCCCGGATCGCGCGGGCAACCCCCAGGTGGGCCGCGGCGCGCCAGTATACCCCGGGATTCAGCCCCTCCGGGAAACCCCTGCGCCGTCCGGGGCCGGCCCGCCCGCGGAATTGACAATTCCTCCCCCCGTGCCGACATTCCGGCGGCGTCCGCGACCGCACACCCCTTTCCACCAGGGAATACCGCATGGCCTCCCCCACCGTGCCGCGTCGGTCGAGCCCGCCGACCTGGGTCGGCCCGGGGGACGTGAACGCCTTCTTCGGGCTGATGCTCGACAATCTGGCCGACCTGGTCCTGACGGTGTCGCTCCTGGCCTCGGTGTTCGGGTATCCGGCCCAGTTCGCCCTCTCGCACCTGGTGCCCGGCACGGCGGTGGGCGTGGTGGCCGGCGATCTCATGTTCACCTGGATGGCGGTGCGTCTCGCGCGGCGCACCGGCCGGCAGGACGTGACCGCGATGCCGCTGGGCCTCGACACGCCGAGCACGTTCGGCATGGTGTTCTTCGTGATCGGCCCGGCGTTCGCGGCGAGCCTCGCCGCCGGCAAGGGGGAGGAGGCCGCGGCCCGGCATGCCTGGCACGTGGGCATGTGCGCGATCGTGGCCAGCGGCGTCTTCAAGCTGCTGGCGAGCCTCGTGGCGACGTCCGTCAGGCGGATCGTGCCCCGCGCCGGGCTGCTGGGGAGCCTGGCGGCGATCAGCCTTGCGCTGATCACGTTTCTGCCGCTCGTGGAGATCGTCGGCTCGCCGCTCGTGGGACTGACGTCGCTGGGCATCGTGCTGGCCGCGCTCACGGCGCGGATCCCGTTTCCGGGACGCATCCCGGGCGCGCTGGCCGCGCTCCTCGTCGGGGGCGGGATTCACGCCATCGGCGCCGCCACGGGCTGGATCCCGGCCGACACGGCGCACGCGGCGATCGACCCGCGGGCCGCGCTGTGGCCGACGGAATGGCTCTCGGCCCTGAGGCTCGAGTGGCTCGAGGCCTGGCCCGACACGGTCAAATACCTGCCGATCGTGATCCCCTTCGCGCTGGGCACGGTGGTGGGGGGCATCGACTGCACGGAGAGCGCCGCCGCCGCGGGGGACGAGTACGACACCGGCCGCATCATCGCCGTCGAGGGGTTGGCCACCGTGCTGGCGGGCGCCTGCGGCGGCGTGATCCAGACCACGCCCTACATCGGCCACCCGGCCTACAAGGCGATGGGCGGACGGGCCGGCTACACGCTGGCCACCGCGATCTTCATCGGCG
>Ga0207954_1000923_pt1 | contig 10250 bp, 10 predicted proteins | sample CryBogmetaGMA0M_FD_184547 | JGI IMG/M metagenome (GOLD analysis project Ga0207954, IMG submission 184547) | Freshwater microbial communities from Crystal Bog, Wisconsin, USA - MA0M (SPAdes) | ecosystem: Environmental > Aquatic > Freshwater > Lake | place: Crystal Bog, Wisconsin, USA | collected... | reverse complement strand
CAATATGAAGGATCTGTTTGCCAAAAATCTCAAAAAAAAAAAGATTCATATTACGTCAATCTCACAACACATGTCATCTGTTCCTCGACAACAACGACGATCTAAATTACACGAATATTACAAACAGAATAACTTCTTCACTTCACCTGGAGCTCCTCTTTACAATCACGATTCAAACAATCCTGAATCCTCAAATGCACCGTCATCAAGTGCACCTCAATCATCAACTACGGAACGCGTCAAAAAGAAGAGAGGAGGGCGGCGTCCAAATATGAAATCATGGAGTTTGGAAGAAGACACGGCAATCATCGATCTCGTTCGTACTTCGGGACAGAAGTGGAAACGCATCACTCAAAAATTACCTGGTCGAACCCTGTCGTCAATACGCAACAGGTGGATACGGCTCGACAGTGCACGTAAGATGCGAATGCAGGGCAAAGAATCGAAGAATATATGTAAGAAGTGTGGGAAGCCGAGGCGAGGGCACGTGTGCACAGGTCGCATAAGGTAAACTGAACAACTCAATACGTTTTTTCAAGGCATGTTGTAAAATATGCGGCATTTTTTTTCAAAATTCATTAATTATAAGGAAGACTAAAATACCTTACTTAAACGTAACAATCTGTCTGATAACGATACTACTTTCAGCATGAATTACAGGAGTACAGCACATGCATCTTCGTATACGAAAGACATTTTTTCTGAGCTTCCATATAACGCTCAAGATACAATTCTAAATACTTATTTCGATACATGCATTCCTGTTTTCAATCGTACGACTAATATTTTACGCAAAGAACATCTCGCTCGTAAAATTAATCTATTGACTAATTTAGAGATAAAACATGTTATTGTCCAGTGGATTGATCATGATACACATAAACAAGAATTGTACAATGTAATCACTTTTAAAAGAGATAAAGATGCTATTAGAAATGTTATTCAACAAATTTTTGTAGAGCGCTTTCCTGCAGAGAACATAATACATTATGTTAATCGAATCCATGTCATAAATATTGTAGATGATACAATCAGTGTATTTGATAAATTATCGTTTCTAACCTGTGCAATTACAAATACAGGTGTAACAAATGATAAAAAAATAATTTCGACACATAATAAAAATACAATGTCATCAGTACTTGCTTTTAATGCACTGTATATCACTATCTTAGTCCACATAATTCCTCACAATAGGTTTTCGACGCTTGAATTAATTTATAATTGCGTTCAACATCAATTAAATAATTTTTATGTGAGTGCAAAGGATTGGTTTATTATACAATTTATTCAAAAAGTACAAATTAGAATAATTATACAAACGCGCATACAAGAATCAATAACTGAAAGCAATGCACCTATAATTCCGCTTTTTCAAATGACAAAATTTACAAATAATAATCGTTTTACACGTTTTGATTATAACAAAAGATCTCAATAACATCGTTGCAAGATCTTTCGTCAAGCCGATATTTTGACACATCAGTTTTCGCTTCCCGTACACACAAACACATATACATATTTGTTAGAGTTAGAGCAAAGCAGGTCACAGATCGTAATGAAACCTCAGTCCTGTAAAAGCAAAGGTCGGAGGTTCCAACAACGAATCGTGAGTTCCATAATTGACGCATTCCCACATCTCACTCACGACGACGTACGAAGCACGTCAATGGGAGCACAGGGAGAGGACATTCTAATGTCACCTCGCGCTCGTGCATGCCTTCCACTCTCTATCGAGTGCAAGTGTGTGGAACGACTCAACGTGTGGCAAGCTCTGGAGCAAGCATCTTCGAATGCACATAAACATGTTGATTCGACACCATGTGTCGTGTTCGCTCGTAATCGGTCGTGTGCATATGCCGTTCTACCGTGGGACTGCGTGGTCGAAATGTACAAACGTGCTTCAGCATATCCTTTTCCTCCACCACCTTCTTCTATACAGGAGGAACGTGGGTCACTCGCGCCACTACAAGCTCGGACCGAGGCTGAGGAGGAAGTAGACATGTGTATTGAGAATCCCACATGTGCCAAGTTTTCTCCAACTGAGGATTTGCTCACTCCACAATTAGTGAACAATACTGAGCGCATACGAGATTTGATTCTTCAATTGTATCAATTAATATGATGTTCCCGCGTCATTCTACTATGCTCGCTATCACTATCGTATATTCAAATTGTCCGGTACTGCAATTGCCGAGTCTGCACACATGCTACTTTTGGTGCTTGCTCATTCCTCGAGTCTACTCATGCTTGCACATCTTCCACTTGAGTGGCTTCACAACATGCGACTCATTCACGCAGTTCGGGTCCATGTATGCAGACAGACTGAGATCCATTTGCGCGTCCTTCTGATGCGAAGGGTAGTACGACGTGTGCCAAATGTTGTTCTTGCGGGCCATCACCGAGCAAGCCGTGAATGGAACTGTGCCGATGAGGCCGTCTTGGACCATCCTGTACGAGTACGTGTCGTGCGAGAGATGCGTGCCCGTGTTAGTATCGTAGACGAATCCCATTATCTCATTCAGCTTGAATATGTGTGCCACGTTGTCCTCGTATGTATCGATCGTGAATCGGAGATTGGGCAGTGAGCGAGCCTCGCCTTTATGTGCAACGCATGCTTGCACTTGTTCAAGGCCTTTCTTGAGAGCAGGCGGCATTTCACTTGGCATGCCGTCGATCTTGAGCTCCACGTTCTTGAAGTTGCAGATGTTGAACTTCGGAGTGAATGTACCATGCGACTTCTCGGCAATGAATATAGACAACGACGACGGGCGACCCTTGGATCCATACGGCTTGGCGGTCATGACGTACGACATTTTGCTTTGAGAGTACTGCGAATGAGGTGACTTCCTCTTCTTTTTGATTCGTTTTTCACTTTCTTATTTGATTTTGTCTCAATATAAATGCAAGCACTTTTATAGACTAACTATTCGTACATCTACGAAACGTACATACAGAAGTGGAACACAAGAAATTATTTTCAGACTGAGTATCGTAACGGTCTGTTTCAAGGAGTATCATCAACTATTCATTGATACGAATGTTACTATCAACACTGTTCGTACTGGTATATGTGGTCACCGTACATTCCTACACATTATCGTCGCACAATCACCGCATGTTGACGACGTTGCCAATCTCGAAGATCAACATTCAGAACAGTCTTCAAGTAGAGTACTACGTAACCTTCCAAATCGGAACTCCGCCACAAGAATTCAATCTACTAATTGATACTGGATCGTCCGCACTGTGGATTGATTCGACAAAGTGTGTCACTTGCGGTGCGCACAAATTATACGACTCGTCAAAGTCGTCGACATTCTCAAATGCAGGAAGTAGATCTGTTATGTTGAGTTACGGGAGTGGAATAGTTTCAGGAGTGACGTCTTCGGACATTATTAAGATCGGATCATTTACTGCATCGAGAGCTGATTTTATCCAGGCAACGAGCGTGTCGTCGTTTCAAGCATACACGATATCCGACGGTCTATTTGGTTGTGCGTACCCTTCACTCCTTGCTTACGCCAGCCCGTCCCTGCTAAATGTGGCAACTCCACTGCTGCAAAAACTGAATATTACACAGTATGCACTCTTGTTGAGTAGTGCAACTTTATATCTCGGAGGCATAGACACGTCAAAGATTATTGGGAATATGGTCTCAGTCCCACTTACACTGAAAACATACTGGCAGATCCGAATTGATGACGTTACTATAGGTAGCTTGAAATCGTTTGGAAGTCACTCTGCAATTCTCGATAGTGGTACGTCGTTCTTACTATTAGATCCCAGCACGTTTAATGCGTGGCTCGCGTCAATGAAAGGTATTACCACATACAGCACTTATCCCCTCATATATAAGTACGACGATTGTAATGCACAGCGATTACCCACAATGTATCTGAAGGTCAACGGCAATATATTTAATCTCACTGGCTCGGACTACACGCTACGAGTATATGGCAAATGTATTCTTGCAGTGCAGTCTACAAGCGGGAATGGCAACTTTGATATGGTTCTTGGTCAAGTATTTATGCGAAAATTTGCTACTTTATTCGACTTTCAGAATGGTCGTGTGTCATTTGGACTGGACGGAGCGTACGTTCCATCAATCCTTCCACCCCCACCTCCTCCTCCTCCATCTGCGAATAGCCCACCAACACCGTCCGAGTTCCGTCCATTCACCGAGACCACCATTATCGCAATTACTTGTGGAGGCGTAGTTGCACTTTTCTTATTTATATTTATTGTGCGAGCATGTGATCCTACACGACTTCGTGAGACAACGAGGATGATCATTGCATTCTACGATGTGGTAAATAACAAAGACTTATCTAATTTGCATTACGTTTCGCAGGACACTGGTGCTGCTGCTGCACAAGTGAATGGCACGAGCAGTACGTTGCAACTCACCCAGCCGTATCCTCTCAGACAATGAGAATCATATGCCTACTTTTGAAGTCCAAGGAACTACTTGAAATTTCACACGTTGTACTACTGCGCAAGAAAGCGTACGTTTGTGCATTCACATTTCATGCTCACAGCGTCATGTTTGACACTGTCACGGATTGCGACAATCGCGTATTTTTCTGTTCGTGCAAGCATTGTTCTCGCGCACTCCTTCTTTCTTTTTTTGTTGTTCTTTCCTTTTGGTATGTTGAGGAACGAGAGAGGGGGGCTTTGGCTTCAAATCACGCAAAGATAATGCCTCAGTGATGAAGTTTGATCATCACAATCGATTTCGAGTTGTCGCGCGACGCCCGCGGTCGAAATGTGCGAGCCAATGCTTGAGTGAGATTGTGGAGCGGGAGATCCCCGAGTGTGACGATGGCGTCCACATAATCAAAGTTTGTGCCAACAAGTATGTTAGGATCCATGCCGTAAGACAAGAGTGCCATGGGTGTATCATTAGTCGTATCGAACCTACGCTTGATATTGGAAAACTCCGTCCCGCGACCCGACATGATGTCGTCGATGCGGCGAATGTCGATATTGGTGACTCCACTGAGATTCTCGACACTGAACGCGGACGAGAAGGAGAACATGTCGGTTTGGTAGTAGTACGAAGATTCGATCAGAATGAGGATGCGATTGAACGAGTGTTCACGAAGGACGTGCAAGCACATGGTCAGATTGTACCCATGATTGTATCGAGTGGAGACAAAGTGCGTGAGCCTGGAGGCAAAATTATCCCCACTGTTCATAATAGACTCAGCAGCTTCAGGGTACGTGATCATGCCATCCTGTAGTTGCTGAGCATTTGCGGACGTCGTTGGATCAGACTCGTTATCCTCTGCCGACTTTGGGACGAGTTCGATGGGTGTACGGCAGAACGGGCATTGGTTGACGCATCGATCGAAACAGTCGTCGCAGATGCAGTAGCCACAACATCCAAATGCACGAAGTGTGCTGCGATCGCCCATGAGGCATATGGGACACGCGACAGTGAATTCGTTGATACGCTCCATAAGTCGACTGACATTAGAATTGCCTTCAATGAGACGAGGTTCGTATGTGGACAAGAGTTTCTCGAGTGCGCTTATGATTGCACGAGCGTGGTCGACATTCTTCAATGACTCCTTAAATTCGTCTGCCGCCTCCTTCAAAGGTGCACACACTGCATTCGCAATGCTTCGAAGAAGCACTTCCGGAAGCCGGAGTGGCACTAATTCGGTCGACGACTTGGCGAGGTGAGCAGATAGCGTCATCCTGCGACTGTACACGAAGTAAATGTCCAGTCCTGGCGGCATTAGCTGACGCAACTCGTTACGAATGACCTTGCGATATGCACTCATTGTGCAGAGGTCGAGCGTGCACAATTGTTCGCATGCCTCCCGTGCCTTCTTGAACTCGTGGTTGACGATGTAACGATAAATATCCTTTGGTGGAGTGATCGTACCACGAAACAGGTGTTTGAGCCACGTGACGTTCCCTCTGGTTGCTTGGACGAGGGCTTGCGGCGTCGCTTGAGTGATCATGTGCTTCACCACTGCAGACTTTGCAGTCATAGACTTCTCCCTCGGAGTGTCGATGGTGAATTCGTCCATGATGCACACAGCAACTGCGACTCCAGGCGTTGCACGCAGAACTGCATTCACTTGCTTGACGGGCACGATCCAGAAGATGATAATTGACGAATTGTGCTCGGACGCAGCCTTGATGGAGTAATTCCTTTGAGAACCAAGCCACAGGACAAATTTAGATGCGGGATCCAGTCGTTTGAACTCAGGAATCAAGCCGTGAACTGTATTAACGTAATGATCGTACGTATTCGCCGCAGTTGCAATCAAGACCATCCGAGCCACACACATTTCCGGCAATCCCTGGAGCATGGTGTTCAATTTCTTCATGCGGTACTGCTCGACGAGCAACGGAAAATAGTCGCTCCTTACCGCCAAGAACCCGACGCAACACGACCATGCAGTCTTTCCGGATGCAGTTGGTAAATCGATAATACCGACGTCCGGGAACGAACCTTTGAGCATAGTGTACTGTGCTTGCATGGGTATCTTGGATGTGGTCTGGGTGATGTCCCTTACATCGACAAACACTTCCGAAGTAACGTCAAACAGAAAATTCGACCAGTGTGCCATGCTCAGACGCTGCCACGCAGTAAACTTGAACTCGTACGTCAACTTTGCTTGGAGTTGAGTCTCGTCGCACGCATTCGCAGTGTAAGGATTGAACTTGTAGTCTTTGTGCGTAGTGACGCCCTTTGGTGTGTTCTGTAGCATCCAAGCAAGTGTTTCGACGTCGACATGCTCGACCCATTTTTGTAAGTTGCAGTACGAATTGTTCGAGTAGTTGATTTCCGGGTGTACACGCCTCCACTTATCGTACTCCTGATCAGCATATTTATTAATCGAGTCGTAACTGACGTAATTCATCAAGATGCACTGTTCCTGACTCGACGATGCAGGCGAGAAACTTCCAGACGAGCGTGAAGGGGGAGAGAACCACAACGATGGATCAATTCGAGATATTCCTTCTTCAGCTTCGTGACTCGGCGATGAAGATGAGAACCACGACGATGAATTAGTTCGTGTTGTCGCTTCTTCTTCCTCTTCGTGACGTTCGTTGTTGTCCCACACAGTGTTCTTGATATCGTACGCTTGTTTCAGTGACCACTTGCTGAGTTTTGCGGACATGATTGCACTCCTATTATCAGAGGGACGCAAATATTGTGTTATGAGCGTATGAATTCTGTCTTGTACCGGAAGTTATGAACGTACATTATACGGTACAGTACTACAAATGATGCAATTATTACCTGATTCGATACTTGCTTTGGACTGATGTATGCTTAGTCCTGCCTTCAGCTCATTAAAAACGCAAGCACATTCTCATTCTAACCGGTACACGAAACATACTACAACGACGACGAATTACGACGTGCACTGTAAATGCGTCGGTGCCCCGTTCTCTCTGTATGTGTGTGTGCAGTTGGCTGAGTACTCGCTTCACGGTTGTTGGTATACACAGGACGCGCGTCTTGTTGTTCACGATGACGGCGCTCAGGCACGATCATTCCCTTTGGACGCATGGCCCTGGACGTGATCGTATCTCTCATCAAAATGGTGACCTTTGAATCAAGGTGTGCTGGCGTCGTCTTCTCCACCACACTCGGTTCGTCATATTCCATGTGGTAGTACATCGACAATCCGGCGACGATCGCAATTGCAGCTCCGACAAATGTAGTGAACACTACCGCAACAACCTCGCCACCGAATCCTTGAGGGATGAGGAGGAGCGACGATTCACGAATGAACGTAGCCCAACTCCCACCTACAGCAACGAGTGCAGAGTACAAGACTGCGTCGCGCAGGATGTTCAGCACGGTTTCTCTCACTTCGAATCTTTGCATCGACACATTTTCAACGACTGCCATGGAACGTACGTATTAACTGTTTCATGTAGTGTCACTAAAATAATGTCGCTAACACACAAGTGGGCGCAGGGTCGAGTCGGACGACACGCAAAAAAATGAGTCGTACAACCCTCAAATAATCCACACAACTCAACATGCACAACCAATTCTTCTTATTGACGACGACATGCATGTCACTCGTCGCAGCCGACGATTTGAATACGTGGGAGATTGCGCTCCTATCAACATCTATAAGTGTCTTTGCAATCACGTGTGGGTGCGCACTGTACTACTTTCGCATGGCATATATCCGTAAGACCACTCCTACTTCCACCGCCGCCACGAAACAAGTTGTAAATAGTAAAACGTCAAAGCAAGGAAGAGGAGTGAAGGCGACGTCCGACGAGACGCTCATCGGCGAGTCGATGAGCACACTCAAAAACATTATCTCGGGCGAGGTCAGTGCTGCATACAATACAGTGTACGCTTCAGTGAAGAGCTTAGTTGGTCATGTGGTCGACGATTTCACTGTGGTAGAAGTAGCCGCCGCAACTCACTTGGCTGCGACTGCGAATGCAGCAGCTCGAAACGCATCGAATACGTTGAAAAAAGCGAGGGAGGATGTGAAGAATTTGGAAACTGCCGCTCTGCAAAAAGAGAAGGAGGCGATGCAGAAAGTGGTGGACAAGACTACAATAAAAGTATCGTCGACGTTGGCTCCGCAGAGAGAAAGTGTGTCGTCGCTGCCACCAAAGACGCAGGTAACGTCTGCACCAAAGACGCAGGTAACGTCTGCACCTGCATTAGTATCTCCTCCTCCCTCCGTCGCCGCAGCGACAGTCACAGTAAATGCCGCGACAGTTGCGGCAAAGAATAGCACGGCCGCAGCACTCAGTGCAATGAAATCTGCACTTCAGGGACAGAAGGACGAGGCATTGGCATATTCTGCAATTGCAAAGTCGACTGCCCAAATCGCACTTGATCAGTCGCAGAACCTAATGCCACCAAAAGAATGGCGTAAAGATAGGCATGCGTACAATGGGCACAAGGTACCAAAACATATTAATTACTGGGTTGTCGCAGATCCCACATCACCTGGGATGACAATGCAGGACCAGACTAACAATATGATTCGTAATTGGCAGGTAGATTTCGACGAAAGAAAGCAAAGTGTGGCGGCACCTGCGGCGTCAGCAATAAAAGCACAGAGTGTAAGTGCACGTGAACGTGAACGCGGAAAAAGTGGAAATGGACGTGGAGGACGACTTTGAGATAATGTGTGGTATGTTGCAATATCTCGTGAGGTAAGGTATGAGCGTGGACTTACGACTCAGTGTGACACTCTTCATTTCTCTCGAGTACATCGTGCCACAAATGGTAAGTGTGATTGAATCGGTCATACTCGGTCGCCAGAGTGCACGCGACGCAACTCCACAACTGCGCGAGCTCAAGCGACGAGGACGCGGCGATCGTCGCCGAGCACTGAATGACGAATGCACAATGACGACGACGGCGTCAAACAATGGTGGAGGTGTCAATGTGGACGTGTCGACACGCGCATTCGACCTCCCTTCTCACCCAATTGTGAAGAAGCTGCGTACGATGAATGATGCGACGTGTGTACTCGCACGTGAATATATGCAACGTGTGATTCGAGAGTGGGCAGAGTACGTCTCGGCATTGCACAAGGCAGTTGTGGAGAAGACGACGAAGCTGAATGTTGAGTGCACAAAGATCAAGGCCAAGTACGACGCAAATGACATACCGATCGAGGTGTACAACAGATCGCTCGACGAGTTAATGACTGAATTACGCATCTTCATTGACGAGCGAGTCAACTTACGAGTGCTCAAACCGTCGGTACGACGATCCGTCGAATTCACCAAATTATGTGACGATCTGAGCATGCGGTACGCAAGATCGTATGGCCACGTGCGTACCGACGTCCTCGTGCGTCTCAAACACAATTTGTATGCACGCATCGTACATATGCAGCGAGCGGTACTCGACGAATTTATGAGTGCAGTTTATGATATCACCAAGATTCGAATTTGAAGAAAAACGTGTGTCTGGATCGTCGTTTTTTTTTCGAAATATATCATTATAACCGAATCACCAGGTCCTAAACGCACAAATGCCACGAATGAGTCGTAGTTTCGGTCGTAGCACGTACTCGCGTCGTGGCAAATCTAAAAAAAAGAGGAAGAGTAGGAAGGATTATGGTAATTATGGAAATAGTAATCGCAAGTACTCCGGCACGCGATTCGATTTCGGTGTACAAAGAAGAGAACTTTCGTTCAGATCCAAATCCCGACGCAGTCATAAAAACAGTACGGTGCGTCGAAACTCAAGGAGCGGCATGAAAAAAGGACGCATGAAATTCCGG
>Ga0207954_1000918_pt1 | contig 10275 bp, 10 predicted proteins | sample CryBogmetaGMA0M_FD_184547 | JGI IMG/M metagenome (GOLD analysis project Ga0207954, IMG submission 184547) | Freshwater microbial communities from Crystal Bog, Wisconsin, USA - MA0M (SPAdes) | ecosystem: Environmental > Aquatic > Freshwater > Lake | place: Crystal Bog, Wisconsin, USA | collected... | reverse complement strand
CGGGTAGGCATGCCATGTTGTCTCCCGTCGCGGCCTCCGCCGGCAATCCCAGCCGCGATCACGCCGTCGGCGCGGTCGCAGGGGACGGGCGATGCCACGCCCCGGCGGGCGGAGCGTGACGCCGGCCCCCTCCGGCGCGGTCGTCTCCCTGGGTACGATGCGGAGGACGTGCACGCACGGCCCCTTGCCGAAACCAGCGTCGCCCCCTCTCGTCGGAAGATCCCCCCATGCCCGTCAGCGTCGCCGAGTTCATGCGGGCCGCGCAGGACAGCGGCCTGCTCACCGCCGAGGTGCTGGCGGGCTACGTCGTGGAGGAGGCGTCCGACACCGACGCCGCGCCGCTCGCCGGCCGGCTGGTGAAGGACGGGCGGCTCACGTCCTTCCAGGCGAAGCACATCTACGGCGGAAAGGCCCGCGGACTCCTGCTCGGTCCCTACGTCGTGCTCGACGTGCTCGGCAAGGGGGGCATGGGCCACGTCTACAAGGCGGAGCACCGGAAGATGCGCCGCGTCGTCGCCCTCAAGGTGATCGCGAAGGCGGCGCTGCGGAGTCCGGAGGCCGTGCGGCGATTCGAGCGCGAGGTGCAGGCGGCCGCGCGGCTCGAGCACCCGAACATCGTCACGGCGTTCGATGCCGGCGAGGCCGGCGGCACCCACTATCTCGTGATGCAACTCGTCGACGGCCGCACCCTCGCGCAGATCGTCAAGGAGGACGGGCCGCAGCCGGCGGGCCGCGCGGTCGACTGGGTGCTGCAGGCGGCGCGGGGGCTCGCCTACGCCCACGGCCGGGGCGTGGTGCACCGCGACGTCAAGCCGGGCAACCTGCTTCTCGACCGCGACGGCACGGTCAAGATCCTCGACATGGGGCTCGCCAGGCTCGAGTCGTCCGACGCCGACCAGGATCAGCTCACCGGCACCGGTCAGGTGATGGGCACGGTCGATTACATGGCCCCCGAGCAGGCGCTCGACACGCGACGCGCCGACGCGCGGGCCGACGTCTACTCGCTCGGTGTCACGCTCTGGTATCTCCTCGCGGGGCGACCGCTCTTCGCCGGCGACACCGCGATGAACAAGATGATGGCCCACATGCAGTCGCCTCCCCCGACGCTGCCGCGATCGTCGTCGGCGGCCGGGGCCGCGCTCGATCGCGTGTTCCAGCGGATGGTGGCGAAGAAGCCCGAGGACCGCTTCCAGTCGATGGAGGAGGTGATCGCGGCGCTCGAGGCGCTGCCCCGGGAGGCGTTGATGGGGCCTGACGGCGGCCCGCGACCGGCCGCCGACGGTGCGGCGGCCCGGCAGGCCGCCGTGGGCGAGGCGACGCAGACGACGCCGTGGCCGATGGCGGCGTCCGCGGTCTCCGCCGACCGCGACGTCGGCGGGGTGGGGCCCGCCGCGCGGGAGGGGAACGAGGGCCGCGACGTGGTCCCGGCCCGCTGGCGGCCCGCGACGGTCGCGGCGGTGGCGGGCGGGATCGCGGGCACCATCGCCGTCGTCGTCGCGGGCACGCTCGCGCTCGGTGGGCGGAAGGACGGGCGACCGGCCGTCGCGCGTGCGCAGGCGCCGTCGCTCCCGCCGGACGGTGCCGCGGCGGTCGCGACAGGGGCGATCGAGGCGAAGGCCGCGACCGCCGGGCCGAACACGCCGGCGCCGACGCAGCAGGCCACGGCGAGACCGCCCGCGGCTTCGCGCCCCGCGGCCCCTCCGGCGGCGGCCGTGGCGCCGTTCGACTCGGCCGAGGCCCGACGGCATCAGGAGGCGTGGGCGCGGCACCTCGGTGTCGCGGTGACGTCGACGAACTCCCTCGGCATGACGCTCGTCGTGATCCCGCCGGGCACGTTCACGTTCGGCGAGGGCCGGCTCGCGTGCGAGATCACGCTCACGAAGCCCTTCCTGCTCGGCGCCACCGAGGTCACGCAGGCGCAGTGGCGGGAGATCATGGGCACGGAGCCGTGGAAGGTGGATCGCCACTCGATCGCCGGTGACGACGTGGCCGCCGCGAACATCTCCTGGGACGACGCCCGGGCGTTCTGCGGGAAGCTCACCGGGCGGGAGCGGGCCGCCGGCCGCATCGGCCGCGATCAGACCTACCGGCTGCCGGTCGCGGCGGAATGGGAGCACGCCTGCCGGGCCGGCACGGCCACGCGCTATTCCTTCGGCGACGATGCGGCGGCGCTCGGCGATCACGGCTGGTTCGGCGGCGGGTGGGACCGGGAGCAGGGGATGCCGATCCCGGGGGGCGACACGGCCGCCGAACCGCATCCCCACGCGGTCGGCCTGAAGCAGCCCGGTCCGTGGGGGCTCTTCGACGTGCACGGCAACGTCTGGGAGCGGTGCGACGCCTGGTCGGCCGACCATCCGCAGGGGCTGGTGGCGGATGGTGCGAAATCCCCCGGCCAGGCCCTGCGCGACTCCCACGACGCCCGCGGCGGATCGTGGAGCACCACGGCCGACGACTGCCGTTCGGCGGTGCGCTACGCCTTCACGGCGGGCCGCGCCGGCGACGTGGGCCTGCGTGTGGTGCTCGATGCCGCCGGCGCGAGCGGGCCCGTGGCGGGCGAGTGACGACCGCCTGTCGCCGCGTCGCTTCATCGTGCATGCCGCGGCCCGTGCCGATGGAGAAGCACCGCGGCAGGTTTCCGGCCCCGGACGGACAAGGCATCCCGCCTCGCCCTGTCGCTCGGCGGCCTACTTGTCGAGCGTGATGGCGAGCGGCTCGCCCTTGGACGTCACCGTGACGGTGAGGCCGGACGTCTTGCCCGAGGCGTACTTCTCCGGAACGAGGCTCCGGGCGGGCGCGGGGTTTCCCTTCTCGTCCATCGTGTCGACACCGTCTTTGGCGTTGACGGCGACGGTGTGATCGCCCGGCACGAGCATCGTCGTGAAGGTTCCGTCGGCGCCGATCCGGGCCGTGACGCTTCCCCCCTTCGCCCCCTGGAACACGAGGGTGCCCGTCGGCACCGTTTCCCCGCCGCAGGTGACCTTGCCCGAAACGCGAACCGAGCCGGCCGGCCCGGTGAGCTTGGGCCCGCACCCGGCGATCGCCATGGCGACAAGCAGGGGGAGGGCGAGCGGGGCCAGACGAAAACGCCCCCGGCAAGCGGCACCATGATCATGCGTCGACATCACGTTCCTTCCTGTCACTCGAGCCGGGCGGATATGCCGTCGCGCTTGCCGCCGAGCGCGTTATAAAGGGCGAAGTCGGTCGCGTTCGCCAGATACTTCGTGGACCCGTCCCCCATGCAGAACCAGGCGCCGTCGTCGTGGTAGCTGCCGGCGCCCATGTTATTCTTGTAGTCGCCGGAGTTGGCGAGATTCGTCGAGGCGCTATTGATCTGCATCCCGGTCGGGCAGCCCTGGAAATTGCCTGAGAAAACGCCTCCCCAGGTGAGCAGGTCGCCCCGCATCTCGCTGAGCATGATCGTGTTGGAGAGCCCGTCACGCACGGAGGCGAAATCGCAGCGGAAGGCGTTGCGGCCGCCGAACATGCCCGGATTGTACTGCGGTTCCAGGTAGTTCCAGTCGGAGCCCGACAGCGAGCAGTAGGTGCCGTCGGTCGCGCAGTCGTTGAGCTTGCCGTCGCACCGCTGCGCGCCGTTGCAGGGGGCGTAGCACCTCACGGCCGAGTTGCCCATCTCGGAGAAGCCGCCGCCGTCGGCCTTCTTGCAGCCGCGGGCGTTGGGGTTCGAGGGGCACTCCTGGTTCTTCATCCGCTTGTTGTTGAGGATCGTCTGATTGCCCACGGTATAGCCGTCGGACAGGGTGTTGTTGTTGATGTGCTGTTTGAAGTTGAGCTGGTTGTAGTAGTCGGTCATCTCCATGAACGGCATGACGTCGACGTACCAGGTGCGGTAGGGCTCGTACCACCAGACACAGCTGCCGGTGCACTTGACCGAGTTGGCGGAGTAAGGGAGCTGCTGGCGGGCGTCGTGGTAGACGTGCAGCGACGTGCCGAGCTGCTTCATGTTGTTGGAGCAGCTCGAGCGGCGGGCGGCCTCCCGGGCGCTCTGGACGGCCGGCAGCAGCAGCCCGACGAGCGTGCCGATGATCGCGATCACCACGAGCAATTCGACGAGCGTGAAGCCGGGGCGGGTGGCATTGCTGGCTGACGATGTGCGGGGCATGGAGACACCTCCGAAAGGAACTCGAGCGATCCTACGAGGGGGCAACCTCCTGAAGCGAATGCTTCATCCCCCCCTACCCACAGCGGAGCTTATGACGCTCGGACGGAGGTGTCAACAGCCCGATTACGGCGGAGGATTCGCGGCCGCCGTACTACCCCGACAGCCTCCCGGTGACCCTTGAGACTGGCCTCGGCTCCCCGACCGGCGTCGTCTTCGGCCGCCGCGGCGGCTTCCCCGGCCGCTGGCGCGAGGCTCTCTCCATGGCCGGCTGGCAGCACGGCCGGATCCTTGCCGCGTTTCTCACCCCCGCGGAAGCCACCTACACCGCCACCGCCGAGTTGTTCGTTGTTCGTTGTTCGTTGTTCGTCGAGGGCGCGCCCCCGAACGTCTGCGACATGGCGTGAGCAGGCTGTGGAAAAAGTCCTCCGGACCTTTTCCTACGGATGAAAACGGGCGGCCGCGGTCAGTCGGGCAGGTGGAAGAACCCGATGGCGAGGATCGCGTAGACCGCGAGCAGGAGCACGCCCTCGAACCAGTTGGCCTTGCCGTCCTGGATCAGCTCCCGGGTGATCATCGCCGCCAGGACGATCGCCACCACCTCGAACGCGGTGAAGGCGAGGTCCATCGGCACGCCGAGCACGCGGCCCGCGAACACGAGCAGCGGCGCCACGAGGAGCACCAACTGGATCGTCGAGCCCACCGTGGCCGAGAGGAGCAGCGACGGCCGCCCCTGCCGGGCGAAGTGGGCTCCCGAGAGGATCTCGCCGAGGCTGCCGACGCCGCCGAGGAGCACGAGGCCGCTGAACGTCTTCGACAGGCCGAGCTGCACGGCCGTCGGCCCGAGCGCGTTGGAGAGCAGCTCGCTGACGAGCCCGAGCATCCCCGCCGAGGCCACGAGCGCCGCCACGCTGCGCCAGGCCGGCACGTCGGGATGCTCGTCGACGAACTCCTCGTCGGCTACGAGGCCCGTGCCCGACCGGCCCCAGAGCAGCGTGGCGAGCACGTTGATCGCGTAGATCGCCACGAGCACGAACGACATCTCGAGCGACAGGTCGCGGGTGCCGTCGGGCGTGCCGAGCGAGAACACCGCCGGCACGATGAAGCAGAAGGCGCAGATCATGAGCATCGACGAGCTGATCCGCAGCCTGCCCGAATCGAACCGCTGGTCCCCGTGCTCGAGCCCGCCGGCCACGAGCGCCACGCCGAGGCCGAGCAGCAGGTTGGCGAGGATCGCCCCCGTGAGCGACGCCTTCACCACCGAGGTCAGTCCGTTGGCGAGCGCCACCGTGCCGATGATCAGCTCCGGCAGGTTGTTGAGCGTGGCGTTGAGGAGGCCGCCGAGGGCGGGGCCGAGCTTCGCCGCGAGCCGCTCGGTGGACCGTCCCATCAGGCCGACGAGCGGGATGACGGCGGCGAGGGAGGCCGCGAAGACGACCGCGGGATGCGCCTCGGCGCGCTCGAGGACCACCGCGAGCGGCACCGCGACGAGAAGCCAGAGACGATTCATGAGGGGGACTGGTCCAGCGCGGGCGAGGGCGCACGGACGGTCGGGGCCGCGTGCGGGGGCGATCCCGCGGACGCAGTGAGAGATACCGCCCTCCTGCGGGTCGAGCAAGGGGCGGCCCGGCCGCATGTCAGCCGAGCGGCTTCCGCCGGCGGATGCGGCGGCGCACGAGCCAGCCGAGGGCGACGACGCCGGCGGTCGCCACCATCGGCAGCGTGCCCGGCTCCGGGAGCAGGACCATGTCGGGGCCCGTGCCGAAGCCGAACGTCACGTTCCCCTGCACCCAGGACTGGTTGACCGGATTGAGATCCACATCGGCCAGGAAGCGAAACACCGCCTGCGTGCGGACCAGGCGGGCGCCGTCGAGCACCCCCGCGGGATCGATGTCGGAACCGCCCCCCACGCTGTAGATGCCGAGGTTGATCATCGAAGCTGGCTCGCGACCGCGCACCACCCGGCCATCGAAGCTGCCGGTGGCGCCGGGGATGAAGTCGGCGATGTTCGAGTTGCCCACCGTGCCGATGCCGAAGCCGAGGCCCGGAAAGGCCGGCGGGGGGATGATCGTCTTGAACTGCCAGCCCTCGTCGAACGGGTTCACGGCGACGAGGTTGGACGCGGTGGTCGACCCCACCGTCCAGATCTGCGGCGACCAAGAGACGGGCGTGTCGATCGCCGATCCGGCGTGCACCTCGAACGCCTGCCCGGTGCCGGACACGTAAGTGAGCACGGGCCGCCGCCCAGTCGTGGGGTTCGCAAGGTTGAAGTAGAAGCTCGAAAGGACGTCGGAGGCGTATTGTGTCGGCGCGCCGACGCTCCGCAGCGTGATCTGGAGCGCGTTGTTCGGGCCGCCGGCATCGGCCGCGGTGGCGAGCGTGGCCGACACGGCGAGCGCCGTGCCCTTGATGGACATGCCGTAGTCGGAGAACGTGATCGTGGTGGCGGATGCCGTCGCGGCCGGCGGCAGCATGGCGGCGCAGGCGACGACGGCGCAGACGGTGGCCAACTGGGGAATCGTGCGGGGCGACTTGCGGTGGATGCCGCGTACGCGCGCCGGGAGCGGGCCGGGCATGCCGAGATCTCCGATCTCGCGCCGGCCATGGCGAGTTCGGTGGGGGGAAGAAAAAAGAAAGGCCGCCGTGAACGGACTCCCGTCGGGAGTTCCACCCACGTCGGCCTACGCGGCGCCCCGGCTCCGCGTTGGCGGTGTCCGATGCGCTCGTCTTCCGTCGTGCCGCACGCGACGCATCCTGCCGGCGACCGGAAGGTCACCCGCCGATTCCCGCGTACGGTCGATCATTCGCCGGGGCGATGCCCGGAGGCAAGGGGCGGCGGCGGTGATCGCGCGCCGTGGTGGCGTGCGCCTCCCGATTCACCGTCGTTGTCGCGGCGGCGCGGCATCACGGACGCGGCTCGTTGCAGGGGGACACTGTCGCCCCGATCGTGCCCGCGTCGCTCCCACGGCGCACGACGTGTGAGGCGAACGCCGTGAGGGGGCGGCGATGCAGCGCGGCGACGTCGCGCCGAGCCTCATGCCGCGACGGCCATGCTCGATCGATCAGAACCGGAATCGACGCGAGCGGTGCTGCTCCGCCGCCGCGGCGAGTTCGTCGAGACGCGTGTAGTAGTCGGGCACCTCGCGAAGCCGCTCCCAGGCGGTGCGGCCGGCCGTCAGCGCGACGTCGTCATCCGCGGCCGTCGCGGGCTCCGGGGTGGCGGTGGGGCCGCCGCCCGCCAACTCGAGTTCCACCTCGATCCCGCGGCGAAGCTCGGCGGGATCGATCGCGTCCCAGTCGACGCCGAGCCGATCGCCGATGCGCCGGGCATCCGCGAGCGTGATCCTGCCGCCGGCTGCCATGGGGAGTCGCTCCCGGAGACGTCGGGTGCGGCCGGATCGAGCCGCCGGCCGGCGTTGTTTCCGCGTCACGTTGCGGCCGATGGCGATCATGGCGGCCGCGGCCGCGCGTCTGCAAGCGGCGGACCGCGAGCGGCGGGAAATGGCGGCGTGGCAGGGGAGAGAGCCCGGGGGCCGGCATGCCGTCGGGCCCGCCGCGCACCGCCCGGGTGACGGATGCCGGCGTGGTCTACGATTGGGGCGTCGATCCTCGGGGATCGACGAGCCTTTGCGAGCCTCTCGGCGACGCCTGCCAGCCGATGACCGACCACGAGCCCGCTCCCCGCCGCCGGCCGCTCCTCTGGGCGGCGCTCCTGCGCTGTCCGCGGTGCGGCGGCGGCCGGCTCTTCCGCGGGCTTTTCCGCATGGAGCCGGGCTGCGGCCGGTGCGGGCTGTCGTTCGAGCGCGAGCCGGGCTTCTACCTCGGATCGATCTACGTCAACTACGGCGCGACCGTCATCGGCACGGGCCTGCTCTACGGCTTCGTCGTGGCGGTCCTCGGGCTGCCGCACGACGTCGCGCTGGCCGCGTCGCTGGCGGTGGCGGTGCTCTTCCCGATCCTCTTCTTCCGCCACGCCCGCGGCCTGCTCCTGGCGCTCGACGGCGCCGTGAACCGCCATCAGTCGCAGCCCACGGGAGAGGCGGCGGGGCAGGGGGGCGATGCCGCCGACGCGACGGCGGCCGAGGCGGGCCGGCTCGCCGGGCTCAAGGCCGACGACGCCAGCGCCGGCTGCATGATGGGCGTGGTGCTCGTGCTCATCATCGCCTTCGGGCTCCTGATGGCCGCCGTCTCGCTCCACTACGTCGGCGCGTTCTCGGGGCCGGCGGCCGACGCCGTGAATCTCGACTGAGACGGTTCACTGCTTTGGCGCGTGCGGCCGCCCTGCTTTCCGAACGGCGTCCCCGCACCAGCACGCCCGCGGATCATGGGTGCTCCGCGGGAGTCATGGCGGTGGGGCCGGCGGGCGACGTGGTATCATCCCGCGCCGGCGCCCGTGCCGCGAACACTCACTCCGACCGACCGCAGGGAGACTTCACCCCATGCCCATGCACCGTTCCCCCAGGTCACCCACGACGGCCGCCGCGGCCGATGCTGCCCCGCCGTCCTCCGCCGTGGTGAGCCGTCGCGAGGCCGTCGGGCTGCTCGCCGCCGGGTTCGCGCTGGCCGTGCAGCCGGTCTCCGCCGAGACGATCACCACCGACACCGACGGCCTCGTCGCGGGCGAGGTGCGGATTCCGGTGCCCGGCGGGGACTTCCCGGTGGAGGGGGGCGAGATCCCCGCCTACCGTGCGGCGCCCGCGCAGGGGGGGCCGTTTCCGATCGTGCTCGTGGTGCAGGAGATCTTCGGCGTCCACGAGCACATCAAGGACGTCTGCCGCCGGCTGGCGAAGCTCGGCTACCTCGCCGTGGCGCCGGAGCTCTATCTGCGGCAGGGCAAGGTCGCCGGCATGGAGGACATCCAGCAGATCATCCGCACGGTGGTGGCGAAGGTGCCCGACCGCCAGGTGATGGCCGACCTCGACGCCACGGCCGCGTGGGCGGCGACGGCCGGCCATGGCGACCCGGCCCGCCTCGCCGTGACCGGCTTCTGCTGGGGCGGCCGGATCGTCTGGCTCTACGCGGCCACGAACCCCGCGGTGAAGGCGGGCGTGGCCTGGTACGGCAGGCTCGTCGGCGACAAGGACGACCTCCATCCGCTTCAGCCCGTCGACGTCGCCGGAATGCTCAAGGCCCCGGTGCTCGGGCTCTACGGCGGCGCCGACACCGGCATCCCCGTCGACTCGGTGGAGCGGATGAAGGGCCTGCTCGCCACGGGGGGCGGAGCCTCGGAGATCGTGCTCTATCCCGACGTGCCGCACGGCTTCCACGCCGACTATCGCCCCACCTACCGGCGCACCGAGGCGGCCGACGGGTGGCGGCGGCTGCTCGAGTGGTTCAAGCGGCACGGCGTGGCGTGAGGGAGACGGACCTCCGGTCCGATGCCATGCAGCACGATCCTGCACCGCGGCCTGCAGCACGTCCGCCTGCAGCGGCGCCGCCTGCCGTGCGTCAGCCCGTGACACCGCCGCCCCGCTACTGGTTCCTGATGAAGCGGTTCGGCTGGGGCTGGGGCCCGCCCGTGACATGGGAGGGGTGGGTCGTCTTCGGGCAATATGTGGGGCTGCTCTCGGCGGCGTCGTGGGCGTTTCCCCCCGACCGGTCGCCGCCGATGTTCGCCGGCAGTGTGATCGCGCTCACGGCCGTGTTGATCCTGATCTGCTTCTGGAAAGGGGAGCCTCCGCGCTGGCGCTGGGGCGACTGACAGGCCATGTCCTCCGATCTGCGGCTCTTCGTCGCGGTGGAGCCGCCGGGCGCGACGACGACGGCGGCCGCGCGGGTGATCGAGCGGCTGCGGCGGGCGGGCGTCGAGGCCCGCTGGGTGGATCCCGCGCAGCTCCACATCACGCTCCACTTCCTCGGCGACGTGGCCACGGCCGACCTGCCGGCGGTCTGCCGTGCGCTCGACGCCGCCGGCGGCCGCGTCGCACCGTTCGAGATCGGCATCGGCGGCGTCGGCGGATTCCCCGACCCGCGGCGGCCGCGGACGATCTGGCTGGGCGTGCGGGAGGGCGCTGCGGGATTGGTCGCGGTCCACGCGGCGGTCGCCGCCGATCTCGAGCCGCTGGGATTCCGGATCGAGCAGCGGCGGTTCGTGCCGCACGTCACGATCGGACGGGTGCAGGGGGGCCGGGTGCGGGGCGGCCGCGGCGGCCCCGCAC
>Ga0207954_1000914_pt1 | contig 10296 bp, 9 predicted proteins | sample CryBogmetaGMA0M_FD_184547 | JGI IMG/M metagenome (GOLD analysis project Ga0207954, IMG submission 184547) | Freshwater microbial communities from Crystal Bog, Wisconsin, USA - MA0M (SPAdes) | ecosystem: Environmental > Aquatic > Freshwater > Lake | place: Crystal Bog, Wisconsin, USA | collected... | reverse complement strand
CCCCAGCAGAAACCGCGAACTCCGACGGGCCCACCGTGGAGACTTCGACTCCAGATGATCCCAACGCCCCCATCGTGCAGCTGATCCGAGACATGGATCTGGCTGAGGCCATTACCGCGGCCAGGGCGTTCTCCCTCTATTTCCAACTGGTCAACATTCTCGAGCAGCACATCGAGGAAGACAGCTACCTCGACAGCCTCAAAGCCCACCAAGAGCCCGTTGTCAGCGATCCTTTCCTGCCGGCCTTGGCCAGCCAAAACGAACCGGCAACGTTTCGTCAGCTGTTTGAGCGCCTCCGCGGTCTGAATGTGCCGCCCGCCCAGCTGGAAAATCTGCTGCGCGATTTGGATCTGCGGCTGGTGTTTACGGCCCACCCCACCGAAATCGTGCGCCACACGGTGCGCCACAAGCAGAGGCGCGTCGCGGCCTTGATCCAGAAGCTGGAACAGGGCGATCAGCTCAACAAGCTCGAGCGGCACAGCTTGCGCCTTCAGCTGGAAGAGGAAATCCGACTGTGGTGGCGCACCAGTGAATTGCACCAGTTCAAGCCCACCGTGCTGGATGAGGTGGATTACGCCCTGCACTACTTCCAGCAGGTGCTATTTGATGCCATGCCCCAGTTGCGGCAGCGCATTCGCTCAGCCCTGAGTTCGAGCTATCCGGATGTGGAGCCGCCGCGAGATGCCTTCTGCACCTTCGGCTCCTGGGTGGGCTCCGACCGCGATGGCAACCCATCCGTCACCCCCCAGATCACCTGGTGCACGGCCTGCTATCAGCGCCAGCTGATGCTCGAGCTCTACATCAAATCCGTCAACGCCCTCCGCGACCAGCTCAGCATTTCGATGCAGTGGAGCCAGGTGAGCCCGGCCCTGCTCGAGTCGCTCGAGATGGACCGGCTGCGCTTCCCCGAGATTTACGAAGCCAAGGCCGCCCGGTTCCGCCTCGAGCCCTACCGCCTGAAACTCAGCTACACCCTGGAACGGCTGCGCCTCACCCACAAACGCAATCAACAGCTGGCCGATGCCGGCTGGGAGTCGCCCTGGGATGGCCAAGGATCCAACAGCCAGGAGCTGCACTACAGCACCGTTGATGAGTTCCGCAACGACCTCGAACTGATCCAAGACAGCCTGGAGGGCACGGGATTGAGCTGCGAGTCGCTGCAGCACTTGATCAGCCAAGCCCAAATTTTTGCCTTCTGCCTGGCCAGCCTGGACATTCGCCAGGAGAGCACCCGCCATAGCGATGCCCTCGACGAACTCAGCCGCTATCTCCAGCTGGCCGTGCCCTACGGCGAAATGGACGAAACCAGCCGGGTGGTCTGGCTGCTGAAGGAGCTCCAAACCAGACGCCCGCTGGTACCGGTTGGCACCCCATGGACTGAAACCACCCAGCAAACCTTTGACGTCTTCCGGATGCTGCAACGGCTGCAGCAGGAATTCGGCCAACGCATCTGCCGCACCTACGTGATCTCGATGAGTCACACGGTGTCTGACCTGCTTGAGGTGCTGCTCCTCGCCAAGGAGGCGGGATTGGTGGATCCCATGGCCCATCAATCCTCCTTGCTCGTGGTGCCCCTGTTTGAAACCGTCGAAGACCTTCAAGGGGCCCCAGCCGTGATGGCGCAGCTCTTCCAAGAGCCCTTTTACCGTGAACTACTCAGCAGCCATGAGGCCAGCCAGCCCCTCCAGGAGGTGATGCTCGGCTATTCCGACAGCAACAAAGATTCCGGCTTCCTCTCAAGCAATTGGGAAATCCATAAGGCCCAGATCGCCCTCCAGCAGATTGCCATTGGCAATGGCGTCGCCCTGCGCATCTTCCACGGCCGGGGGGGCTCGGTGGGACGCGGCGGCGGTCCTGCCTACCAGGCGATCCTGGCCCAGCCCAGTGGCACCCTGGCTGGGCGGATCAAAATCACCGAACAGGGTGAAGTCTTGGCGTCCAAGTACGCCCTCCCAGAACTGGCCCTCTACAACCTCGAAACGGTCACCACGGCCGTGCTCCAGAACAGCCTGGTCAGCACCCCAGTCGACGACACCCCCAGCTGGAACGAGCTGATGGGCCGGTTGGCCGGCCGCTCCCGCGACCACTACCGGGCCCTAGTGCACGACAACCCTGATCTGGTGGCCTTTTTCCAGCAGGTCACCCCGATTGAGGAAATCAGCAAACTCCAGATCTCGAGCCGGCCAGCCCGCCGCCAAGGGGGAGCCAAGGATCTATCCAGCCTGCGGGCCATTCCCTGGGTGTTTGGCTGGACCCAAAGCCGCTTCCTGTTGCCCAGCTGGTTTGGCGTGGGCGCTGCCCTCCAGGAAGAAGTGGACCAGGATCCCGAACAACTGGAACTGCTCAGGCTGCTCTACCAGCGCTGGCCCTTCTTCCGGATGCTGATCTCCAAAGTGGAGATGACCCTCTCCAAGGTCGACATTGATTTGGCGCATCACTACGTGCAGGCCCTCGGCAGGCCCGAACACCGCGAAGCGTTTGAGCACATCTTCCAAACCATTGCCCACGAATTCGTCCTCACCCGGGATCTGGTGCTGAAAATCACGGGCCACAGCCGGTTGCTCGATGGCGATCCCGCCCTCCAGCTCTCGGTGGATCTCCGCAACCGCACGATCATTCCCCTGGGCTTTTTGCAAGTGGCCCTGCTACGCCGGCTGCGGGATCAAAACCGCCAACCGCCCATGAGTGAGGCCATGAACTCCAGCGACGACGGTCGCACCTACAGCCGTAGTGAGCTGCTCCGCGGGGCCCTGCTCACGATCAATGGCATCGCAGCTGGCTTGCGCAACACGGGCTAAGCCATCGGTCCGTTCCTTCTCCCCCGCCGGGCCTGCCCTTGCTCCCCTTTCGCAGCCATCCGCCCAGCCCCCTCCTGCGGGAGGGCTACAGCCTTGTGGCCGATCCCTTCCCCAGCGCCAAAGCCCTCAACCGCCTACTCGTGCTCGGTGGTGATCAGCCCCGGGAAGCGGGTCGCTGGCAGCGGGTGCTGGAGCGCAGCATCTGGCACCTGGGGGTGGAGCGATCCGATGGAGAACTGGTGGGATTTGTCAGGACAACCAGTGACCTGGCCCTCAACGCCAACCTGTGGGATCTCTGCTGCGACCCCGCTGACCCCGCCCGCGATGAAGTGCTGGCCTCCCTGGTGTACAGCGCCCTCGCCCGGCTGCGCAGGGAGCTATCTGGATGCAGCATCTCCCTCTCCGCGCCCCCCGCGGCGCTCAGGGCCCTGGAGCGCTACGGGTTTGTGGTTGACCCAGGGGGAATCCGGGCCATGGGCCTCAAACTCCGCTAGGCCAGGTCTGCCCAAGACCCGTGGCCACAAAAAAGCCCTTCCTGTTCCGGCAGGAAGAGCTAAACGAGTGACGAACGAAACGAGCATGGAGGGACTCGAACCCCCGACCCTCAGAACCGGAATCTGATGCTCTATCCAACTGAGCTACATGCCCAACACCAGGGCTGCACCCCGATGGGCCTACCTTAACGGCTCACCGCTTCAGACCCATCCGGCTGCACCGCCTGGAGCTGCTGCACTTTCGCAATCTCACCGAGCTGAGCCTGGAGTTCAACGCTCCCAGGCTTCTGGTGATTGGTCCCAATGGCGAAGGCAAATCCAACCTGCTCGAGGCCGTGGAACTGCTCGGCAGCCTGCGCTCCCACCGCACCAGCTCCGACCGTGACCTGATCACCCATGGGGAGAAGGAAAGCTGCTTGCGCGCCCGCACCTGGGAAGGGGATGTGCTCCAACTGGCCCTGCGCCGGAGTGGCGGCCGCACGGCCCAGCGCAACGGCAAGGTGCTGGAGCGCCAACACAACCTTTTGGGATCGCTCCGGTGCGTGGGCTTCAGCGCCCTTGACCTGGAGTTGGTGCGCGGCGAACCGGCCGGGCGCCGCCAATGGCTGGACCGGGTGGTACTGCAACTGGAACCGGTGTATGGGGAGCTGCTCAGCCGCTACGGGCGCCTGCTGCGCCAGCGCAGCCAGCTCCTGCGCCGCGGCCTGGGGGGCACGGAAGCCAATGCCCTGCTGGATGCCTTTGACCTCCAAATGGCAGTGATCGGCACCCGCCTGCATCGGCGGCGGGCCCGGGCGTTGCGTCGGCTAGAGCCCCTTGCCGCCACATGGCAACAACGCCTGAGCGGGGGCCGTGAGCTGCTGGAACTCGCCTACCAAAGCGGCACCAAGCTCGAAGGCGTCGAAGCCGAGGAGCCCTGGCGAGCGGCCTTACAAGAGCAGCTCGCCTCCCAGCGCCGCGAGGAGTGGCGCCTGGGTCAATGCAGTGTGGGGCCCCACCGCGATGAGGTTGGCCTGCTGCTTGGCGGCCAACCGGCACGCCGCTACGGCTCCGCAGGCCAGCAACGCACCCTGGTCTTGGCCCTGAAATTGGCCGAGCTGGAGCTGGTGGGGGAGGTGATTGGCGAACCTCCCCTCCTCCTGCTCGACGATGTGCTCGCCGAGCTGGACCCCGGCCGCCAGCACCTGCTACTCGAAGCGGTGGGCGAGGGGCACCAATGCCTGGTGAGCGCCACCCACCTCGAAGCGTTTAAGGGCGGATGGCGAGAGGACAGTCAGGTGATCCGTATGCAAGCGGGCCAAGTGGCCATAGGCACGTAAGGTTGGCGGCTTGTTCAATCGTTTTCGATGACCCAGGCCCCGCCCTGCCTCCACCCCAACCCGGGATGGACTGGAGCCCCTTCCACCTTCCCGCCTACTCCTGTTAGTGACACGGTAGGCAAGCACTGCATTCTCGAGCTCTACAACTGCGATCCCGCCAAGCTCGACGACGAAGCCTTCCTCAGGACCGCCATCACCTCAGCAGCAAAAAAGGCTGGCGCCACCCTGCTCAATCTGATCACCCACCGCTTCGAGCCCCAGGGTGTGACGGGATTGGCCCTCTTGGCCGAATCCCATATTTCGATCCACACCTGGCCTGAATCGGGCTATGCCGCGGTGGATGTGTTCACCTGTGGTGACCACACCATGCCGGAGATGGCCTGCCAGGTGCTCGCAGGTGAACTCTCTGCCGGCAACCACAAGCTCACCAGCTTCCGGCGGGAAACGCCATCGGCCATCGCCGACGTGCAGCGCGACCCCGGTCTGTAAATAGGACTGGCCAAAGCCCCTCCAACGGGGGCTTTTTGGGTGGGATCTCAACAGGTGGTGCCAGGCCTAGCCAAACCCGGTGTAATGGCTCCAGCGTTCACACCCTGATCGAGATGCTTGCCTTCGTTGTGGCCACCCTGCTGTTCGGCGGGCTCGTGGTTGCTGCCATCCGCTTGTTGCCAACCGTTTCCACACCAGGCGACACCTCCCCTCCGCCAACCGCCGACCAAGGCGGCAGAACAGCACCCCATTCCAGCCCAACCCCAAGCCCCAAACTCGAGGCCATGACCCTGGCAAAACTCCAGGGACTCGCCAAAACCAAGGGGCTTAAAGGCGTCAGCCGACTGCCCAAGGCCGAGCTGATTAAAAAGCTCCGCACCGCCTAAGGCCCAGCCAGCGGGCGCAGGTCGCGATTGAGCTTGCCGCTGATCAAGCCCTCCAAATCCAGTCCCACGGCGGAAAAACCAAGGCCGCGGAAGGCCTGAACCAGGGCCTCCCGCTGGGGGGTATCGGCCCACTGCAGCAAAGCCCCGGGCAACTGATCAGCCGGCAATTCGATCCGCGCCGTTTCGCCCTGGCTGCGCACCCGCACCCGGGCCCAGCCCTGGGCCAACAACCAGGCCTCCGCCGCTGCCACCCGTTCGAGCCGCTGGGCCGTGATCGGCTCCCCATAGGGGAACCGCGAGGCCAGGCATGGCTGGGCGGGCTTGTCCCACCAGGGCAAACCGAGGGCCTTCGAGAGCTGGCGCACCCCGGCCTTATCGAGGCCGACTTCGGCCAAGGGGGAGATCACCCCATGCTCCCGGGCCGCCAGAATCCCCGGGCGATAGTCGCCGAGGTCATCCCGGTTCACCCCATCAATCACCTGGGCCCCACCAGCCGCCGCAGCGATTGGCGCCAGCAAGCGATGCAATGCCTGCTTACAGGCGTAACAGCGGCCATCGGGGTTGCTGGCGTAGCCGGGATCATCCAGCTCCGCGGTCATGATTTCCAGGTGGCTGATGCCAAGCCAGGCAGCCTGTTGTAATGCCTCCTGGCGCAGATGGGGCGCCAGAGCTGGCGACACCCCCGTAATTGCCTGGGCCCGGGGCCCGAGTTGTTCCGAGGCAATCGCGGCCACCAGGGCACTGTCGACGCCGCCGGAATAGGCCACCACCGCCGCATCCAGCTGGGCCACCTGGGCCCGCAGTTGATCCAGGGCCTGCTCCAAAGGGAGCGGCAGGGCTTCGAGCAGGGAAAACAGCATGGCGCACGCGCAGGATCCGATCTTGGCAAGGCGAAAGCGCTTCCGGGCTCCGGGATCACCGGTAGCATCAAGCCCTACCCAGCAGCCCGAATGGCCCCGAGCAGCACCCAAACGCCGCAGCGGGGGACAGGCCGAGGCATTGGCATCCGCACCGCAGCCGGCAGCGATGAGCGCGCCCATGGCCAACTGCACGTCTACGACGGGGATGGAAAGGGCAAGAGCCAGGCTGCCCTGGGGGTGGTGCTGCGCACGATTGGCCTGGGGATCTGCGAGCAAAAGCGCACCCGGGTGCTACTGCTGCGCTTCTTAAAAGGGCCAGGCCGGGCCTACGACGAGGACGCCGCCATTGAGGCCCTCCAGCAGGGCTTCCCCCACCTGATCGACCAGGTGCGTACGGGCCGGGGCGACTATTTCACCGCTGAAGAAGCCACCCCCTTTGATCGCCAGGAAGCCCAACGGGGCTGGGATATCGCCAAGGGCGCCATCGCCTCCGACCTCTATTCGGTGGTGGTGCTCGATGAGCTCAACCCCGTGCTCGATCTGGGGCTACTTGATGCCGACGAGGTGGCCCGCACCCTGGCTTGCAAACCCCCCGGGATGGAGGTGATCTGCACGGGACGGGGAGCCCCGAAGGAATTGGTGCAACTGGCTGATCTCCATTCGGAAATGCGGGCCCACCAACAATTGGATCCCGGCATCACAGGCATCGAGATCTACACGGGTGATGGCAAGGGCAAATCCACCAGCGCCCTTGGTAAAGGCCTACAGGCGATCGGCCGGGGCATCAGCCAAGACAAAAGCCACCGGGTACTCATCCTTCAATGGCTCAAGGGCGGCGCCGGCTACACCGAAGATGCTGCCATTGCAGCCCTGCGCGAAAGCTATCCGCACCTGGTGGACCATCTGCGCTCCGGCAGAGATGCGATCGTCTGGCGCGGCCAGCAACAACCGATCGACTACGTGGAAGCTGAGCGTGCCTGGGAGATCGCCCGGGCCGCCATCTCAAGCGGCCTCTACAAAACCGTGATCCTCGACGAGATCAATCCCACCGTCGACCTCGAACTCCTGCCGGTCGAGCCGATCGTGCAGACCCTGCTCCGCAAGCCCGCCGAAACCGAGGTGATCCTCACCGGACGCTGCAAAAACCGGCTCGCCTACTTCGAACTCGCCAGCGTCTACTCCGAGATGGTGTGCCACAAACACTACGCCGAGCGTGGCGTTGATCTCAAACGGGGTGTGGACTACTAAGCCTCAATAGCGCGGCCTCAATAACGCGGCAGGCTCGAATCAATCTCCTGGCTCCAGGCATCAATGCCACCTTGCACGTTGATCCCTTCCACGCCGGCACGCTTGAGGGCAATCAGGGCTTTGGCACTGCGGCCGCCCAGCTTGCAGTGGGCATAGAGCTGTTTGCCCGCAGCAAGCTGCTTGATCCGCTCGATGGCGGTGCCGTTTTCAATCTGATCCAACGGGATAAGTACCGCACCAGGAATCACAGCAATCTCAGCTTCGGGTGGATTGCGCACATCGATCAACACCATGCCGCTGGTGTCGCCATCGAGCAGCTTCTTGAGCTCTTGCACCGAGATGCTCTCGACGGCGCCAGCTTCCTCTTGGCCAGCAGCACTGCCCCCCACGCCACAGAACTCCTGGTAGTCGATCAGTTTGTCGATGACCGGCCGCTGGGGATTCGGCCTCAGTTTGAGCTCCCGGAACTTCATGCCCAGGGCATCAAAGAGGAGCAGCCGGCCGCTCAAGGTGGTGCCAATACCGGTGATGATTTTCACCGCCTCGGTGGCCTGAATCACGCCAATGATCCCGGGGAGTACGCCCACCACGCCCCCCTCAGCACAGGAAGGAACCATGCCCGGCGGCGGTGGCTCGGGGAAGAGGTCGCGGTAGTTCGGGCTCTCGGCATCCAGGTTGAACACCGTGGCCTGGCCTTCAAAACGGAAGATCGAGCCATACACATTGGGCTTACCGAGCAGCACGCAGGCGTCGTTCACCAGGTAACGGGTCGGGAAGTTGTCGGTGCCGTCGCAAACGATGTCGTATCCCGCCAAGATCTCGAGGGCGTTCTCACTGGTGAGTGCTGTTTCATAGAGATCCACCTGGCAGTGGGGATTGATCTCAAGGATTCGGGCCTTGGCCGATTCGATCTTGGGCTTGCCCACCCAGGAGGTGCCGTGGATCACCTGGCGCTGCAAATTGCTGTGGTCAACCACGTCGAAATCGACAATGCCCAGGCGGCCCACACCCGCCGCGGCCAAATAGAGCAGCAATGGAGAACCCAGGCCGCCGGTGCCAACACAAAGCACCGAAGCTGCCTTGAGGCGCTTCTGCCCCTCCATCCCTACCTCGGGAAGGATCAGGTGCCGGGCAAAACGGGCCACCTCATCGGGGCTGAGCTGAACACCGCTGGTGTCGGGAGGAAGCATGGGAAGCAGGAGCGAGTGGCGCGCAAACGCACATCGAGCTAGCCATCCATTCTCCATGGCAACCGGAATGGCAATCGCAAGGGTTCAGCACCATCCGCCCCGATCCACCACCAAGCCAAGCTGGCCTGGTGGCCTGGGGCATCAAATCCTTGAATCGCCAGCAAGGCCGGTGCGATACACCAGGCCAAATCAGTGGCGGATGGCACTGGCGGCGAGCTGGGATGGCTGTGGGCAAATCCCAACACCGCCATCTGGTGCTGGCGTGCCCACTTTTGGGCCAGCAGCTGCTCCCGGGGATCGATGGCGAAGCGCCGTCCCCGTTCTTCGGCCACGGGCCAGCGATTGCAACAGGGCCAAACCTCCTGCACCACAAGGACCTTGGCCATTTTGATCCCCAGCACCAAGGCACACCCTTCCAGGGGGGCTGCCGCGGCCAGAAGCCTCTCCAACTGCGCAGCCAGACGGGGATCCGCCCCTACCAAAGCTGGCGCTTCGCTGCTCACACCGATACTTTATGAACCAATCCCATTTCAGTGCCCAACTGCGGTCCATGAGCGACACCCCTTCCGACGTGCAGGAGCAGGGCACCGAGGCCGCTGTTGATACCTCCAGCGAAGCCGCTGCAAACTTTGCTGAGCGCTACAGCGATGTCCTCGGCAAGGTGAACACCGCCCTCGACCAGGTCGACTGGGATCAGATGGGAAAGCTTGGCAAAGCCACGGGCATTGTCGTAGCCGTCTGCGTGGTTCAGATCCTGATCAAGGGGGTTCTGGACACCATCAATTTGATGCCAATTCTGCCTGGCTTGCTTGAGCTACTCGGCTTGGTGGTGGTGGGTCAGTGGAGCTGGCACAACCTCACCACCAGCGACAAGCGCAATGCGGTGGTGGAAAACCTGCAGAACCTGCGTAAGGAATACCTGGGATAAGCAAGACCAGGTCAAACCAAGCCTTAGCTCACTCAGGTTCATTGCGCCAACAGGCTGTCAATACAGCTTTGGGCTTGGGCTCCATAGGCATCACCAAACAGGTTGGCGTGGTTCAACAGGTGGTAGAGGTTGTAGATGGCCACCCGCTCCTGGGATCGGGGCCCTAACGGCCAGCTCGATTCATAGCCTGCAAAAAAGGCCCTGGGGAACCCCCCAAACAGCTGGGCCATGGCTAAATCCACTTCCCGATCCCCCCAATACACCGCGGGATCAAACAGCGCACCCCCTCCACCGGCGAGCAGGGCCGCGTTGCCGCTCCAGAGGTCGCCATGCACGAGGGCGGGCTTGACCTGGTGACCACCGAGCCAATCGGGCACCAACTCCAAGAGCTGTTGGGCCCCACGCAACCGCTGCCCCTGCTGGCTGGCCCAACGGAGCTGGGGCGCCAGGCGGCAGTCCGCAAAAAAACGCCCCCAGTCGTTGTCCCAGCCATTGATCTGGGGACTGGAACCGATGACGTTGTCGTGGCTCCAGCCAAAGCGGCCCTCCGATGCCCCCGCCGCGGCACTGGCCCGGTGCAAAGC
>Ga0207954_1000913_pt1 | contig 10305 bp, 6 predicted proteins | sample CryBogmetaGMA0M_FD_184547 | JGI IMG/M metagenome (GOLD analysis project Ga0207954, IMG submission 184547) | Freshwater microbial communities from Crystal Bog, Wisconsin, USA - MA0M (SPAdes) | ecosystem: Environmental > Aquatic > Freshwater > Lake | place: Crystal Bog, Wisconsin, USA | collected... | reverse complement strand
GGTCATCACGCAGCAAAGGCTTGAGCGATAATAAGACCAAGATGTGCCACAGATAGATCCCGAAGCTGATCGTGCCCAGGTAGCGCCAAGGGGCGAGCAACCGCAGGAACCAGCGACTGTTGAGGGCGCAGGCCGAGATAACCACGAGTATAAAACTGGCTCCGATGAGGGTTTTCCAATAAATCACGAGCCCGCGGTTGCCCCAGAAGGCAGCATCTCGCGCGTGGATCTGGGTAGCCAGCGCAAACACGGCGGCGGCGGCCAGCGGCCAGAGGAACCGGGTTCTGTGCAGGAAGCGGTGGAGCCGGCCGTCATGGTCGCGGTTCAGGATCATGGCCAGCGCAATTCCGAACCCGAACTCGTCGAGCGCTCCTGGAACCTGGCCCAGGCCATACCAGGTCAGTTTGACCCCGTCCAGCACCAGGCCGTGGGTCTGGGCGAAGACCCAAGCACGCCAGCACCAGGCCGTGCCCACACAGACCGTGAGCACTGTGAGCGGATGCCAACGCCTGAACCAAGGGGCGGTTAGCAGGATCAAAAGGTAGAACTGCATCTCGACACCAAGCGACCAGTTTGGGCTGTTCATCGCGCTCATCGTATGCCAGAACCAGTTTTGCGTGAACGTGAGGTGAGAGATGACGTTGGTCCAGAAAGAATCTTCAAAAAGCAAGAACGGCGCGACGAAAAGCGAATAGGTCAGGCAGGTCAGGTAATGCAAAGGCACGATCCGCGTCAGCCGTTTGCGCGTGAACTCGCGGGCATAGTCGGCGTGGTTGCGATCGAGCACATTGAGCGCACTCCGTGTAATCACGAAGCCGCTGATCACGAAGAAGAGGTCGACCGCCATCCAGCCCCGGCGGAACCAGGTCGACAGGTAGGGAATGGCAGGAAAACTTCGCCACTGAAAAAACTCGATCACATGGTAAACGAGCACGGAAACGGCGGCAAAACCGCGAACGGCATCGAGCGCGGGATAGAAACCGGGCCGTATCGGAGTGTGGTCATCAGGGCAAGCCCAGCCCCGAACCTGCCACCAAGACCACATGGGTGCCGAGAGGCCAGCGTGGCGTAAGTGCGTACCAAGCAGAGACGCGGCACGGTCCTGGCGAATCGACGTATCTCTTGCAGTGCTCGCATCAGACATCACTCTCAGCCTTTCGTCGGAAGTGTTCGATTGCCGTCTTGGAAGATCGCCGGCCGCTCGGCCGGTTTCTGATCAAACTGCTGTCAGGCTGAACGCCGGACTTGCGCTGGAAGCAACCGCTTCACTTCGCGACGAACCCGCCGTTGCACGGCCCCGTTGAGTTCCTGCCAGGCGATCCGGATTCCAGGGGCTGTCAGTACCTCGATCGGCCGCTGAGAACTGTCTGCGCTCGTCTCTGGCGCGGACCAGGCGAGTAACGCTTCCCAAAGCTGTCGGCGGACAACGAGAGAGCGACGGCTGGGCCGGAGCACAGTGGCCCTATAGACCTCGACTGTCTGGCGGGCCGTTCGTTCCCAGGTGAATTCCCGCACGCGACGTTGGCCAGATTCATAAAGTTGTCGGCGCAGCTCGGGCGAACGAACCAGCCGGTCCATGGCATTTGCCAGCGCCTCGGCCGAGAAACCGTCTGGGTAAAGAATGCTGTCTCCGCCCACTTCGGGTAGAGACGAGATCGGCATGGCGATTACCACGGTCCCGGCGGCCATGGCCTCAAGTGGGGGCAAACCGAACCCCTCGTAAAGTGATGGGAACAGCAATGCCTCCGACCGCTGGTAAAGAACGCGCAACTGGCTTGCCGAAACGGCGCCCAGGAACGTAACTCCCGGACCCACGTCGCCACATTGCATTTGCTGGTAGAACGCGCCTCGCGCGGCTGTCGAGTAGCCGGCCAGGACGAGCCCCGGACAGGGCCCGTCTTGCCAGCTCGCCCGGAAGCAACGATACGCCTCGAGCAGGCGGGGCAGATTCTTATGCGGGAAATCGGTTGCCAAGCTGAAGAAGTAACGCTCGGGTAATTGCAACCGATCGATCATCTGGTCGTCCCCTGGCTCGATCCGGGCGAATCGGTCGAGATCAACACCCAGCGGGACCACCGGCACTTCTTCTTCGGGAATACCGAACTCCCGCACGATCTCCCGCGCCGCGCTTTGCGAATACGCCAGAACCCGTTGCGCGCCTTGCAAACTGATGCGCGAGATCGACTGGTAGTCTCGGTAGATCGTGTCATCAGAAAACACCTGGGGAATCCGGTAACCAATCAGATCCTGATAGGTCACGATCAGGTGGGCAGCAGAGCCATAGAGCAGCGATAATTCGCGTATCCCCCCGATCTGCGATGGGCGATGGATCACATCGACGTCGGCCTTCCAGTTCTGTTCCGTGACCACACGGCCATCAAGCCCATCCGCCTGCCTTTGATCCTTCACGAGCAGTGTGAGATCGACCTCATCAATCGCTGCCACCGCTTTGACCAGACTGACCGCATACGTACGTGTACCCACCTGCTCCAGGGGGAGAGACCTCAGGTCATAGGCCACCCTGGGCCGCCCGGTCGAGGCCAGGCGAAGCGCCCGCTCCACCACCGCTCGATCCAGTGAAGCTTCGAAGCGATCAAGCTGCGGCTGAAGCTGGGGATAGCGCCGGGCCAGTAACCCACGCTCATCGTCATGGGGCGGGTGTGGAGCCTGCCAATCAGGCTTGATCGGCCAGTGGAACGCGTGATTCGACCGTTTCACATGGAATCCCAACGCCTGGGCACGCATCACCCAGTCCAGCAGGGCGGCCTCGAAACTCGCGAACGTTTCGTCCAGTAGACCGACAGCGGCGAACAGGCCGCTACGCAGGTAACCGCAGCTCGAAATGGGCGCCGGAACTCCCAGTGAACATGGAAGATTTGACACGATCGATCGGATCTTCGCCTGGTCCAGGACCGGCCAATTTCCATCGTCCCGCGAGACCGCCACCGGCGTTGCGCAGATGACGCGTTCTTCGGAGTAGGCGACGGCCGCCAGTTCATCGAGCCAACCGCGAGAGACCCCGGTGAACAGGTCGAGCCAGGCGATGTCACAACTAGCGGTACACGCTTGCATCCCCAGGTTCCACAGGTGCGCAGGGCTCACAGACTTCACCCCCCGCACGTGCTGAACCTGCGGTTCAGAAGCGATAAAGGCACGAAGCCGGAACGCCTCTGAGAATCTGGGATCGCTGCAGTCGACGACGACCAGACGATGCAAAGTACGACCGGCGTCGGCCAGTATCCCTCTGAGCTGCTCGATAACCGGTTCGATGTCGATGTCGCTGTCGCGCTCGATCACCACCACCACGTCCGACCTGGTCTCGATCGCCATATGCTTCGCCTTTGCCAGAATCCACCAACACGCCGGTCAGGCGCGTCGGCATGGATTCGAATGTTGCCCCCATCGGAACCACTATTGCCATACAAAGCGAACAAAGCGGACCACGTTTTCCTGCTCGTGTCAAGCGGAATCGACCCCGAGTATTCTACAAAATATCCAATGGATTCAGGATCCAGAGGGTAGGTGTTCAACTGGCCCCGCGCGGATTCGGGCAGGGACCTATCAAGCTTAAATTAGCATTGACAGCTCTGGGCGAGCGGAGTAACAAATCCGCACCGCCGCACATTTGGGACTGAACCAGGGCGGCCGGGTTCCCCCGAGTACTCGGAGGGTTGGTTCTCTCGACCCACCAAAGCCCTGTTACCAGGCGAAGGAATGCCCATGCACGTCTTCACGAGCATCACGGCCAACTATTTACCCAAGGCCGCCGCACTCGCTCATTCCGTCAAACGGGTCCATCCAGAGGCCATCTTTCATTGCCTCCTGTGCGACGAGCTTCCTCCCTGCCCGGCGCACGTCACCGCCGCGTTTGACTCGGTCATCAATATCCGCGATCTTCCGATCGAACAACGACCTCGCTGGATTTTCAAACACCGGATCGTCGAACTTTGCACGGCCGTCAAGGGGACCGCTTTTCAGTATATTGCCCAGAAATTCGGTGCGCAACGAATCTACTACTTCGACCCCGACATCATTGTGTTCAACCGCCTCGATGCACTCCAGAAGAAGCTCGATACCAACACCATTTTGCTCACGCCGCACGGCTACGTACCAGAGACCGACTTTCAGGCGATTCTGGACAACGAGCACTGCTGCCTGCAACACGGCGTGTTCAACCTTGGCTTCCTGGCCGTGCGGATGGAAGGGCAAGGAACCCACTTCATCAACTGGTGGGCCGACCGACTCAGGCACGCCTGCTACGACGACGTCCCCGCCGGTCTGTTCACCGACCAGAAATGGGTCGACCTGGCCCCCGCATTCTTCGACGACATCGCCATCCTCCGCGAACCCCAGTACAACGTCTCCACCTGGAACCTCACCCACCGGGTGGCCACCGGCCAAGCGCCTGACCATATCCAGATCAACGGCCAACCCCTGGTCTTCTACCATTTCTCAGGGTTCGACAGTGGCGCGCAGAAGATCATGCTCGACCGCTATGGCCGCAAGAGCCCCGTCTTGTACCAACTCCGAGACTGGTACATCGAGCGCTGCGAGCAACTGGGGCAAAGCACGCTCGGAACCACCCCCTGCGTTCATGGAGTTTTCAACAACGGTCAGCCGGTCACCACGCCCCATCGCCTACTCTACAGGCACAGGCTCGACCTCATGAACGCCTTCCCCGATCCCTACGACACACACAGCCCAGGCCAGTCGTATTACCACTGGTTCCAGACTCACGGTCCAGGCCAGCTCGAAAACCCGCCACGCCAGCAGCTTGCGCAGCCAATCCGACGGTTCCTCAAGGCCCATGCCCCGGAACCTGCTCTGCGCCTGGCACGCTCGGTCCGGCAGGCCTCTCGCCGGCTGAGCAAACCTGCATACTGAAGCCCTGAAGCAAAGGATAGGGGCAGAAACGGGGGTGAATCGCCAGCGTTTGAGCCCCCGGGGGCCACACCCTGTTCGTTCAGTCCAGGCTCTTTGAGACTGGCGGAACGCGGCCGATCTGCCTCATCCTTGCCTCTGGATCACCCAGAGGTCCTGGTGCCCTGACCAGTAGCCGTGGCGGTACTCCACGATCGGGGCGGCGGTCTGGCGGAAGATCTCGCCAATCACGAAGTCGGGGGTGGTGACGCTGGTGCCATATTCGGCGGGATCGAGGTCCTGTTCATCGCTGGCCTCACGGTACCAGAAGCCGTCGGCGGGCAGCTCGGCCGGCGTGATCCCCTGGTGGGCGCAGCTCTTGATCCCATGCGTGGTAAACACCAGATAGCCGGGCGAATTCAGACTGTCATGAAGCGCGCGAATCCAGCGCCCGAATGACGACCGGGGCATCTGCGTGAAGAACCCCAGCGCAAACACCACATCATACGTTTGTGGAACGGCCAGCATCTCGGGCACGCTGTCCGAAACGACCGCACGCACACCGAGCACATCTTGCAAAAACAGCGTGGCCGGCTCGTGAATATCACAACAACTCAGCTTGAGGCGCGGATACTTCTTGAGATGCCGGCTCACTCGCCCATAACCCGACGCGAATTCGAGCAAGTCGATCGACCGGGGATCAAGGTCGGGCAGATGACCCAAGATCTCAACCAGTTGCCGCGCCGACCGCGCACCATCGCTGAAATAATGCCGCGCCCCCTGCTCTTGGGTAAGCATCGGGTGCTTGCAAAGCGCCTGATAAACGTGATCAGCCGGATGCACATCGGAGAACACGTCTTCCTCGGCCGCCGCATCGCGGTTGAACTTGATCTGAGCGCGGGTCAGTTCGCTCGCTGACTCATGCCCGTGAGCTTCCGGATCCGGGGTCGGCGTGGCGACGGGTACCGGCCGGACGGCAGCCTTTGTGGCTTGGGCCCGTGCGGTTGGCTTGGCGGCGGTTTTTTTCGCCGCCGGCGCCGCTGAATCGCTGGCCGCGGGACCAGACGCAGGCGTAGACACTGGGGCGACCATAGCGGGTGCTTCGATCGGGCCGGTTTGCTGGGCAACAGGCTCACTCGGAGCGACGGTCTCCTCAACAGGCATGACCGGGGCAGGCGTTGCCGCAACCGCCATAGTCGCAGCCGGGGCCGGTTCATTACCTTGGGTCGAGACCTCGTCCCGGTTCACCGTGCGCTCACCCACCACCTTGGAAAACAAACGACGCAGGCCCGATCGTTTGGGCTGAGCGTCCTGAGTTTCCACTCCCTGGCCAGGTGCCCCCTGCGGTCCTGTCGCTGCTTGCATCGTGCCAGCCAACCTTTCCTCAATCACCAAGACGTTGTCCAAGCCCGTGGACGTTCCCGCCAGATCAAGCCCCAAGGCACGGTCTGCTGCTCACCGATCTGATCCCGGCCATCCAATCTCGCAGGGTGGCCAACCCACCAGGTACACAGGTCAAGCCCGGTTGTGCGCCCGATAATGCTCGGACATCCGAGCCTTTTTCGGTGAATAATTCACTCCATCCTGCCATAAATTTCCATATATCGCCATATAAAACTTTAAAGGAAGACTCTTCTTCACGTGCGGGTCTGATTGAGTTTGAAACCTTCGGTTCACAGACCAGCCCTTCGGGCAACCGCTTTTCTGTGGGTCACCAGCAATCTTCATGGACTCTTCGGGAATTCCAAGGAATCAATTCAGGGCTTTGCCAGTTCGGGCACCGGCTCCACCATCAGTCCAGGAGGAAATGGGTGGGTTAGGTTGAGTTTGGTACCAAAAATAAAATCTGGGGCCGAATCTAGATCGAAAGTCGCATATAAAGCTGTGAATTTGACCCAAGTTCTGTTCAATATTCCGATCTTTGGTGCCGATTTTTGGGATAGAAAGCCGGAGGTCCGGCTGGACTTATCCGCTGAATTTGCACATGAATGTCACTGGAAGCTTTTAACCCATGGACAAAAAACGAAAACTGATCCTATCTCTTTTCAAAAAACCTACCAGCGCCAAGATAAGCTTAAAACATCATGTCATTATTTCAGGAACAGGTCGGTCGGGAACAACGTTTTTGACTCAGCTCCTGACCGAACTCGGCCTGGATACAGGGTTTAACCAGGAAACCCTTGCCGCCAATATCTATAAAAATTGTCATGCCGGCCTGGAACTCGATATCCGATCCAAAAATAGCCCCTATATCGTCAAAAGCCCTTGGCTATGCGATCAGCTTCCAGAGATTTTGAGTGAGAACCGAATCGTCATCGATCACGCATTCATACCCTTCCGAGATATTTTTGCCGCCGCTGAGAGCCGCAGACAGGTCCAGAATACGACCGATCGATCTTTGCATCCCGATGACGTGCCTGGTGGGCTATGGCATACAGAGACTCCACAACAGCAAGAGTTCATTCTGAGTATGCAGTTTTATAAACTGATTGACGTTCTGACGGACCACAATATCCCGATGACTTTTATCAGGTATCCTCGTTTAACCTGCGATCCTGAATATCTGTATCAGCAGCTTGGTTTTTTGATGAAGGGTATCTCCTATTCAAAATTCGCTCAGGCCTTCACTCAGGTTGTGAAACCCAACCTCGTACACAGTTACAAAAATAGTCAGACGGCTTGATCGTGGCGATACGACCATGGTCCTCTAACAGTGTACTCCACGTTGCCTTGAGCAATGCGCGGCCGATGATTTCTCAGAATTCCCAGGCCGTGCATGATCTGCCGCGTGAGAACGTGAGCCGGCGAAAGTGCGGGAATCTGGTCTGGGATCCCGACCTGAAGCGCAGAATTCTGGAACTGGAACGGCCGGCGATCCAGAGGTTTTACCCTGAATAAAATGATCAGAAGACCATACGCCGACTGTTTCTTCAGTCCATCCGGTCCATAACGTCCATCAAGCCACAGACAGAAGGAATCCCTCGCTCACGCGTCGGGCGTTAAGGATTGGACTCACGCCTCGCGTTTGAGCACGTAAAGGTCTTGGTGCCCCCACCAGCCAGCCTGGCGATAGGCCACGATCCGGGCCTGGGTCTGGCGGTAAACTTCGCCAATCACAAAATCGGGCGTGGTGATTGAGGTGCCGTACTCGGCCGTGTCCAGGTCGTGCTGTTCGCTGGCCGCGCGGAACCAGAAGCCATCGGCCGGGATATCGTCTGGGGTAATGCTTTGCATGGAACAGCTTTTTTGGCCATGCGTGGTGAAAACCAGATAACCGGGCGTTTTCAGGCAGCCATACAACGCACGCACCCAGCGCCCGAATGACGACTTCGGCATGTGCGAAAAAAAGGAAAGCGCAAACACCACATCATACGATTGCGGCAGCGTGAGCGACTCGGGCGTCTTGTTCGAAAGGACCGCATTCACACCCAGCACGTCGTGCTCGAAGCGGATCGCTTCTTCGTGAATATCACAGGCCGTCAGCTTGAGCTGGGGGAACTTCTGAAGGTGCCGGCTCACGCAACCATAACCGGATGCAAATTCGAGCAGCTCCACGGCCTGTGGGTTCAGGTCATCGAACGACCGGATCAGGTCCACAAGCTTGAGGGCCGACCGGCCGCCATCGGTGAAGTAGTAGTTGGCGCCCGCCTCGGCCGTCAGCTCGGGGTGGGTGCAGCAGAAGTGGTAAATGAAATCCTGGGGATGGACATCGGCAACCACTTTTTCCACCCGCGCGACGGCCGCATTATGATCAAGCTGAAGCTCGGTCAGGTTGCCCTCGTCATCATAGGCACTGATTTTTGGTGGTGGCTCTTCAACCACGGGCTCGGGCTCGGTTTGCGGCTCGGGCACCGGTACCGGCTCGGGAATCGGTTCTGTTTGAACCTCGGCGACGGCCAGCTTTGCTTCGCCGGTGACACGGGCAATCAACCTTCGCAGGCGAGAGCGGCGGCTCTGGCCATCGGTCGTTTCCGCTCCTGAGATCGCTTCTTGCAGGGTTGAGGACATCGTGAGCTCCATCCTTTGCGAAACAAGAACCAACAATGGTGTCTGTCTGTTACCAGAGCGCGTGGATCACAATCGTGAGCCGGCGTGATCATTCCGTGATTCAACAACCGAGCCACGCACGCGCGTGCCGTGGTGGACCATTTCGGCCGGGTGCGGAATCAACTGTGCGTTCCGGCCACTCTCCAACGGCCGCAGCGGGTATTCCCAGCCCCGGCACAGGTTCTGGACAAATTCGGCGGCCAGGGGCGTGTGGGCGGATACCGCGTGGATGCGATGGAACACAATCAGTTCACGCAAAATGCGCGTTCGCATGTCGGGCCGGTTCCCGGTGGCTGGTTCCGAAGAAGACGCCGACCAGGGCATGAGGTTCGGGGTGCCTTCGAGCAATACGACCCGGCCCGAGAGTTTCGCGGGTCGTTTCCCCTGCTGGTGGTTGGGCCGGGCCAGGCACAGAAACACCAGGCGCTCTTGCGCCAGCCGGTTGGCTTCAGCCATGCCAGGGTCAAGGTGCATCCGCTCGCTGTCTTCAAGCTGATCCAGCACCAGCAGAACCGGTTCGTCGGTCGCGGGCGGTAAGCCCTGGCCGGCCTGTTCCGCGAATCTTTGCCGCAGCCGGTCGAAGGTGGGCGTCAGCGAGGAATTGGTCGTCAATGGCGCATGATCGAGCCTATACATCGCACCCAGAAACTCATGTTCAAACATCGCTTGCGTAAGCGAGCGGGCGATGGTCTCGGCCGAGACGGGATACATTTCGGCAATCAGGGCGCGCACCAGCAGGGTTTCGGCCGCGTGCAGCTCACCACGGACCGCGTTCTGGGTCACCCCCTGGGGGTGGCGGCGGAATCCATTGAGTGACTCGGGCACATAGGCCACCTTGCCCCCCTGAATATGCCGCGCATACAGGTACCAGTCACCGGCGAACTTGAACTGAGACTTCAAGAGTTCCTGGGCATGCTCCCGTAAGCCCGCGCGGCGGAACAACACTGCGCTGGCGTTGGGAATGGTGTTCTTGATCGCCAGGCCACGCTCCACGTCTTCCACGCCAGAGACCACATAGGGAGCCCGCCAGCGCGTGGGCGAAAGGTCGTTGGTATGGTCCAGAAAATCGTCGGCCAGCCGCTCATCATCTGGGCCCATCAGGCGAGACTGGCAGTAGGCCAGCTTCACCCCTGGATCCTGGAATCGGGGGACCAGCCGTCTCAGGAAATCAGGGTGCGCGCAATCATCGGATTCGGCGATCCAGACGAGCTCGCCGGTCACCTGCTCCAGCCCCTTGATCCACTGCTTGAACGTGCTGCCACTGTTTTGCTGATTACGCACGATCTTCAGCGGTACCGGAGATTCAGCCGCCAGCCGCTCGATCACTTCCAGGCTATGATCGGGCGAAGCGTCGTCCAGCACCAGAATCTCTTGCGGCAACAGTGTTTGCTGAAAAAT